>Ga0073908_1003062_pt1 | contig 18204 bp, 8 predicted proteins | sample MucameincwithD2O_FD_65484 | JGI IMG/M metagenome (GOLD analysis project Ga0073908, IMG submission 65484) | Mouse cecum microbial communities from Vienna, Austria - Mucus amended microcosms incubated with D2O | ecosystem: Host-associated > Mammals > Digestive system > Large intestine > Cecum...
GAGAGAATCGGCAGCTTAAATGAAACCTCTGTAAATCAATTCTATTACTTCATTCTTCCTTATTCCACTTTTTTGTAGTAACTTTGCCAGCAAATTGCTTTGAATTTCAGAAGTAAGTCGAATCGGAACGCTTTTCCCGTTCGGCAATGTAAGTGTTTGAGCGTTTAAGCCCATTACCATCGTAGCACATGCTACAATAAGAAACAACTTTTTCATAGTTGTAATAAGTTTAGGTTGTCGCCCCAGCACCAACGCGACGATTAAAGTTTGATTTTAAGAAACAGAAAGCGTGGTGCTGAAAACTCATTTTAGTTAGACAGGTCTTAGGATACCTTAAGCAATAAAATAAGCAACAGCCCCACGCCTATCCCAATAAGGATAAGACATGGCAAGTTGTCAGCTCATTCTCTTGCTTGATGAATTTCCTAAGTTCGTCTAACGAGAATAAACTTCCACATTTCAATATATTCGAATAAGAATGTTAACATCTGCCAACTATATGAAATTAATCTACGTTATATCAACTATTTATAACTATATAGCATTTTTCACTTGCTTTCATCGTTTTCATATTTATGGCACTTTTTAGTATCTATTTTGTTACGTATTTGTTACGTAATTTCGGATTATTTTACTTACCTTTGCCGATACAATGACATTGAGACTCAATACAGAATGGCAAGAATCAAGAAACCGGCAAAAGTAAAAGAGCCCGTAAAGATACGAATGAGAACACTTGCTGACGGCAGCAAGTCGCTCTATTTGGATATCTATCGTCACGGCAAACGGACATACGAGCCACTTAAACTGTATCTCATCCCCGAAAGAAGTGCTGCCGACCGCAAGCAGAACGCAACGACTATGCTTGCCGCCAACAAGGTAAAGTCGCAGCGCATCATCGAGCTTACAACGGGCGAGGTCGGAATTAAGAATACCTACAAGAAAGTCTATCTGCTCGACTGGATGAAGACCTATATGGAGGCACAGGCAAAGCGAGGCAAGAAAGACGGTCGGCTTATTATGACGACTATCAAGATACTGAAAATGTATGCCGGCGAGCGTATGCTGTTAAGCAATGTCGACAAAGATTTCTGCCTCGGTTATCTGCGGTTCCTGCAAACCGATTACAATCCTCAGGGACGCAAGCCGTCGAACTTTACGCTGCGGAACTATTACAGTATGCTGAACTGTGCCCTGAACGCTGCTGTTCGAGAAGACTTGTTGCGCGAAAACCCGTTCAACAAGATTGACAAGCGTGACAAGATAAAAGAGCCGGAGAGCAAGCGTGAGTATCTGACCATAGGCGAGGTAAAGCAACTGATGAATACGCCCTATCCGAAAGAGAGTCTAACAGACATCAAGAATGCGTATCTGTTCTCCTGCTTTTGCGGTCTTCGTATCAGCGACATTATGGCGTTGCAGTGGAAGAACGTCGTCTGCGACAGAGGTGCATATAGCTTGGAGATAGTTATGCAAAAGACGAAAGACCCGATATATGTTCCGTTGTCGGAACAGGCGATGAAATGGATGCCGGAACGTGGCGACAAAGCTGCGGAGGATAAGGTTTTCGTCATACCACGTGTCGAGTATGTCAATCCCGGACTGGCGAAGTGGGCGGAACAAGCCGGATTAAAGAAGCATGTAACATTTCACACGGCCCGCCATACCTTTGCAACGATGATGCTGACGCTGGGTGCAGACCTCTACACCGTGAGCAAGCTGCTCGGCCATTCGGATGTCAAGGTAACGCAGGTATATGCAAAAATAGTCAATCAGAAGAAGAATGATGCGGTTAATCTGGTAAACTCGGTGTTCGGCTGATATGGAATCAAAATCACTTCGGGAAACGCTTTACTTTACTATGGTGGGTATATATAGTCGCAAATTAAATTAAACGGTTTTTTGTGAAAGAGTAATTGCTGCCGAAACGTGATATAGAATCGGCAAGCACACTGGTTGTATACGTGGATATCGCACCTTCGGGAAAGATGCAGTTGTATCATCTTCTTTGCAATGACCTGTATATCCGCTTTGCCTATAAATGGCAACTACGAAACCGACTATAAGCGTGGCATTGGTGCGGGCAAATGTCGGCGATGCAATGACTATAACAGGATTACCTGCGGTCGCAGTTATCATATTTGGAACGCCAAAGACGCGCTTTCACCGGAAAACGCACACCCCATTTTTCTCTTTCGCTTCCCTTATATTGTCAGTCATTCGCCATATTATAGCGCATTATCGGGCGACAATTAAGTAACAAATTTTACCGTGCATTTGCCACTAATTCAAAACCGCTATATTGTACATTACAGCCTACTCTGCTTGCAGATTGAGTGGCATCGTTCCCGAGGTCGTGAGACCTTCGGGGGATTAGGCTCCCCCGAAGGGGCTATAACTGGCATCAGGCAAGCCTGTGTAAGTACTTCAATCGGCAGCACGATGGCTGAGTGCTACGGAGACTCACAATATATTTATGTGAGTTCACATGAATATATTGTGAAAGCATAAGTGGCTGTTCATGAACTCTGAATGACCACTACAACGGGAAACACCCGTTCTCTTCGGTATTAAAAACGGAAGCCGAACAAGTGTTTTGGCAAATAATACTCAGTCACTAATCTTTATTAGCCGTTCTGTTTCCATCTGTTCAAAAAGCGGTGGCGGATTTAATTACAGAAAAAGGTTGCAAAGGTTTCCGTGATGAAAAGACCGCCGCCGTATGTCATCTCATTTTCTTTCCCCATTTGGGACGTATATCGAGAAACACCTCGAAGTTCATGCGTGGCATGGGGCGCGACAGCACCGATTCGTACTCTTCGTTGAAGAGATTTTTCACCGCCGCTTTGACCGAAAGTTCAGCCCAGTGCGGCGAAAACAACTTTTCGAGGGACACGTCGCTCATGTAATAGGGTTTCACGCGCGAGATTTTACTTTTCATGTCGTTGTCCGAGGTGGTGAAGCGTTCGCTGTAATAGCACCACTTGTAGATAAACCGCCACGACTTATAGGAGAGCCGCCCCGTCGCTGAAGCAGAGTATTCGGGGACATAGACCAACTGTTTGCCGATCGCCTTGTCAGCCCAGTCCACCGGATCGCCGTTGTTGATGGACGGCGTCCACGAGAAAGAGGCGTCGCCGCCCAGCTGCCAATCATTGGATAATTGCACCGTGGCGTCGGCCTTCAGTTCGACCCCGTAGGCATGCACCTCTTTGACGTTCTTCGGCGTCCAGAATCCCTTGAACGTCGGCAGCCACACAATCCAGTCGTCGATGTAGGAATCGAACCACGTCGCCGATCCCGAAAGCGTGTATTTCCCCGCTTTGCCTATGGCAAACGAAACGCCGGTATCGTAGGTCACTCCGTGCTCTTTTTTCAGGTCGGGATTGCCGCCCGGCAGGAAGTAGAGGTCGTTCAGGGTCGGGAAGCGGTAGTTGCGCGATACGGAAGCCTTGGCCGTGACGTTGCCGTGCTTCGAGAGCAGGTAATCGGCAAAGAACGCCGGAATGACGGGCGACCACTCCCCGCCGTACATCTCCTCGCGCAGCGCTACCGACAGCCCCAATCGGTCGGTAGGCATCCATTTGGCCGAAGCGTAGGCCGACACCTCGGCACGTCCCTTGTCGTAGCCCACGACAACTTTTTTCTTGTTGCCCTGTGCCAGCGTCTGCGAGTTTAGTTCCAGCACGTTTTTGTCTTTGCTGCGGACGAAGTGCTGATGTACGGAGACATTTGCGGTAAACAGCCATTTGCGGCCGAGATAATATTCACCCTCGGCCTGCCCGTAAAAGGTATCTATCCAGCTGCGCGAGCGAATCATCTCGGCCATCACGCCGTTGCCTTTGTCCTGCGAAAAGTCGTAACCCTGCCATGTGTGGATGTAGCCTGCATGCGCTCCGACTTTCCAGTTTTTGCGCAGATGACTCCACGAAAGGATGCCGCGGAATGTCCGCTCCCGCTGTTCGTTGACATATTCGCTGTCGGAACGGTGGTCGACCGAGAGCATCGGCACGCCGCGGCGCGAATCGAGATACCATGCCTGCAATCCTAAACGGTCGCCGCGGCCCGTATTGTAGTAAACCTCCTGCAAAAGGTGAAAATCACGGAAAGCGCCGCATTTGTTGCGTTCGACGGGATAGTAGCTGTCCACTATGTTGTGCTCGTCATCGTAAACGTTCATCTTCTTGTTGTAATTGCGATACTTGAAGTCGTTGTCCGACGAGGAGCAGACCGCGCGGGTCGACACTTGCCAGTGTTTGTCGCCGTAGGTCAGGCGCAGAAACTCGTCGAAGGTCTTGAACGATCCGACCCCCTGCACGTATTGCAATCCGAAGCCGTCGGCGTCGGCAGGTCGTGTGGAGAGTTTCACCGCACCGCCTAATCCGCCGCCCGTTTCGTTGACTGACGATGTTCCGTGCAGTAGCGAGGCGTCGTCGATGAAGTAGGCCGGAATCATCGAAAAGTCGGTCATGCCCAGCATCGGCGAGTTGATACGCATGCCGTTCCACGTCACCTGCGTGTGTGAGGGCGACGTACCGCGGAATGCCACCGTCGAGAGCGTCGCGCGACCGTATTGTTTGACGAAAATCGACGAATTGAAAGTCAGCACATCGGCCATCGACAGAGCGATGTTCTCTTTCAATACGGTCGAATCGAGTTTCGTCTGCTGGATGCCGATTTCCTTCATCGGTCGTCGTGCAGAGACAAAAACCTCGTCGATTGGGACGACATAGGAGGGATTCCGATTCCACCAGTCGCTTTTTTTTACCGGTTCTTTCTCCTGCCCGTAAGCGTCGAACGCAGTAATGGAGAGCCAGAATATCAAAATATATTTCATAACATCATCATTCTATTCGCCGGCAGAGGCATTTGTCATCTGTTCGTAAGAGGGGTTTGCTCCGCAATTTTCAACCGTCCACGTTTCTGCCGAGAGTCGTGGCAACACTTGGCGGAACGTCGAAAAGTCTGCAACCGATTTAAGATTGCCGATATATACTGCGTCGGCTTCGACGAGCGACGGGAAGTCGAGCGAGCGCACCGAGCGGTTCGGATATCGGTCATGGCCGATGAACAGTCTGCCGGTTACGGTTTCGAGTGCGGGAAACTCGAACGAGGTCGTCCGGTCTGTTGTGCTGCTCCATGTCGACACAAGCATGTTGCCGTCGACACGTCGTAGTTTCGGCAGGATAAATGCTCCGGCGCACCCCGAAGGCATCGTGTAGAAGGCGTAGTCGTCCGATGAATCGTCCGAAATCCGTTCGCCGTTGCCGACCGTTTCGAGCTGGGGCAGTTCGAACGAGGAGAATGCCGAACCGCGCACATACATGGCAAGCTGCCTGCCGACATTTTTCAGCTTCGGAAACGACGCGCGGTTTTCCGCTCCGGATTTTCCGCAGTTGCGCAGCAGGAGAGTCCCCCGCACCTCCGTGAGATTCGGAAGAGAAAGAGTGAACGGTGATTGCGAACCGCAATTCTCGACATAAAGATTCTCGCATGCGGCGGTCGGCAGAACAATGGACGAAACAGCCGTAAAGCCGACAATGCGCAGAGTCCCGACCTCGCGGAATCCGATGATGTCGAAGGGCATCGCCGCGGGCTGCTGCGCGAGTGCCGAGGCATCGAGCATCAGTGACCCGCCGAACGAATCGCCACGTATTTCTGTGATTTTCGGCACAGAGACGAATCGCAGCGAAACCGTACTGCCCGGAGCGAACGAGCAATGCGAAAAATCGACTGCGCCTGACAGCGACGGCAGATCGTCGATGGTCAAATCGCCCCCGACGGCCGTGAGGCGGGGAAAGAGCGCTCCTAAATCCGTGACCATGGGCAACGTCCGCAGGCAGATGTCGCCGTCGACGCGCTCCAACGTGGCGAAATTCGTTTCAACGACGGCAGGACACTCCTCGACCGAGAACGATGCCGCGGCGGTGAGTTTCGGCAACACGATGCTTCGCAGCAGCGGGCAGCCGTCGAGCCGAATCGCTCCGGATTTTTCGAGTTGCGGAAATTCGAAGGTATTGGCCATGGCAAGCTGTTCGTAGCACACGCCTCCGGCCGAGGTCAGTGCTCCGAACGAGGTCGCCAATCCCGACAGACTGCCGAAATGCGAGAGCGTGACTGTGCCGCCGACACGAGCGAGTTTTGGCAGAAATAGTTGATTGCATGGAGAGGTACCCTCCGTTTTGTCGGAAAGTGCCCCGCACAATGTCAGATTTTCCTCGACCTCCGTCAGTTCGTCGGTCATAAACTCGACGAGCTGTTTTGCCCCGATATGCAGGCTCCCCGCAACTCGTTGCAGGGCATTGATATATACCGTTCGCAGTGAAGTGCCGAATATCTGTAAATCTCCTGCAACCTCTTCAAGTGCCGGAAGATTGAGTGCTTGCAGCGAGGTGTGGGGCGCATCGGCGAAGCCTATTGCAAGCGAACCGCAGAATGCGAGGCTCGACAGACCGCCCAAATCCTTTACATGGCAGGCATCGGTAACGACCAGCGCCCCGCGAACGGAGTTCAACGCCGCAAGTCCGTCGAGATTCTCGATCGGGTCGTCCGTTTCGGTTTCGCTACCGATAATGAGATCCCCTTCGATCACATTGTAGGCATTTGCAGCGAAAGCATCGACATCTTTTTGTGTGCGCAGCGTCATACTGCCGGTCGAAACTATATCCGTGCGCTCCACCGAATACCGGTAGCTGCGGTCGTGCACCCCGTCTGCCGAAGTAACAAGGAACTGCCACTCCTGATTCCAGTCGGAGATGGTCGCAAGGTCGGGGCGGATTGCCGCGGCATCGCTGAGTGCCACGCGTGCCGAGGCATTCGCCAGTGAAATATTGTACGGCACACTCACGGTGATCCCGTTATCCGTGACAGTCGCGTCATAAACCATATCCCCACTCGTTATCGAGAATGAGATGATACGGTTTTCGGCACTCAACGGACCTTCCTCGCTCCCGCTGTTGCAACCGGCTAACGCCAGACAACCGATAATACAAAACAGTTTCTTCATACGCCACGTGTTATTGTCCCTGATTGAGATTTTCGTCCGTGAATCCGAATACTTCCGTGGAATTTTCGCCCAGCCATCCGGCCTTCATGTTGACTCCGGTCTGCACCTTTATGAAGTCGATGTATTTCAATCCTGCAGGATTGCCGGCAGCATCCACCGCATTCGAAATCTTGAAGTATATTTTCATCGCTCCGGCGGCGGCATTGTCATCATCCGAAAGACGGTCTTCGCCCAGATTGTCGGCATAGCCCCAGTCGTACTCGCCGTTCACCCAATATGTCCCGTTGCCGGAACGGTCGTAGGTGCGGTGTTTGAGACATGTGCCGTAGAGGGTATAGCTGTCCGCGCCAATCCATGCAGGATAGTAACTCGACTGGTCGTGATACTGTTTCAGGTAGTCGATTTTGCCGACTGCACCGCGGTTGTCCTTCCACTGGACGTCTGCGCCCGAATAGGTGGGGCGATAATAGGTTACCGCATAATCCTCAATGGTTTCCGGCTTGCCGTACTCCGAACCTCGGAGCTGGAACCACTCGTCGTCGGGGAAGCCGTTGCCGTCGGTGTCCTGCATCACCCATACGATACCCGGCTCGGATGACCCTTCGAAAGCATTTCCCGTAATCGAGAAGTTGTATCCGTCGCGATAGCCTGCCGAGTTGTCAATACTGTGGTCGAACCCAACGACGATATATCCTCCCCAGCCGCCGAGCGAAACCCATGTTCTCTTGCGCAATCTGTCTTCGGCGTAGGCGACGGCGGCTTCGGGTGTGGTTTCGTTGCCGACGAAGCCGCCCGAAACAAGTTCGTTGATGAACTGACCCGGTGCGGGAGTGTATTCATACACCGTGGTCCACTCAGCACTTCCTGCCGACGAAGCACTGCGCCGATGCGTGCCCTCCGCATCGCAGCATACGACCGTGAATTCGAGTTCCGCCGATGTCATTTCCTCTCCCTCGGCCGTCGTGTCGGTCACGGTGAAGAGCACTTTCGTGCTGCCCTTCGCGGTCGGCGTGAAGGTGAACGCAGCATCGGTCGAAACCACCTGTCCGTCGATTGTCCAGCAATATGCCGGGTCATTTGCATTCCATACATACGGCCGCAGGGTGGTCGAGCGGCCGAGAGCCACATTGCGCGTCAGTCCGTCGTATTTGCGGCCTATGGGAGCTACGGTAACGGTGATCGGAACGGCCTTGACGACGTTTATTTCGAGGGTCTTGTCATCGCAGCCATCCTCGTTCTCGGTTTGCAGACGAAGATGATACAGCCCGACCTCCTGTCCGCAGAACTCGCAGGTCGCCCCGTTGCCAACCGGTTCGGGAACGGTCGCTCCCGGACGGAGCAATGTCCAGCGGTATGTCGCCGTCTGGCTGCCCCGCACGTCGGGCGATATGGTACACCGACGGCCTCGGGTGATTTCCATGCTCTGCCCGCCGGGGAATGTGATTACGGGCGGCATCTGTTCGAGAACCTCCACGAAAAGCTGTTCGGTAGCCGAGCCTTCGGGCGTAGTAACGTTAAGACTCATGTAGTATCCCTGTTTCCCATCCTCCGTTTTCTGTGTCCGGTCGAACCGGTAAACCAGTTGCGGATCGGTCGATATGATTTTGCCGGTCGATTCGAGTTTCCATGCGTAAACGGCCCGCTCGGCATAGCGGTAAGTAGGCGAGATTGTAAATTCGCGTCCGACCTTTGCCGTGTAGATAGCCGGATTAACATCGAACGTTATGACGGGTGTCATTTCGATCTCCTGTGTAATCAGCTCATCCCTGCTGCATCCTGCAATCGCGGCGAGCAGGAGTGTGAAAAATAGCTTGTATAGATTCATATTTACTCTTTAATTATCGCCAGCAGAATGCGCCGGGAATGATTCCCACGTTGAATTGGTCGAGCAGCTCGCCTTCGGGCGAGTAGCGCAGCACCACGCCGCTCTGCACGTAGTCTATCGCGTCGGCAACGTAAACCTCCGACGTAACAGGGTCGACGGTCAGCCCGTAATAGAGCGTATTCTGATAGGGGATGAACGGCTTGACCGGAAAATTGTCGGCCTCGACAGACAGTTTCCAGATGGATTTGTTGATGAAATAGAGCGTGTCGCGCGTGCCGTTGAGCTGCACCTCCGAGGGCCAGTCGCCGAACTGGAATTTGAATTGTTTCTCCACGGTGAAGGTCTTTGCATCAATACAGTACAGTGACGGAGCTTCGTGCCCGTAAGGCGAGCCTTCGTAACCGCCGTCGGTAACGGTCCACATTTTGTCGTTGCAGTCCATAACAAGCGACGTCGGCTGAATGCCCACGACGAGTTCGTCCACGACTTCGTCCCGTTCGGTGTCTATCTTCAATATTCGGTTCTGGTACGACCAGCAGTTCGTGAATACATACTTGCCATATTGCACCATCTGCTCCGTGGATCCCGATTCGTAGTCCATGTCGGTTTCGACATAACCTGTAATCTCATAGGTTTTGGGGTTGACGATATAGATGCGCGGATCCCAGATCTGTGTGACGTAAGCCTTTTCATCGCTCAGGAAGTGAATGTAGCGGGGAGAGGTGAAACCCGTAATGCGCCCCACCTCCTTGAATGTATTGATGTCTATGGCGAAAATCACCCCCGAATTGTTCACCACCACCCAGCCGATGCCGTTGCGGATGACCATCGACTGCGCCACATCGCCCAGTTTGAAGCCGTTGGCGCGTGCGAAAACCTCGTTCTCGACACGCTTGGTCGCAGGGTCGTAGTACGACAGCGAGGCGTTGCCATACATGAAATTCCCCTCGTTGGTGATGAATAGACCATGCACACCCGATCCGTCGATTTGAAAATCTTCGGTATCCATCGGCCCGTAGTCCATGCACGACACGGCGCATACCGCACAAAAGAGCGGTGTTATCCATCTTTTCAATTCCGAATATCCTTTCATGCGCTCCGCTATTTGTCAATCCACTCCTGCGTGAACCGGTAGGCGAAATCCACACCCGCCGGGCTCGCTTTCTTCTGGTAAAAACTCCCGAACTCCACTGCGTCGCTTCGCGAAACGTCGTAGACCTCGATGCGGCTGTCGATATAACTCGATTTGCCGACCCACAACTGTTCGGTCGTGGGGTGAATGCCCATATAACCGTAGATGATGTCTCCGCCTTTATGATTTGCATCCAACTCGGCAGTAATATAGCTTTCATCGAGTTTCCCGGTAGCATAGTTGTAGCGGACCGCCTCGTTGGCACTGAAATCGGAATTGCCGATAAAGTAGAGGTAGGGTTTGCGGAAGCTGGCGCACATCTGAACGGACGGCGATGCCGTACCCGTGCGCAGGTGCACCGATTCGGGCAGCGTCTGCTCCTCCACGATGTCGCCCTGCGCATCGAGGATGACGAATTTCGCGGGCGATTTCCACACCACGTTGCCGTAGTAGCCCAGACCGTCGGTCTCGAACTCGCCCGTGAACAGAGCATAGATTCGTCCGTCGGCACCTTTGGCGATATCTTTTATCTGGCGGTTTTCGAACGTGTGGGTCTTGACGACCTTATCGGAGGCAGGGTTTATGACGATCACCGAATTGCCCCGCCCGGCGAAGACCTTGCCGCGCGAAAAGACCATGCGGGCCTTGGTTGCGCCCGAGACGGTGAACTCACCGAACGTGCCGGGAATATCCCGGGTGTCGATGATATTCGTTGTAAGGTCGATGACGCGGATGCCGGAATGGCTCTCCATCGAGACCGAATATTGGATATAACCCTTCTCCGGACTCACGACAACGATATGCTGGGGCCAGCACAGATACGACTTGGAGGATTGCGTGGCTCCGGTCGAGGTGTCGACCTCGGCGTAGAAATTCATGTTGCGGGCGACCAGACGCTTCATCGTGTGGGCGTCGCACACCACATAGCGGCCGTCGCCGTTGAACGAGGTTCCCGCGCTGCTGGTGCGGCCGTTCTGGGTGATGAAATAGATGCGGCCGTTGGCCATGTACATATCCTGCAACACGTTGCCTATTTCGTTGTCGTTGACCTCCTCGTACACCCGTTCGTGGTAGCGGCCGTGCTGGTCGAAATAGACGACCGAACCGTTTTCGGAGGTCATGTTGCCCTCCATGAGCACGAACGTACCTTCGGGGTGGGTGAAGTCGAGCACATAATACTCCTGCGACAGAATCACCTTGTCGGCGGAGCATATCGTCAGCATGTTTTCCAAATCCATTCCCTGCATGTATTCGGCAGGCGGTGCGATTCGCAGACCACGGCCGGCAATATCCAGATCGACATTCCAGCCGGCAGGCACGGAGGCTATGTTCACGGCCGGAATCCACCTTTCGGCCGTAAGTGACCACTCCTCGGCGGCGCCATACTTCAGGCAGACAGCCTCGTCGGGAGCTTCGTCGCGTTCGATGGCGAATTTGCCGCCGTCACGGGCCGTGATTTCGGTTGTCAGACGGTAGATGCGGCCCGATTCGAAATTGCGCCCGGTGCGGGTTTCGGTATAGACGCTTCCGTCGGCGAAAGTGTAGGTAATGTAAATCTCCTGTTGCGAGCAATCGATAGGGTAAACGACAGCGGCGGCAAACACATCGCTGTCGCTGCCCGCACGGGGCAGAGCGACGCCATCACCGCCCAGCGACAGCGTGATACGGTTCGAGGCGTCGGACACGTCGCCGAACAGGCCGTTCCCGAAGCGGCTGCGGCCCGTGAGCGCGGTGGCCGGTTCGCCGACGACAAGCGATATGGAGGCGAGTTTCGCATCGACATCCTGCGACCACGGGTTGAACCAAATGCACGACGTGGCATGCGAGAGCGTGAATCGCCCGTCGTCATCTGTAACTGCATAACCGAAATCGCCGTTCGGCCCGAGTTGCAGTTCGTATGGAACGTCTTGGTGCTGAATCGTCGGTATGCAGGCTTCACTGCCGTGTCCAGTCATGTTGTAGAAAACACGGTAAGGGGCTTCGCCCGTCAGACTTTCGAAACCGAAAGCGGCCGATGCGCCGTCGATACCGGCCTCGGTGCTCTGCATGTCGTCCACCCAGATACGGTCGGCGGCACTCCATGCGAAGAGAATTCCGCCTCCGTCGTCCGGTGCGAACTGCGTGCGGGTTGCCGAACCTGAAAACCCGGTCAGCGTCACCGGCCCTCCGGTCTCGCGGGGCATATCGGCGGCAAGGTCCGCCGGGTCGGTCGTACAGGCCGCCAGCATGAGTGCTAACGAAACAAATAGCGTTTTTTTCATAATCCGTTTCTTAAAACGCGGATGAAAATGCCGGCTTGCCCCGCAGGAGTCACCGACATTTTCACCGCTTGTTGCATATAAATCCGTTCGCCTATTCTGCTACATCATACACGAATGTATAACCGTAGGACGAGGTGGCCAATTCAGCCCACGAGGAGTCGGCGTATGCACCCGTACCTCCGTTCGGGTCGGCCGATTTCGGCAGGTGAATCAGTCGGTTCTCTGCGGGAACATCCTTGCCGGCATGGTCGTACCAGCTGCCGCCGAACGGACCTGTTCCATAATCGTCTTTCAGCGTCGGAGGCGTAGTCGAGCGGCAGGTGATGTCTGCCAGCAGCGGACATGCGCCACCCATGTAGCTCGTACCCGTGAAGCTGTAAGCGTTGATGGTCGTCATGTTGCGGCCGAAAGAGACTTTGGCGAGTCGGATACATCCCGCGAAGGCATTCTGACCGATAGTCTGCGTCGCATCGGGGAAATAGATTTCGGTCAGCGCGGCACACTTCTGGAATGCGTAATTCGAGACGGTTACCACGCCCTTGCCCAAGTCTATCGAAGCGAGTGCCGCGCAGCCGTTGAATGCGTTGCTGCCTATCGTCTCCACGCTGTCGGGCAACTTGATCGAGGTGAGGCCGGTGTTCTGGAACATATTGTCGGCAATCTTCGTCACACCCTCCTCGACGACGGCCGTCGTCAGCGAGGCGCAGTTGGCGAACGCCTGCGAAGCGTAGGTGATGTCGGCACGCACCGTAACCGAAGTCATACCCGTTGCCGAGAAGGCTCCGGAGGCTGTCGCCGTCACGTTCTGCGGCAATACGATGGCGGCCAGATTGGCGTTCGACCTGAACGATGCCGGGAATGTCGTGGTAGCATAGGTCGTCTCGCTGAAATCGAGAACTGCGGGTGCTGGCAGCGCCTTGACGGCTGCGGCAAGCGTTGTTATCTGTGCGGCGGTCATGACCGTGTTGTCGCCGGCGGTCTTGACGAAGAGCGTCGTGAACGTTTCGGGCAGCTCGTCGCTCCATTTGGCATCGGCCGAAGTGCGGTAGTAGAGACCTTCGCTCAAATAGTCCGGGGCGAGGGACTCTATCGTGTAGCCGGCTGCGGCAGTCGTCCACGAAGTATAGGCATCCGCCGATGATACATGGAAAGTCTTGGCTCCCGAAACCGATGTGCCTGCACCGGCAAAACTGTCGTCGGCAACCGTCGGAGCAGCGGCAGGCTCGATGTAGGCATCGGCAAGCAGAACGGCATTCGCGAAAGCTTTGCTGCCTATTGCGGTGAGCGTATTGCCCGAAACGGTCAGCGTCGTGAGCCGTGACCAGTCGGCGAAGGCGTTGGCCCCGATTGTCGCAACGGTTTTCGGAATAGTGAGCCGCTCAATAGTGTTATTGACAGCAAATGCCCCGTCGCTTATGGCGGTTATGCCTGCACCGAATGTTATCGATGCAATAGCAGGATTGTTTTTGAATACCTCTTTTCCGAGTTCCGTTACATTGTCCGGCAATACGAGAGCCGTCAGACCGCAATCGGCAAATGCTCGGTCGCCGAGTGTCGCGACACCTGTTCCCAGAGTGAGCGCAGCCAGCTGACCGCATCCTTCGAATGCGCTGTTGCCTACTGTCTTGACGGTATTCGGCAGCGTCACATCTTTCAGTGCGGTGCATTCGCCGAACATGCCGGCAGGAATCGACGTCATACCGTTTAACTTGACCGAAGCGAGAGCTTCGCAGCTGTTGAAACACTTATCTCCGAGCGTCGCAGCCGAAATTGTCGCCGTGGTAAGACCGCAACCGGCAAACGCCTCCTCGCCGATTGACGCAACCGACGATAGCGTTATGTCCGTTAATGCGGCACATCCCTTGAACGCCTTGTTGTCTACCGCCTTAACGCTTGACGGTACACTTACAGAACTTAAAGCCGCACATCCCTCGAATGCGCTCTCGGGTACGGTGGCGACTCCGCTCGGAACAGTTGCTTTGGCCAGCGCAGTACAGCCTGTAAACACTCCGTTTTCGAATGCGGTCGTATTTTCGAAGCACTGCACGCCGCCGAGTTTGGCATTGCCTGCAAAAGCCGGCGGGAACGTATTCGTCGTATATTTTGCCGAATGCAAATCAATGGCAACGGCACTCTGCTGCGCGGCAATCTTCGAGGCTATATTACGCAGCGTCTCTTCCGAAATCGTAGAATCGCCGACGGTCTTGACATAAAATTCGGTGAAGGTTCCCGACGGCATGGCCGATGTCCAATTCGCCTCGCGCGAGGTGCGGTAATAGATGCCGTCGGTCAGATCCTGCGTGTTGATGTCTTCGAGGATGTAGCCCATAGCGATAATATCCGCCCACTCTTTTTCGTAGGCATCATACGACGCAGCAGGAACGCAAAGATATTTCTTGCCTTCTACCTTGCTGCCCGCACTGCCGAACGACGTCATGCCGAGCACGGGCGGCACAGCGGCACGGCAGATGATTGTTTGCAGGTTGCCCGCCGTAATGAACGAGTTGTGTCCTATCGAGGTTACACGCTCGCCCAAATCTATCGCCGAGACATTGGCACAGCTCCAGAACGAGTAGTTGGCAACCTCCGGAATATCGAGGACAACGCGTGTGAAGGCATTGCAACCGCCGAACGAACGTTCGCCGACGGATTGCAGCGTCTCCGGGAACGTGACATCCGCCAACATTCCGCAGTGATAGAATGCCTCTTCGCCGACGCTTTCCAGACGGCTCGGCATATTGACATCGACAAGTGCCGAGCAATTTCGGAACATCCTTTTGGGCAGAGTGATAATCCCGTCCGGAATACGTGCGCTTTTTAATGAGGTACACCCTTCGAAAATGCTGCTGTCCATTGTGGTGATACTCTCCGGAAGTACGATTTCGGCCATAGCCGTGCAACCGTTGAAAACATCGCTTTTAAGTTCGGTCAGCGAATCGGGGATTTTCACGCTTGCGAGCGACGAACAGTATTCGAACAAAGAGCGAGGCAATACCGAGATCCCGTCCGGAATGGCTATCGACACGAGTTTCTTGCAGTTATAGAAAGCCATTTCGCCCAACTCGGCCACCGATGCGGGAATCTCGACCGCTTCGAGCGACGAGCACTCCCGGAAGCAGTTCTGCGGAACGAGTTTCACACCTTCGGGGAACACTGCCCTCTGCAGGTTGGTGCAGCGGTAGAAGGCGCCGGTGAAGTTCGACGCAGCCGCGAAGGTCTCGATGTTGCGCGGCATGACGATCTCCCGCAGGTTGGTCCTGTTCATGAACACATTGGGGAATTCGGTGGTAGCATAGTCGGCATCGCCGAAGTCGAGCACAGCACCGGCCGACAATTTTCCGGCAATAGTCGTAAGCGTCTCCGCGCTCAGTGCAGCATCGCCAAGAGTTACGGCTTTCAGGTAAGAAATTGATTCGTCCGGAAGTTCCTGCGACACACCTTCATTGGTCATGTAGAAGATACCCGAGTTCTTGCGGTCGGCATCGGCCAGCTGGGACGAAATGCGTAGCGTACCGCCCGGAACGAGCGTTTTGCCGGCCTTGGTTTGCAGGCAGACCGAACCGTCGGTGAAGGTGCAGACGATCGAAACGGTTGCCTCCGCCAGATCGGCCGGATAGAGCACCATAGCCGCAAAAACTTCGCTTTCATTGCTCTCTGCCGGCAGTGCGACGCCCTTTTCGCCGAACGACAGCGTGACGGATGACGAGCCGGTGCATGCGCCCAGTGCCTCGTCGGCAAAAACAGCTTCGCCGGCAATCGTATGGCCGCCCGAGACGCTCAATGAAATAGACGCCAGGTTGCAGTCTATATCTTTTGTCCATAGGTCGAACCAGACGTAGGAGGTGGCGTGCGAGAGGGTGAAAACACCGTCGGCCCCCGTCGTGGCGAATCCGAAGTCGCCGTTCGCGCCCAGTTCGGGAGCGTATGCCGCATGCTGGGTCTGCCGTGCGGGAATCAAGGCCGTTCCGGCATCCGAACCGGTCATGTTATAGAAGATATCATAGGTCGCAGCGGTCTGCAACGCATTGAAGATGAACGCAGCTTTCGCCCCGCCAGCCGTAAGGTTTTCACTTCGGCTGCCATCGGCCCAAATATAATCGCCGGCACTCCACTCCAACGGAATTGCCTCGGCAGAGGCCTGTCCGAATCCGGTTCGGGTCGCAGCATCGGCATAACCGGTCAGTATGATTCGGCCGTCCGTCCCGGTGATTGGACGGTAAGGTTCAATATCTGCATCTTTGACACAGCCTGTCAACGCAAGCAGGCCGGCGCACAATATTATATATAGGTACTTCTTCATGATTTCAGTCTGTCGTTAATGATTAGTTCCACTCTTCCCACTGGCTCGAACCAGCGCCTGCGCCGTCGAGGATTTCGTCGGTAGCCGTCACGGCGAGTTTGGCGACAATCGTCGTCGTAGCTCCTATGGCTACCACCGATATTTCACCGTTTCGCTCGGCATAGATATTCTCCTTTGCAGGAGCCGTAACGGTCAGTTTATCTTCGGCGAGCGACACACGCCAGCCGTCGGGTTTGGTTATGGCGAACGACTCGACGCCCTTCTGCGTGACGGCGACATGCACGGTCGCTCCGTATTTGAGAGTCAGCGATGTGTGATCGAAAAAGAAATTGACTTCCTGTGCCTTCGGAATCACGATTGTTTCGCCGTTGGCGAGCGTGAATATCACCTCATTATCGTTCTGCTCGACCTCTTTGAAGAAAGAATCTCCGTCTTTGCCGTTGTTTCCGTTTTGTCCCACAGCTTTAATCGGATTGCCGTTTGCATCCAGAATCGGATTGCCGTCGATTTCCCAATAGCCGTCGGTGTTGATTGTGGGTGTCAGACCGTCTTTGCCGGTCTCTCCGTCTTTGCCGGCAACGGGAATGGTTGCGCCTTTATCGTCGAGAAGAAATGTTCCGTCCAGTGTCCAGCAGTAAACGCCATTGTCGTTCAGTGCAATACCTATTGTCGGAGCATTCTTGCCCGGCTCTCCGTCCTTTCCGTCGCGAATCGTGATCCACATTCCGTCGCTGAATTTGATAGTGTAGCTTCCGTCGCTGCCCTGCGAGCAGTCGGTGATGAACTTGTGCTGTTCCAGCGCTTCGACCAAGGCTTTGAGCGAGGATATTTCCGATTTTATCGAAGCAATCTCCGACTTGATGTTTTCAATCTCCTGACGGAGTTCCGAGTCGTCGTACTTGTCGCCCGAACAACTCCCAAGCATCGCGGCAAAACATGCGGCGAGCAGCAGTGTGGTAAAGATTTTTTTCATAACCTGCATTAAATATTTGAGTTAAACAATATACTCCGTTCACTGCGATGCATCGGCAACGAACGGAGTATAAGCAGGTTATCAAAAAGAATATAAGACGTATCTGTCGGACGAGCCTTACTTCGCTTTGATTGAGCACCAATTATCCCGTGGTTGCCAAATCACATTTCGTCAAGCAGGTCTTCTGGCTTGTCCCGTCCGTCGCGCCTTCCCAGTTTTACAACCAGTGGCAAAGAGTGCGATAGACACCAATGGGACTTACAGCTGCGAGTACAGCTCCGGATTCTCACCGGTATTCCCTTTTAATTCCGGTCGGCAGTACGCCTACGGAAACTCAACTGTCGCAAAAGTAGTGTTTTTTCTTTTACAATTTACATTTTGTCTGGTTTATTTGACGGCGCAATGCTTATTTTATAGATAATTAGGATATTGTATTACTCAACTCAGGACGTGGACATGCCGTAAGCTATACCAACAGATAGATTCTCGCAGCCAAAAGAAAAATACACGAGTCGGTATATCTTTTCTTTTGGTAGGTCGTATTATTGGGGGATGTAAAATCACTTTACTTTACTATATTAGCCTATATATATGCTAATCTAAAGTAAAGTATATATGCAGGTATATTATTGCCTGCGTATATGAGGATGGATTCGCAGGGATGTGATGCTAATTGTCGACAGACAATATTTTTCTTTTGGCTGCAA
>Ga0073908_1003064_pt1 | contig 18197 bp, 18 predicted proteins | sample MucameincwithD2O_FD_65484 | JGI IMG/M metagenome (GOLD analysis project Ga0073908, IMG submission 65484) | Mouse cecum microbial communities from Vienna, Austria - Mucus amended microcosms incubated with D2O | ecosystem: Host-associated > Mammals > Digestive system > Large intestine > Cecum...
TCCGCTTTTCCGATTCGGTTTCAACTTATCACGATTTTCGTTATATATGCATTTCCACTCCTGAATCATTTCAATAGTTGGCTCTGTTGTAAGCATATTAAAATCTCCGCTGAATTACTGTTTATCGTACAATTATTATATCACGAAAAATGAAAGAGCGCAACCGATTGAATTTTGCGTGCTATATAACACGTATCTATATCTCACTAAGATACGAGCAGACTGGTTCATCCACAAAAAAAGTACAGAAAAGGCACAGCTTAACGCTATGCCTAAATCTTTTATTTCATCTTATTAAATTCCCTATGGCAACTACGGTAAGGACGGGCGAGTTCGTTTGTTGCAGAGCAACTTACTTCTCCGTTTTTACGTTTACGTCGAGTTTGTTGTAAGGGATCTCGATTCCCTCTTTCCCGAACTTCTCGGTCACGCGTTCGTTGAGATCGAAATACACCGTCCAATAATCGGCGCTCTTTACCCAACAGCGGCACACGAATACGAGCGCGCTCGCCGCCTGTTCGCTGAGACGGACGGTATAGCCTTCGTCGTGCAACACGAGTTCGTGCGCGTCGAGCACCGCTTCGATCGCCTTCTTCGTCTTATCGATGTCGGTGCCGTACGCGACGCCGAACGTGAGATCGACTCTGCGGTTTTCTTCCGTAGAGTAATTGACGATGTTCCCGCCCGCGACCGAAGAATTGGGCAGCGTGACGACTTTGTTGTCGGGCGTTTTGAGCTTGGTGCTGAACAGCGTGATCTTCTCCACCGTGCCGCTCACCCCCGCCGCGTCGATAAAATCGCCTTCTTTAAACGGATGATTGCTCACGAGAATCATTCCGCTCGCAAAATTGGAAAGGGTGGATTGCAACGCCAGCGAGAGCGCCAACCCGCCGGCGGCAAGCAAGGCGATCATGCTCGACGTGTCGATCCCCAGAACGCGCATGATCACGATCAAGTAAACGAACACCAACAACGACTTTAAGATCGCGAGAAGGAAATTGCCCGCCAACCCGCGCAAGCGCGACCTGTTCATGATCTTGCGCGAAACGGTCATGATCACTTTGATGAGCAAAAGCCCGATCAGAATGACGATCACGGCGCGCACGATCATAACCCAACCGCGTTCGTCGATAAACCACGTGACGACCGAATTCCAGATCTTTTGTAAAAATCCCGGTTCCGCGGCGGGTTCTCCCTCCGCCGTAAGCAGCGAAACCGCCAATAACGATAATAAATTCACCCGTCTCTCCCGAATAAAATTACCGCAAACGATTCGTCTGCGGAAAGATTTCTTTTATTGCAATTCGGCAACCGCGCCGGCTTCTTTGAGCTTCGCAAGCGCCGCGTCCGCGTCCGCCTTGGGAACGGCTTCTTTCAGCACGCCGAGGCATTCGACAGCCTTCTTCGCTTCCGCAAGTCCGAGACCGGTGAATTCGCGGACCGCCTTGATAACGGCGATCTTGTTCGCGCCGATGTCTTTGAGGACGATGTTGAATTCCGTCTTTTCCTCTTCTGCGGGAGCCGCTTCCGCCGCGCCTGCCGCGCCGGCAACCGCAACGGGAGCCGCAGCGCTTACGCCGAACTCCTCTTCAAGCGCTTTTACAAGTTCGTTGAGCTCGACAACCGTCATGCTCTTTACTTCTTCGATCAATTTCTGAACGTCCATTTTAATAACCTCCGATAATTTTTAAGATTTTTGGTCTGCGATCGCTTTTAATACGTAAGCGAAGTTCGCGATGGGAGCCTGCAAGCACCCGAGCATTTTTGCGATCAACACCTCTCTCGAAGGAATTGCCGCAAGCTTCTTTACACCCGCCGCGTCCACGTAAGCGCCGTTTACGTACGCGCTCTTGGGAACGAGCTTGTCTTCGAGAACGGGATTTTCTTTCACCGCCTTCGCGATGATCGAGCAACCGCTCGTTTCATCGGGGCAGAACACGAACGCCGTCGCGCCGTTCAGATCGCTGTTGAAATCGTTCACGCCCAATTCTTCGAACGCCTTGCGCACCAAAGTGTTTTTATAAACTTTGTATTCGCAGGAAGCGTTTCTGAATTTGCCGCGAAGACCCGTCACTTCCGAAACGGTAAGACGATCGTATTTCGCGAGTACGACGGACTTGCTTGCCTGAATCTTACCCTTGATCTCTTCGACCGTTGCCTTTTTTGCTTCAAAATTTTCCGACATGGTTACCTCCCTAAGCGCTTTCGCGCCGATTTTTCCCGCATGCGTCCGCACACGGGGACGAAAAACAAAACTCCGTACCGCATAAGGGTACGGAGCGATATGCATTGCATAAAACTCGTAACCTCGACGGGAAATTAAGCGCGTTGCGCACCCGTTGTCTGCGGTCTACCTGATAATTGTAACAGATCGGTTGTCCGACGTCAAGCAATTTCGGCGGGAAAGTTAAATTCTGTTGTAATTTACCTTTACGCCGGGGCCCATCGTGCTGGTAAGCGTCACGCTCTTGACGTACTGACCTTTCGCCGCGGCGGGCTTCGCCTTGACGATCGCGTCCATCAGCGCGTTGAAGTTTTCGAGGATCTTCTCCGTGCCGAAGCTCTTCTTTCCGATCGGGCAGTGAATGATCGCCGTCTTATCGAGACGGTATTCCACTTTACCTGCTTTGACTTCCGCAACCGCGCGTGCAACGTCCATCGTGACCGTTCCCGATTTGGGGTTGGGCATCAAGCCTTTCGGACCGAGAATACGACCGATGCGACCGACGACACCCATCATGTCGGGCGTGGTGATCATAACGTCGAAATCGAACCAGTTTTCCGTCTGGATCTTCTGGATCATCTCTTCCGCGCCGACGTAATCCGCGCCCGCGGCCTGCGCCGCATCCGCGCGTTCGCCCTTGGCGATGACGAGAACTTTCTTCGTCTTACCCGTTCCGTTGGGAAGAACGAGAACGCCGCGGACCTGCTGATCCGCCTGACGGGGATCGATGCCCAAACGGACGTGGAGTTCCACCGTTTCGTCGAACTTCGCTTTCGCGTTATTGAGAACGAGTCCGATCGCTTCCTGAGAATCGTAAGCCTTGGAGCGGTCGTAGGATTTGATGCTCTCGGCGTATTTTTTACCGTATTTCATAAATCTGCCTCCCTCTCCTTATTCCTCTACCGTCACGCCCATGCTGCGCGCCGTGCCTTTGATCATGCTCATCGCGCTTTCCAGCGTCGAACAGTTCAGATCGGGCATCTTCATCTTCGCGATTTCCTCTACCTGCGCCTTGGTCAGCTTGCCGACCTTCGTCTTGTTGGGGGTCGCGCTCGCCGATTCCAGTCCGAGCGCCTTCTTGATCAGAACGGGCGCGGGCGGCGTTTTCAGAACGAACGTGAACGAACGGTCCTGATAGATGGTCATCACGACGGGGATGATCAATCCCTCCTGACCTGCCGTTTTTGCGTTAAATTCCTTGGTGAAGCCCGGAATATTGATTCCGTGAGGTCCGAGCGTAGAACCCACAGGGGGGCCCGGAGTGGCTTTCCCCGCGGGAAGTTGCAATTTAACGACTGCGGTAATTTTCTTTGCCATGTTAAATTCCTCCTACGTGGTATTTGCAAGACGGCGCCTGAGATTTGCCGCCTCTCCCACATATATACAGTTCGCGGATTTCCCTGCGGAAATTCCGCGAAGTTGTACCGTATTGTTCCGAACGATCTTACGCAATTTTACGCATTCGCCGATAAAGGTCGTTCGTTATTCTTCCGACTCCGCGGGAATTTCCACCGCCGTATCGGAAACCTTCTGCATCTGCACGTATTCGACTTCGACTTCCTGCTGTCTGCCGAACATGACGATGTTCACTTTCGCGCGCTGCGTCGCGTCGTTCGTTTCGCTGATCGTGCCGATAAACCCTTCGAGCGGGCCGTTGTCGATCGACACCTTGTCCCCGATCTTGAAGTCCGCGTCCGTCACGAACTCTTCCAACCGCATTTTGCGGATCTCGTCTTCCTTCATCGGAATAGGGCGTCCCTGCGGACCGCAGAAACCCGTCACGCCGCGCGTATTCGTAACCAGATACCAGATCTGGTTGGTATAGATCATTTTGATAAACACGTAGCACGGAAGCAGTTTGCGCTCGACGACTTTTTTCTTGCCGTTCGCCTTTTCCTCGATCGTCTGCTCGGTCGGAATCTTCACGTCTACGATCATGTCGCTCAGATTATTGTTTTCGATGAGCCGCAAAAGGCTTTCGCGCACCATGGTCTCGTAACCGGAATAGGTGTGCAAAATATACCACTTGGGTTCGTTGTTCTGATTCGCCATATCGGTTAAAGCCCCTTCGTCATCAAATTCAACAAAGCGCCGAACCCATAGTTCACACCCGTTACGACGACCGTGAAGATCAGCACGAGAACCAACACGACGCCCGTCGCCTTGACCGCTTTGCCGAACGTCGGCCAGCTCACGCGTTTGAGCTCGGAAAACGCCTCTTTAATTTTCCTGCCTATCCCAACGAAAAAATTCGGCTTCTTGTTTTTATTTTTATCCTGTTTTTTCGCTTTCTTTTCGGGTTCTTTGGCGCGCTTCTCTTCCTTGACGGGCGCCTGATCGGTGGATTTTGCCATAATGAGAATTCTCCGGAAAATTACTTGGATTCTTTGTGAACGGTGTGCTTTTTGCACACGGGGCAATACTTTTTCAGTTCGAGACGGTCGGGGTCGTTCCGCTTATTCTTAAAGCTGTCGTAATTTCTGTTCTTGCACTCGGTGCATTCGAACGTAACCTTCATTCTCGTGGATTTGGTAGCCATTGCGTGAAAACTCCATACAAAAAAATTGCACCCCGCTTAGGTGCTAAATGAAGTTTAACACAATCGCGGGGGCTTGTCAATCGATTTTGAAATAATTTCGAATGTTTTTCGGGATTTGAATCATTTTTTTCGGAACTGTTTTCGCCGTTCACGAAAAAACGCGCCGATCATTTTTTCAGTTTGTTGGTGAACGACAGGATCTGCTCAGTATTACCGAACACGACGATCTGATCGCTCTCTTCGAACACGTAGTTCCCGTCGATCGAAGCGATCACCTGTCTTCCCTTTTTTACCGTAAGAATGTTCATGCCGAATTTTCCGCGCGGATTGACGTCCACGAGCTTGCGCCCCACCCATTTCGCGGGGACAGACATTTCGAAGATCGAATAGTCGGCGTCTATGTCGATGTAGTTGATCACGTTGTCCGAATTCAAACGGACCGCGAGTTTTTCCGCGATATCCATGTCGGGATAGATCACTTCGTCCGCGCCCATGCGCAGAAGCAGTTTGCGCTGAATGTCCGTCGTCGCGCGGGAGATGACCCGCTTGGCGCCCAGATCTTTGAGCAAAGACGTGATTTCAAGCGAAGACTGGAAATCGTCGCCCACCGCGACCACGCACACGTCGAACGAGGACACGTCCATGGAAGCGAGATTTTCTTCGTTCATGCAATTCGCGATCAGCGCGTTCGTGTACTTGGACGCGAGCGAATTGATCGCGTCTTCGTTGCGGTCCACGATCATCACCTCGTCGCCCATACCGAGCAGTTTTTCGCCGAGCGTGCGCCCGAACTTGCCCATGCCGATCAATAAAACCGATATCATATAAATCCTCCGTGGTTATCCGATATAAAGCGTTTCCGCAACGGGACGGCGCACTTCCGCCTCGCTGCGCTTTCTTCCGATCGCAAGGGAGAGCGTGAGTACGCCCGCCCGCCCCATATACATCAGTACGATGACGATGATTTTCGACGCCGCCGTAAGCGACGGCGTGATGCCCAGACTCAGCCCGACCGTTCCGAGCGCGGACGTCGTTTCGAACAGCACGTTCTTGAAACTCCCGATCCCGCTCGGCTCGATGGCACAGATCACCGTCGTCGCCATGAGAATGATCATGAGATACGCGGTAAAGATCGCAAGAGCCTGTCCCAGCAGTCCGCCGTCGATCCGGCGTTTGCCGATATTGATGTCCCGTTTCCCGCGAAGCACCGTCCACATACCCGTGACGATGACGGCAAACGTGCTGATCTTGATTCCGCCCGCCGTCGAGCCGGAACAGCCGCCGATGAACATGAGCACGACGGACAGAAGATAGCCGCTTTCGGAAAAGGTCGCAAAATCCGTTGCGGCGAATCCCGCGGTACGCGTCGTCGTCGCGTTGAAAAAGGAACAGAGCAATTTCTGCCCGAAATGATAATCCGCATAATTCGCATTATTCCGTTCGAACACGAGAAACAACGCCGTGGAGATCGCGATCAGCAACGAGTTGACGAGCAGAACGAACTTCGTATAGAACTGAAACTTCTTCACACGGAAACGGCAATCGATGATGTCCCCCCAAACGCAGAAGCCAAGCCCGCCGAGAATAATCAGCGCGGGAACGACCAGCGAAACGAGCGGATCGGTCGCGTAAGCGGAGAGCGAAACGAATTCCGCGCCCGCGCTTCCGAACAGATCGAATCCCGCGTTACAGAACGCGGATACCGCGTGGAACACCGCGAAGTACACGCCCTTTCCTCCGAACTGCGGCACGAAGCGGATCATCAAAAGACACGCCCCCGCCGCTTCCATCGCAAACGTTCCCACGACGACGCGCAAAATCAGTTTTCCCGCGCCCGCAAGCCGGTTCCCCCCGAACGTCTGCATGATCGTGCGCTTTTCGTATACGCCGAGCGCGCCGCGGCGCAGCATCATGAACAGAACGGTCACGAACGTCGAGAATCCCAGCCCGCCCGTTTGAATGAGCAATAAAATCACGACCTGACCGAACACCGTCCAGTGAACGGCGGTATCGAAAACGATCAGCCCCGTGACGCAAGTCGCGGACGTCGAGGTGAACAGCGCGTCGAGATAGGACGTTCCTCCTTCGCGCGAAGCGAACGGAAGCACCAGCAGAAGACTGCCGACCAAAATCACCAATAGATAGCCGAGCGCCAGATACTGCCATACGCTCATTCTTCGCTTCAATTTCAACTTCATAAAGCCTCTCGTCACGCGAGCGAAATCCGGTCGGAAACCGAACGCACGAAAATCCCTTTTTCCTCCCCGTACTGAACGCAATCGCGCAGGAAAAGCGCAACCCGCTCGGTGGGTTTCAGTTCGCGGAATACCGCCGCGGTGAGCGTTAAAAGTTCGTCGGGATAGAGCGCGACCCGCTCTTCGAGCGCACAACGGATAAAAGAGACGATTTCGTACACCGTGAAATCTTCTTCGCTCTTTCGAAGCGCCGCGCCCTGCTCGGTGCGGAATCTGCCCGACTGCAACGCGCGGGGATTTTTATAAAAGTAATCTGCGCCGAGAACGCGGTCGCGCAAGAACCCGCAACCGTCGATCAGCGCGTCCAGACGCGCGTCCACTTTGTTTCCGCTCTTTGCGATCCCGAAAGTCGCGAGACATCTCTTTTTGAGGAACGCGCGGGAAATCGGCTCTTCCGTCGCGACGATCTCTTTCAGCCGCGCCGTGATTTCGCCGTCGTGTTCGCCGCCCGTCACGAACGCGGAAGTCTCCGCGCTCTCCTGCCTGACCGCGCGGTAAGGTTTCTGATACTTGGCAATCCAGCTCCCCGCCTTCTTTTCCGCACCCGTCAGCTTGTCGAGCAGCTCCTTGATCCGTTTGATCTCCCGTTTGGGATTGTTGTAATAGTTCACGCTGTTTACGCGAAGCACGTTCCAGTTGCCGCGCTTCAACGTCTGCACCTGCAACAGATTGCGGTCGCGCACGGAGAACTTATCCGTGCCGTCGCACACGATCCCGAGAACGAAACGGTGCTTGTTGCGGGGATCGACCACCGCGACGTCGATCTTGAACTCGGACGCGCCGACGTCCGAACGGCATTCATAGCCGTACCCTTCGATCTCGCGGGCGATGAATTTCCCGATCCCCGCGCCGCCGCGCACGTCCGCCGATTTGACGGCGAGCGTCGTTCTGCCCCGTTCCGCAAATTCGAGGAACGCCTTCAATCCCGCGACCCCCTTCGAAGACGTCCGGTGCGCGTCGATCATGGAAGATGTCATCGTGGAGAACACGACCATCTCTTCCCGCGCGCGGGATACCGCGACGTTGAGACGCCGCCATCCGCCCGCCTGATTGAGCGGACCGAAATTGAGCGAAACCCTGCCCGTGCTGTCCGGACCGTAGCAGACGGAGAAGAGAATGACGTCGCGCTCGTCCCCCTGCACGTTTTCCAGATTCTTTACGAAAAGCGGCTCTTCGCGTTCGTAAGCGACGCTTTCCAGCTTGCGGGAAGCGATTTCTTTGGAGAGCAACCGTTCGATATCCTCCTGCTGTGCACCCGAGAAAGTGACGACGCCAATGCTGGAACGGGAGAGCACGGGATCGCTGAGACGGCGGACGACCTCTTTTACGAGCGCCTCCGCTTCCTTGCGGTTCCGCTTCGTGAACCCGCGGTCGTACGTGCCGTCCACCTCGACGAACCGCACCTTGCTCTCCAATCCGTCGGGAGACGGAAAGGTGCAAAGGTGGTTGTCGTAATACATGCTGTTGGAGAATGCAATGAGCGATTCGTGTTTACTGCGGTAATGCCATACGAGATGCCGCTCGGGCATGCCGAGGGCGAGACAGTCGTCGAGTATGCTTTCGAGATCCTCGCTGTCGAGGTTTTCCTCGTCGACGTACGCCGAACGGAAGAAGGTCGTGGGCGGAAGCTGTTTGGGGTCTCCGACGACGACGGCGGCTTTCGCACGCGCGATCGAGCCGATCGCCTCCGCCGTGGACATCTGCGAAGCCTCGTCGAAAATCACGAGGTCGAACGCGTTCGCTTCGGGCGCGAGGTACTGCGCAACGGTCGTGGGGCTCATGAGCATGCACGGGCAGACCACGGAAGCGAGCGTCGGAATCTCGGTAAACAGTCCGCGCAAGCCCGTTCCGCGCAGGTTGCTCTTGGAAAGACGGGTGAACGTCGAAAGTTCGACGCTGAGGCTTCCCTCTCCGTCCGCGGCGGGCAGGCGGGAAATGAGTTCCCTGCGGATATGCGAGCGCGTCAGTTTCCCGAATTCGTCCCACGCAAGGCGGAACTTTTCGATGGTGTCTTCGAGCGTGCCCACCGTCATGCGCGAAAGATCGGGATCGGCGGGAATATTGATCTCCAAGAAATTTTTGTAGACGTTCTTTTCGAAGCCCGCGAGGATATTCTCCCCTTTCAGCCGTCCGCTTTCCAGCGCTTCCGAAATAAAGTTCAACCCGAGCGAGGAGAGCTTCTGCGTCGTCTTGCGGTACATGCACCAATTCGACAGCATGTCGATATTGTCGATCAGCGACGACGCCTTGGCGGAATAGTAGTCGAGAACGTCTTCCTCGCGGATCCTGTCCTTGTCCGCATGCGTGACCGAAAGAAAACTCTTCTGCGCGCGGAAAAAGCTGTCCACCGCTTTCACGTACCCGTCGAGCACGGGACGAGTGTACCCGCTCGTGGCGCGAATACACATGCCGTTAAACGCGTCGGGATTATAATCGAGAAACACCGACGCGCATTCCGCATGCAGCGCGTACAGCGGCGCAAGATACTCGATGCGTTTTTTGATCGCGAGCCTGCCGCCGCGGTCGGTGACGTTTTTCGCAAGATGCGCGCATTTTTCGATACGCTCCCGCGCGGAACAGATTTCGACGATCGTCTGCAAATACTTCGGCACGTCCTCGTCTCCGATCTCGTGCAACGCGTTTTTCTGCATGCGCTTTACGAGCGACTTTGCAGGTTTGCTCAGCCGCCAATCCCCGCCCTCTTCCACGAGTTTGCCGAGATCGCGCACGTCCATGTCCGGCTCGACGAACGTCTTGAAGTGTTTTTTGAAATATTCCAGACAGGAATCGTAACGCCTGTTCGCATTGTAGAACACGTAAAATTCTTCTTCCGGCACGCCCGCGAAATACTTGTCGTAATTGCCCGCGGCAAGCTCTTTCGCCATCGCGGCGATCGAGTTCAGCTTGCGCTCGGTGAGCGTGGAAACCCGCTGGCGGTAAAATTCGAGCAACAGCGCAAGGAAGGATTTGAGATGCCGGATTTCCGCAAGCACGACCTCGCAAGCGCAGAAGATCTTGTCCCGCGCCGCCTGCGTGTATTCCGTGAGATTCACGTTTTCAAAGGGGGAGTTGTTCACCCCGCCGCACTCTTTCGCCGCCGCAGCCGCGGAAAGGATCATGTTTTTGCATTCGAGCAGTTTCCCTTCCGTGAGCGTGTCGTAAAAGGAACTTTCCACGTCCATGATGTCGGGCGCATTCTTGTTTTGCAGATACAGCAGGATCGCCTGATACACCGAAACGCCGAGCCTGCGTCTTTCGTGCAACGCGCGCATGGGCGCTTTCAGTTCTTCCCGAAGCGCGGCAAGTTCGGCGGCGCGTTCGGCAAACCCGCTCTCCTCTTCCTCCGCGCGAAGCGCGAGGGTATTTTCCATCCGGCGCAATACGTCCTGCTTATCCGCCTTGTTCGAATGGAGTTCCAGACAGAAATCGCCGACCCCGATGGAATCGAGACGCTTTTTCACGACGTCGAGCGCGGCTTTCTTTTCCGCGACGAAGAGCACGCGTTTTCCGCCGCGCAATGCGTTTACGATGATATTCGTGATGGTCTGGCTCTTGCCCGTTCCGGGGGGACCGTGGAGAACGAAACTCGCACCCGTGTCCGAAAGGGACACCGCCGAAAACTGCGAACTGTCGGAAGGCAACGGCAACAGGATCCCCGCGGGATCCGCGTCGTCCTCTTCGACGGCAGGCGGAACCTCCCGCTTGAAAGGACGGTTGCCGATGAGCGCGGCAACGAGTTCGTTTTTCTTGAACTCCCCGATGTGTTTGCGGATATCGTTCCACATGAGATACCGTTGGAAGGAAAAGGTGGATAAGTACACGTCGCCGACGACTTCCCAGCCCTTCATCGAAGCGGTCTCCGCCCGTACCATGGCGAGGATCTCCGCGATTTTCAGCGCCGAAACGTCGCCGCCCAGCCCGCGCACGTCGATGTTGTATTCCTGTTTCAAAAATTCGAGCAAGGTCGTATTGACGAAGTATTCGCCCTGCGCCGTCTTGACCGCATAATCCTCGTTGCCCTTCGCCCTGCCGAGATCGACGGGCGCAAGCACGAGCGGCGCATACTTGGGCGCGGAATCCTCTTTCGAAGAATATTTCAAAAACCCGAACGCGAGATACAGGATCTTCGCGCCCGTCTCCTCGTCCGCTTCGCGGTTGCGGCGTTGCAGTTTCGAGGCGATCTCCGCCGTGGTCGCCGCGTCGGTATATGCGCGCAGAATACCCTTTTTCTGTTCGAGCAGGACGAGGTCCTTGCGCTGGCGGGCAAGTTCGCCTCCGAACGGCTCGTCCTTCGACGCCTGCGGAAGGGATTTCAAATTCATCGTCTTCTTTTCGGCGAGAACGGCGTAGAGCCGGTCCACGTCGGCGCAATGAATGTGCACCGCGTGTTTCCCCGTAAAGTTGAGAAGCGCGTTCTTTCCCGTGAGATCGAGAAGACGGCGTTCCCACTGCTGATTCTTCGTCTGCTTTCCCTGCAACGCAAGCCGTTTATAGATCGGGAGCGGCGCGGGCGCCTTGTCGTCGGAAAGTTCTTCCTCTTTCAACAGCTCGTATCCGTTCAAGCCCTTTCCGCGCAGAGGCAGCGCGGAAATCCCGCCCATACGGCAACGGCGCACGTCCACGAAATATTCGAAAAATCCCTTTTTCAATTTCTGCAAAAAGTGCGTTTCGGAGGGAGTAAACGCGGCGTTGGTGGAAGAGAACAGATCTTCCGCATCGAAAAAGCTGAGATTGTTGATGCCTTCCGACAGATATTTTTCCACGATCTCGCTGTCGTCGGTCACGGAATCGAGGAAGCAGGTGTCGTACAGCCAGACGCCCACGCCGACCCCCTTTTCGCCTATGGCGAGAACGGGATGAAGATGCGCGGCTTCGAGGCACGCCGCGGCAAACACGGCGATCTGGATCGCGCTTGCCGAATGACTCTTTAAAATCGAACCCTCCGGTACCGCGCAGACGGGCGAAGCGCAATTCGTCTCGCCGCTCTTTTCCACCGATTTCCCTTTGATCGCCGCAAAAACGGCGGCGGCGATCTGCCGGACGGCGTTCTTGTCCGTATTCGCGTAACCGTAAAATTCCGCGTCCGCCTTCCACTTTTTCAGGCGTTTTCCCGCGTCGGCGAGAATTGCGGAGCAGTCCGCGATGCGGGGACGGACGAACGCGGCAAGCCGCTCCGCGTTGCCGCCCAGCCCCTCCCACCAATCGTAGGGAAGCGCCGTCGTCTGCGCCTTTTTCTTATGAATTTCCTCGCCGTCCCTGCGCACGGTAAACACGACCGTGCAAGGGCGCAACTCGTCGTTTCCCGCCAAAAAGAGGGGAGAAAACACGTCTTTTACGTTCAACTCGACCGAGCTTTCGAAGGGGACTTCCGTCTCCGTCTCGTACGCGGACAGCAAGCCCTCCGCGCTCTCCGCCGTCACGTTCAACACGACCGTTTCCGCGGAATCGTTCCGAAGCTGTACGGATACGGGCGTGGAAAGGAAATAATCCGTATACCCCACGTAAGTCGGAAACCGCAGTTCGACCGATATTTTTTCTTTCATCTCGTTGATTTGCTTTTTTGCAGCCATAAGTTACTCCGTTTCTCTCCGCGCCTTGTGCGGATGATTATTGCCCGTTCCGCGGTTTTTCTTTCTTCTTTCCCGAAAAACCCGCGGAAGCGGAAATCCGTTTAAACGTACGGATCAGATAAACGCGTTTTCGTAATACTCCAACCCGCCCTCGTAAATCGCCGCGACGTCGAAGCGGACGGGAACTTCTTCGCGTAGACAGGAACAGAAATAGCCTGCGATCATGCGGTAACGGCGTTGTTTTTCGCGGTTCACCGCCTCCGTCGGAAGTCCGAACGCATCGCTTTCGCGCGCCTTGACCTCTACGAAACAGTACACGTCCCCTTTTTGCGCGACGATATCCGCTTCGCCGAACGGCGTCGTATAGTTGCGCTTCAAGATTTTATAGCCGTGCTTTTTCAGATAGTTGCAAGCGGCGTCCTCTCCCTTCCGTCCCAGAATTTTGTTACGAAGGTCTTTCGGTGAATTCTGCATATCCCCTTCTCCCGAATCGCGCGGATATGTTCCGCGGTGCCGTATCCCGCATTTCGCTCGAACCCGTACTGCGGAAATTCGGCGGCGTATCGCTTCATCAGCTCGTCCCGATAAACTTTCGCGACGATGCTCGCCGCGCCGATCGAATACACGAGCGCGTCCCCCTTGACGATGCTTTGTTGCGGAAGATCGAGATCGAGCGTCATGTTGCCGTCCGTCAGCACGAAATCCGCGGGCGGATCCAGCCCTTCCACGGCGCGCTTCATGCACAGCCGCGTCGCTTGGAGAATATTGATCTCGTCGATCGTCTCCGCCTGCACCTCTTCGATGCGAAGGGACAGCGCCGTCCTTTTGATCTCTTCGGCAAGCGCCGCGCGCTTTTTCGGGGAAAGTTTTTTGCTGTCGTCGATCCCGCAAATCCGCTTCGCGTTCTCGATCGGCAGGACGACCGCCGCGCACACGACGGGTCCGGCAAGCGGTCCCCGCCCCACCTCGTCGACGCCCGCGACGGCGAAATAGCCGCGCTTTGCGTATTCTCTTTCGTAAGTAAACAAATCCATTACACGCCCGCTTCCTTCAAATCTTCTGGAGAATCAAGGCAGACTTTGCCGAGCTTTCCCTTTCTGAAATCGTCGATCAACGCGCGCTCGCCGCGTTCGTAATCGAACTCGTTGCCGCGCAACACGAAACCGCGCCGCAGACAGATCTTATCGAGCATTTCGAGCGGCGTTCCGCCCGCGATCCCGTAACGCTCCGTCAGCGCCGCGGGATATTTTTCCCACAGCTCTTCCAAAAGCGCAAGGGCGATCTCGTCGAATTCCAGAATATCGTCGTTCACGCAACCGAGATAGGCGAGCCTGCGCGCAAGGATCTGATTTTCGCAAGAAGGTGGCATCGTCCCCGGCGTGTCGAGCAATTCGAAGCCGCCGCACTTCACCCACTGCTTGGCGCGCGTCACGCCCGCCTTGTCCCCCGTCTGCGCTTTCCTGCCGCCGGAGAGCAGGTTGATCACCGTGCTCTTGCCGGTGTTCGGGATCCCCGCGACCAAAAAACGGAGCGGTCTTGCCGAACCTTTTTCTTTCAGCCGTTCCGCCTTTGCTTTTACAAGCGAGTCCATCGCGCCCCGCAGAACGCGCGCCGACGAAGCGCTGTTCGCCGCGATTTTCACGGCGTTTTTCCCGCGTTCGCGCAACAGCGCGCAGAACCCGTCCGCACCGCCGTCCGCCAGATCGCCCTTGTTGAGCAGATACAGCACGGGCTTGCCGCCCGCCATTTTCAAGAGAACGGGATTAAACGTGGCGACGGGCGCGCGCGCGTCCAGCACGAACACGATCGCATCGCACACTTTTAAGTTTTCTTCCATCATGCGCACGGCTTTCGCCATGTGCCCCGGATACCATTGTATGACTTTCATCTACCCGAATATTTCCCCGACCCTTTCGGTTACAGCAGATCGGGTCTGTTTTTTTTCGTGATTTCCAGCGCCTTTTCTCTGCGCCAACGGTCGATCTTGGCATGGTCGCCGCTCCGCAACACTTCCGGCACCGTCAGCCCGCCGTATTCCACGGGGCGGGTATACTGCGGATATTCGAGCAAGTTTTCCGAAAAACTCTCCTGCACGAGCGATTCGGGAGAAAGCACCCCGTCGACGTACCGCGCAACGCAATCGGCAACCACCATGGCGGGAAGTTCGCCGCCCGTGAGCACGTAATCCCCGATGGACAGCTCTTCGTCGATAAACAGATCGATCGCGCGCTGATCCACCCCTTCGTAATGCCCGCACAGCAGAACCAGATGCTCGCACGCGCAGAGTTCGAAAACTTTTTCCTGCTTAAACGTCTTTCCCTTGGGGGAGAGATAGATCCTGCGCGCCGCATGCGTCGGATCGACGGAAACGATGGCGCTGCCGATCGGCTGCGCCATCATCACCATGCCCGCGCCACCGCCGAAGGGATAATCGTCGCATTTCTTATGCTTGTCCTCCGTATAGTCGCGGAGGTTGACGATCTCGATTTTCAGTTTTTCTTCTTTCACCGCTCTGCCCACGACGCTCGTCAAAAGCGGCGCGAACATTTCGGGGAAAAGGGTCAAAATCGTAATCTTCATATCTATAAAACCGCAACTTCGTAAAAGCGCTTGCGATCCACTTCGATCCGCTTATTCCCGACGTCGATCTTTGAAATCACGCCCTTTACCGCAGGAAACAGGATTTCTTTTCCCGCCGCGACAACGGTGTAAATATCCGTCGCCGCCTGTCGGATAGCGGTAAGTTCGCCGATCGGTTCGCCCTCTTCGGTGACGATTTCGGAACCCAGCAGATCGGCGATATAATACCGCCCCTCCGCAGGCTCCGGCGCCTCTTCCCGCGGGATCGTCGCCGTCCGTCCGCGCAGAAGTTCCGCCGCGTTGCGGTCGGGTACGCCGCGCAAACCGAGATATACCATGCCGCCGCCCGTGCGCGCGGACAGGATCTTAAATTCCTCTCCGTCCAGAAAAATCCGTTTGAACGAGAGAAACTCCTCCGCGCTGTCCGTGAACGGTTTCAGTTTCAGTTCGCCGCGGATCCCCTGCGGTTTCAGCACTTCGCCGACGATGAGTTCTTTTTCCATAATATCCATATTATAGCAAACTCCCGCGAAGTTGTCAAACGCGGGAGTTTAATCATGACATTTGTTTTTTAAAGCGTTTTAAGCCTCTTTGATCGGGACGGGTCTCTGTTTCCCCACAAAGATCACGCCGAGCGTACCGGGTCCGCAGTGAGAGCCGATGACCGGTCCCACGATCTGCCGCACGAGATGCGCGCCGGGGCGCTTCGCGGCGATCATGTCGCGCAGTTTATCCCCTTCCTCTTTACAGTCGGCGTCTATGATATAGACGGTGTACTTGTCTTCGTCTTCCAACTCCGCGATCACCTTGCCCGCGAGCGTGCTGATCGCCTTTTTCCTGCCGCCGAGTTTGGAAATTACTTTCAGTCCGCCCTCTTCGTCGATCGTCAGCATGGGCTTCAATCCTAAAATGGTCCCCGCGACCGCCGCAAGTCCCGAACATCTGCCGCCGCGCTTCAAATGCATCAGATCGTCCACGACGAAATAGACGCAGACGCGGTTGGTAAATTCTTTCAAGAAGGTAAGAATTTCCTCGTCGGAAGCGCCCGCCTGTTTCAGAATCGCCGCCTGTTCCGCCTGAATGCCCGCGCCCAGTGAAATGCTTTTGGTGTTGAAAACGGTCAGTTTCCGATCGGGATACCTTTCTTTCAGCTCTTTATACGCCGCGTCGAGCTGTGCGAACGTGCCGCTGAGCTTATGGGAGAAGCTGACGTACAACACGTCTTCCCCCCGTTCGAAATACGGGGTGAGAATCCGCTTGTAATCTTCGGGATTCAGCGCCTGCGTTTTGGGAATTTCCCCGCCGCGCACGCAATCGTAGAAATATTCGAAATCCGTTTTTTCGCCCAGGTCGTAGTAAAATTCTTCGCCCTTGATCGAATACGGCATCGAAATACAATCCAGTCCGAGTTCTTTTACACGGGTATGCCAAAGCTCCCCGTTGGAATCACAAATCAATACGCTCATAAGTTTCCTCCTGCAAAGCCGTTATGTTTATTTTACTATACATACTCTCTTTTGTCAAGAAATATTACAGCTTTGATTCACTTTATGAATTACCAAGCCATGAAAAAAACGCCTTAAAAGCGGAAGGCAAAGCAAAAGAAGCCGCGATCTCCTCCGCGTCCTCCCACACGTACGCGGGGAAAAATTCCCGCGCGCGGATGAGATATCCCGTCATCCGCCATTCGATATGCGTAAAAATATGCTTGGCGCGTTTCGTTGCGACCGTATCCCCGAACGCTTCGGGACGGAGCGCGCCGGCCTCTGCCAGCGGGAACTGCCAAAGCCCCGCAAGCAGTCCGCTTTTGCCGCGCTGTTCGAGCGCGAACCTGCCCTCCTTTTCGAGCACGAACACCGCGAGTTCTTCCACTTTGCGCGCGCGCTTTTCGGCGCGGACGGGATATTTTTCCGTTTCCCCCGCAAGGTGCGCGCGGCAGAGTTTTTCCCACGGACACTTTTCGCAAAGCGGGGCGGCGTTCGGAACGCACACGATCGCGCCGAGTTCCATGAGCGCCTGACAAAAATCGCCCGCCTGCGGAGGATACGCTTCTTTCAGCGCGGCGGCGAACGCCGCTTTGGTCCTGCCGTCGTCGATATTGCTTTCGTCCGCAAAAAGACGGGTGAGAACGCGCAACACGTTCCCGTCCACGGCGGGACAGGGAAGATCGTACGCGATGGAACAGATCGCCCCCGCCGTATAATCGCCGACGCCCGGCAACGCGCGCACGCCCTCCGGCGTTTCGGGGAAGCCCTGTTCCGCGACGATCTTCGCCGCCGCGTGCAGATTCCGCGCCCGCGAGTAGTACCCCAAGCCTTCCCACGCTTTCAATACTTCCGATATATCCGCGTCCGCAAGCGCCCGCACGGTGGGGAATTGTTTCAGGAACCGAAGATAATACTGTTTCACCGCCTCGACGCGCGTCTGTTGCAACATGATCTCCGAAATCCACACGCGGTAAGGGTCGCGGTTTTCCCGCCAGGGAAGATTCCGTTTATGATTGCGGTACCACCCCAGAAGAGGCGGTACCGCGTTTTTTAAAAGTTCGATATTGCTCATTAAAACAAACCCGTGATCCTGCCGTTTTCGTCCACGTCGATTTTTTCCGCGGCGGGGACTTTGGGAAGCCCCGGCATCGTCAGAATATTTCCCGTAAGTGCGACGACGAAACCCGCGCCCGCGGAAACTTTCACGCTGCGCACCGTGATTTCGAAATCTTCGGGCGCGCCGAGCTTGGCGGCGTCGTCCGAAAAAGAGTATTGCGTTTTCGCCATACAGACGGGCATGCCGCCGAAGCCGAGTTCTTCGAGCCGCGCGATCTCACGGTCCGCTTCCGGCGTGTAATTCACGCCCTTGCCGCCGTATACTTTGGTAACGACCGCGTGAATTTTTTCCTTGATCGGCGCCGACGCTTCATAGCAGTAGGTAAAACGATTCGGTTTTTCACATAGCCGCACGACCTCTTCCGCGAGCGCCTCGCCGCCCTTGCCGCCGTCCGCCCAGACGGTGGACAGCACCACGTTCACCCC
>Ga0073908_1003108_pt1 | contig 17994 bp, 9 predicted proteins | sample MucameincwithD2O_FD_65484 | JGI IMG/M metagenome (GOLD analysis project Ga0073908, IMG submission 65484) | Mouse cecum microbial communities from Vienna, Austria - Mucus amended microcosms incubated with D2O | ecosystem: Host-associated > Mammals > Digestive system > Large intestine > Cecum...
GGCGGAGTGGGCGAATCATCCGGAACTGGACGAGAAAGAGATTTTCGCTCGGTATGCCGCGTCAAAAGGCTTCCAAGGAGAAGATATAGAACGTTTCCACCGGATATGCCTGCTATCGGCAGACGCGATCGTCAGGGGACGTGCTTCCCTGGTACAGCCCATCAATGTCTGGTGGACACGCGACCAGTTCATCGGGGGAGAAAAGGAACTGGAGAAGGATTTCAGGCAGATTGTCGAAAAGAAGCTGGTGGATGCCGTCCTTGCCGAGAAAGCCGAAAGTGTAAAGATATGGGAACAGATCAACGCAATTGCAGGAGCGATTGGGAGCGGAGACAAACCGGTTGCCGATTATATCCGGACATCTTCCCGATACGGTCTGCTGCTGTATTCCATTTACGAACAAGGATGGATCATTTTGCTAAAAGGTTATGAAGGAGAGATGACAGGCCATTTCAACAAGCCATTGATCAGAAAAGCGATAAAAAGATATGACAAGCTATGGAAAGATTACCGGAAGCTGAAAGAAACGAAAGCGGACTGTGCGACACTTTACCTGCCGTATGGTTTCAACTTCAGCTTGCCTCCTGCTTATCACGATGAAAATGGAATAAAGAAAACCGTCGACAAATACAGGAACTTATAAAAAAAGGGACTGTCCAAAAAGTCATTCTTTCGTCCTTGAGAATTGAATATTTGAAATCAATCTCAGATAGGTATCCGAAATACTTTTTAGACAACCCCTTTTTTCAATGAAGCACCGCAGGAACCAAACAACGTAAGTTATTTTTCCACCACCAGCCAGGTATTTCCGCGGGCAGGAATAGTCACCTTGATGTCTACCGTATAGTCTCTGTTCAGCTTATAGGTAACCGGAGCGTTCTCTTTCTCCCTAATCTTCGCTACATCGGAGATACCGGTGTAATAAAGCGGAAGCCGGATCGTACGAGTGATCGCCTTGTCGGTCGGGTTAAACAATAGGGCAAAACCTTTCTCCTTCCCTTCCGGATCGACATGCATGAAACCGTCCCAGTCGCGTCCGTCGGCACGGCGCAGATGGATCAGTTCGCTGTTCAGGATAGTCCGGTATTTCTTGTACCAGTCGATCACCTCTACTACGGCTGCTTTCGTTTCCGGTGTATCATACAGACGCGGACCGCGGTAACAAGCCTGTACCCCCGCACCGTAATTCTGGATCATGTGCGCCTTATAGTCAGGGATATGATCTTTCAAAGGTTCGAGCGTAGCGGCAGCCCCACCGCCATGATATTGGGTAAGCGGAACGAATGTCCAGCACATACCCGGCAGGCGCTCCCACAAGCCATCGTACATCACCTGGCGTCCCAACACCAACTGCCGTTCGCGGGGAAGCGACCAGTTTACTTCACGGTAACCGATACCGACTTTCGTACCACCGTTCAACATATAACCGAAATCGGGTATATTGGTATAAATGCCATTCTCACACATCCATTGGTACAGATTCACAATCTGCTGGCGTTGTTTCCACTGGGAGTCTTTCAAACCCTTATGATGGGCATGGCTGGTCGAAGCACAGACATTGCCCGGATACGAACCGTCGTTCTCAAAGACTGTCATTCCTGTCTTCTCGTAGAAAGAACGTATCTTGCGGAAATAATCGTATCCCCATTCACTGGACAGGCAGGGAGAACTGCCGAAGATCATACCGCCGCGCTTTCCTGTTTCGGGATTGATCACGTCGACCTCATCGCTGATCCAGCGGCTGGACAACAGGGAATAACCGCCCAGTTCGATACCCTTGGAGTTGGCATATTCGGTGAATTCCTTGAATTTGGCGATATTCGCTTCGCTCTCATCCTCCATATTCAGTCCCGAACCGAAGCTGAGGATCACCATCTCATAACCGGTTTCCGCACACTGGTCGATAGCCGTCTTCACCACCTTCGGATCGGAAGATACACAATGCAGGAAGATCGGGTTTTCAGTCGTCCACGGGGCGATCTTACGGTACATCCGCTTCAGGAAAAGCCCTTTCCGGTCACGGTCATCGCTGTCGAAAGGCATCAGCCAGGTACGGAAGCTACTGAACTTAGCACCGTCGGGGATATCTTCGTCCGGCCCCATGGGCAGTTTTACCTCCAGCAAGCAAGGAGTAAGCAGCGGATAATTACATTGTGAAGTATAGCGGGGGTCGGTATTCCAGAATTCCGTGCGGTCGGCCTCCCGTTCGGTAAAGCCGAGAAACGCCCAGTCGCTCTCGACATGGATATTCGGTTTCAGGAACTGCTCCGGCCTTTTGGCTTCCACCGGTGATTCCGGTTCTGCCATCGCCAGTTGCTCCAGGGTAAATTCATCCAGCGTGATTCCCATACCGCTCTTATTCTCGATCTCCATCCATTTACTGATACAGGGAATACCGTCATAGAGGGCATAATTCAGTTTCACCTTCACACCTTTCAGGTAATCCGGTCCTTCCAGATAGAAAGAAAGTACCTTCCCTGTCGTTTCGCCCGGCTTCACCAGCGACCAGCGTTTGTTCGCCCAGTCGATACGGGGAGACAGTTCAGTAATATCGAACCCGGTCACACGGAACGAATTCGGAAGGATCGTCAGACTGTCGACCCATTTATATTGCGTATAGCCATACTCAAACTGCCCGTCGAGGCCGCCAAGCGTATACACTTTATCATCGATTTTCAGAACACCTTCGTTACTGACGGCACGCAGCATACTTTCCCCTGTCATCTGGTTAACCAGGTCGACGGTCGCCAGGTTCGGATAGATACGGAAGATACGGCTTACCAATCCATTGGAAAGGACAATACCTTGCCATTATGCGTCTGATACACGCCAGCCTTCACCCCTTTGGCATCGAGCAGCCAGTCCGACTCCGTACGCGCCACCGGCAAATCGATGGCAGGCAGAGCAGCAACCTTACTGCGCAACGCCCTTTCCACCTCAGCAGGCATTGTCTCGACAGCCCCTTTATAATCGGCATTCACCAGCGAAGGCTTGATCTCGTTATAAGAAAAAACAGGTTCGATCCAATCGGCATGATCACCGCTTACACCGTCGCCTCCATCTTCAACGACCAGTTCCAGTACGTCGATCCCTGAAACATCGAGCGACACCTCACGAGCTTTCTCACCTCCGCGGACCATGCCACTGTTATACAACTCCTTTCCGTCACCCACCAGGCGAAAGACAACGCTTCCCTTATCAAAGGAGCCATCACCGGCACCTACTCCGACAAACTGCTTCTTTCCTCCGGTACCGTCGGTCCGGTAAAACAGCATCGTTCCGTCCGTCATCGGTATCTTACTGAAATCATCTTTTTTATAATCCAGCGAACGGTCGTTCACACCCACCTTGCAGGTAAACAACCCGGTATTCTTCCGCAGACTCAGCTTGATCTTGCTGTTTGCCTGTACGCCTACCCCTTGTCCGAAATGCTCACCGCCTACCGTCAGTTTCTCACCGGTAACGGCCGCGTTCTTCATCGGCGAACCATACTGCTGGTAGGCCAGGGATAAATCCATATCCGGCAGGGATATTTTATTCTGGGCACTGATATCCCAGCTTGAAAAGAAAAATCCTCCCATAAGGAGAAATAAAGAGATCGTCTTTTTCATGTTAGTCAGAAATTAGAATATATATAAGTCCCCAAAGATACTTAAAACATCTCCGGAGACCGCATTAGTAATATACAACATCAAATCATCGCCTATTTTCCCCAGGCCTTATTCGGGGTATCCCCCATCCATAACTCCAACAAGCCTCCGTCCGAAAAGACTGCATGAGGTATCCGGAAAGAGTTGTATTCTTTTCCGTTAAGTCGTGCACGCTGGATATAACAATTGGCTGCCGAGTTATTGTAAGTCTTTATTTTAAAGGTTTTCCCCTTGTAATAATCAGTATCCAGCGAAATAGTCACCTCGTCGAACACCGGACTTGTTATATCGTATTGCGGATCACGGGAAGAACCGCCGTCCAAGGCAAACAACCCGATCGCCATCAATGAGCTCACGCCGCCCATCTGTCCCTGGTCTTCATCATGCCCGCCATATCCCCTGTCGGGAGTAACCGCCCCGTAAGCCTGTTCCTTCACCCGGCGCACCCAGTATTGAGTCAGCCAAGGTTTCCCAGCATGCGAAAAGACATGTGCATTCGAACAACCCGGCTGGTTCGCATAACTGACATAACCACTGCCGTATCCATAGACAAAATCTGTTGACTCCGACTGCTTGAAAGCAAAATCCAACTTACTGCAAAGACTGTCATTTCCTCCCATCAACCTTGCCAACACAGGGATATCGTGCGAAAGTCCGAACGTCGCCTGCCAAGCGTTGGCCTCTACATATCCGTTACCGCTCAACGGATCGGTATGTACCCATTCACCGTTTGCCTTCTTCGGCAGGATCAGTCCCAGTTCTTTATTAAAAGAAGCAGGCCAGCCTGTAGCCCGTTTATGGAAATAGTTATAATCGCTTTTCTTTCCCATTTTAGCTGCCATTTCAGCCAAAGCCCAATCTTCAAACGCCCACTGGATGGTCAGACCGGCATTACCGGGACAATATCCGTTACGAACATAAAAATCCAACTCCTTATCCATTCCCAAGGCCAGCATTCCTCCTTTGGAATGATTCCGTTTCATCGCCTTGAACGCTTTTTGCTGATCCCACTTCCTAGTCAGTCCTTTTTGGAAAGCACTCGTGATAAGTGAAGTTGCCGGACATCCCGTCATGATATACGAATAACCACCGGCACAAGGTCCGCGGGGAAGCAGATTTCCATTCACATCGTATTCCAGCAAAGAAGCCGCAAAATCATCCAATACCGAAGGATAAGCCAATCCCCAGAGCGTATTCAGGTTCCATTGTGTCAACCAAAACGCATCGGAGTTATACATATGATGTTTCACCTTCCCTTCCCGATCCTTAGCCAGTTGCCTTACATGGAAACGGATATTTTTCGTCTGTGCCCCTACCCGGGTACCATCGGTATAATCCGGATATTCACCGTTATAATCATCCAGCTTATGCCTTCCCAGTAAAGAATGCCACAAATCGGTATAGAACTTCATTTGTTGGTCATGGCTTCCTCCTTTCACATCGATCCGTCCCAACCATTCATTCCATTCCTGCTGTGACTCCTGCCGTACCCGGTTAAAATCCCAGTGGCTGCAATCCTGCTCCAGGTTCTCCCAGGCATTGTCCGTACTGACATAAGAGATAGCCACCTTCATCAGTACCTGTTCGCCCGGTTGTACCTGATAATTCGCTTTCACACCTGAAGTGGGAGCATCATGATAACTCATTCCCTGGTTGCTCGGAATACTTTCTCCGGCTCCCTGCAACTCGCTGATATCTTTGAACTGCTCCGATCCGACCCAGCCGTCCAACGACTTGAAAGGAGTATCGAATGTAACGGCAAAATAAATCCTGACCACATCGGGACCGCCCCACAAGCGTCCGGTCGTATCGAAATAGCCTTCCACACCTTCATTTCCCTTTTTATAAACATGGGCATTTACCATTGTCGAAGTGCCGACATAACCACCCAGGTTCAGCAAAATATCAGCCGGATTTTCCTCCGTATACGTAAACCGGTAGAAGCTGACACGATCGGTAGCTGTCTGCTCCACCCACATTTTATAAGTATCCAGAAACAACCTGTGATAACCCGGTTGTACAATCTCTCCCTGATGCAGGAAAGAAGATTTCCAGGACTGTTCTCCTCCCGTCGGGTCCACCTCGCCCGTCACCGGCATCACCGTCAACCCGGACAGCATCCAGCAATGGATCTGCGGGAACCCCAGCACTTCCGTCGAATTATAATTATACCCGCCTCCATACTGATTCTTGTTTCTTGTCAGAGGCGCCGCCCCTATCATCCCATAAGGTTGATTCCCTGTGATAAAGAAAAAATACCGTCCGCGGGCAGTCTCGATATAAGGATTTACCCAGGATACATGATCCGTATAATCATCGGGAGAAGGAAACACCTCGATCTCCGAAAGCCCTACCTGCGTACCGGCGGCATCAGTCACCTCGAACCGTACCCACTCGACCTTCCGCGACTCAAACTCAATCTCTTTGGGAGTCCCGTCATTAGCCATTCCCCAGACATTGATCGTACTACCGTCACTGAAATGCAATACGCCTCCGGCTACATGTGCCTCCATGGCCGGACGGTCATACAGAATAATTTTATTGATATTCACGGGGCGTTCCCAGTCCAACTGTATCCAGGGATAATCGATCTGTCCCCCAGAAAGTCTCCGTACTTTTAGATACCCATTCCCCTTTTCCCGGTACCCGTATCAGGCCATCGGTCACCTTTGCCGCATCGTGACCGGCATCAATCGAAGAGGAAGCCGATACACGTGCTTGCGGGGCAATATTATAAGGCGTAGCCCAACTAATAGCCGGATAACTCCCCAGCAACATCAACAAAAAGGAGAATAAATTTATTATTTTCTTCATATGGAAGCACTTTATAATTCAATACAAATATAAGTCGTTATCGCCTTAAAATCAACAAAATACATGTTTGTTTTCGAAGAAAATTATTGTCCTGTAAGGCTTGGGACACCCTGTGGGACAACAAACTAAACAATAAGCTTATTCCCCTACCTCTTATGAATAAGCCCATTAACTCATCCTTCAAAACAACTCCGATAACATCACTGGGACAACCGCATGGACACCCTCTTAAATATATAAATATAATATATATAAAACTGTTTTTTTAATTTGAAAAAAGCAACACTACTGTGCCAACCAACTTGACACTATAGTGCTACTTACCATAGCACTATAGTCATACAACCAATAGGACTATAGTTTGACCAAAAACCCCCATTTCATCGAGGATTTTTCTTATTTTATGACGAAATCGGTACCTGTTGAGACCTGTATTTTAATACCTGCTAATACGAGCCACGAAGCCACCGCCCGACATCAATTCTTCTTTAAGCCGCTGGCCGGAACGAACCTTACTATCCTTAACCTCAATCAACTTCCGGTTTCCGGGAGTATCCGATGCCATTTCCATCTTATATTTCCCTTTAGGCAGGAAATCCAGTTTTATATCGAGCATTTTCGGTTCTTCCCCGTTGAGCACCGTCAGATACCACACATCTCCTTTTCTACGTGCCAAAGCGGCCAGTTTCCCGATCTCGCTTTCCGGCAATACAACCGTTTCATCCCAAGTTACAGGGACACTTTCTATAAACGAGCGACCCGGTGACGACAACATGTCTTCCATATCCGCTGCAAAGATCAACATCGGCGAAGTAAACATATAGATAGACGACAACTGATGCGCGAAAGTCACCGAAGGATGACAAAAAGCACGGAAATTCATCGGCGTATAATCGGCCGGACCGACTAGCCAACGGGTAAAAGGCAATACGGTATTATGATACGGCCAAGGTGGTCCGGGAGCCCAGCTATTTTCGCCACCGACACATTCCAAGCCTCTTACAGCCTCTTTTGCCAGTAGATTCGGGTAGGTATACGAATCTCCGGTAGGTTTATTTACACCGTGGAAGATCACCATCAGCTTTTCTTTGGCGGCATCCTTCAATATGTTTTCCATCAGGTTTACCGTAAAAGCATTCTCGGTATGAAAAAAGTCTATCTTTAATCCTTTTACACCCACTTCGGCGCATTTCTTCATAAAGCCTGCACGTTCAGCCGGATCGACCAAACCTATATCCGACTTGTTGCCAAATCTGGGAGATGAGGCTCTCCATACCCAGATATCTACATTCTTCTCACGGGCATAATCGACCAACTCTTTCAGCATCTCCCATTTTGTCCGGCCGTTAGCCTCTTTCTCTGTCTGCTGCCACAATTCCCAGCCATCATCCACTACGACCGACTCTATACCTAATTCGGCACATCCATCCACATATTTCTTATGGTTGGCTATGCTCAAACGGTCGTTACCTTCCACCAACCACGTGAATGTAGCCCTACCAGGCTTAATCCAATCCGTTTTCGCACCGTCAGGGAAAAGCGTTTTATCAGGTTGGTCGGATACCTGGGCTATAATCCGGTTATTCACCAGACCGTTCAAATCTTTTGCCAGCATAAGGACACGCCAGGGAGTAACAATTTCCCGGCTCCCCTCTTTCGGAGACACGATCCACGGTATATCACGCACTTCTTCATGCCAGTATTTCGTAGGCGGAAGGCCGGTAACTATCCCTGTTTCCATATGTCCCTTATTCTCCACATATCCGAACCGGACACAGTTCGGAGCCGTCCCCAGCAAGACAGCTCCATGATAATTAAACAGATTTGCTTCCGTTATCGCCGCATAAATCCCATTCGGCAGACGAAAGGTCGCAGGCGGAGCCAGCAATTCACCTTCTATATGATCGGTCTCCCGTTCCTGATATTCTTGTAGCCAGCCATATTGGAAAGGGCCACTGGCATACCAGGCTTTAGTTTGCGATGGAAAGATAAATGAGGTCTCTTCCCCATAAATACATACAGGTCCATCTGCCGGAACGCGGTAACGCAGGGCAATCCCGTCAGGAAATATCCGGGCATCCAAAAAGAAACGGCTACCATCGACTTGTTGGAACTCATAGACCAGGGTATTGTTCTCCTTTTTCTCCTTGCTCAACTGTTGAGCATCTTTCCCTAACAAACGGTGATCAACATTCAAACCTAAAGGTGCTTCCCGGATAACTGAATTTTCCTCATAAGAGACATCCAGCACCAATTGTTTATCGGCGTTCGCCTCTATTTTCAACTTTACCGGGGTAGCACCGGTAACAGCGTCTACCGCCTCTCCTTTCGCCACCTGACTTATATTCAATAAGAACAGAGCTATGGCTAAAAACTTCGTTATACGATTATTCATCTTAAGTTATATTAGGCTTCAAAACATTGAAATGGTAAAAATAAGAAACAAATCCAATAGATACTTTTATAAAATACGGGATTTATTTTGCAAAATCCGAGATTAAGGAAAGAAAACTATCCGCACCTCATAAAGATAGCGGATGCGATTAAATAAGCAACGGAAATGATAGAATATTCTGTTTTCTTGTGTTTTACTAAAAAAATTATCCTTACTTTGCCATGACAAATTAACCACTATAAAGAGAGGTTCCGCATGTCTTCAAAAAAATCAGTCCTGCGAAAGACTTCGGCAGGACTGAACTTTTCAACTAGATTACAACTGTAACCACAGCCTTCGGGGCAATTATCAATTCCGATAATTTATGTTCTCCCGTATATTCCAGATTTTTATCCATATCAGTAACATACATTTTCCCTTTGGTTGAATTACCACATCTAATCTTCACTTCTTTCTGCTTATCCTCATAATTGATAAAGACCAACACTACCTTTTCCCCATCCGTATAAGCAGAACTCATTAACGAAGTTGCCGCCTCCAGTTCAGAAATTTCCGGTTTTCTATCCAACGAAATCCTCCACATTCCCGGACGAATAAACAGACTAAAATTACCTGTCGCCCACAGCATCTTCGTAGGACTTACAATTCCGTCATATTTCAAACTTTCGGCTGTTGAATGCTCTTTAGGCTTCAACTGGATAGGAACATCTTCACCCAAAGAAACAGCAGTCCACCACTGCCATGCCGATGCATTGGCTACCGCCAAATCAGTATGGATAATCCGTGCAACATATAATCCAAGATTCAGACTTTTGGCAGGGGAAGGTTCACCGGATATTTCATCATTTTTCTCCAAAATACAATATTCCGAAGCCCAGAACTTAGTACCATTATCAGCCGCCGACAGAGCCCCACGTATTTTCTGTCTCAATCCAACCAATGTTTTCGCTGGGTAAGCACTCCAATAATCATGGGCAGAAACACAATTATACACATTGGGCATCCCCATAATATTGTACTGTCCTTTACGAGTAAAAAACTCTTCTATGATATTATCCGGCATTGTCAGACTGGTGTCGCAGTCGAACAAATACTTCATATCAGCCGCCTCTCCAAACACAATTTTCGATGAAACGCCATGTCTGGTTAATGCTTTATCCAATTCTTCGACAAGCATATAAGCATCTTGATTGGTTGCAAAACTACCTTCCTGCCACTTATTTTCTCCCCAATCAATCTGAGGTTCATTTATAGGACTTATATACCTGACATTAAAACCTTCATCAATGAAATGCCTGGTTGTTAACGCCAGAAAATGGGCAAAATCATCGAATTTGTCATGCTGCAAATTAATCCTCTTCTTATCCGACGCCAATGTCGAACCACTTCGCGTCATAAAATAAGGAGCCGAATTGGTAAAAAACAGAAAGTCATCGACTCCTCTTTCTTTTGCCGCCTTCATAAACCACTGCTGTCCGGCCTGCTTACTAAAATCATACGAGCCATCCGGTGATAAAAAACACTCTGTACGATTCCAGGTGCTCGTGACTTCTTTATTTTCCCGGTTTTCAAAACTCCCGGCACCAATATTCACTCTCCAGTTACTCAGACCTATACCAATCGGATTTCCGTTGGTATCCATCTTCGTACTAAAAAGTAAGTCAGCAATCCTTTCGCGTTTTTCCACCGGCCAATACCGACCGACAAAAGCGATCCTCCAGGCATCCGATGCCCCGAAATTATCGATCACCTGATATTTTATATCTTTCCTTACCTGAAACATCACCGGTTTCTCTTTCTTTTGCGTAACTCCGGCAAAAAGATTCGGAATAATACAGGCAGAAAGAAACAGCAAACCTAGATATCTTTTTAATAATCCATATACCATAATCATTCCTTTTATTCAAAATTTGTTTGAACCAGATTCGGATTTCGGTCTAGTTCCGATTGTGGTATAGGAAGATAAGTATTTTTGAAGGAACGTATTTCCAATACGACTTTATTCTCCTCTCCAGTTTTGATAACAGCCCGTTCTTCCTGAGGAATATTCGTATCCATAATGACTGTACCATAGTTGGTTGCATAAATAGGTCCGTTAAGTACTTCTTTTGCAATACCCCATCGTATGATATCACTACGTCTTAATCCTTCGAATGCAAACTCAACGCGTCTCTCACGCCTTAACAACTCACGCAAGGTTGCCTGTGTCGAATATTTATTTCTATCTACCATCGGCATCCCGGCACGTTTCCGCACCTCATCCATCAAATTGCAGGCTTCATCAAGATCTCTGTTGAGCTCGATCAATGCTTCTGCCTTTGATAAAAGCACCTCGGCATAACGAAAAACAATAAAATCGAGTCCTGTATTGTTGATATCCGAATATTGCGTAAGAGGCGACATATATTTACAGCATGTATATCCCGATTGTGAAGCATTACGTGAATCATTTGCATTATCCTTGTTCGGTTTCCCGTCTATAGTCCTATCGAGTGTATTATATATTCTGTAAACGCCGTTAGGATTCACCCAATCTGCTCCGGAGTACAAAACTGTTGCATAAAAACGGGGATCTCTATTCTTATAAGGATGAACCGGGTCATATTCTCCGTTTTTTTCAGCTTCTTCGATCGTCAGACCGGAAGATGTTTCATAAGCGTCGACCAAGCTTTGTATAGGAACAAATGCCGACCATCCCCCGTCGTTCGCATTACAAAATTCAATAATTGTCTGATTCTTATAATCATTCTCCACCTTTTTAGCAGCCAGGATAATCTCGCAATTATCTTCATTCGCTTCTTTAAACAAATCAGCATAAGGAGTCGTTCCGGCAGTAAACAAATTATAAACCCCCAGTTTCTCTATTTCATCGGCTGCTGCAATCGCTTCTTCATACTGCTTGTAATACAAACACATTCTCATTTTAAGTGCCAATGCCGCCCCTCTTGTGATACGACCAGACTCTTTAGGTGTAACATCCAAGTTTCCATCTGCCGAAAGCTCATTCAATTCATCCAATATAAATTTAACTATATCAGTTTCGGGCGATGCCGGTATTTTGGATTCTTCCAATGTAGATATAACTTCTGTTACCAAAGGAATATCTCCATAGGCTGTCGCCATCATATAATATCTCCAGGCACGAAGAAAGCGAACCTCATTCCTCAGTTGTTTCAGCCTGTTCGGATCTTTAAACGGAACTTCGGTGTTTTCGGTAAGAGCCAAGAAATTATTACAACGAGTGATCAAAGTATAATCAAACCATCCGATTCCTGGATTTGAATGCGTCGCTTTTCCGTTGGCATAAGCAGACCAATTCGTATTGATGGCACAATAGCCATTATCACTAAACACATCATTATAAACAGTAAACGTCTGATCCACATAGCCATCATAACAACCGACCACTAACATTTCAATATCTTTTTCTGTTTTCGGGAAAGTAGCAGTCGATAAAGAATCTTTAGGTGCACGATCCAGAGAACAAGAAGTAACCAGAATACCTATAATGAATAAAAATAATATCTTTTTCATACGATTAATCTTTATAAAGTGATAGAAATTCCAACCGAATTAGTTGTTATATGCGGATAATATGCTCCCCAACCGCTCGGAGCCTCAGGATCGATTCCTTCCGGACATTTTTTTATTGTCAGCAGATTTTGTCCGCTGTAATAAATACGGACAGAAGTTATCTTCATATTAGTACACCATGTCTTAGGGAATGTAAAGCCTACCTGTACATCCTTCAATCTCAGATAATTCGTATTGACCAGCCAGAAATCAGAAGTTGTCACTTCCGGCATATTATAAGTTCTGAATTTGGATGCACGCGGCATTTTATTCGTCGGATTTTCAGGAGTCCACCTATCCAACCACAACTTAGAAGGATGACCTGAATCACCGTTAAATTCACCGTACATTTCATCCGTAAAATAACGGGCAACGCCTGCCGCCCCTTGGAAGAATAAAGAGGCATCAAATAACTTCCATTTAGCCCCCAGATTAATACCAAATGTAAACTTAGGATTTTCTGAGTTCAGAATAATCTTATCCTTTTCATCGATGACATTATCCTTATTCCTATCGACCAGCTTAATGTCTCCTGGTATCAGACGTGCATTGTCAATCATCGTATATTTAGGAGCCTTATCTATCTCTTCCTGACTCTGGAAAATTCCGTCAGACTGGTAACCGTAGAATGCCTGATACGGGCGACCAACCATTGTTATGGTGCGGCTACCTTTCTGGTCGTCGAGATCTCCCAGTGACAATACTTTGTTTTTATTATAGGCAAAATTCACACCGGCATTAAAAGCCACCTGACTAATCTGCTTATTATAATTCAGAGAGGCCTCAATACCTTTATTGCTCATCTCACCGATATTGTCATAATATCCTCCGTAACCAAAGGTAGTAGGAACATTAACCTGCATCAAAATACCCGTCGTTTTACGATTATACCAATCAAGAGTCATCGACAACGAATTCAGTACAGTCATATCCAAACCAACTCCCCAGGTATAGGTTGTCTCCCATGACAAGTCATTTATTTTATTATTTGTCTGTGCTGCTCCAGTATTGATTACATTACCAAAAGGATATTTAGGAGATGTAGAATATGTATTAATATACGGATAATAATCATTCGGAATTTCCTGATTTCCTAATACACCCCAGGAAGCTCTGACTTTCATATCATCAACAAAAGTACGTGTACCAGCCATAAAATCCTCATTAGATAAACGCCAGGCTCCGGAGAAAGAAGGGAACCATCCCCATCTATATCCTTTAGCAAAACGGGAAGAACCATCCCCTCTGATATTACCTTCGAACAAATATTTATTATCAAAATTATATTTAGCTCTTGCAAAGAATGAATTCATGGCAAGTTCACGGGTATATCCGCTATTAGTCATTCCGACAACCGAACCTCCGTTCAGGTCGGTTACATCCGAAGAAGGAAAGTCTTTCCTGTAGGCTTTCGTTTCCTTGTATTTATACAATTCCGAATGGAAACCAGCCAATAGATTAACCGTATGCTTTTCTATAAATGTCTTATCGTAAGTCAACATAGCATCTGCTTGTGTACGGTTATTCGTATAATAAGATTGTGTATACTGGGTAGGTCCGTCATATTTGGCTTCATTATATTGAATTTCTTTTCTATATAAATTATAATCCTGATTTTGTACATAATATGAACCGTTCACTCTGGCTACCAATCCATCCAGAATATCATAAGAAAATTCCGCAAAAGCTGTAATATAGTCATTCTGTCTTTCACCTTTTGCCCCCGAATCCTGGAAAGCAATCGGGTTACCATCACTGATTGTTCCATATGTACCATCTTCATTCTTATAGGGAACCATCGGAGATATTCTATTTACTTGGCGGTAAGTCTGTTCGCTTGTTCCCGAATCCCAGGATATCGGATTTGTAGGCTCCTGAATCAAAGAATTGACATAATCCAGATTTATTTTGGATTTTAACCGCTCTGTAATTTTCATATCCAAGTTTACACGCAGGTTGAACTGCCTGCTTGCTGCATTTTTCACTATACCTTCCTGTTTAGAATATCCCAGCGAAGTACGGTAATTTACCCATTCGGTACCTCCACCGACACTTACATTATGCCGGTTGGTAAATCCGGAACCCACAAAGAAAAGTTTATTCCAATCTGTATTTGGATGTCCGTACGGATCGGTTCCATTTGCATACAAGTCGATATCGGTCTGAGAATAAGGCATACGCTTTGTAGCCTGTTCCGGGGTAGCACCTTCGGATATAGCACCCCAATATTCTGCTTCATTAGTCAACTGAGCTAATTCTGCCGAACTGGTACGCGGCATCAATTCCGAAGGGGAAGACCACCCGAAAAGAGCGTTGTAATTGATCTTGGGAGCCCCCTGTTTTCCCCGCTTCGTGGTAATAAGAATTACCCCGTTAGCAGCTTTAGAGCCATATATAGCAGCTGAAGCAGCATCCTTCAAGACAGATATACTTTCGATATCCTGTGTATCCACTATATTCATATCTCCTTCGATACCATCAATCAATACCATCGGTGTCGATACATTGAAAGAGCCGACACCACGAATAAGTATTTTGCCGGCATCCATACCCGGTTGTCCTCCACTATTTGTAACAGTCATACCCGGAACCAGGCCCTGTAATCCCTGAGAGACATTGGATATTGCACGATTAGCCAAAGATTCTGAATTTACGGTAGCCACCGATCCTGTCAGGTTTACTTTTTTCTGGCTGCCGTATCCGACAACGACTACCTCATCCAACGCCTGAGTATCTTCCTCCAAAATAACAGTCAATACTGTATTGTTCCCCACTTTTACTTCTTTAGGACGATAACCTATATAAGAAATCTCAAGAGTCGAACCTTCCGGCACTTCTATATCAAAATTACCATCCAGATCAGAAATTACTCCATTTACGGTTCCTATCTGAACAATATTTGCTCCTATAACAGGTTCGCCATTCGCATCTGTTACGGAACCTTTCACTGACTTATTTTTACCAGTACTCGTATTTTGAGGCTCAGACTCGGCAAGAACTACCTGAGTATCCCCTTTTATAGTATAAGAAACAGGAATCTGCCCCACAATCTGTCCCATCACGGCTTCAATACCCTGATCGTTCACTTCAACGGTAATCGGAGTAGTCATACCAAGAAGTCCTTTCTTATAGAAAAAGCGGTATTTGCTCACCTTTTCAATTTGCTTCACCACTTCCGAAGCGGGTTTGTCTTTGATATGTATGGTTATCTGAGCGTGAATCTCCAGCAACGGAAAGGTTAACAAGATTGTCAGAAAAACCATCTGTTTAAATAAATGCTTCATGTTACTCATTTTTCTTTTAATTAGAAATAAGATGTAGATAAAATAAATGTTTGTAACTTTGTAAGCAGAAGAGTCCCGTTAACAACGGCCGGTCTCCTACATCGGCTGTATCAACATAAGGGATATCTGCAAAAACAGTAATGAGGAGGTAGCTCGAAAGAGTTACCTCTTTTTGTTAATTTTTTATTCCTTTCTCATAGGCGTTGTATTAGATTAGACATATTCGTTTTATTTTTCCGTACGGTTAACTCCTGCTAAGGAACCCTCTTTCTCAAAAATACAGTATCTCCTTTATTTTCATATACAACCGGAGTTGTCAGGTTAATAATGTCGATAAAGTTTTCAAGGTTGTTATTTCGAATGGTTCCTATGTAACATACTTTTTTCAAAGATTCGTCTTCTATACATATTGTTGTATTATACAGGCGACTCATAATATGGGTTATCTCCTCCAAAGACTCACCGTCAAATGTGATCTCATTTTTTCTCCAAAGAGCTATATTCTGCATACTCTCATCTTTGTACCGGGAAAAACTTCGGTTCAATAAATCGACCTTAACCGACTCATGCGGCTTGAGGATTGCCACATGACGATCATAGCTTACCCTGACAGAACCGGAAAATAACGATGCAATAATTTTATTATCATTCTGATACGCATTAACATTGAATGAAGTCCCCAAAGCTTCGACCTGCATACCTTTTGCTTCTACAATAAAGCGTTTATCCGGATTTTTGGCCACTTCAAAATAGGCCTCTCCTACTAATGTTACGTTACGTTCTTTCAAGCCATAATCTGCCGGATAACTAATTTTTGTATCGGAGTTCAGCCACACTTTCGTACTATCAGGCAAAGTAATGAATGCCCGTTGCCCTTTTTCTGCCAATACCGTGAAATTCTGTGTCGACAGTTGCTTTTGTTTATCGTTCATACGATAATTAACCAGGCCTAAAACAATGATAATACAAGCTACCGCAATCTGTGGCCAAACCTTCCATGAAAAACGTGAACGTAATAAAATAGTTTTAGTTTTCTTCTCATCCAACTCCCGGCTCAGCCTGCGGTACATACGTTCCTGTACATCCCTGGGCATCTCATCCGGACTCTCTTTCCATGCTGTCTCAAAAAGCATGAAGAACTCCTCTTTGGATGCGCACTGCCGGAACCATTCCATCAACTGCCGGTTTTCTTCTTCGGTAGTCGTACCTGCTATCAGACGGTGAAGTAATTCTATTCTCATTATTAATCCGTTTATATATTATAGTGGGATAAATATACCTACTACTTAGTCAAAAGATAAAACAAGCTCATTTTTAACTTTAGTTCACAAACAAGCTCTACTTAAAGACAAGGAATATTCAGAAAAGAGGGAAGTCCGTTTTATAAGGAAAGATAGATAAGAATAAAAGCGACCGCTTTATTTCCAAGCACTTTACGAAGTTCTTTCAGAGCCTGATAGATATGTGCTTCTACCGTACGTTCAGACAAGGATAGTCTTTTCGCAATTTCTGCATGCGACAAGTTTTCAAAACGGCTCATGATAAAAACTTTCCGCCGCATTTCCGGAAAGGAAGAGATGACATTGAAAATATATTCTCGTAAGGAGTCGGCTTCAATCGCATCTTCTTCCGAGCTGGAAACCAGTTTCGCATCCCTGATTTCTTCCACCGGAAGGTTTCTATGAAGGGCTTCTTCCACATATTTATAGGCTAAATTACGGGCGATGGTCGAGATATAGGCTTCAAAGTTAAGCTCAGGTAATATATTTCCACGCTTTTCCCAAATAGTCAGGAAGAGTTCCTGAACGACATCTTCTGCCAAATCAGCGTCATTCAGCAAATACAGAACGGTGTTGTATACCTTCGGACTGTACCGCCAGTAGACAGTATTAAAAGCATCCCTGTCTCCCTCCTTCAGACGATATAAAAGTTCACTATCCATGTTTATACTGTAATTCTCCTCATTAAATAGCTGTCAGGTTAACAATTCGGCAAAAGATAATTATTTTTCACCTAGCAACATATCCTAATTCCGATACAAATATAAACCTATTATTATTATTACAAATAGTATTTGCCAATACATGAACCACAAAGTTATAAACAACCGGATCACAGTTATTTCTTGGAAACCGTCACATATCGTAAAAGTTCGCAATGCCCGCTGACATCCATTATTCCTTTTTTGAACAATTCGCTTTTCAACCTCTTAAACGAGACTTCTCCAAAGTTATGTAGTGTTTTCAATCTTTCTATCTCTTCATTTTCTAAAATATAT
>Ga0073908_1003139_pt1 | contig 17845 bp, 13 predicted proteins | sample MucameincwithD2O_FD_65484 | JGI IMG/M metagenome (GOLD analysis project Ga0073908, IMG submission 65484) | Mouse cecum microbial communities from Vienna, Austria - Mucus amended microcosms incubated with D2O | ecosystem: Host-associated > Mammals > Digestive system > Large intestine > Cecum...
GTGCAGCTGGAGCTGGAAAACTACATGATGACCCACGGGGCAGAGGGCTTGGCGTTCCCTTCCATCGTGGCCACTGGCGAAAACGGCGCGAGCCCCCATGCTATCCCCGGGCAAACGGTGCTGGAGGCGGGCCAATGCGTGGTGCTTGACTTCGGCGCCCGTTTTGCCGGCTACTGCTCCGATATGACCCGCACGGTGTTTTTGGGGGCGCCGGAGGGGGAGATGGCGGCGGCCTGGGAGGCGCTGCGGGCCGCCAACGAGGCGGTAGAGGCGATGCTGGCCCCCGGCGTTACCGGCGCCGAGGCCCATCAACTGGCCGAGGACGTGCTGGAGGGCCACGGCTTCGGGGGCAAAATGGGCCACGGGCTGGGGCACGGGGTGGGGTTGGACATCCACGAACAGCCGGTGCTCTCGCCCTGCAACCCTCAGCCGCTTGCGGCCGGCAACGTAGTTACCGTGGAGCCGGGTATCTACCTGCCAGGTCGTTTCGGCATGCGCTTGGAGGATTTCGGCGTGGTGACGGAAACTGGCTTCGCCGTGTTCACCGGCTCCACCCACGAGATGGTGGTGATTTAGCGGTCGCCGCGCCACCAGGCGATGGCTATCTGGGTGCGGTCCCGCAGCCCGGTTTTCTGCAGGATGGCGGAAATATAGTTGCGCACGGTGCCCTCCGAGAGGTACAGCGCCTGGGCGATTTCACGGTTGTCCAGCCCTTCTGCGATCAGACGAGCCGCTTCCCGTTCCCTTTGGCTGAGCTGCGCACCGAAGCTGCTGGCGTCGCAGCCGGCCTGCTGCGTTCGGGCGCGCCCCTTCGCCATCAGCTGCCCCACGCGGCCGCTCACTTCCTGCCCCAGCACCGTTTGGCCGTCGGCAGCGGCGAAGAGCGCCTGCTCCAGTTGGGCGGTGTCTTGCTTTATCAGGTAGCCGCGCGCTCCCAGCGCCAGGGCCCGCACCAGGTAGTCATCGTCGGCGAACGTGGTAAGGAACACGATGTTCGCCTGCGGAAACGCCGCGAGCACCTCTTCTGCGGCGGCGAGGCCCGAGACGAGGGACATGTGGATGTCCAACAGCAGCACCTGGGGGCGAAAGCGGCGGTACAGTGCCAGCGCGTCGGCGCCGCTGGTGCTGACGGCAGCCACCTGCACCCGGCCGTTGGCCTGCAGGATGGTGGTCAGCGATTCCAGGATGAAGGGGTCGTCGTCGATCATCACGACGGTGAGGGGGCTTTCGGTCATGGCTGCTCCTGCTGCTTGGGGAACGTGGCGATGATGCGGCTGCCGGCAAGGTGCGGCTCGCGCGGAGCGAACGAGAAGCTGCCGCCCAGGGCCTCGGCTCGCTGGCGCATGGAGGCGATGCCCATTCCGTCGGTGTCGGTGGGCCGGGCGGTGCCGTTGTTTTCCAGACGCAGCCGGAAAAATCCGGGGAACTCCTCCAGCGCGACGGAGGCGGCGGAGGCGTGCCCGTGGTTGACGGCGTTGGAGAGCCCTTCCCGCACGATGGCGATGGCCGCCAGGGCCACCGGGCGCGGCAGGTGGCACACCTCGTAGCGCAGCGTTCCCTGAAGCGAGGGCAAATCGCAAACCGCCTCTTCAAGCGCCTGGCGCGGGTCGAATGCTTCCTGGTGCAGGTTGTGGACGCTGGCGCGGACGGTGGCCAGCGCTTCGTCCAGCGTGGTTTCCAGCGGGGCGATGGCCGCGCTCAGGGCCGCGTCTTCTTGCCGGCTTACTGCGAGCGCCCGGGTTTGCAGCAGTGCCCGGGTGAGCAGGTGCCCCACGTTGTCGTGGATTTCACGGGCGATGCGGCCCCGTTCGTCCAGCACGGCGCAGTGCACTTCCAAATCCTGGCGTTCTTGGAGGTTGCGGGCGCGGGCGGCCAGCGCCAGGTGTTCTTCTTGCAAATTATCCCGCAGGGTGCGCAGGCGTTGCTCTTCGGCAGTGCGCGTGCGGCTTCGCCATGCCATGAACGCCGCCAGCGCCGCCAAAAGCGCCAGCGCCCCGAAGGCGGCGGGGTTCAAGCGGGGCCAGCAGAGCAAAAGCGGCACCAGCCACAGCGGCGCCAGCCAGCGCTGATGGTTGACCACGGCGCCGTAGGCCCCCAGCGGGGCGAAGGCGCCCAGGGGCGCCCAGGCGCAGCAGGCTGCAAGGAAGACGATGCCCGTTGCCGCCTTGTGGGGCGCGGCGCGGAAGAACTCCATCAGGCCTGCCGCCGAAAAGGCCGCGAGGCAGGCCCCCACCAGGACAGCAGGGTTTTCCCCTGGCAGCCCGTGCAGGGCGCAAGCGGTGCAAAGGACGAGAAGCACTGTTTGGTCTATGGCGCGATCCATGGGGCCATTATAGCGGCGCCGCCGCGGGCAGCTTGAAAGTGGTGACATTTGGCACTTACGGGCAGCGGCGGTTTCGGGGCACAATGCGAAAAAGCCGAGAGGAGCGTTTGCCCGCCATGCCGGCGGGGCAACGGCGCAGAAGGGAGCAGGAGGCCGATGAGCGCCATCGTCGAAGTGAACAATCTGGTGAAGCGCTATGGGGACGTGATGGCGCTGGACCATTTCGATCTGACCATACAGCCGGGGGAGGTGTTCGGGCTTCTGGGACCCAACGGTTCGGGAAAGACCACCGCCATCAACTGCATACTGCAGCTGCTCACCTACGACAAGGGAATCATCCAGCTGTTCGGGCAGCCCATGACCCCCACCGCCTACCAGCTCAAACGCAAGATCGGCGTGGTGCCCCAGAACGTGGCCCTGTTCGAAGAGCTCACCGTGCAGGAGAACATCGACTTCTTCTGCGCCCTGTACGTGGCCGATCGCAAGGAGCGCAGGCGCCTTGTGGAGGAGGCCATCAGCTTCGTGGGGCTTGAGGATTACCGCAAGTTCCGCCCCCGCAAGCTCTCCGGCGGCCTGCTGCGGCGCCTCAACATCGCCTGCGGCATTGCGCACCGCCCCAGCCTGGCCTTCTTCGACGAACCCACGGTGGCGGTGGATGGACCCTCAAAGCCGCAACGCCATCCTGGAGGGCATCCGCCTCATGAACGAGCGCGGCTGCACGGTGGTCTACACCAGCCATTACATGGAAGAAGTGGAGGAGATTTGCTCCCGCATCATGATCATGGACCGCGGCCGCGCGGTGGCGGTGGGCACCAACGCCGAGCTGAAGGCCATGGTGGGCACCGGCGAGCGCATCCGCGCGGAAGTGGCGCTCCTGCCCGACGAGGTGCGGCGCCGCATCGCCAGCCTGCCCCATGTGCGCCGCATCGAGTACGACGGCGAGCTGCTTTCGGTGCACTGCGAGCAAGGGGCCCACAATGTGGGGGACGTGCTGGGGGTGCTGGCGGACGCCTCCATCGCCGTGGGGCGTCTGTACTCCGAGCCCCCCACGTTGAACGACGTGTTCCTTGAGATAACCGGCAAACAGCTGCGGGATTAAGGGGGCACCATGGGCACGGTATTCTTGGGCACCTTGCGCATGCTGGTGCGGGAGCGCTCGCTGTTCGTGTGGGCGCTGGCGTTTCCCCTCATTTTGTCCACCATCTTCATGTTCATGTTCGACAAGATAGACGAGGGAACGGTATTCGAGCCGGTGACGACGGCCGTGGTGGCCGACGAGGCTTGGGGCGAGTCGGGCTTCTCCGCAGTGGTGGATCAGCTCTCCCAACCGGGGGGCGATAAGCTGTTGGACATTCGCGAATTCGCCAGCGGCGAAGCGGCCCGCGCGGCGCTTGAAAGCGGGGAAGTGGCCGGCGTTTTGCGGGTGGACGCCGAGGGTCGGCCGGAAGTGGAGGTGGCCCCGGCGGTCAGCTTGGAGGGCGTAGCGGGGCTTGGCGATGTGAACCGCTCCATATTGGAGACGGTGGCCACCGCTTACCTGCAAAACGCCCGGCTCATCGCCGACTTGGCGGCGCAGAACCCGTTGGTCTTCGCGGATCTGTCGGCCGTCGAGGCCGCCTTCAGCGAAGAGGGCTACACGAAAGAAGTTTCCCTTACCCGGTCGGCCCCGCGGGAAACGGTGCGCTTCTACTACGCGCTGTTCGGCATGGCGGCGCTGTTCGGGGCCCAAATCGCGATGTACGCCATCTGCCAAACCCAGCCCAACCTCTCGCCGGTTGGGGCCAGGCGGGCGCTGGGCGGTCTGTCGCGCGGCCGCACGCTGCTGGTCACGGTGGCCGCGTCCTGGCTGGTGAGCTTCGCCTGCCTGGCGGTGGCGTTCGCCTACGTGCGGTTAGTGGTGGGGGTGGATTTCGGCAATCGCGACGGCGCGGCCCTTCTGGGCATGGCAGCCGCGGCGCTGATGGCCTGCTCGGTGGGATGCGCCTTGGGGGCCCTGCCCAAGGTGGACATGGGAGGCAAAGCCGGGCTGCTGACGGGCGGCACCTGCCTGCTGTCGCTGTTCGCTGGTTTGTACGGGCAGCCCTGCATGCAGCTGGCGGACGAAGTTGCCCGCAATTTCCCGCTGTTGGCCTCCCTTAATCCGGCGAAGGCCATATGCGACATGTTCTACAGCCTGTACTACTACGACGGCCTGGCGGTTTTTGGCGAGAAGCTGGCATTGCTGGCCGCGACGACGGCGGTGCTTTTCGCGGTGGCGATGGTGTTCATGAGGAGGCAGCGCTATGCAAGCATTTAAGACCGCGTTGGGGGTGTGCCTCCGCCATCCGGTTTACCTGATAGTTTACGTGGGCCTTTTGAGCCTGATGGGGCTGTTCATGGGCCAGAGCTTGGTGGCCGCCCCCGATGAAGGGGAGTTCTCGGCCGCCCGAATCCCGTTCACGGTGGTGGACCGGGACGGCAGCCGGCTGTCCCGGGCAATCGGGGAGTTCCTGGCCGCCCGCGGGGAGTGGGTGGAAGTTGCCGACGAGCAACGGGCCCTGCAGGATGCGGTTGCCACCGGCCAGGTGGATTACCTGCTCATAGTGCCAGAGGGTTTTGAAGAGGATTTCATGGCCGCGGCCCGCGGTAGCGGCGTTGCGCCGCAGTTGGAGTCGGTGTTCAGCTTCCAGTCTTCCTCGGCGATGCTGGCGGACACCCAGGTGAACCAGTACCTGCGCTTGGTAGGGGTGACAGCGGCCCTCGACCTTGGGGCCTCCGCCGCGCAGGCCATTGCGTCCGCCAACGAGGCTGCGCAGGAAAGCGCTTCGGTGCAGGTGGTCAATCCTCCCCAGCTTGCGGTGGGCGCCGATGCGTTCCTGTTTTACCTCATGTGGGGTAGCTACCCGCTCACGGCGGCCATCGTGGTGTCGGTGGGGTTGCTGATGGGCGCCTTCAGCCGGGTTGACGTGCGCCGCAGGGTGCTGGTTTCCCCGGTGAGCGCCCTTTCCCTGGGGATGCAGAAGGTGGCCGCCGGGTTTGTGGTGACGGTTGCGGTGTGGGCCTTCATCATAGGGCTGGGGCTTGCGGCGTTCCGGGGGTCCGCCGCTTGCTTGCCGCCCGGGGCGCTGGCTTTGGCGCTCATCGCCACGTTCCTCTATGCGCTCACGCCGCTCGCCATTGCCTTCCTTCTCGGACAGCTGGGGGCAAGCGAAATGGTGTCGAACGCGGTGGGCAACATCGTGGGGATGGTGTTCACGTTCTTGGGCGGCGCCTGGGTGAGCATTTCTCTGCTCCCCGCCAGCGTGCAGGCGGTGGCCTCGTTCACTCCGGTGTATTGGCTTACGAACGTCCTGAGTTCCTGCTCGGAGGCCGGGGGCGCCACCGATGCCCTGTGGGCGTCCGCCTTGCCGTCGCTTGGGGTGCTTGCGCTGTTCGCCGTGGCGATTTTCGTAGCGGCGCTGGTGGGCGGAAGGCTCCGGCTGCAAAGCTCCCAGGCCGGCGGCAATGCGGCGGCGGCCCGCAGCCGCTGATGCGCTTCGGCACCTTCCGCCCTTCGGGGCGCATCACCGGCGGGGCGGTTCGGCTCGTCTGGCGTAAATCATCCTTAGCGGCGGATGTTACCTTGCTATAACTAATGGCGGTATCCAAACGCGAGAAGAAAGGGTGGTGAACAATGACGGTTCGGCCGAAAAACCGCGGAAGCGAGATTCGGGTTAAGGGAAAGTCCATGGGGCGCGAGCGCTCGGGGCGGCCGTCGGCGGCCGCCCTTTTCATGGCGGGGCGCATCGGGCTCATGCTTGCGGGCATCGCCGTCATGGCCTTGGGGATAGACGTGGTGGTGCGGGCCCAGTTGGGGAATTCCCCCATCTCCGCCTGCCCCAATGTGCTCAGCATCGCGTTTCCCGCCGTCAGTTTCGGGTCCTTTATGCTGGCATGGCAGTGTTTTTTGGTGCTGGTGCAAGTGGCCCTGCTGCGCAGCCAGTTCCGGTTGGTGGATTTGCTGCAGATCCCCATTTCGGTCTTCTTCGGCCTGTGCATCGATTTCTTCGTCACAGCGCTGGGCGACACGGCGCCGGCCAGCTATTTCCATTCGTGGCTTTGGCTTGCCGTCGGGATGGCAGTGCTGGCGGCGGGCATCGTGATGACGGTGGTATCGGGCACGGTGATGAACTGCGGAGAAGCGGTGGTGCAGGCGGTGGTGCGCAAAACTGGCGCCCGCTTCGGCACCATAAAGGTGTGCTTCGACCTGGTTTGCGCCGCCTTGGCGCTGGGGTGCGCCTTCGCCTTCACCGGCCATTTGGCGGGCGTGCGGGAGGGCACGGTGGTATGCGCCGTCTTCACCGGGATGATCGTGAACGTGTACATGGGGCTTTACGGGAAGCTGCGCGGGCGACTTAGCCCGCTGCGGGCGCGCAGGCGCGATGCCAAGCAGGCGGAGATGACCCCTGTGACCGAACCATAGCGGCCGGCGCCGAGGGTGCTGCCGCTTCCAGCTATCGCCCAGCCTACGGTATGGTTTCGGCTGGGTCTGTCCCTGCCGCCGCGGCGGCCAGGCGTGAGAACATGGATGCGCAACGGTTCCCGCGGCGGTTTGCCATGCGGGGCCCTGCCGTAGCTTGTAAAAACACGAATCAACAGGAGGCGCATTATGCAGAAGTACGTGTGCGATGTATGCGGTTACATCTACGATCCCGAAGTGGGCGACCCGGACGGCGGCATTGAGCCCGGCACCGCGTTCGAGAACATCCCGGAGGATTGGGTGTGCCCGGTTTGCGGCGTGAGCAAGGATCAATTCTCCCTGTACGAGGACTAAAGCCGGACGGCAAGCGCTACGGTGTTGGAACGGGCCCGGAGCATCCGGGCCCGTTTTCGTTGCGCCGTTACTCCGGTGGCCGCTGGCTGAACAGCCCCGGCTGCTGCGGCAGGTCAAGTCGCGCCCCTGAAACCGCGCAGGAGCGCAGCGTGGCGATGGTGGTGCCGTTTTGGCCGATGAGGGCGAGACAGTTGCTGAAGGTGTATTCCGGATGCTTGCAGGCGGCCGTGTCCCATGTGGGGGCGTAGACGGTGCGCAGCGCTTCGCAGTCCTCGAACGTGCGGTACACGTCGCAGCTGCCGTCCACCGTGAAAGCGGAGATGTCGAGCTGCTGCAAATTCCCGCATCCTTTAAACATTGAGCTGAGGTCGGTGGCGACCGCAGGATTCAAGGCTTGCAGATCCAATTGGCCCAAGGCGTTGCAGTTCAGGAACATGGATGAAAAATCCGTGCCCTTTGTCGCTTTCCAATGGGAGATGTCAAGTGACGACAGCCTGATGCAGCGGGCGAAGGCGGTAGAGAACGACGCGCAGTTTTCCGGCTGCCATCCGGACAGGTCGAGCTCGGTTAGCTTCAAATTGCGGTAGAAAGCGCCGACCATCGTGGTCACGTTGGTCACATTCCAGCTTTCCACATGCAGCTGCTCGAGCGCCGTGCATTCGGCAAACGTTTCCGCCAGCGATGTGCAGCGGGATACATCCAGCCGCCGCAGGTCCATTTCGGTGCAAGCGGTGAAGTTTTTGAACCAGCCGGCCACCGACATTGCTTCCATGGGGTGCTGCACCACCACCCGTTTCGCGTTCATTGCAATGTTCAGGCTGCCGTAGCCCACTTCGTCGTGCCAGGGGGCGCTGGCAAGGGATCCGCTGAAGCGGCGATACCACCGCACCCCCTGCCCCTGGTAGCCATCTTCCCAGTCTTCGGCGGGGTCGGCCAGCACGAAGTGCAGCTCGTTGTTGGTCAGGTACAAAACGTAGGGCACAAGGCCGGTTTTGTACTGGTCTGCCTTTCCGGAAGGGATGTCGGCGGCGGTTCGGTACCCGATGTTCTCCCGCTGCGCCATCCAGGTGCCCTCGGGCAGATTGCACAGGCGGCTTTCAGTGCACCCCTCGAAGGAGAAGGCTTCCCCCAGCTCGATGGTGGTGGCGCGGCAGCCGTCGAACATCCCCGCCATGCTCTGGCAGCGGCTGGTGTCCAGACCGCTCAGGTTCATCGTCTTGCAGCGGGAAAGGCCCGCGAACCAGTAGCTGGTGGCCGTTGGGGCCAGGTTGTCCGGTACCTCCACCGCGCCTATCTGGCCGGCCCACTGGGCCCAAGGTACGTCCTCGGCGCATTGGTAGGCGGTGCGGTCGAAGCCAGTGTAGGCGGCCAGCACCGTCGAGCCGTCGTCAAGGGCGCCCCCTTCCGCTACCGCGCCGCACAGCCGGAAGCTGAGCGTAAGGCCCGTGGCCGGCCGCTCCAATACCAGGGCCTGCCACTCCATTCCGCGGATGTAGCGGCCGGCGGTGCGGTTGGGGATTTCGTCGGGGGTATAGGCTTCCCCGGTTTCCATGCATTTCCATTGGGTGCCGGGCAGGCGGCACAGGGGCTCGTCGCCGCTGCCGCTGAAGGAGAAGGCTTCCCCCAGCGCGATGTCCCGCAGGGCGTCGCACCCGTCGAACATCTCCTCCATGGCTAAGCAGTCGGTGGTGTCGAGCAGGGCCACGTTCATCTTCTCGGCGGAAGAGTCCTGGAACCAGCGGACGCAAGAGGCGGGCGCCAAGGGGGTGTCCACCGTCACGGCGCGGTAATCCCATGAGCTCCAGGGCATCTGCGGCTGCAGGCTGGAAAGCCAGTCGAAGCCCAGATAGGCATGCTTCACCATTCTGCCCTCTCCGGCAGGGACGCTCGGCCACTGTTTTCCGTCGCTCAAGTGCAGCGTGCCGTTTTCGGTGAGGTAGGCCATCGGATTCAGGCGCTGGTACTGGCCCGGCACCGGCAGGGGGTCTGCGGCGTCGTAGTTCCCCTCATCGCCGGACCAGGTGCCCGCCGGCAAGCGGGTGGCGCCGTCGCGGGCTTCCGCGAACTGCCAATTGCTGCCGAAGCGGACGGTTTGCAGCTCCTCGCAATTGGCGAATAGGGGCGTGGTCTGACAGCAGTTCCTGGCGTCAATCTTCTGCAAATCGAAGGTGCTGCAGCCGGTGAACCCGTCGAACCAGTGCTCCATGGAGGCAGGGGAGATGTCGCTTGCGAACACGAAGCGGGAAACATCGGGGGCGGCTTCTGCCCAGGGCAGTTCGGCCCCGTTTCCGTAGCTGCGCTTGTGATCCAGTTCGAAATACTGGTCGTAGAGGCCTTCGTTGTAGCGCTGGAACACCTGGTACAGCTTGTTTCCCAAGATGCCATCGGAGCCGTCCTGGGTGGTTTGCAGCACCTCGTACACCGTCATGGTGCCTTGGTAGAGCACCGCCAAAAGACAGCTGCGGTCGTAGGTGTCGGCGCGGCCGTTGCCGGGGCGCGCGCCCCTGCCTTGGTCCCAAGGGCCGAAGCTTTCCCGCGTGTCCCAGGCGAACCAGGGGGTGCTTCCGCTTTTCACCCGGCTCCAATCCCAGTTTTCGCCCACGGTGATGCGGCGGATGTAAGAGGCGCCGAGCCCGGGGTCGTGGCCGATGCCGCCGTTGGAAAAGCCGCTCAAGTCTACTTCCTTCGTAAAGCAGGTGCGGAACATGTCGCGATAGGATTTCATCGACTGCGGCTGCCAGCCGGAAACGTTCAGCTGCCACCACTCTTCGGTGCAGGCGGCCTGATGGTCGGTGCTCTCCAGGCCGCTCGTTTCAAAATAGTACTGCTTGAAGGCGCCGAAAAACATCTCGTCGAAGCTCTCCACGGCCCTCACGTCCCAAGCGCTCAAGTCGAGATGGCCGCCGGTGGCTTCGGCGAAGGCGCCGCTCATGTCGCGCACCGCCGCCGTGTTCCAGCTGGATAGGTTGAACCCCTCTAAGTGGGCGCCGTCGAAACAATGGCGAAGCGAGGTGACCGACCGGGTGTCCAGCGCCGCCGCAATAGCCGTGAGGCCTGCGCCGCTGCTGCCGGAGAAGCACCAGTCCAACGTGGCGGCCCGGGACGAATCCAGATTCTCCAGCCCCTCCACCGTATCCACGCGCCCCAACTGGCAGAACCAGCCGTTCATGGCGGTGGGGCGTACGGGGTTCAGGAAGCGCACCTTTTTGATGCGCTGCTCTTTGCTGGGGTAAACCTTGCTGGCGAAGTTGCGGTTGCAGGTGCAGAAGGCCGATTGCCCCGTGTCGTCGTAGTGCAGCGGTTGCTGGGCGTCGTAGTAGACGTCGCAGCGCTTGCCCATGATGAAGTAGTAGGGGCCCTCGCGGGTGATGTCCCCCTCTTCGACGGCGGCGAAGTTCACGCTCTTGTCCGTGTCGCAATAGAAGGCCACGATGGTCTGGGGCTCTTCCGCATCGGGCGCGAAACTGTTGGCCACGCGGTCGGTGGCGGTGTAGAAGGCGCCGGCGCCGGCCACGGTAACCGCCGCCGCGGCGGCAAGGGAGGCCAGGGCGCCCATGAGCCAGCGGCCCCAGGGAAAGCGGCGTGCAGGAGATGCCATGATGATCCTTTCTGGAACGAGGGAGCAGGCGGGCCGGCCGTGGCGAGGCGGCCGGGCGGGCAAAGGGCCGCCTCAACTGCGCCGGTTGCCGCGGGCCGCAAGGGCCAGGGCCCCGCAGGGGGCAAGGGCCGCGAGGGCCAGTGCAGCGATGGCGCCGAACCCGTCGCCGGTGAGGGGCAGGGGGCCGGGGGTGCCCTCCGCGCTTCCCGGCCGCCCTTCCGGACCCGGGTCGCCCCCGTCGTCGCCGGAAACGGGTGCGTCGTGGGCGGGGCCGCCCTGCTGGGCCGATGCGAAGAACTCCCACCGCACCGCGCCGGTTTCCGCCGCCAGCTCCGCGGGCGTGTCCGCCTCAAGCGTTGCCTCGAAGCGAAACGTCTCTTCCTGCCCTGGCTGCAGCAGGCAAAGCGTCACCGCTTCCGGATGGGCGGGGGAGACGTGCCCCACCGCCGCCCCTTCGTCGTTTGCGATAACAGTGCTCAGGTGCTGCCCCAGCCTGTTTTGGGCCGGTACCAGCCGCACCTCCATCATCACCGCCTGCTGGCTGCTGTTCGCGCAGGTGAACTGCCCGCTTTGGGTTTGCCCGGGCCGAAACGGCTGCATGTGGGCGAAAAAGTCGGAGCCGTTTTCCGTAAGGGGGCTGAAGGGGTCGCGGTATTCCACCCGGTAAGGTTGCGTCTCGCCTGCCCAGGCCAAAGGGGGTTCGGGAAAAGCACCGGCAAGCAACAGCGCGAGGCAGGCGATGGCGGCGATGATGGATTTCATGGGGCGTCTTTTCTATTTGGGCAGCCAGCCGGAGAGCTCAAGGGCGTCGGCTGCGGTGGCGATGTTGCTCTTCTGGGCGGAAAAGGCCTCCACGTTGATGGCCACCGTTTCCGGAAGCGCCTTTACCTCGTCGCCGGTGATGGCGGGGCTGAAGGAAACCGAGTTGAACAGGGGCGAAGTGGACTGCCCTTTGGCAATGGTGCCGTTATAGGCGAACACCTCGTGCTTTTCGCCGTTGCTGTTCCAGCTTTCAACTGAGGTCCACTGATTCTCCCTCGTGCCGGTGTTTAGCTGGTTCAATGCGAACAGCGGGCTGTCGGGGCTGCCGTCCACCGTGCCAAGGGGAACGGACACCATGAGGAAGGCGTAGGCCTCCACTCCTTCGGTGTTGGTCACCAGCGGGTTCTTCTCCAGCTCAGTGCCCGGCAGCACGGTATGGTTGCCATCAGGGTCCCAGTCGGTTTCCTCAACTTGGATGGCCAGGGTTTCCCCGCCACCGCCGCCGTAGAGGGTGAACGTGTTTTCCGCGGTGCCATTTGCGGTGAAGTACGCCACTGCCGCCCCGGCGAACACGGCACCGCAGGCGGCCAGCGCCACGGTCACCTTTCCCATATCCCTGAGGAACTTTTTGCGATGCTGCTGCTTTTGCTTTTGCACTGTGCGCTCCTTTCACGCGTTGAACTATGGCCACGGCCGCTGCGGCTGCTGCCAGCGCGCCGTTGATTCCGATGAGAATCGCGGCCACCGCGCCGCGCCTCTCCTGGCCCCACGTAACCGCCTGCCCCAACAGCGGCAGGTGCAGCGCCACCTTCCCCCGCACGCACTCGGGGGAAACCGGCGCCGCATCCGCTGCGTCGTTGGCGTCTCCCTTGGTGCGCAGGCGCCCGTCGGCCCCTACCTCCGCAACCCGGTGCACCACCACTTGTCCCGCCCCGTCGAAAGCGCACACGTCTCCCGGTTTCAGCTGGGCGGCCGGGGTGGCGTCCACCCATACCATCGAACCGGTGGGGATGGCCGGCTCCATCGAGCCGCTCACTATGGCGAAGGGGGTGTAGCCGACCGCCGGGGCACCCGTCGTGGCCGCTGCCAGTGCCAGCGCGACGGCCAGCTGCAGCGTAAGGGCCGCTGAAACCAACGTTCGCAGCCAGGATGGGGATGAAGGGAAGCTCACGACAGGTGCCTTTCGGTGGGGGAGCCCCGCCAAGGGGCCTTGCAGGGGCCACTATAGGTTCCGCAATCGCCAACGGGGCGCCAGCTCGCCATCAGCCCGACCACAGCAAAAGCGCCAAAAGGCGCCGAGGTTGCCGGTCCGAAGCGTTGCCCGGCCGTCGCCGGGGCCGCTTTGCCCCTGCGGGGGCGCGCCGCCGTTTCGCCGCGGATTCCCTTGTTCGCATGCCCCCGGCAAGCGGGGATTCGCCAAAGTGGCGCCGCCGTTTCGCCGCATGTTCGCCATCCAGTGCCCAAAGCCGCTTGGCGCATCTGGGCTCAGCGAAAAAGACTATTGGTGCATAACCCCGTTCTCACCAGGTAAAACTCATATTTTACCCTGCTGGGGTAATGGCGTTTTCCGCCAGCGCCCCCTATAAATGCATGCCAACGAAACCCCGAAAACAAGTAAAGGAGGGACCATGGGCGAAGAAGAGAGGTCGAAGGCGGGAGAGCCTTCGCAGGCTTCTGTCCAAACGGAGGGGGTCGCAAGCCCCAAACCTAAGAAGGGCCACAAGCGCGGGTGGATCACCGCGGGCGTGGTGGTGGCCATCATCGCGGTAGCGGGAGTTGGTTTCTGGGTGTGGCACGAGCAGCCCAGCTTCTGCAACGCCATCTGCCACAGCCCGATGGACTACTATGTGGAAACCTACGAGGAGAACGACCCCCACAAGGGCATCACGGTGCACGCCGAGAACGACGTCACCTGCCTGAAGTGCCATGAGGCAACTCCGTGGCTGCAGCTGCAGGAGCTGGCCGGATGGGTGTCGGACAACTACCCCATGACCCCCGACGGCACCAAGCTGGCCGACGGCAAGGAGTTCGCCAGCGAAGCTTTCTGCGCCGCCAGCGGATGCCACCATGGGCTGGGCGACACCTACGACGAGATTTCCGCCAACCTGTGGGGCTTTTCCGGCAACGACGAGAAGTACAACCCCCACATCAGCCATCAGGATCTGGACTTGGAGTGCGGCGATTGCCACGGCATCCACGAGTCCAACGTGCTGGTGTGCAACGAGTGCCACAACCTGGAAATGCCGGAAGGATGGGAGGCCCCCAGTGAGCAGTAGTGTATCGCGCCGCAGCTTTCTCCAAGGAGCCGGACTCATGGCGCTGTCCGGCCTGGCCGCCGGCACCCTGGCCGGGTGCGGCAAGGGCTACACCGCCCAAGAGCCCAACAACCCCCGCGTGGGCGACTTCGGCGTGCCCAGCTGGCTGGGGGAGGCGCCGGTGATCGAGGAGAGCCTCATCACCGAAACCGTGGAAACCGAAGTGCTGGTGGTGGGCGTGGGCACCGGCGGCATCCCCGCCATGATCAGCGCCGCCGAGAACGGCGCCCGCGTGCTGGGCATCGATCGCCAGAACAGCCCCCGCAACGTGCGCGAGGACATCGGCGCGGTGGATTCCCGCCTGCAGCAGGCCTCGTTCGAGGAATCCCCGCAATTCCGCATCGACAAAACCAACATCGTGCAGGAAATTGCCACCTACGCCAACGGTTTCGTGAACTACGACCTTGTGAAGCTGTGGGCCAACGAGTCCGGCGCCATGATTGACTGGCTGACCGACATCATCCAGCGCGACGGCAAGATGGTAATGGAGTTCGAGGGCGGCGTGGGCAACATTGATGAGCCCGGCATCCGCAAGGCGTTCGCCACCGGCCACAGCCCCCAGCCCACCGAGCTGGCGGACGAGGAGTGGGGCTTTGCCGAGTCCATCTTGGCCTACGCGGCCGAGCAGGGGGCCGAAGTGCGCTGGCGCACTGAGTTTATCAAGTGCGAGCAGGACGAAAGCGGCCGCGTGACCGGCGTCATCGCCCGCGCAGTGGATGACGACCGCCACTACCTGCGCATCAACGCCAGCAAGGGCGTCATCCTCTCCACCGGCGGCTACGGCAACAACCTGGAGATGATGGAAGACCGCCAACCCTGGAACCAGAAGCTGCGCATCGCCGCCCCCGGTTCCGGCGGAAACCCCACCGGCTCCGGCATCAAGGCCGCCATGTGGCTGGGCGCCACCATCGACCCCATCGGTGCCGCCGTCACCTTCAACCGCGCTTGCGTGAAGCCGGACCAAACCGCCGGCGACGGCGTGCTGGGCCGCTGGTTCTGGTTCGGCGAGCAGCCCTTCCTGAAGCTGAACCTGAAGGGCGAGCGCTTCTGCAACGAGTCGGGCCCCTACGATTACATGCTGCACGCCGCTTACATGCAACCGCACCACACCTATGTGGACATCTGGGACGCCAATCACGCTGAGCAGGCGGAGATGATGGACGAGGTGGGCTGCTGCCGCCTGTTCCCCTTCGACAACGGTGCCCGCAACAACATCCCCATGGCCGTGGTGGACGGCATGATCGAGAAGCTGATCGAGGACGGTTACGTGCAGAAGGCCGACACCATGGAGGAGCTGGCCCAGAAGCTTAACCTGCCGGTGGAGGCCACCGTGGCCTCGTGGCAGCGCTACAACGAGTTCGCCGCCAACGGCGAGGACACCGACTACTGGAAAGAGCCCCATCGCCTGCTGCCCCTCACCACGCCGCCCTTCTACGGCGTGCGCACCGGCGCGTGGTTCCTGGCCACCATCGACGGCGTGTCCATCGACACCAACATGCACCCCACCGATGCGGACGGCAACCCCATCCAGGGGCTCTACCTCACCGGCAACGACTCCGGCGGTTTCTTCAGCGTCAGCTACCCCAACCTCATGACAGGGCTGGCCTGCGGCCGCACCATGACCTTCGGCCGCCGTGCCGGCATGCTCGCCGCCACCGGCCAAGCCTAAGGCGTTTCCCCCTTGCCGCCCCTTTCCAGTTACGGGAAGGAGCGGTTTTCGTTTACGAGGAACCCCCTCCGCCCCGCGCGCCTTCGTGCGCCCAGTTCGCGCCCTCCAGCCCGCGCCTTCGTAGGGCAGACATTCTATGTCTGCCTGGGCTGCAGCCGCATGCGGGCTGTCCGTTAGGCAGAAATAGAATCTCTGCCCTATGAATACACCTGCACCTCTCCGAGCATGTCAGGGGGACGTTCACTTATGACACACTTATCGCTATCTGGGGTTTTGCTGTTTCTGCGCGGCGGCAGGCATAGGCCCAGGTACAATGGGGCAAACGGAAGGAGGGCACGTGAGCATTTTTGCGGAGGGCTTGTTCGCGCCAGGCGAAGAGGGGAGCGCCGAAAGGCGGCTGTTCCTGGCCGCCACGGCGGCGCTGTCTCTGGTGCTGATGGCAGGCACCGAAATGAACTCCCACGTGTTTCCCCTCTTCGACCCCATCTTCACCTTCGCCCGCGACATATCGGTGACAGCCCATGCCGTTTCCCTGCTGGTGCTGGGGGTTGTGGCCTACGCTTACGCGAAGGTGCTCACTCCCAGAAGTTTCGCGGGGCTGTCCTTCGCCTTTCTCATTGCGGGGGCGGTGGGGCTTTCCGCCTCGTTGGTGGCCGCATCTCCGCTGCTGCTCACCTTGAGCGCCAGCGTGTGCGCCATCGGGCGGGCCGGCGCCTCGCTTCTGGTGTGCCTGGCGCTGGTGCTTCTGCCGTTTCGCGCCCAAGTGCTGGCCATCTGCGCCGCCTACCTCTTGCAGTCGGCGGGCCAGCTGATCACCCCCTTTATCCCTTCGCTGGTGTCGCTGGGATTCTTCCAACTGTTTCCCCTGTTCGCCCTCTTGCTGGTGGTGCGGCCCGGCGCCGAGGTGATGGGCCGCGCCTGCGCCCATGAGGCGCCGCGGGATCTGTCGGTGGTGCGCCCCGCATCGTTCGTGGCGCCGTTTTCAACCCTGTTCGTTTGCCTGTTCCTGTTCCAGGCGGCCTTCGGTTTCGCCCTGCGCTTCGGGGAAGTGGACGGTGCGTCTCCGTTCATGAACCTGAACTGGCTGTTCGTCATCGCCCTTTCTACCTTGGCGCTGAAGGGCGGCAAGTGGTTTTCCATGGACGGCGCTGTGTCGTTCGCGGCGCTGGCGGTGGTGGGCGGCTTTTTGCTGGTGCTGTCGGGGAATCCCTTTTACGATTCCGGCGCGGTGGTGCTGCTCAACGGCGGCAACAGCCTTTTCTCCATGGTGTCGCGCATGGTGCTGGTGGCCATTGCTGCCCGCAACGTGGCCGGTTCGGTGACGGTGCTGGCCTGGGGCCTCGGCGTCACCTCTCTGGGCAGCCTGGTGGGCGCGGCGGCAGCCATGCTGTGCAATCACAGCGCCCAAGCCAACTACCAGCTGCATTTCGTGCTGCCGGCCCTGTTCCTCATAGTGTTCGTGGCCTACATGTTCTTCGTGATGCGCAATTTCTCGTTTTCCGGGGCGGTGGCGGAAGTGGAGCCGCTCACCCTGGCGCCGTCCGCGGCGGCCCAGCAGGAGAGCTTCCAGGAGAAGTGCCTTTCCATCGGCCAGCGTTTCGGGCTTTCCCCGCGCGAGCAGGAGGTGTTCGCTATGCTTGCCCGCGGCCGCGACCGCGCTTACATCGAGGCCGATCTGGTGGTTTCCAAAAACACGGCGAAGGCCCATGTGAAGCACGTCTACGCCAAGCTTGGCATCCATTCCCACCAGGAGTTGCTGGATTTGGTGGAGAAGGGGTAGGGAAGCCGGCCTCCGTGCGTTTTCTGCGCAGGAGCAGGCGCCCGTTGTGGGAATCTGCGGGCGGTACAGCCGCTGGTCTGGGGGATTTGCGGTTTTTGCCCCGCAGAGGATAAGCTGTGGCATAATGGGCAAGTTTGAAACCGCACGAAACGTGCGATTGCGCATGTGTACATATATGAAGCCTCAAGGAGGAGCCATGGCAAGCATTTCCACCGCCGATTTCAAGAACGGCATGTGCATCATCAACAACGGTAAGATGTGCACCATCGTCGAGTTCCAGCATGTGAAGCCCGGCAAGGGCGGCGCCTTTGTGCGCACCAAGCTGAAGGACATCAAAACCGGCCGCGTGGTTGACTACACCTTCAACGCCGGCACCAAGTTCGATTCGGTGCGCCTGGAAACCAAGAAGATGCAGTACCTCTACAACGACGGTGCCGATTACAACTTCATGGACAACGACACCTTCGAGCAGCTGGCCATCCCGGCCGAAACCGTGGGCGCTGCCGCCGACTGGCTGAAGGAGAACGACGAGGCCACCCTGCTCTACGCCGGCGACGAGCTGATTTCCCTGGAGCCCCAGATGTTCGTGGAGCTGGAAGTCACCCA
>Ga0073908_1003140_pt1 | contig 17832 bp, 15 predicted proteins | sample MucameincwithD2O_FD_65484 | JGI IMG/M metagenome (GOLD analysis project Ga0073908, IMG submission 65484) | Mouse cecum microbial communities from Vienna, Austria - Mucus amended microcosms incubated with D2O | ecosystem: Host-associated > Mammals > Digestive system > Large intestine > Cecum...
AGACAAGTTGGTGTTAAATATATCGTTGTTTACTTAAATAAATGCGATATGGTTGATGATCCAGAATTATTAGAATTAGTTGAAATGGAAGTTAGAGATTTATTATCTAAATATGATTTCCCAGGAGATGATATTCCAATTATTAAAGGTTCTTCATTAAACGTATTAGAATCTACATCTACAAACCCAGATGATGAAGTTTATGCTCCAATCAAAGCTTTAATGGCTGAAGTTGATGCATATATCCCAACTCCAGAAAGACCAGTTGACCAACCATTCTTAATGCCAGTTGAAGACGTATTCACAATTACTGGACGTGGAACAGTTGCTACTGGTAGAGTTGAAAGAGGAATCGTTAAAATGCAAGATGAAGTTGAAATCGTAGGATTATCAGCTGAAAGAAGAAAAACAGTTGTTACTGGTGTTGAAATGTTCAGAAAATTATTAGATCAAGCTGAAGCTGGAGATAATATCGGTGTTCTTTTAAGAGGTATCGACAGAAAAGACATCGAAAGAGGTCAAGTTATTGCTAAACCAGGATCAATTCACCCACATACAAAATTCAAATCAGAAGTTTACGTTCTAACAAAAGAAGAAGGTGGAAGACATACACCATTCTTCAATGGATATAGACCACAATTCTATTTCAGAACAACAGACGTTACAGGTGTTATTGATTTACCAGCTGGTGTTGAAATGGTTATGCCAGGTGATAACGTTTCAATGACAATCGAATTAATTACACCAATCGCTATCGAAAAAGGACTAAGATTCGCTATCCGTGAAGGTGGTAGAACAGTTGGTTCTGGTGTAGTTGCTGATATTATTGAATAATTTAAAAATAGATAATATTAATATAAGAGTTTCCTAGAGTTACTAGGAAGCTCTTTTTTTGTCGATAGCTATTTACAATGATTAAATTTTCGTATAGAATATAAATGATATTTATATAGAAAAGGAATTGGAATTATGGAAAAATCTGAATTTAAAAGTTTATTAAAAGAAATAAGATCTGAGCTAAATATGAATAAAAATATGCTAGATAAAGTTTTAAATGAAGAAATGTGCAGAGGAAATTCTATAAATTTACAAAAAATTGCAAATATAATTAGAGAATATGAAAATTTTGAAGATTTTAGTCAAGAAAACAAAAAAGTAGCAGTATGTTATTCTGGTAATCCTGAAATTACAATAACATATATATTAGATTCAATCATATATAATAATAATATTACATTATGTGCAAAAGAATATAGAAGATTTAATAGTATTCTAGTGGATTGTATAAAAGAAGCTTTTGTAAATTGTAACGTAGAAAATAAATGGATTAATTATGATGATAGTTATAATGAAGTATATTTAAAAGATAATAGCAGATTTTTTGATAGGCTTGTTTATGTTGGTGATTATTTTGAATATGCACAGTTTAAAGCTTTTGTAAAAAGAGAGGTTGAATATAACAATTTCGGTTCTGTAAAGCTTTTTATAAATCAAGTAGAATATAAAGACGAATATAAAAAAATAATAAACTACTCTAGTAGAGAAAATATTTTTTTAGAAGTATATGATGATATACACGAATTTATAAATGAAAGTAGAGATGAGAACTTTTCTGTAGTTTTTGGTGATATGGATATTTTAAAAACTGTAAGAAAAGAATTAAAAGGAGAAATGCTATTTAATGCTTTTCCTTATGATGATTATAAATTTACAATAAATAGATAAAAATATTGACCTAGTGGTCGAATTACAATAAAACTATTGATTTTTTTTAACAAAGACTTTACAATGTTATTGTCTATATTGTTTTAGGAGGGTATCAACTTGAAAATATTATTAGACGCAATGGGAGGAGATAACGCACCAGATGCTGTTATTAAAGGTGCAGTTAAAGCATCAAAAGAAATAGATTCAGAAATTATATTAATAGGAAATGAGCAAATTATAAATTCTAAAGTTAAAGAATTTTATGGAAAAGATAAAATATCAAATTTAACAAATAAGATTACTATTAAACATACTACTGAATCAATTGAAATGGAAGATGTTCCAACTGTTGCAATAAAACATAAAAAAGATTCTTCTATGGTAGTAGGATTTAAAATGTTAAAAGAAGGCGAAGGAGATGTATTTATTTCAGCAGGAAATTCTGGTGCATTATTAACTGGTGCAACATTACTTGTTGGAAGGATAAAAGGAATTGATAGACCAGCAATTGCTCCAATGTTGCCAGCTTATAAAAAGAGCTTTATGCTTATGGATGCTGGTGCTAACACAAATTGCAAGCCATTAAATCTAGTACAATTCGCTCAAATGTCTACAATATATTTAAAAAATACTTTTGGAATAGAAAATCCAAAAGTTGGATTGTTAAATATAGGAACTGAAGAAACAAAAGGTAATGATTTAGTGAAAGAAACATATAACTTATTAAAAGAGCATGGTGAAGAATATGGAGTTAACTTTGTAGGAAATGTTGAAGGAAGAGATTGTTTCTCAGGTGAAGTAGATAGTGTTATAACAGATGGTTTTACAGGAAATGTATTTTTGAAGACTACAGAAGGTCTTGGAAAACTTGTAAAAAGAAATTTAACAGAATGTTTGAAAAGAAATGTTCTTACAACATTAGGATCCATTCCATGTCTTCCTGCTATAAAGAAATTTGCTAAAACAATGGATTATAAAGAGTATGGTGGAGCACTATTTTTAGGAGTAAAAAAACCAGTAGTTAAAGCTCATGGAAGTAGCGATGAATACTTATTCTATTTTACAATAAAACAGGCTGAAAACTTTGTAAAAAGCGGTGCTGTAGAGAAGATGAAGAATGAATTCGAAAAAAGCTAAAAAATGCTTGACAATTCATTTAACATATAATAAAACTAGAGTATAATTTTTTATGATTATTAAGAAGGAGGTATAATATATATGAATACTGAGGAAGTTTTTGAAAAAATAAAAGAAATTATTGTTGAACAACTTGGTGTAGCTGAAACTTCAGTAACAATGGAAGCATCTTTTATAGATGATTTAGGAGCTGATTCTTTAGATATAGTTGAATTGGTTATGGCTTTAGAAGAAGAATTTGATATTGAAATTCCAGATGCTGATGCTGAAAAAGTTGTTACTGTTGGAGATGTAGTAGAATATATCAAAGAAAATGTTTAATAAATAAAATAATATTTAAGAAAGGCAGAATTTCTTGCCTTTCTTTTTTTAACATAAAAATTTGTATCTTGTAAATAATAATAAATAATGATAAAATAGTTAAAGTTATTAAGGAGGTGAAAAAGTGGAAACTAATTTAGAAATATTAGAAAAAGAGATTGGATATACTTTTAAAAATAAAAGCTTATTAAGAACAGCATTAACTCATACTTCATATGCATATGAAAATAAAGTAAAAAGTTATGAGAGATTAGAATATTTAGGAGATAGTATATTAGAATTTATAAGTAGCAAATATTTATTTGAGAATTATGAAAGATTATCTGAAGGAGAGATGACTAAAGTTAGAGCTTATAGTGTGTGTGAAGATACTTTATTTCAAATTGCTTCGAAGCATAATTTTAGTGATTTCTTATATCTAGGAAAAAGTGAAAGAACTTCTAAAGATAATAAGAAAGCAATATTAGCAGATTCAGTAGAAGCAGTAATTGCTGCAATATATTTAGATTCTAAAGATATTAATATTGTTCAAAAGTTTATATTAGATAATATAAAAGATTTTGTTGAATTTGGAAGTAATAATGTAGGTATTAAGGATTATAAAACTGTACTTCAAGAAATGCTTCAAGTTCATGGAGAAGTATTAATACAGTATAGTATTATAAAAGAAGAAGGACCAGATCATAATAAATCTTTTACAGCAGAAGTAAAGTGTGATGGAAAAAGTCTAGCAATTGGTTCAGGAAGAAGTAAAAAAGCAGCAGAAACAGAAGCAGCAAGGAAAGCAATAGATTTATTAAAGAATGGAGGTATATCAAGTGAAAAGTAAAAAACAATATATTATACCAATATTTGTACCACATTTAGGATGTCCTAATGATTGTACATTTTGCAATCAAAGGAAAATTAGTGGACAGTTAAAAAATGTAACTGAAAATGATGTTAGAGATACAATTGAGTTTTATCTAAAAAATTTCAAAGAGAAAAATTCATATATTGAAGTTGCATTTTATGGGGGAAGTTTTACAGGAATAGATGTTGAAATTCAAGAAAAATTACTTCAAACCGCATATGAGTATGTAAAAAATAAATCTATTGATGGTATAAGAATATCAACAAGACCAGATTATATTAGTAAACCAATATTAAAAAGATTGAAAAAATATAAAGTTAAAACAATAGAACTTGGAGTACAATCAACAAATGATTATGTTTTAAAATCATGTAAAAGAGGTCATACATATCAAGATGTAGTAATTGCATCTAAGCTAATTAGAAGATTTGGATTTAATTTAGGACATCAAATGATGGTTGGATTACCAGAAAGCTCAGAACAGGATGATTTAAAAACTGCAAATGATTTAATAAAATTAAAACCTAAAATGATTAGAATTTATCCAGTACTTGTTATAAAAGATACAGAATTAGAACAAGAATATAAAAATGGAAATTATGAACCATTAACAGTAAATCAAGCAGTGGAAAGATGTAAAGAATTATGTTATTTATTTGGTAAAAAGAAGATTGATATAATTCGTATTGGTTTGCAAAATACAGATACAATTTGTTCACCAACAAATAATGGAAGTGAAGTAGTTGCAGGTCCATATCATGAAACATTTAGACAATTAGTAGAATCTTCAATATATTATGATTCAATTGTAGAAAAAATAAAGAAGATAAATACTAAAGCAAAAGAAATTACAATAACTGTAAATCCACAAAATGTTAATAATGCTGTAGGATATAAAAGAGAAAACATTAATAAAATAAAAGAAATGTATGATTTAGATGTTGAAGTAAGACAAGATATAAGGCAACCATTAGAAAAGATAGACATTGAAGTTTCTAAGAAATATAAAGATTTTATTGATGATAAAGAAACTGTTACTTCAAAAAGAAAATAATATGAATAAAAAATATGAAAACACTGATACTATTTGTATGAGTGTTTTTGTGTTTTTTTATGAATTAATTTTAATAGTTATAGGATGTTTAATGGCAGCATTTGGAACAGCAGAGTTTTTACTTCCAAATCAGTTATCTAGTGGTGGATTTGCAGGTATTGCAACAATTATATATTATTTATTTAAAGTTCAAATGGGAACAACTATATTAATTTTAAATATACCATTATTTATACTTGGATATTTAAAGCTTGGAAAAGGTTTTGTTATAAAAACAGTTATTGCAACAATTTTATATTCAAAATTTATTGATATATTTGAAAACTTTAGTGTATTTACAAATGATAGATTATTATCATGCTTATATGGTGGAATATTAATTGGAATAGGTTTAGCATTGGTTTTAAAAGCAAATGCATCAACAGGAGGAACAGATTTAATTGCATATATTGTTCAAGAGTATAAAAATGATATAAAAATGAGTAATATTATTATGTTTGTAGATATATTTGTTGTTTTGGCTAATATAATAACATTTAGAGAAATTGAAATAGGATTATATTCTGCTATTGCTATATTTATTGTTGGTAAGATGTTAGATATTGTTTTTGAAGGAATAAATTTTTCGAAACTAATTTATATAATTTCAGACAAATCTGAAGAAATAATTGAAAATATCAATTTAGAAGCCAATAAGGGAGCAACAGCACTTTATGGTCAAGGAAGTTTTAGCAAACAAAATAAGATGATAATAATGTGTGTAACTAAAAGAAGAGGTGTAGAAAAAATAAAAAAAATAACTAAGAAAATAGATTCTAAGTCATTTATAATAATTACTGATGCAAGAGAAGTATATGGATTAGGTTTTAAAAATTAATTGTGTGGTTTTCGTTCATCTGTATCTCCAATAATATAATCAATACTAGTATTATACACTTTAGCAAGTTTTATTAAAATTTTTAGTGGAATTGGTCTTTTTAAAGACTCATAAAGAGAATAAAGTTCACGAGATATTTCTAATTTTTTAGAAATATCTTCTTGTGTTAAATTATGTTCAATTCTTAATTCTTTAATTCTATTATACATATACAAACCCTCCAGAAAACTGTATAGAAATTATACCGTTTTTTGAATGATTTTGCAATTAGGTATTTCGACATTATTCTTTTTTCTTGGCTTCTGGGTATCTTTTGGAAACATCAGTTAAGTCAACAAGATAATCTATACTTGTATTATAAAATTCTGCTAAGATTTTTAATAAATCAACTGGAATATCTCTTTTACCAGTTTCATATAAACTATATTGTGGTCTAGTAATCTTTAACAATTTAGCAACTTTTTCTTGAGATAAATCATTATCTTCTCTTAAATCTTTTAAACGTCTTAAATGCATATTTTTCTCCCTCTTAAAGAATTATTATTTGAAAATATTCTATCATGTATACAAACAAATACACTATTGTTGTGCTTATTTGAATACAACAACACTTGGTTTAAAATTCTATTGATTATTTATTCAAATTGTAATAAAATACAAGTGATAGATTAGAGCATTTGAGAGGTTAATTAAATTGGAGAAATATATTTTAGAAAATCAAGAATCATTTAAATTAGAAGACATATTTGATTGTGGTCAATGTTTTAGATGGAATAAACAAGAAGATGGAAGTTATATTGGTGTTATAAAAGATGCTGTAATAAAAGTAGAACAAAAAAATAATAAGATAATATTTTCTGGAGAATCAGATAGAGATTTTAAAAGTATTATTAATTATTATTTCGATTTAGAGACTAATTATTCAGATTATAAAAATAAATTGTCTAAGGTTGATGAATTTTTATCTGAAAGCATTAAGTTTGGTGAAGGAATTAGAATACTTAAACAAGATTTATGGGAATGTATAATATCATTTATAATTTCTGCTAACAACAATATTCCAAGAATAAAGAAAATTATAGAAAGATTATCTGAAAAATATGGAGAAAAAATAGTATTTGATGATAAAGAATATTATAAATTTCCTACCCCAGAAGCTTTAGGTAAAGCATCCGTTCAAGATTTAAGAGATTTAGGTGTTGGATTTAGAGATAAAAGAATTTATAATACAACAAAAATGGTTTTAGAAAAACAAGTTGACTTAGAAAAAATTGAAAAATTGGAAAATACAAATTTAATGAGAGATGAATTATTAAAACTTGATGGAGTAGGGCCTAAGGTTGCAGATTGCATATTATTATTTGCATTAAAAAGATTAGATGTATTTCCAATTGATGTATGGGTAAGAAGAGTAATGAATGATTTATATATTCATAAAGAAGATGAAGAAAAAGTTAATAAAAAGGAATTACAAAAACTTGCCGAAGAAAAATTTGGTAGTTTGTCTGGAATGGCTCAACAATATTTATTTTACTGGAGAAGAGAAACTAGTGCTTAGGAGAAAAATATGAAAAAAGTATTAAATAGCATATTTACATTTGTTTTATTAATTGTAAGTATAATTATATTTTGTGTAACTCTGTATTTTTGCTTAGATGTTTTTGAAATAATTGAAGTGCCTGAGAAATATAGCTTAGTATCACTTTTTCATTCTCAAATAGAAGTAATGGTATCAACTACAGATATATCAAGTAATAGTATAGAAGAAGATGTTTTAAAAGAACCATCTCCACGTGTTGTTGTAAAACATGCAAATAGCAGTGAAACAGCGGTAGATCCAGATTTTTGGAACGAACTTGAAGAAAAACTTAAAACACAAGAAAAAGTTGAAATGGATGGAGATACAACACCACAAAATTTCTATTATGAGCAATTAGATGAATATGCTAAAATTATTTATGATGAATTAAATGCAAATCTTGATAAATTAAAAACTGGAACATATTCAGCAGATTTTGGACTAACTTTTAATGATTTGTTACATCAGGAGAATGGTTCTGAAACACTTAGAAATTCATTTCAACTTGCTATAAATGCAATTACGTTTGATAATCCAGATTTATTTTATTTAGATGTTACAAAATTATTTTTATTAACAGAAACAACTACTAGAGCTTTTTCAAAAAAACATGAAGTAACTATTGGACCAAATGATCAAAGTTATTTATCAGATTCATTCCCAACTGAAGAGTATGTAAACGAAGCAATAGATAATATTGAACAAATAAAAAATGATTTAGTAGCACAGTGTGATGGAAAAATTACTGTAGAACAAATAAAAATAGTTCATGATTATTTAATAGATAATACAGAATATGATGCTTCAGCTGGAGAAAATATTTATAATGTATATGGAACATTAGTTAATAAAAAGTCTGTATGTGAAGGATATGCAAGATCTTTTAAATACATAATGGATGAATTAAATATACCATGTATAATTGCATGTGGTATTGGAAAAAACAGCTCAGGTGCTGCTGAAAGTCATGCCTGGAATTATGTTCAAGTAGATGAACAGTGGTACGCAATTGATGTTACATGGGATGATCCTGTTGTGCCAGAACATTTAGTTGGTAAAGCTGTAGTATCAGAGGAAGATAGATATCAATATTATTTGAAAGGAGCAAATAAATTCTTTGAAGATCACTTTGAAGACGGAAATATAGTAGGAGAAGCAAATTTCAAATATCCAACATTAAGTGTTTTAAATTATAAGTAAAAGGAAAAAATATGAAATTAAATATAGTCTATGGTAGAAGTGGAACAGGAAAAAGTGAATATGTTTATAAAGATATAACAAGTAAAATTGGAACTAAAAAAATATATCTTATAGTTCCAGAACAGTGTAATCTTTCAGCAGAGAAAAAACTTTTTGAAATTTCTAAAAAAGAATGTTTGATTGATACTGAAGTATTAACTTTAAGTAGAATGGCATATCGTGTAGCAAATGAAATAGGTGGCAAATCTAGCCACCTTTCAAAAGCTGGAAAAGATATGCTTATTTTTGATTTAATATCCAAACAAAAATCAAATTTGAATTTTTTAGGAAAATCAGAAAAAAATATTGATATTGTAAATAGAATGTTTACAGAATTAAAAAAGCATAATATAGGTATTGATGATTTAAAAAATGCTGATATAAAAGAAAAGTACACTAAGCTAAAACTAAATGATATAATTTTACTTTATGAAAAATATGAAGAAAAATTATTAAATAATTTTATTGACGAAAATGATAGTTTGACAATTTTATCTAATGATTTAGATAAAACAAATATGTTTAATAATTCAATTATATATATTGATGAATTTTTAGGTTTTACACCTCAAGAATACAATATATTTGAAAAACTTGTTAAAATATGTGAAGAAATTACAGTTTGTATTAGTGCTGATAATTTGCAAAACAATATTCCAAAAGAAAATGATATTTATTATTTTAATAAAAAATATGCAAATAAGCTTATCGAAATTGCAAGAAGAAATTTATCAGAGGTAAATGAAATTTATTTGGATAAAACTTATAGATTTAAAAGTAAAGAATTAAAATTTTTAGAAGAAAATTTATATAGTTTTAATAAAAAGTATCAAGAAAAAACAGAAGATATAAAAATATTTTTAGCAAGCAATCCATATACAGAATTAGAATATATTGCACAGAATATCCACAATTTGGTTAAAAAATGTGGATACAAATACAACCAAATTGGAATAATTGCAGAAGATTTAGAAAAGTATTCAGAAGATAGTAAAGCAATTTTTAGTAAGTATAATATTCCATTATTTATTGATGAGAAAAAAGAATTAAATCAAAATATTTTAATAAAGTTTATACTAGCTTTATTAGATATATTTGCTAAAAACTGGTCTTATGAAACTATGTTTAATTATTTGAAAATAGGATTATTGGATATACCAAAAGAAGATATATATTTGCTTGAAAATTATTGTATAAAATGGGGAATAAAAGGTTCAAAATGGCATAAAGAATTTTCTTATGAGGAGATTAATGACAATCAAGAAAAGCTTGAAACTTTGCGAAAAAGAATAGTAATACCTTTAGTGGAATTTAAAACAAATATATCCTCAAATAAAACCTCAACTCAAATAACAAAGGAAATTTATAATTTTATTATAAATAATAAAATTAATGAAATACTAGATTTGAAATTAAAACAATATAATAATATTGAAGTATCAGATGAATATAATACAAGTTATAAATTATTAGTAAGTATTTTAGAAGATATTACAAGTGTTTTTGGAGATGAAAAATTCACTTTTGAAAAATATAAAGATTTATTACAAGTGGGGTTAAATTCTTGTGAACTTGGGAAGATACCAGCTACTCAAGATCAAGTTGTTTTTGGTGACACAGAAAGAACTAGAAGTAATAAACTAAAAGTAGTTTTTGTTGTAGGAATTAATGATGGTTCATTTCCTAAAGTCAATAAAGTTGAAGGGTATTTAAATGATAGTGATAGAGACTATTTATTAGATGCTGGAATAGAGCTTGCAAAAAATTCAAAAGATAGTTTATATGAAGAGCAATTTAATATTTATAGAACATTAACAACTCCAGAAGAAAAGCTAATTTTATCATATTCTTCTTCTGATAAAGAAGGAAGTTCAATTAGACCATCAATTTTAATAAAAAAATTAAATAGGATTTTTCCAAACATTACAATAGAAAGTGATGTTGTAGAAAAAAGATATTCTATATCAAATGAAAAAGCGACTTTTGAGGAGGCACTAATTATATATAAAGACTATTTAGATGGTGGAGAGATTACTAAAGAGTGGGAAGATATTTTAAGATATTTTTACAAAAAAGATAAAAACAGATTTACAAGAGCTGTTTCAGGAATGTATTATACAAATAAGGCGCAAAATCTTTCAAAGGATAATGTGGAAAAATTGTATGGTGGAACTTTAAGAACTAGTATTTCGAGATTAGAAAGCTATAGAAGATGTCCATTTTCTTTTCATCTTACATATGGGTTAAAGCTTAAAGAAAAAGAAGAGTTAAAATTAGATTCAATTGATACTGGCTCATTTATGCATGAAGTTATAGATACATTTTTTAAAACTATAAGTGATCAAAACTTAAATTTAAAAGAAATAACTGATGAAGAAATTTTAAAAATAGTTAATAAGATTATTAGTGAATTACTTGAAACTAGTAGATATTATATTTTTTCAAGTTCAGCTAAATTTAGATTATTAACTAGGAGATTGAAAAAAGTAGTATACAAATCTATTTGTTATATAGTATACTCTTTAAAATACAGTGATTTTACAATTTTTGGAAATGAAATTGAATTTTCAAATACTGGAAAGTTTAAAACAATAACATTAGATGTTGATGGAAAAAAAGTTGAAATCACTGGAAAAATAGATAGAGCAGATACAGCAAAAATTGAAGATAAACAATATGTTAGAATAATTGATTATAAATCATCTGTTAAAGATTTAGATATGAATCAGGTTTTATTTGGACTTCAAATTCAACTTATAACATATTTGGATGCTTTATGTGATCAAACAGATTTTGATCCAAGTGGTGTTTTATATATGAGTTTGATAGATAATGTTGTTAAAAATGCTAAAAATCTTACTGATGAAGAAATTGAAAATAAAATTAGAAGCAACTTCAAAATGAAAGGCTTAATTTTAGCAGATATCTCTATTATTAGAACAATGGATAAGAAATTACAAACTGGTGCTTCTGATATTATTCCTGTTTATATTAGTAAAGACGGAGAGATAAGTGAGAAAAAATCTAGTGTAATAAGTAAAAAGGATTTTAATGAATTACAAATTAAAGTTAAAGAAATTATAAAACAAATTTCATATGAGATTTTAAAAGGAAAAATTGATATTAAACCATACAATTATAAAAAGAAAACAGGATGTGATTATTGTAAATATAAAACAATATGTATGTTTAATACTAATATAAAAGATAATGAATATAATTTTGTATAATAGGAGATGATTATTTTGGAAACTACAAGACCTACTGTTATGGAAGTTGATTTAAATGCTTTTGAACATAATATAAATAAAATAAGAGAGTATGTGGGAGAAAGTGTAGAATTAATGCCTGTAATAAAAGCAAATGCATATGGAACATATATAAATAAAGTAAATGAAGTGATAAGTGAATTTAATATTGTTGCAGTTGCAACAGTTGACGAAGCAGTGGAACTTAGAGAGCAAGGATATAAAAATGAAATTTTTGTATTAAATCAGCCTTATAAAGATGAAATGAAAAAAATTGCAAAATATAATATTACCATAGGGATTAGTTCTGATAGTTTTTTAGAGACTTTAGGAAACTCAAGTGAAAAATTTAATATTCATATTGAAATTGGAACAGGAATGGGAAGAACAGGAATAAATCCAAATAGAGTAGAAGAATATATAGAAAAAGTTAAAGAATATAAAAATATTGAAATAGAAGGTATATATACACATTTATCATCAGCAGATATAGATAAAGAATATACAGAAAAACAATTAATGTATTTTGAAAGAGCAGTAAAAAAAGCAAAACAAATTTTAGGAGAAATAAAATACATTCATTGTAATGCTTCAAATGGAATTTTAAATTTTACAGAAAACTCTTATAATCTTGTAAGACCTGGAATGATAATGTATGGTTATGAACCATTTGAAGGAGCAAAAAAGAAAATTGACTTAAAACCAGTTTGTAAATTAAAATCAAAAATTACTTTTCTAAAAGAAGTTGAAGAAGGAACTTCTATTGGTTACTCAAGAAGTTATATTACTAGAAGAAAAACAAAAGTTGCAACAATACCAATAGGATATGCAGATGGTTTTAAAAGAGAACTTTCAAATAAAGGTTATGTATTAATTAGTGGCAAAAAAGCTCCAATAATTGGTAGTATTTGTATGGATGGATTTATGGCAGATGTTACAGATATAGATGTATCTGTTGGAGATGATGTGTACATTTGGGATAATGAAAATATCACTTTAGAAGAGGTTGCAAAGCTTGCTGGTACAATGAATTATGAGATGATGAGTACTATAATGCATAGAGTACCAAGAATTTTTATAAAAAGGGAGAATTAATTTGATTAAAGATAATGATATAATAGTTTGCAAAGAGTATAAAGGAATTGAATATATTCAATTTAAAAAATTATTAGAATTTGGAATAAAACATGCTTATACATTAAAAGGAGATAACATAAATTTCAGAAGTAAATCAAAAGAAGAAAAAGAAAGTTATTCTAAAATTTATGAAGCAATTGGTTTAGATGTTAATACTCTAGTAAAGCCATTACAAAATCATACAAGCAATGTAAAATGTATTGATAAAGTTTGGAAAAATGAAGATCTTCCAAATACAGATGGTTTAATAACAGATAAAAAAGAAATTGCACTAACTACTACAAATGCGGATTGTATACTATTATTATTTTATGACCCTGTAAAAAAAGTTATTGCAAATATTCATTCTGGTTGGAAAGGGACATTTCAAAAAATAGGGGAAAATGCTGTTATAAAAATGATAACAAATTATACATGCAATCCACAAGATATATATTGTTTTATTAGTCCAAGTATAAGAAAATGTCATTTTGAAGTAGATGAAGATGTAAAAGATTTATGTGAAGATATATTTTCTTTTACTGGGAAGACAGATGAATTTATTAAAAAAGGAAAAGTAGTAGAAGGAAAACAAAAATATATGATAGATACTGTGCTTATAAATAGAATTTTATTAAATAGCATAGGTTTAAAAAATGAAAATATTATTGATTGTAATATATGCAGTGTATGTAATTCTGATAAAATAAATTCATATAGAGTTGAGGGGAAAAATTTTAGACTTGCAACAGCAATAATAAGTTTATAAATAGGATGTGAAAAAATGTACGAAACTTTAAACGAAATAAATGAACAAGTAATAAAATGTAATAAATGTGTGTTATGTCAAAACAGAACTAATACTGTATTTGGAGTTGGAAATGAAAATGCAGATATAATGTTTATAGGTGAAGGACCTGGTGCTGATGAAGATAGAGAAGGTGAGCCATTTGTTGGAAAAGCAGGAAAATTGATGGATCAAGCATTTATTGGTTTAGGTATAATGCGTGAAAATATTTATATAGCAAATATAGTTAAATGCAGACCGCCAAACAATAGAACACCACATAAAGATGAAGCAAATGCATGTCTTGATTATTTAAGAAATCAAGTTATTTTAATAAAACCTAGAATTATAGTACTTATGGGAAATACTGCTCTAAAAAATATTTTAGGAGAAAATTATGGAATAACTTCAAGTAGAGGAAAATGGATTAATAAAAAAGGAATATTATATATGCCAACATTTCATCCGGCAGCATTACTTAGAGATGATACTAAAAAAATTGACTTTTGGAATGACCTAGAACTTGTAAAAAAGGAGGCAGAAAAAAATAATTATATTATATAAAAAATGAGAGAAAGAAATTATAATTCTTTCTCTCTTATTTTTTCTTCAAATAATAATTTTAATTTTCCAAATAGTTGTTTGAAAAATTGGAATCCAAATGTTTTTTCTTCTACAAATGATAAATCATTTGTAAGAGAATCAATAGTTATAATGTTTCCAAATTTTAAAATGAATTCTTTCTTTTCATCAATCTTTGCCATCATTTCAACATAAAATTCATTATAAAAACTATAGTCATCAGTAGATATTATTAAATGTTTAAAATTATATAATTTGCTTTGAAATTCTTTAATATCTTCTAGGGTTCTTATTGAATTTAATTCTGAGTTAAAACAATTTACTAAGATGATATTTTGAGTTTCAATAGTTTTTTCTTGAATTATTTTCTTTATATCATCAATTCTAGAATTGATTTTTTTCATTTTATTTAAGCCTTTTACATCGCTTGAACATTCAGATAATTTATATATTTCATTAGATAATTTTGTTTCATATTCAAAAATTAAATCAAAATTTTTTTCAATTTGATTGTAAGCTTTTGCATTTGATTTTGCTATGAAAGTATTTTTAAAAACATCATTACAATATAATGTACTATGATATAAAGGATATGATCCTGTAAAATATATTATTTCATTAAGTAGAGCTGTTTGAATAGGATAAAAGTCTGGACTTGCAGTTGATAAATCCATTCCATAATATCTTACTGTATCTAGTTCAGAATTAGTTGTTTCTACAGCCATACTTTGAACAGCAGCTTCATTTAGTGCCATTCCAGTGTTTGGCATATTTTCTAAGTTATATAATCCTAAACGTAATAATTTTCCACGAGAATTAGTGGAAGTTTGTATGTAATGTAGACATTCATGAATTGCAAGTGTATTTAAATCTTCTAAGTTCATATTTTTACTAAAATATATAGAGTTATTTCTGTAAAAATATTTTGCCATTGCCATATCATTAGGCATATCTGCAATATACATATTTAATCTACAAATTGAAATAAATAAATCACTCTTATTGAGATTATGCTCTGGAAAAGTATTTACTAACTTTTCAGAAATATTTGATGCAATGCTATTTATTTCGCTAGTACTTAATGAATTTATTACTGTAATACCTTCTTTTTTTAATGTTGAATTAATACTCATCCAAAACTCCTTAAATCTTTAGTATATATCTATTATACAACAAAAAAAGTGAATATACATATCAGCTAGATTAAAAGAATGTTACAATTTTGTTACGTATGTTTCGTTAACAAAATTTAATATACATATGTATTAAAAGTTCTGAATATGTATTTCCTTAAGAAAATAAGAAGCTGAAATGCTTGAAATAGAAGCGTTAGGCAGATTAAGGACTTGATTTGAAATTTTATAAGAACTATACTTGAATTATATTAAAAGAGAAAGTTGGTGAGAAATATTTTGGAATTAAAGAAATTTAATAAAAGAATTTTAGGTATTACTTTTGCATGTGGAATTATTATTTCTGGAAAAGCATTTGCAATAGATTTTGATGCTAATATTACTAATGAATATAAAGAATGGATGAATCTTTCACAAGAAGAGAAGGAAGAAACACTAATGCCACAAACTACGTATACTGAAGTTCCAAAAAATATTTTAGAAGGATACAATTTTTCTACTAAAGTGCCAAATATTATTTCTCAATTATTAACTAATGATAGTAATTTAGAAAATGTTTCTGCACAAGTCTTAGAACCAAAATATAGTTTGAATGAAAAATTAGATTTAAGAATAGAAAATCAAGGAACAACAACAGAGTGTTGGGCATTCTCTTCGTTAAAAGCACTAGAAAGTAATATAGCTTTAAAAACAGGAACTAGAGAATTACAAAATTTTTCTGAAAGACATATGGATTATGCTACAAGTAAAACATTTACAGATGGCATAAATCCAATTGCATATAATAGAGAATTAGGAAATGGTGGATTACCTATTGTTGCATATTCTTATTTAACAAATGGAACAGGCGCTGTATTAGAAGAAGATATGCCATTTGAAGATAATGAAAAAAAGATTAGTTTATCAGAAATAAATAAAAAGGTAGATACAGTTGTTACAGATTATGTGGCATTGCCAACAATAAGAAAAGAATATTCAACTTGGGGAGATGGCAATACACGTAGTGTAAAATATACAGACGCCTCTGGTAGAGAATATACAGAAGATGAGCTTAAAGCTGCAAGAAATATCATAAAAGAACATTTAGTTACAAATGGGGCAATAAGTTCAATTACTGCTGCAAATAAAACACAATATTATGATAAAAGTGTTGCATTTCATGCTAAAAATTATAATTGCAATAGTACAAATGAAAAAAGAGACCATGCAATTACAATTGTTGGTTGGGATGATAATTATTCAAGAGAAAATTTTAGAGATGGAGCAAGACCTACATCAGATGGTGCATATTTAGTATTAAATTCATATAGTGAAGAAAATTTTGATAAAGGATATATGTATGTATCATATGAAGATTATTTTATAGAAAGTGAAATATATGGTGTTCAATCTGCAAAAAAAGTAGATTATGATAATATATATCAACAAGATTTTTTTGGTGGAATATTCCAAATTAATTCACAATCATTAGATTCTGCATATTATGGAACATCTTTCAAAAGAGATACTGCTGAAAAAGAAATTTTAAATAATATAGGAATAAGTTTATCATCTTATTCAAAATTAGAAATATATGTAAATCCAAATGGAACAAGTATGAATTTGAATGATATTATAAAAGTTGGTGAAACTAATGATATATTAACACCAGGATATCATAGAATTAATATAAATCCTGTAGAGTTAAATTCAGAAGAATTTGCAATTGTGGTAAAACAATATTCTTCTGAAGGAGAATTTTCTTTTAGAATAGAATCAAAAGTTGATGGAACATCATATGCAAATGTTACAACAGAAGATAGAAGTGCATTTTCAACTGATGGACAAAAATGGGAAAAACTTTCTGATCTTGCAATAAGAGATGTCGACATGAAAACAGCTGATGTATGTATAAAAGGTTTTACTACAAAAGAATCTGAGCCAGTAACACCACCAGATGAGCCAGTAACACCACCAGACGAACCAGTAACACCACCAGACGAGCCAGTAACACCACCAGACGAACCAGTAACACCACCAGACGAGCCAGTAATACCACCAGATGAGCCAGTAATACCACCAGATGAGCCAGTAACACCACCAGACGAACCAGTAACACCACCAGACGAACCAGTAACACCACCAGACGAACCAGTAACACCACCAGACGAGCCAGTAACACCACCAGACGAACCAGTAACACCACCAGACGAGCCAGTA
>Ga0073908_1003148_pt1 | contig 17787 bp, 10 predicted proteins | sample MucameincwithD2O_FD_65484 | JGI IMG/M metagenome (GOLD analysis project Ga0073908, IMG submission 65484) | Mouse cecum microbial communities from Vienna, Austria - Mucus amended microcosms incubated with D2O | ecosystem: Host-associated > Mammals > Digestive system > Large intestine > Cecum...
CTTATATTGCCAGGGGTTTTTCATGCTGACGTTCTCCAGCGCCTTCGGTCGCCAGAACAACTTAATACGCGTTTGTAGTGCTATTTGCAGCGTGTTGGCTTTGTTTGATTTTGGCGGGATCTCACGCACGTTGAAGTAGAACAGGCTTTCACGATCGGCAGGCAATTTGTTGATATCCGGCATTCCCTGCACTTTTACCTGCCCGTTCATCATTGAATCGATGCGTTGCACCGGTGGCAGAACAGTTAACGGTGAACTGATCTTGTTACCCTTTTCATCTTCGATCCAGCTTTGGGCCAGATAAGGCAGTTTCGGATCGTTATTGCGCAACGTCACGCTGATTGATTTGTCGCTTTCATTAAATATCAAACGGGTACGATCTGGCGTTACAGAAGCCTGGGCAGACAAACTGGCAGCGCTAAGCAGTAACGCTAGCGTCGTAGCACCCAATTTGGCAGAGCAAAGTAAATCAGACATGGATCATTCCTTAATCACGTTATTGGTTAGCTGAAACAGAAACAGGGGGATTGGTGGGTGTCACCTGTTGCGTCTGCTCCTGAATGACAGGCTTTATGTCATCAGGAACAACCGGCGCGACGTTGCCTTTATGCTGGCATGGCAGTAACAAGCCGTTAAACAGATCGGCAGGCAGCGGGTCCGGCAGGTTGATATCGCAATGCGCAACACCACTCCAGAACACACTCATGTGTTCGCCAGGTTTCACCCCAGCCAGATAAACATTGCCGTCATCATCGACAAGGCCCACTGTCTGCTCGTTATCATTTTTTACTTCTGCGCCAAACGGAGGATGGCTGCCGTCTTGTAAACGCAGCACCGCCATCGCTTTTTGACCACTGATGACGGCAAATTTGCGGTAGCCAATCGCCCCTTCAGTTAGCGTGGCTTGTACCACCGACTGGGTTGCTTCGGCGTTTTCCGGCAGTTTGTTGAGGTCGATATACGCCTGATTGCGGTAATAGTTATTGACGTCAGAAACGACGGCTTTACCAAACATATTGGTATAAACAGCAGCACCGTTACCTTCTACCGGAACATCGGCAACGCCATCGGCATCAATCAACAAGCGTGTCCCGCCCATATTCTGGGTACGGTGAAGTGCGCCACCGTGGGCAGTAAGCGTTGCGCCGCCCTGTAACGACAAGCCCGCAGAGGTGTATTGCCCTTCATGGTAGTTCGCACTGAGATCAACCTGCGCCAGCGAACCATCATGGCTGTAATAGCCGTCAACGCTGGTGTGTTTGTCACTGGTGCCGACGTTCAACTGATAGTGAGTCGCGTCATCGACACGGCTGAAATAACCGACCTGACTGCTGTCCGTCCCACTGCCATAGTTACCGTTATAGCTAACGGTACTGTTGTCGCCCCACGGCATACTGAGCGAAATGTACATGCCTTTGTCGGCCTGGTTGTCATACTCGTAACGGTAGCCAGTCATCGAGATGCTGACATTACGAATACTGCCCATATTGAAATAGTGCGAGAGCATGATGTTGTAGTTTGTCTGCTCCTCGCGATCCCAGTAGGTATGGCGGGTATAGTTGAGATAAACCGAAACACCCGCATCGCGGAAGTTCTGGTTATAAGTGGCGGTGTACATCTCTTTGTCGTTGCCCGTGCGTACCATTCCGCTGTCACTGGCATCCAGATACTCGCTCATGGTCATAAAGTTCTCTTCCGAGAAGCGATATCCAGCAAAAGTAACGCGGCTGTTGAGCTGGTCAAAGTCTTTGGAATAACTCACACGGAAGGAGTTACCGTCCAGCGAACCTTTGCCATAAGCGGTGTCTTTATCCAGTTTGGTGTGCGAGTGAGTAACATCAAACGCGACCGCGCCGAATGTAGACAAATCGCGACCGACGCCAAGCGCCGCAGACTGATAGTTTTCATCTCCCAGTGCGCCGCCATATAACGACCAGCCGTTAGCGATCCCCCAGGAAGCTTCAGCACCAGAAAAAAATTCACCCTCGACATGGTGTCCCCACTCTTGCGGACGGCCCATCATGATCTTATAGCGAACCTGACCTGGGCGAGTGAGGTATGGCATCGAGGCGGTGCTGATGTCATATTCCTGCACCTGGCCGTTCTGTTCTTCAATGCGAATATGCAACGTACCGGAGACAGAATCACCAAGATCCTGAATACGAAACGGTCCAGCCGGAACCTGCGTTTCGTAAATCACACGCCCCATCTGGCTGACGGTCACTTTTGCTGTGGTGTGTGCCACGCCGGAAATGTCTGGCGCGTAGCCGCGCAGATTGGGAGGCAACATTTGATCGTCAGTACTGACACTGCCACCAACATAGTTAAAACCATCAAAAATATCGGATCTGAGGTAATCCTCGCCCAGCGCCAGTTTGGCTTTTAATGATGGTAACGCCCGCCAGGCATAGTAGCGACTCCACTCCCATTTTTTTTGAGTTTCATCGCCGCTGAATTCATCGTCATCATCATTACTGCGAGTATGTTGATAGTTAGTCTGCCAGTCAGCACGCATACGCCACGGCCCCAGGTTAACCCCGACCGTCCCGTTGCCGCTGATCTCGTTACTATCATCACCGCCATTTTCTTCATGCCGGGTTTGTGCGTTGATGCTGTAGTCCGCGACGATCCCGGAGATGCCGTCATCCCAACGTGAAGGCGGATCCCAGTCGGGATAAGTATATTCGAGGTAAGCCTGTGGCAGTGAAATGACTAATGCGGACTGGCTTAAATCAGCCTTAATTTCCATGCCTTCCAGTTGACCGGATTTCAGGCATTTAGCATCGTGGCTCCATTGAAGATTTTTCGCCACGTCTTCTTTTAAACCAAACTGCGCTACCAGTTCCGGTGTCAGACAAGCATAGCTTTTGCTCGCCTCATCTTCACCAGCATACCAGTAAATATCGTACTCTTCCGCCAATGGCTGTTTATTTAGTTGAACCTGTAAATTGTATTTTCCGGGCTCAACATATCCCTGGCTGGAAAAACGCTTCAGATCAATTTTTGTGTCGCCTTTTAATTCCAGAAAACGGGAATCAAACTGAATGTCGTCTTCAGCCCAGACACTGCTATAACTCCCTGACATTGCCAGCGCAATGCACCACGGAAGAATCCGTAATCGAAAAAGAGAATGGTCAGGCATACACGTTTCTATCCGTTTTTATTCTTGTTCGGTCAAAATCCATTTAAATCCCCCATAGCAGTGTCGCTATGGGGGTATGCCTTACAGGTAAGTAATCTGGAAGGTGGTATTTGCTTCGAAATTACCCAGATCTGGCGCATCAGCTGCGCCGACCAGCCAGGCTTTAAAGTTCAGTGTCTGCTTCGCTTTGCCTTTATTGGTAGAAGTGTCTTTCACTATTTTCTGGTCAATACCCATGCCGCTTTTGTAAGAGGTACCCAGAGAGTCACCGATCGCCAGGCTAACATTGTTAAATGCCGCACCGGTATCGGTATTGAAAATGGTGTAATAATTGCCGCTATTTGCAGAAGAAACGGTACCAGTAAAGGTAGTAGTCATTGTTTCCTGAGTATCAAATACGCAATCTTGCAGACGAATCTGGAAACTTTTCGGCGTGGTGGTGCCGTTATTTTTCAGTTTTTCGGCACCGATATCACCCATATCAACTTCCAGTTTGTGATCGTCCGGGACGATAGAACACACTGAGTCTTCAATGGTGCCGTAAAAACGTGCAGTACCGTTGTTACCCGCAGCGATTGTTGCCGTAGAGGTGAAAACGCCCATCACCATTGCCGCAGCAATAGCTGTTTTAACAAACTTACTCATTATTTGTCCTTAAACTATAAATAATTAAAAATATAAACATTACAATACATTGATTCAGTCAATACCCAATGTTTATACCCAGCCATTGAATACGGCATGCGATCCAAAAAGAACAGGTCGTAGAAAATTGTATTCTTTGGTGTGGGGCCGCATAGTGATGTTTTCACCCCCCTGATGCAATTTAATTTTACTAAAGAGTAAATGTATATTTAATTAATATATTGACAGAAGAAAGGTTATCTTAAGGACATCCTTAAAAAATACGGAATAAGTATTTAGAAAAAATAGAAAGTATATCAATAATGAATATCAACAGCTTAAAAAACAAACAATGAACATATAATGCGATTGGCATTTATCCACTTTTGACAATATAATATATAAACACTATAGCCAGAATTTAATCAAGTTTCAATTACATCCTGCCTGATTATTCAACTCTATTATCTGTATTAATAAATGACAATGAGTGTCAAACAGACATTATTCATTTCAACATGTAACTTTGGGCAAAATCAAGATACGCGCAGAAGAATAATTTCCGAATGAATGTAGAAAGTGTTTTATTTATAGATAAGGAGAGTCTTCGATAGTAGTGAGGTTGACAGATATCCGCTGCCTGATGAGCAATTATGCCCAATGAATCTACCTCATTGGGCATAATTTGGAACACATCAGATAGCTTTTGCCATCTTCAGATTACACGGGCTCATCTGCCAGTTGAATGTACCGTTTCCGCTTTCATCAAGCGTTACGCTGGCAATGGCCGAGGTGGTAAACATAGGCGGCGTTTCGCCCGGACATAACTCGGCAACCAGATACCCGACTAACGGTAAGTGAGAGATCACCAGTACCGAAGCAACACCTTCATTGGTCAACGCCTGCAAATAGGCACTGACCAGACCAACATCGCCGCAGGGCGTTAACTCCGGCAGAACTTCTGCACTGGAAGGCAGGTTCAAACAATCCCCTACTTCTTCCAGTGTTTGCTCGGCTCGCAGGAACGGGCTCACCAGAACGCGTTCGATTTCCACTTTTTGACCTTTCAGCCAGTTCGCCATCAGGCGAGATTCGTCACAACCATTAGTGGTCAGAGGACGAACGGAATCACTGGCGGCATCGAGGGCTGCGTCGCCGTGACGCATGATAAAAACTTGCATATTGCACCGCTTTTGTTAACCAGATTCGCCCGTTTTCTTTCATCTGAAACCAGAGAAAGAAAACGGTGGCCGGCATTGTGCCTTATCCATTCACCGAATGAAACGCTGTTTTTTACCTCAATGGCGTAAGTATAGTCAATATGCGTTTACATTTTGACCAACACTCCGCCATTCAGCGCGGATTCATATAGCTTTGACCTTCTTATTGCAGGTCAGTTGCAGTTGTTTTCCAAAAACTTTCCCCACGCGCGCCCATCTCGACCAAACGCTCGCAAGGGGTAAAACGGGAACCATACTGCGTGGCAAGTCGTTGCATTATTGCAACCACTTCGCCCGCGCCGAGAGAATCGATATAGCGGAACGGTCCACCGAGAAATGGCGGAAAACCAATGCCAAATACCGCACCAATATCCCCGTCACGCACGCTACGGATAACCTGCTCATCAACACAACGTACTGCTTCATTCAGCATCAACATCACACACCGTTCAGCAACCTGCGGTGCGGAGAGTCGCCCCTGCCCTTGTGCGCCAATGAGCGGGTAAATGGCGGGATCGACCTGTTTTTTGCTTTTACGCCCTTTCTGACCATAAAGATAGAAACCCCGACCATTTTTTCTGCCTTTGCGATCGTCGTTCAAAATTGAAGAAACAACATTTGCAGGCGCGCTAAAACGTTCTCCATAAGCGGCTTCCAGTACAGGAATAATTTTAGTCCCGGTGTCGATTCCTACCTCATCCAAAAGTTGGATTGGACCTACCGGAAAACCAAATTTCACTAGCGCAGCATCAATGTGCTCTACCCGTTCACCTTCGGTCAGCATGCGGATAGCTTCATTAATGTAAGGCGCTAAGATGCGATTGACGTAAAACCCGGCTTTGTCACGCACGACAATGGGCGTTTTGCCCTGTTTTTTCGCCAGTTTTACCGTAGTGGCGATGGTTTGCGCTGATGTACCCGCATGAGGAATAATCTCCACCAGCGGCATTTTTTCCACCGGACTGAAGAAATGCAGGCCGATAACTTGCTCAGGTCGCGTGGCGTGAGCGGCGATATCACCAATCGGCAAAGATGACGTATTCGAAGCAAAGATGGTATGAGCGGCGCAATTTTGCTCCACTTCCGCCACCATCTGTTGTTTTAATTCGAGATTTTCAAACACCGCTTCAATAATCAGATCGCGATGGGCAAAGCCGCGATAGTCCGTCGTTCCGGAGATTAATGCCAGCTGTTTGTCACGTTCGCTGGCTTTGAGATGACGACGGCGAACTTTGCCCTCCAGCTGATCCCAACTGTACTTCAGCGCATGATTTATGCCCTGCGGGTTGATATCTTTAATTCTGACCGGAAGCCCCGCTTTACAAGCAGTGACATAAGCAATACCGCCGCCCATCAAGCCACCACCTAAAATTCCCACGCTGTTTAATGGCGCAGGCGGTGCATCACTACCGGGATCTTTCTTCACTTCCGTACTGGCAAAAAAGATACTACGCAGCGCCTGCGATTGTGGCGTCATCGCCAGTTCGCCAAACGCCCGAGCTTCGGCGTCATAACCGCTGCTGGTGCCCTGCGCTAATCCCGTTTCAACAACCTCCAGGATGCGTTCTGTCGCCGGATAATTGCCTTGAGTTTTGTGTTCTGTTTTCTTACCGACCATTTTGAACAGCAGCGCACGACCTAACGGCCCCGCCAGAATACGCTCGCGTACAGGTAGAGGGCGGGAAGATGGGCGATCCTTCTTCGCCAGCTCAACAGCGACTTCCAGCAAAATGGAGTGCGGAACAACGTCATCCACCAGCCCCAGCTTTAATGCCTGTTTCGCCCGAAGTTGTTTTCCGGTGAGGATCATCTCTAATGCTGTGCTGACGCCTATCAGACGCGGTAAACGCTGGGTGCCGCCTGAACCGGGTAACAATCCAAGTTGTACTTCAGGCAAACCGAGCACCGTTTTAGGATCGTCAGTACAAACGCGACCGTGGCACGCCAGCGCCAACTCCAGCCCACCACCCAGGCAAGCGCCATGAATAGCCGCGATAACCGGAATGGGCAAAGCATGAATCTCCGCCATCAACTGTTGGCCCTGCCGCGCCAGAGCTTCCGCTTCTTGCGCCGTTTTGCAGTTGCCGATCATGTTGATGTCTGCGCCAGCAATGAAGTTGTCCGGTTTAGCGGAGACAAACACCACGCCTCGCAACTCTTTGTTTTCACGGAGTTGCTTAATAATGGCGCGCACCTGCGAGGCAAACTCCGCCTTCAGGGTATTCATTTTCTCACCCGGTACGTCGATGGTGATGATAGCAATGTTGTCCAGACGAACATTAAGAGTAAACACTGATGCCATTTCCATTATTCCGCCTCCAGAACCATTGCCGCGCCAAGCCCACCGGCAGCACAGGCGGTAACTAAACCAAATCCACCGCCGCGACGGCGAAGTTCATGCAATGTCTGGGTAATCATCCGCGCGCCGGTCGCCGCGAAGGGATGCCCGTAAGCAATCGAACCGCCAAGCACGTTAAATTTGCTATCGTCCACTTCGCCAGTGGCATGTGCACGCCCCAGTACTTCACGAGCAAAACGTTCACTACCCAGCAACTGAATATTCGCCAGTGTCTGAGCTGCAAAGGCTTCGTGCATATCGATCAATGTCAGATCGCTCATTGTCAAACCGGCACGTTCCAGCGCCAGCGGTGTTGACCAGGCCGGACCGAGCAACATGTCCTGCCAGACATCAATCGCAGTAAATGCGTAGCTGCGCAGATACCCCAGCGGCACCAGCCCTAATTCTTTCGCCCGGGATTCAGTCATCAGGATCACCGCCGCTGCGCCATCGGTCAGCGGCGTACTGTTCGCCGCCGTTACCGTTCCGTGTTTGCGATCAAACGCCGGGCGCAGCTTTGCGTAATCGGCAAGCGAGGAATTACCGCGAATATTGTTGTCTTCGACAAGCGGTTGTTTATAAGGAGGGATAAAGGCAGTCATCACCTCTTCTTTGAGTTTACCGTCTGACCACGCCTGAGCGGCACGCTGATGCGAACGGTGCGCTAATGCATCTTGCTGTTCTCGGGTGATGCCGTAGGTTTTCGCCATTTGTTCGGCGGTGTCGCCCATCCGCAAGCCAGTAGAATATTCTGCTACCGCAGGCGGTACGGGCATTAAGTCGCGCAAACGCAGGCGAGAGAAGAGTTTCAGGCGCTGGCTCATGGTTCGAGCTTTGTTGACATCAACCAGCACGCGCGCCAGTTTTTTACTGACGCCAATTGGCAATACGGAAGAGGAATCTGCCCCACCGGCAATCCCCGCTCGGATAGTTCCCGCCATCAGGCTTTCTGCGACGTTTGCAACCGCCTGGAAACTGGTAGCGCAAGCGCGGCTGACGCTGTAAGCATCGGTATGCACATTCATTCCGGTACCGAGAACAATTTCACGCGCAATGTTGGGGGCTTCAGGCATTTGTACGACCTGACCAAAGACCAGCTGTTCAATCACTTCAGCGGGGATCTCGCTGCGTGCCAGCAGTTCGCCTACCACCATCTTCCCTAAATCAACCGCGGGAATGCCATGAAAAGCCGTCCCCTGGCGGGCAAAAGGCGTACGTAAACCGCTAACAATGGCGATACGATCGCCCTGGCGGGTAACCAGCGGTAAAACCTGACCCATAACACTCCCCTGTAAAAAAATAAATAAAGTGGTCTGACCTGATCATAGTCTTAACCATTTTTTTACATTTAGCCAAGCGGAGAAAAAAGAAAGTGGGAGCTATGACACAGTGAAGACAGGAGAAAGAAAAGAAAACGCCCCTGCCAGCAACTGACAGGGGCGAACGTACCCGAGAGGAATTAACGCAGACCCAGCTGGAAGATCAGCATTTCAGCTTCGCAGGCAAAAGTGAAATCGATATCCAGGCGCACACCGTCAGACTCTTCAGTGAAAGTCGGGGAGATTTTGCACGGTTCGGATTCCACGCTACGGGCTTTTTCAGTCAGCGCCGCCAGCGTTTGTTCTGCTTCTGCGCGGTTTGCAAACACGCGGCTGTAAGACGCGGTGCAGTCGGAGTTGTCCATAATGGTGCCAACATCCATACAGCAGCAAACCGGGGTTTCATCAGCACTACATTTACTCATCGTTGATTTCCTCTGTATGTGCACCCAAGGTGCCAGATAAACGTTGTGGATATTTTACGCTTCCGGAAAGTGCTGCTCCAGTTGTTAATTCTGCAAAATCGGATAAGTGACCGAAATCACACTTAAAAATGATCTAAAACAAAATTCACCCGAATCCGCGAGTGCGCAACCTCCAAATTTTGCCAGCTGGATCGCGTTTCTTAGATCATATTTGAAAAAAGATGGAAACATACTTGCAACATTCCAGCTGGTCCGACCTATACTCTCGCCACTGGTCTGATTTCTAAGATGTACCTCAGACCCTACACTTCGCGCTCCTGTTACAGCACGTAACATAGTTTGTATAAAAATAAATCATTGAGGTTATGGTCATGAGCCAGAAAACCCTGTTTACAAAGTCTGCTCTCGCAGTCGCAGTGGCACTTATCTCCACCCAGGCCTGGTCGGCAGGCTTTCAGTTAAACGAATTTTCTTCCTCTGGCTTGGGCCGGGCTTATTCAGGGGAAGGCGCAATTGCCGATGATGCAGGTAACGTTAGCCGTAACCCCGCATTGATTACCATGTTTGACCGCCCGACTTTTTCTGCGGGTGCGGTTTATATTGACCCGGATGTGAATATCAGCGGAACGTCTCCGTCTGGTCGTAGCCTGAAAGCCGATAACATCGCGCCTACGGCATGGGTTCCGAACATGCACTTTGTTGCACCGATTAACGACCAATTTGGTTGGGGCGCTTCTATTACCTCTAACTATGGTCTGGCAACAGAGTTTAATGATACTTATGCAGGCGGCTCTGTCGGGGGTACAACTGACCTTGAAACCATGAACCTGAACTTAAGCGGTGCGTATCGCTTAAATAATGCATGGAGCTTTGGTCTTGGTTTCAACGCCGTCTACGCTCGCGCGAAAATTGAACGTTTCGCAGGCGATCTGGGGCAGTTGGTTGCTGGTCAGATTATGCAATCTCCTGCCGGGCAAACTCCTCAAGGGCAAGCATTGGCAGCTACCGCCAACGGTATCGACAGTAATACCAAAATCGCTCATCTGAACGGTAACCAGTGGGGCTTTGGCTGGAACGCCGGAATCCTGTATGAACTGGATAAAAATAACCGCTATGCACTGACCTACCGTTCTGAAGTGAAAATTGACTTCAAAGGTAACTACAGCAGCGATCTTAATCGTGCGTTTAATAACTACGGTTTGCCAATTCCTACCGCGACAGGTGGCGCAACGCAATCGGGTTATCTGACGCTGAACCTGCCTGAAATGTGGGAAGTGTCAGGTTATAACCGTGTTGATCCACAGTGGGCGATTCACTATAGCCTGGCTTACACCAGCTGGAGTCAGTTCCAGCAGCTGAAAGCGACCTCAGCCAGTGGCGACACGCTGTTCCAGAAACATGAAGGCTTTAAAGATGCTTACCGCATCGCGTTGGGTACCACTTATTACTACGATGATAACTGGACCTTCCGTACCGGTATCGCCTTTGATGACAGCCCAGTTCCGGCTCAGAATCGTTCTATCTCCATTCCGGACCAGGACCGTTTCTGGCTGAGTGCAGGTACGACTTACGCATTTAATAAAGATGCTTCAGTCGACGTTGGTGTTTCTTATATGCACGGTCAGAGCGTGAAAATTAACGAAGGCCCATACCAGTTCGAGTCTGAAGGTAAAGCCTGGCTGTTCGGTACTAACTTTAACTACGCGTTCTGATAACACGTTCGCCTGGATAAAGTCACCTGCATAGCAGGTGACTTTAACTCCCCCACTTCACCGAAAGTAGTGTCCTCATTGCTTACCTCCTGAGTTTTGCAAACAGCCTGATGGCAGCTTGCCCTTTCAAATCAATAAGCGGTATCCACAGACAAATCTGAAGGGAAAGGCATATTTTCAGGCGTTCTGCTCGTCCTTCTCAAAGAGTTTACTTTTCTGAATTTCCAGGATACTCCCCCCCCCTGGCTATTGTGCGCTCATACACTCAAATTAAAGATAGGTTCTAAATAAATGAGCGTTTTTTGATAGTCTATTTCATTAGGTAATATATATTTGTAACAAATCAATCAAAATGGAATAAAATCATGCTACCATCTATTTCAATCAACAATACCAGCGCAACTTACCCAGAATCCATTAATGAAAATAACAATGATGAAGTTAATGGATTAGTACAAGAGCTCAAAAACCTTTTTAATGGTAAGGAAGGAATAAGCACCTGTATTAAACATCTACTTGAGCTTATAAAAAACGCCATACGAGTAAACGACGATCCTTATAGATTTAATATTAATAATTCCTCAGTTACTTATATTGATATTGGCTCCAATGATACAGACCATATTACTATTGGTATCGACAACCAAGAACCAATAGAATTACCTGCGAACTATAAAGACAAAGAACTCGTCCGTACTATCATTAATGACAACATAGTTGAGAAGACTCATGATATCAATAACAAGGAAATGATCTTCAGCGCATTAAAAGAAATATATGATGGAGATCCTGGTTTTATCTTCGATAAGATATCACACAAACTCAGACATACGGTAACGGAATTTGATGAGAGCGGGAATAGCGAACCAACGGACTTATTTACCTGGTACGGTAAAGATAAAAAAGGCGACTCTCTCGCTATTGTAATTAAAAATAAAAACGGAAATGATTACTTATCTCTCGGTTACTACGATCAGGACGACTACCACATTCAAAGAGGAATTCGTATTAATGGTGATAGTCTCACCCAATATTGTAGTGAAAACGCCAGGAGTGCTTCAGCGTGGTTTGAAAGCAGCAAAGCTATCATGGCAGAATCATTTGCAACAGGTTCCGATCATCAGGTTGTAAACGAGCTCAACGGGGAAAGACTGAGAGAACCTAACGAAGTTTTTAAACGTTTAGGTCGAGCAATAAGATATAATTTTCAAGTGGACGATGCAAAATTTAGACGCGATAATGTAAAAGAAATAATTTCTACTTTATTCGCTAACAAAGTTGACGTTGACCATCCTGAAAATAAATACAAAGACTTTAAGGATCTCGAAGATAAAGTTGAAAAAAGGCTTCAAAATCGCCAGACGGAATATCAAAATGAAATTAATCAACTATCTGCGCCAGGTGTTAATTTTGATGATATTTAAAATTATTTTTCCAGTTTTTTGATTTTTCAACTCCTGAATATCGGAAATAGTCAGTGACGAACATCAGTATTTTTACATCATTACGTCCGGGTCATTGTCGGTTTATCTCCTTTTACTTGTGGTAATTGAGGGATAACAACAAAAAAGGTGAGTATTGCGACTCACCTTTTTTATTTGTTTCTTATTCAGAATCGATATCTTTTAAATCATCCTGAATCGCTTGCGCGTTCGGATTTTCCTGCGGTTTGAGTTCGCCGCCATTAGCGATGAAATCATGACGCTGGAAGTACGCTTCGCGCACCATAATATAAGGATCGGACGACTGACGCAGCAGACCATCGGAATCCAACAACTGCGCACGAGTTTCTATCCCTTCAAGCGTCCATTTACCCACAGACATCGGCCAGGTCAGCCAGGAAAGAACCGGGTAAAGACCATCCGCCATATCACCACCGTCATCACGCAGCGTGAAGCTACCGTAGAACGGTAACTGGACGTAAGGCCCATAACCCACGCCATAATGACCAAGCGTACTACCGAAGCGGTGAGGTTCAGTCCGTTGCAGTTTCGGGTTCGCCATCCCTGCAACATCAATAAAACCGCCCATCCCCAAAATGGTGTTCAGGAAAAAGCGGGTAAAGTGGACCATCCCCTGATAAGGGTCGCCCTGCAAGAAGTAGTTAACCATCACCGCAGGTTCTTCAAGGTTGCCAGTAAAGTTGCTCAAACCGTTACGCGCCGGTTGCGGAACATAATCACGCCAGGCGACAGCGACCGGTCGAACAATATACGGGTCTAATACATTGAAGTTGAAGTTGTACATGGTGCGGTTGAACCCTTCTAACGGGTCAGAACGCCCTTGCTGATCTGTACCGGAACTCGCACACCCCACCAGAAGCGTAGTTCCCAGAGCAAGCGCCGACAGGCGAAGCTTCATAAATGTCTCCCTGTTTTTTTATGGCTTATGCAGTTTGCCATCCATGACGGAACGATACCGTATCCGCCTGTTTAGGTGTGGGCGATTGTAACAGCACGTCAACTGATGTCCAGACGCCCTGATTTGCTGATTTGATCATAGCCTGGTAATCGCCGCCCTGTAGGCTACTTGATTCTATAGAAACAGAAAAAGGCAAACGCAGCCTTTTCTACATTTTCAGAGTAACTCCCGCCAGTTGCGAGCAAAAAAGCCGCTACGCTTTAGCTATACGTGCTAATTCAAGAGAAGAGACCATGGACAACGACAAAATTGATCAACACAGCGACGAAATTGAAGTTGAGAGCGAAGAAAAAGAGCGCGGCAAAAAAATAGAAATAGATGAAGACCGACTCCCCTCCCGGGCGATGGCAATTCATGAGCATATCCGCCAGGATGGTGAAAAAGAGCTGGAACGCGACGCAATGGCGCTACTGTGGTCAGCCATTGCGGCGGGTCTGTCGATGGGCGCTTCGCTACTGGCAAAAGGGATATTTCATGTCGAACTGGAAGGAGTGCCAGGCAGCTTCTTACTGGAGAATCTCGGTTATACCTTTGGTTTTATTATCGTCATTATGGCCCGCCAGCAATTATTTACCGAAAACACCGTGACTGCGGTACTACCCGTCATGCAAAAACCGACAATGAGCAACGTCGGCTTACTTATGCGATTATGGGGCGTCGTGCTGCTGGGTAATATTCTCGGGACAGGTATTGCTGCATGGGCATTTGAATATATGCCTATCTTCAATGAAGAAACTCGCGATGCATTTGTCAAAATCGGCATGGATGTGATGAAGAACACCCCCAGCGAGATGTTTGCCAACGCGATCATTTCCGGCTGGCTGATCGCCACTATGGTTTGGATGTTTCCTGCTGCGGGTGCGGCAAAGATTGTGGTGATTATATTGATGACCTGGCTTATTGCACTGGGTGACACCACCCACATCGTTGTCGGTTCTGTTGAAATCCTCTATCTGGTGTTTAACGGCACGCTGCACTGGAGCGATTTCATCTGGCCCTTCGCACTACCTACTTTAGCGGGGAACATCTGCGGCGGCACCTTTATCTTCGCGTTAATGAGTCATGCACAGATTCGTAACGACATGAGCAACAAGCGTAAAGCAGAAGCACGCCAAAAAGCAGAACGTGCGGAAAACATTAAGAAAAATGATAAAAACCCAGCATAAATGGCGAGGGTTTAAGCAATCGAGCGGCAGCGTACTTACCCCGCAGTCCATTAGCGGGTATACTCATGCCGCATTGTCCTCTTAGTTAAATGGATATAACGAGCCCCTCCTAAGGGCTAATTGCAGGTTCGATTCCTGCAGGGGACACCAGATACCCTTCAAACGAAATCTACCTTCACCCCGTAAAAGATGGGTTTGGCAGCACACTTGCCTTATATCTACTCATTTTTACTGCAACAGGTTGAAATCTCAGCACTGTCAGAAAGCGCTGATGACTAAACAGCCCTGGGCCGGGCGATGTAACCATCACACAGAATCCTGATAGCGAAATATGGCGTGACTCGATACTTCACTCCGCAATGCATTCCTTGATGAATTCGCAGGACCGTGATACACGGGACAGGTCACTGAATGACGACAATGTCCTAGAAATCAGCGAACCGCGCATCTGAAGTACATTTGAGCGACTGTACCAGAACATGAATGAGGCGTTTGGATTAGGCGATTATTAGCAGGGCTAAGCATTTTACTATTATTATTTTCCGGTTGAGGGATATAGAGCTATCGACAACAACCGGAAAAAGTTTACGTCTATATTGCTGAAGGTACAGGCGTTTCCATAACTATTTGCTCGCGTTTTTTACTCAAGAAGAAAATGCCAAATAGCAACATCAGGCAGACAATACCCGAAATTGCGAAGAAAACTGTCTGGTAGCCTGCGTGGTCAAAGAGTATCCCAGTCGGCGTTGAAAGCAGCACAATCCCAAGCGAACTGGCAATTTGAAAACCAATCAGAAAGATCGTCGACGACAGGCGCTTATCAAAGTTTGCCACGCTGTATTTGAAGACGGATATGACACAAAGTGGAACCTCAATGGCATGTAACAACTTCACTAATGAAATAATCCAGGGGTTAACGAACAGCGCGCAGGAAAGGATACGCAACGCCATAATCACAACTCCGATAAGTAATGCATTTTTTGGCCCTACCCGATTCACAAAGAAAGGAATAATCGCCATGCACAGCGCTTCGAGTACCACCTGGAATGAGTTGAGATAACCATACAGGCGCGTTCCTACATCGTGTGATTCGAATAAACCTGAATAAAAGACAGGAAAAAGTTGTTGATCAAAAATGTTATAGAAAGACCACGTCCCCACAATAAATATGACGAAAACCCAGAAGTTTCGATCCTTGAAAACTGCGATAAAATCCTCTTTTTTTACCCCTCCCGCATCTGCCGCTACGCACTGGTGATCCTTATCTTTAAAACGCATGTTGATCATCATAAATACAGCGCCAAATAGCGAGACCAACCAGAAGTTGATATGGGGACTGATACTAAAAAATATGCCGGCAAAGAACGCGCCAATAGCATAGCCAAAAGATCCCCAGGCGCGCGCTGTTCCATATTCGAAATGAAAATTTCGCGCCATTTTTTCGGTGAAGCTATCAAGCAAACCGCATCCCGCCAGATACCCCAAGCCAAAAAATAGCGCCCCCAGAATTAGACCTACAGAAAAATTGCTTTGCAGTAACGGTTCATAAACGTAAATCATAAACGGTCCGGTCAAGACCAGGATGAAACTCATACACCAGATGAGCGGTTTCTTCAGACCGAGTTTATCCTGAACGATGCCGTAGAACATCATAAATAGAATGCTGGTAAACTGGTTGACCGAATAAAGTGTACCTAATTCCGTCCCTGTCAACCCTAGATGTCCTTTCAGCCAAATAGCGTATAACGACCACCACAGCGACCAGGAAATAAAAAAGAGAAATGAGTAACTGGATGCAAAACGATAGTACGCATTTCTGAATGGAATATTCAGTGCCATAATTACCTGCCTGTCGTTAAAAAATTCACGTCCTATTTAGAGATAAGAGCGACTTCGCCGTTTACTTCTCACTATTCCAGTTCTTGTCGACATGGCAGCGCTGTCATTGCCCCTTTCGCCGTTACTGCAAGCGCTCCGCAACGTTGAGCGAGATCGATAATTCGTCGCATTTCTCTCTCATCTGTAGATAATCCCGTAGAGGACAGACCTGTGAGTAACCCGGCAACGAACGCATCTCCCGCCCCCGTGCTATCGACACAATTCACAGACATTCCAGCAAAATGGTGAACTTGTCCTCGATAACAGACCACCACACCTTCTGCACCTTTAGTCACCAACAGCATGGCGATCTCATACTCTTTTGCCAGGGCGCATATATCCCGATCGTTCTGTGTTTTTCCACTGATAAGTCGCCATTCTTCTTCCGAGAGCTTGACGACATCCGCCAGTTGTAGCGCCTGCCGCAAACACAAGCGGAGCAAATGCTCGTCTTGCCATAGATCTTCACGAATATTAGGATCGAAGCTGACAAAACCTCCGGCATGCCGGATCGCCGTCATCGCAGTAAATGCGCTGGTACGCGAAGGCTCGGCAGACAACGCAATTGAACAGAGATGTAACCATTCGCCATGTCGCCAGCAGGGCAAGTCTGTCGTCTCTAAAAAAAGATCGGCACTGGGGCGGACCATAAACGTAAATGAACGTTCCCCTTGATCGTTCAGATCGACAAGCACCGTGGATGTCCGGTGCCATTCATCTTGCTTCAGATACGTGATATCGACTCCCTCAGTTAGCAGCGTTCTTTGCATTAACGCACCAAAAGGATCATCCCCCACCCGACCTATAAACCCACTTGTTCCGCCTAATCTGGCGATTCCCACCGCAACGTTAGCTGGCGCGCCGCCAGGACAAGGCAGTAGCCGCCCGTCTGATTCTGGCAAGAGATCTACGACCGCATCCCCTAAAACCCATACTTTGGCTGACATTTTTTTCCCTTAAATTCATCTGAGTTACGCATAGTGATAAACCTCTTTTTCGCAAAAATCGTCATGGATTTACTAAAACATGCATATTCGATCACAAAACGTCATAGTTAACGTTAACATTTGTGATATTCATCGCATTTATGAAAGTAAGGGACTTTATTTTTATAAAAGTTAACGTTAACAATTCACCAAATTTGCTTAACCAGGATGATTAAAATGACGCAATCTCGATTGCATGCGGCGCAAAACGCCCTAGCAAAACTTCATGAGCACCGGGGTAACACTTTCTATCCCCATTTTCACCTCGCGCCTCCTGCCGGGTGGATGAACGATCCAAACGGCCTGATCTGGTTTAACGATCGTTATCACGCGTTTTATCAACATCACCCGATGAGCGAACACTGGGGGCCAATGCACTGGGGACATGCCACCAGCGACGATATGATCCACTGGCAGCATGAGCCTATTGCGCTAGCGCCAGGAGACGATAATGACAAAGACGGGTGTTTTTCAGGTAGTGCTGTCGATGACAATGGTGTCCTCTCACTTATCTACACCGGACACGTCTGGCTCGATGGTGCAGGTAATGACGATG
>Ga0073908_1003156_pt1 | contig 17722 bp, 17 predicted proteins | sample MucameincwithD2O_FD_65484 | JGI IMG/M metagenome (GOLD analysis project Ga0073908, IMG submission 65484) | Mouse cecum microbial communities from Vienna, Austria - Mucus amended microcosms incubated with D2O | ecosystem: Host-associated > Mammals > Digestive system > Large intestine > Cecum...
ACTTTTAAACTGCCATTAAGGAACTTTTATCTATCAGATAAACAAATAAAAATGATGCTCAATCATATCATATGATCAGAGCACCATTTTTTCATTTTTACTTCTAAAGTCAGGTTATATACATAAAATCAAAACTTTTCCACAAAAAAATAAGGACTATATGTCCTTATTACATAAAATTCATCTAACTAAATTAAAAAGTATAAATTTAAACCTGAATTTGCAGCGTTCTATTATCTTTTCAAATTAATAATAGACTTACTTTAAATCATTAAGATAATTAATTTTATATTTTACGATATAGCCTTTCACTAAATAATATATCTAAAAAGAAAACTTATCGTAATTCTAATAATAATCTAAGCGCAGTTATCTCCTTATCATCAACCATTAAATCATGAAAAGAAGGAATACAAATAATTTCATTCCCAGTAGGAATTATATACCCTCTTGCAATAGCTATAGCCTTTATTGCTTGATTCAAAGCTGCCGCTCCAATAACCTGAATCTGTAATTTAGATTCATTTCTAATCATACTTGCAATAGCCCCTGCTACATTATTGGGACTAGACGATGATGATACTTTGATTGTTTCCATATTATTGCCTCCTAATCAACTATATGAAAACATTAAAAAATTATACCTAAAAATATGGATGATCTTGATTAATTAACACTCTTTCTATTTTTATTGGTTTATCATCTTCAAATGTTAAAATCACTCCTGATAATTGACCACTGCTTTTAGCTACACTAAAAGGCGCATTAAAACCTCTTAATCTACTTACAATCGCATCTAAATCACAACCAATCGCACTCATATATGGACCAGTCATTCCAACATCACTAATAAATGCAACTTTACCATCAATTATTTTCTCATCGGCAGTTTGAACATGAGTATGAGTACCTAAAACAGCCCCACTAATCTTTTCTTTGACGTAATGTGCAAATGCTATTTTCTCACTCGTTGTTTCTCCATGAAAATCAATTATGTGAATATCTTGTTTCAAATCTAGATAATCATCTATTATTTCAAATGGATTACTATTTCTACTATCCATAAATGCAGCACCTAAAACATTAGTAACTCGCACTCCTTTATTAAGTACATTAAATACCCGTGACTTAATTCCAGGTAATACTTTAGGCTGATTAATAGGAACAATTAATCTATCAGCTTCATCAATATAATCATATAATTCCTTTTTATCAAAAGTATGATTTCCCATCGTCATTGCTTGAATCCCTTGAAATGATAATTCATCATAATGTCTTTTTAATAAACCTTTTCCATGACTTGTATTTTCAACATTAGCTATTACAAAATCAATTTGATTATCCTTAACCAAACGATGTAAATAATCTTCAATCATTTCACGACCAATTTCTCCAAAAATATCTCCAATAAACAATATTTTCATTTTATTTTCCTTTCATATAAAAGGATAGGCTAGGCCTATCCCCTTTTTATTTTGCTACTTCACTAGCACGAATTTCACGAATTACAGTTACTTTAATGTGACCAGGATATGTAAGTTCCTCTTCAATCTTATTCTTAATATCACGAGCTATTTTATGTGACATTAAGTCATCCACTTTATCAGGTTTAACGACAATACGTACTTCACGTCCTGCTTGAATCGCAAAAACACGATCTACACCATCAAAACTTTTTGCCATTTCTTCAAGTTTTTCTAAACGCTGGATATAGTTTTCAATTGTCTCACTACGACTTCCAGGTCGTGCCGCACTTAAAGTATCAGCTGCAGCAACCAAAATTGAAATCACACTAGTTGCAGGTACATCACCATGATGAGATTCAATTGCATTTACAACAACTGGATGTTCTCCATGCTTTTTAGCATACTTAGCACCTAATTCAACGTGACTACCTTGCATTTCATGATCAATTGCTTTTCCCAAATCATGTAACAATCCAGCCCGTCTTGCTAATTGTTGATTTAAACCTAATTCAGCTGCCATGATTCCAGCTAAATGTGCAACTTCTAAAGAATGTTGTAAAGCATTTTGTCCATAACTAGTACGATATTTAAGTTTCCCTAACATCATGATAATATCTTTATCAATTCTTGAAATTCCTAATTCAAATACCGCATCTTCTCCTGTTTTTCTTATTACTTCATCTAATTCATTTTTAGTTTTTTCAACTACTTCTTCAATTCTACCTGGCTGAATCCGACCATCACGAATTAAAGTTTCTAATGATAATCTTGCAATCTCTCGGCGTACTGGATCAAAACATGAAATCGTGATTGCTTCAGGAGTATCATCAATAATTAAATCTACCCCAGTAGTTTGTTCGATTGCTTTAATATTACGTCCTTCTCGACCAATTATTCTTCCTTTCATTTCTTCACTAGGTAAAGCAACTACTGAAACAGTTCTTTCAACTGTCTCTTCTTGAGCATAACGATTAATCGCATTAGCAATAATATCTCGAGAAATTAGACTCGCTTTAGATCTAGCTTCCTCTTCTTGATCTTTGATATATGCTGTCATTTCAGTAGCAATTTGTTGTTCAACCTGTTTAAATAATTCTTGTTTTGCTTCATTCGCTGACATTGCAGCAATTTTTTCTAATTCGCCAACTTTGGCATTAATCTTTTCTTTTAATTCAGCTTCTAGTTTCCCTAGTCCGGCTTCTCTTTCGTCTAATTGTACTACTTTTTGTGCTAAAACATCTTCTTTTCCCTGAACCGCAATATCTCTTCGATCAATTGTTTGTTCCCTTTGTAAAAGTTTATTTTCAAGTGCAGTAATTTCTTGTCTTTGTAATTTAGCTTCCTTTTCAGCTTGAAGTTTTAACTCATAAGCTTCTGTCTTTGCATCTAAAATTGCTTCTTTAATAAGATTATCTGCTTTAACAGTTGCTTCATCAATAATTTTTGCAGCACTTACGTTAGCCTTAGATATTTTTAATTTATTTATTAAATAGTTTATAAAAAATCCTAAAGCTACAGCTAGAACATAGGTTAAAATAGAAACGGCATTAATTCCTAACATTTTTTGCCCCCCATTTTCTTCTATGTGTTTTATTTATATGAATATATAAATTCATTTTATGCAAAAAACACAATAGTATTGTATAATATTTTTATCTTATTTACAATGAAAACTATTTATTGTTCGTGGTTTTTATTATTCTATTATCACTATTTTTTAATATATTATAAAATTATAATTTATTAAAACTAAAAATACTTGTGATTTTATCAGTAAAAAAAGATAGCGGTATCATTTTATAGTTTTGATATCACATTAATAGATAATGTGGTAAAATAAATTAGAAATGAGGTAATAAAATGGCAAAAACATTAATTTTAGCAGAAAAACCATCTGTAGGGCGTGACATCGCACGTGTTTTCAACTGTACTAAAAGTATAAATGGCGGTTTAGAAGGAAATAAATATATTGTAACTTGGGCTTTAGGACACTTAGTCACTTTAGCCGATCCAGAGAAATATGATAAACAATATCAAAAGTGGGATATCAATGATCTTCCAATTATCCCTGATAAAATGCAGCTTGTTGTTATTAAAAACACAACTAAACAATATAATGCAGTTAAAAATTTAATGAATCGCAATGATGTAAATAATATTGTTATTGCAACTGATGCTGGACGTGAAGGCGAACTAGTAGCCCGCTGGATTATTAATAAAGCACATATCAAAAAACCAATGCAAAGATTATGGATCTCTTCAGTAACTGATAAAGCAATAAAAGAAGGTTTCAAAAATTTAAAAAATTCCCATGATTACGATGCATTATATCATAGTGCTTATAGCAGAAGTATTGCTGATTGGCTAGTAGGTATTAATGCCACTAGAGCTTTGACATGTAAATATAATGCCCAATTAGCATGTGGTCGTGTACAAACTCCAACATTAGCAATGATTGCTAAAAGAGAAGAAGAAATTAAAAACTTCACCCCACATACTTTTTATGGCATTAAAGTAATAACTAAAGATATTAACTGGTCATGGCAATCAAATAAAAATGAACCTCATCTTTTTGATGAAGAAAAAATTGATGACATAATTACAAATATTTCAAATCATTCACTAAAAATCACTGAGATTAATAAGACAACTAAAAAGAAATATGCTCCCCAGTTATATGATTTAACTGAACTTCAAAGAGACGCTAATAAACTATATGGTTTTTCAGCAAAGGAAACATTATCAATTATGCAGGATTTATATGAGTACCATAAAGTTTTAACATATCCACGTACTGATTCTCGTTATCTAACAGATGATATCGTTCCTACTTTAAAAGAACGTCTTGAAGCTAGTAAAGGAGGTTATTATGATCATATAATTAATAAAATTTTAGCTGTCCCAATTAAAAAACAAGCTCATTTTGTAAATAACAGCAAAGTAAGTGATCATCATGCGATTATCCCAACTGAACAACCAGCAATGTTAGGATCATTTAGTGATAAAGAAATGAAGATCTATGAATTAGTTTTAAAACGCTTTTTAGCGGTTCTTTTACCACCATATCTATATGAACAGACAGTTATCAAAGCAGTTATTAATAAAGAAAAATTTACTGCTAAAGGTAAAATCGAAAAACAAACTGGATGGAAAGAAGTTTATGGAAAAATTGAAGATGAAGACAATGACGATCAGTCTTTACCACTATTAAAACAACATGAAACAATAACAGTTAATGAAATCATTAAAACAACTGGACAAACTACTCCACCAGCTTATTTCAACGAAGCAACATTACTATCAGCAATGGAAAATCCTATTCAATTTACAAACAGCTCATCAAAACAAATTAATACAACATTAAAAAATACTGGTGGTTTAGGAACCGTTGCTACAAGAGCTGATATTATCGAAAAACTATTTAATACTTTTTTAATTGAAAAACATGGAAATGATATCAGGGTTACTAGTAAAGGTAAACAGCTTTTACAATTAGTCCCTCAAGACTTAAAAGAACCTGAATTAACTGCCAAATGGGAAATGGAATTAGCAAAAATTGCAAAAAAACAACAAAAATCAAATAACTTTATTAATGAAATAAAAGATTATACTCAAAATATAATTACTGAAATTAGTTCTAGTCAAGCTAAATTTAAACACGAAAACCTGACTACCAAAAAATGTCCAAATTGCGGTGAACTTATGCTTGAAGTAAATGGAAAAAAGGGAAAAATGTTAGTATGCTCAAACCCAGATTGTAAACATCGTGAAACAATCTCAATTGTCACTAACGCCAGATGTCCTAATTGTCATAAAAAATTAGAACTTGTAGGAAAAGGTGATAAGCAAATGTTTGTTTGTAAAACATGTGGTTACCGCCAACACATGAATGCATTTAAAAAAGAACGTGAAAATAAAAGTTCGTTAGCTCGTAAAAGTGATGTTAAAAAATATATGAATCAACAAAAAAAACAGCAAACATCGATTGAAGATTCTCCATTTGCAGCATTATTAAAACTTAAAGATGATTTAAAATAAGTGCTAAATAAATATTTTTCTAAAAACGGTTGTAACGAGTAAAGAACTCATTTCAGTTTCAAAACAGCTTGAAAACACAATAATCCACAATAACTTATTTACCCCAGGTTATTGTGGATTACTATTTTTTTAAGCTGTTTTTTAGATTTTACTACTATTCCTCTTTACTATCAAGTTCATCAACAATTGCTTTAATATTAATTGGAGGTAATAAAATTCTTGAATTTGAACAATCATAAGATGTCATATTTTGAATCAATGTTCTTACATAAGTAAATAATATTGCAATACCATCATATTTTAATATATCATCAAAATCTCTATTCAACACTTCTTCACAATTTGAAAATTCAAAAAAAACAGATATTACAACATTAACACTTAAAATTCTATTGTTATTAGTAAGCTTTTTAACTTGCGTCTTTAAGCGTAATCTACTTTTTATTGTTTCATCATCTTTTAAATGATCAAAATCATGTTTAATTTAATGTGCTAATCAACATAATAAAAAGGCTTTTGCCCTATGTGAATCTCACTTTATAATAATAAATAATTTCCTCCTGACTTTATTCCCAACAAAAAGATGTTCAAATTTGAACATCTTAAAAACAACTTGTATTCGATTTATTATATCCCTTTATAGATACAACAATATTTTTTGGCTGAAATGAGAATTTCACTTTGTATAACATTTCCTTGTTATATCATCTTTTTCTTACAATTGTACTTTATAATCTATTAAATAGATTTTCTTTTAATTTTGCAATTCTTAATTTAAGCCCCTCTATAAGCACATCAATTTTTTCATCACTAATTAATGAAACATATTGATATTTTTTCAACTCGTTTTTCCACTTGTATGGTATACTTTCTAAACTTTCAAAATTCAATTGAATTGATGGAAATAATGTCTGAGCATGTTTTAATATTTCTTCAAAATCTAAATTCTTATTATTAAAGAAACAACCTTCTGCTTTCACAAAATTCATTTCATATACTTCTTTTTGAGAAAACATAGCTTGTCCGCTATCAAAATTTGGAGCAATATCTTCCCATTTTAATGAATTAACATTTCTTATAATACCAAAGTTTCCTAAATGTCGATCTTGATTAACCATTAAATAATCTAAGATAAACATTTTAGCCAACTTTTCTTCAACCGCAAAAACACTTTTTTCTTTTAATATTCTAATATAGTGGTTCATAACATTTACACAGTTTTCTTTCATATCTATGTTCTCTTTTGCCAGAATTGCATATGCTGAAATAAGTTCTGTATCTTTACCAATGAAACATTTGCATTTTGAAAAAAGTGTTTTGTTCATCACTTCAATAGTATAAGGGATATATTCCAAATTGATTGCTTGTGCTATCATTCCTGATAGAACTTCATTAAATGGTTCTAATCCTTTTCTTTTAAACGATCCTTTCAAAAGATACCTTTGATTATCTTCTCCTACAATCCATGCTTTTTTCAGCATTCCATCAGATGTGTTATTAGGTGAATAAAAATCAACTGCTCTATTGTCTACAAATTTATCTTCAAAAGAAGCATCTATGAAATCTTGACTATTAAAATCATGATCAAAAAAATTAATATCTTTCCAATCCATTAATCTCTCAACTGGATTCATCCAATATTGATCCGACAGAGATAAACCATATGCTCTATTCAATAAAAAATCCTTATTTTCTATCCCTAGATTTTCTAAGAAATCATCTAATCCGTCACGCCATGAAGGTATTCCTCTTCCTTTGAACCAAGCAGTCATTCTCTCACTATCAAGTTTATCTTTATTAAAACATTCTAGTGGTGCATACTCTGCATTATAAATTTCCAAAATACTATCAATCTTCTGTAATGAGTTATCAAAAACAATTTTTGCAATTTTAACTTCTTTATTCATTAAATAGTATTCAGATAACCCATCAATATTTGGATTTATTAAAAAGAAATTCTGATCAGGAAATCTATTATAATGTTTCCCATACTTTTGTATTTCCCATTCTAATGATGCACTTTCAATCTTAGTAAAATCCACAGTAGATTTTAGATATGATTGCTTATAATTTCTACTTTTTTGTTTAAAAAGCATTTTAGCTGATTTCATAATTCTATCATGGTTTCTTTTTATATATTCTAACTTTTTTTCCATGAGTACAAATTTCTCTTCGTCAAAATCAGTTATATCAACCACTTCTAACTCCTTATAAGGAACTGAAAACATGTTTGAAAATAGACATTTACCTAAATAAATTTTGGTTTTCAAATCGAACATTCTCATTATAGTTGGGGATGATTTCTTTAGAACGCCATCTTCATAATCAGAAACAGATGGTGAATCAATAGGTAAAAAATATATTAACTCATTTAATCTTATAGGAACCCCTATCGTATTTTCTGAATTAATTATTCTTTTATCCCTATCAAAAAGATATTGAATATAATCACTTTTAGGTCTATATAATCTCATTGTAAACAACTCCTTCCTATAAGAAAGCAAAACAGAGATAACAACTTGAGTTGTATCTCTGTTAACAAACTGTTTAATCCAACTAAGGCTTTGGTTCTCCGATTTAGTCGCTCCAACTCAGGCTTTGGTCCTCCAATTTACAAATAGAATATACCATACAATCATAAAAAAATCAACAAAAACAGTTTGCTTATATATAATATGATAGTTTAGATACTTTTTATTCTTCCAAATGGATTACATTTTCAAACTTTTACTTCTGAAATAGTGTTTGATAGTTTTATGTCAAAAATACGTGTTTTAATGTAAGTCTTTCTAAAATACGATATTACTCCTGAATGCTTGACAAAATCAATAACTTCTATAAAATCTCCAATCTTATATAGAACTTAGAAATAATACATTGCTCTGCCTGCTCTAATCTATATCTTGATAAATCAATTCTAGATTGCTCCATATAATATTTGCCCCTTCATAATAATTTGATATAAAGGTTAGAATAATGTGATTATACAATTATCATATTATTTCATATAAAAAGAATCAACTGATTAATCTAATTTGACTAATATACAGCTGATTCTTTTAATTTAGTAATTAAAACCATGATTTTTTAGTATCTAAAACCCCAGAACCCCAAGTTATTTTAGATTACCGAAATATAATTATTCTTAAATTCATGCCATTGCATGGATGATTGTGTTTTTTTGTTTTTTTGAAACTGATATGAGTTATTCACTCGTTACAGCCCCATATTGTTATATAACAAATTTTATCTAGACAATGAAATTACATCTTTTTCACTACCCCAAATACCTGTTTGAACCTGCAATTTTGTTTCATTTGCCATTGCAACTGATTCAGGTACATCAAATACTATTTTTCCTTGCAATGTAACCCCAGGATTTAATTCTTTAAAAATAATTGAATTATCATTTAAATAGATGGCACCTGTACTATCTGCTGAATACTCATTTTCACCATTTAATAATTTAAAAAAGTTATCAGCTACAGTTAAAGATTCTTTTTCATTATTAGTAATTGAAATATCAATAATTAAAAAAGTATCTTTTGCTTTTGTATTTACATATTCACTACCAATTTGTTTAGTTACCTCAACATTATTAATCAAATAATCAACTTCACCAACCTTAGCTACTTCACCTATTTTATATTCTTCCTTTTCATTTGTTACTTCATTAGTAGGCTCATCCTCTTTTTTCTTTGTTTCACCATTAGAACTGCCACCAGCAACTATCCCAATCAATCCAATAATTACTATGAAACATAGTATTTTTTTCATTAGTGATAATTCTTTAAACTTACGTAAAATTTTCATATATAATCCTCCCTTTTTACAAGAAAATTATATATTTTTTAATTAGTCAATTGGTCTGCTTTTAGCATACATTAGTTAATTTCAAAAAAAGCTATTATTAAACTTATAGCCATTAATTCAATAAATAATGCTAAAATAAGATATAAAACAATTCCAAGTAACCGAAATATAAAATATTTAGATTTTGAGAAAAAACAATAATTATGTACACCACAATAATTAGCAATAACTAAAATTATAGTCATTATCATCATATACATATATGTTCGATATAAAAAAGCAATTATTCCTGTTGCTAAAACACCATTTGATGTAACTGGTGCACTATAACAAAATAAAAATATTATCACATAACTTATAAATGATAAAATTCTTTTAATCTTATTATCACTTTTTAATCCTGGTAAACTATATGTTGACTCTTTTACAGAAGATTCTTCTTTTATGTTGAGATCATTTAATAATTCTTTAACCGATGTATATCTTTGATTTGGGTCAATGCTAGTTGCTTTTCTAATCACTTTTCCTTCTTCACCTGAATAAATTGTCTCATTTGGTAATTTATTAATCAATAATACATTTAAAAGTACTCCAAGTGCATAAATATCACTTTGCCTATTACTTTGCCCAAATCCAAATTGTTCTGGTGCTGCATATCCTACACTTCCCAAAACCTGTGTATCTTTATTTTTTTCTAATTGATAATTTCTTGAAATATCAAAATCAAATAAATAAACTTTGCCATGTACATAAAATATATTACCTGGTTTAATATCTCGATGAATTATTGAAGGATTCATTTGATGTAGTTTTAAAACAGCATAACATACTTGAGAGAAAATATTTATAACTTTTTCTTTAGACAATGACTCATTTAATAAAACATCTTCTAATGTGGGTGCATTAATATATTCTTCAATAACAATTATTTTATTATCAGATTCCTGTACCTGATATATTTTAGGCCAATACTTACTATCATTTTTAGCTAATTGATAATATATTTCTTTATTATGAGCAGCAATTTCCCTTTTTAAATATAAAAGATGATCAATTTGGTTACGTACAAGTGAAAGCTTTTTATATTTATTTTCTTTAATTACTTCTAATTCATCATAAAGTTCACAAATATCCATACATTTCTCCTTGCAACATAGATTTTTATATTATATCCTAAGTATAGGTGATAAAAATGATTTCAACAACTCAATTATTAGATATTATTAATAAAAACGAACATTTAACTCTTGAAACACTTTTAAAACAAGTTCCTGAAATTAATTTTGTTGATTATTTAGAAGCTCTTTTAGCTAAAAAGAATATGAGTAAAAGCATTCTAATCAATAAAGCTAATTTACATCGAACTTATGCATATCAAATTTTTAATGGCACAAAGATTCCTAGTCGTAATAAAGTTATCCAACTAGCTCTAGCAATGCAGTTAGATATTAGGGAAACTAATAATCTATTGTCATTATCTAACAATGGTTATCTATATCCAAAAGTTAAATTTGATGCAGCGATTCTTTTAGCATTAAAAAATAAATATTCTGTTTTAAAAACCAATTTAATTCTCGAACAATATCAATTACCCTTGTTAGACTCTTGAATTTCATCATAAAATAAATTTTCGATATTTAAAAAGATTTAAAATTATAAATAATAACTTTAAATCTTTTTTATTATCCCATTTTAAACCTACTTTTCTTCTATTTCTAAAGATTTAATGATAGCTTGAGTAATTTCATCCATTATCTCAGGATGAGTATTTAAAAATGTTTTAGCATTTTCACGTCCTTGTCCAATCTTTTCACCCTTATATGCATACCAGGCTCCACTTTTTTCTACAATATCTTTTTCTACAGCTAAATCAAGGACTTCACCATCACGAGAAATACCTTTTCCATAGATAATATCAACCTGTGTTGTTTTAAATGGTGGGGCTACTTTGTTTTTTACAACCTTGATATTTGTTTTATTTCCTACAATATCGCTACCTTGTTTAATTGCTTCACTACGACGAATCTCAATTCGTATTGAAGAATAAAATTTTAACGCTCTACCACCAGTAGTTGTTTCAGGATTACCAAACATTACACCTATCTTTTCTCTTAACTGATTAATAAAAATAATCGTACACTCAGATTTATTTAGTTCTGCAGCTATTTTTCTTAATGCTTTAGACATTAAACGAGCTTGCAGCCCCATTTGAGCATCACCCATTTCACCATCTAATTCAACTTGAGGAACTAAAGCTGCCACAGAGTCAACTACTACCAAATCAATTGCTCCAGAACGAACTAAAGTTTCTGCAATTTCTAATCCCTGTTCCCCAGAATCCGGCTGTGATAAAATTAATTCATCTATATCTACACCTAAACTCTGAGCATAGACAGGATCAATTGCATGTTCAGCATCAATAAAAGCCGCTCTACCTCCCTGTTTTTGACATTCTGCTATGGCATGAAGTGTTAACGTTGTTTTCCCACTTGATTCAGGTCCATAAATTTCAATAATCCGACCTTTAGGATATCCACCAATTCCAAGTGCTAAATCCAGCGTTAAAGAACCAGTCGGTATTACATCAATACTAACCGCACTACGATCTCCTAATTTCATTACTGAACCTTTTCCATATTTCTTTTCTATTTGTTTAATTGCATCATCCAATGCTTGAGCCCTTTTAGCTTCTTCTTTATTCTCTTTTGTTTTTGCTTCAGCCATAATAACTTCCTCCTATTTTTATATACTTCAAAAAAAACTAATTTACTTTAACTTTTTCAATTAATTTTTTAATTACAAAATCAATTGCCTGTTGTTGAATTTCGGTACGTGATCCCTTTAAATTTAATTCATAAATATTTACACCTTCATATAAAATACCAATATACACAAGACCTACAGGTTTTCCTTCCATTGCTTCGGGACCTGCATTACCAGTAAACGATACACATATATCACTATTTAAGATTTGTTTACCATTAATGCACATTAAAGAAGCAATCTCTTTACTAACAACCCCATATTTTTTTATTATATCATGTGATATTCCTAGTAATCTTTCCTTTGTTTCACTCTGGTAAGTTACTAAACTTCCTCTATAAACCTTAGAAATGCCAGGAATACTTCCTAGCATTGCGGCAAAGTTACCTACTGTAAAACTCTCTACACTAGATATACTTATATTATATTGTATTAATGCTTTTGCTAATTCATCCATTACATTGTCTCCATAAGCATTTCTCTATTTTTTATAAAATAATCAATTCCACTAACTACAGATATTATCGTTGCAACCCAAGCCAAAATCGTCGCTACATCAATGCCCAAACTTGAAAAAGGAAAATTATTGACTAATAAAAATGCTAAAGCTATCATTTGACTAACTGTCTTTAATTTTCCTAAGTTGCTAGCAGCAACTACTACTTGTTTACTAGCAGCTGACATTTTAATTGCATCAACTATTGTATCACGAGATATCATAATTATTGGAATTATAATATTAATTGTTCCATCACCTGCTAACAATAAAAAAATCGTATTAATAAGTAATTTATCAGCAATTGGATCAGCAAATTTACCAAAAGTTGTAATCAGCTTTTTTCTTCTTGCTATTTGTCCATCAAAATAATCAGTAATAGAAGCAATTATAAAAATGACTAAAATAACTATATTTATTAATGATATATCAGTATTTAAGATATGATAGACAGGAATATTAATTCCTGCCATATCATAAGGAAACATATATATTAAAATCAATAAAGGTACTAATAATACTCTAGTAATTGTTAATTTATTAGGTAAATTCATTATTTCACCTGCGTTATTTCAAGGGTCTTTCTTCCCCCACTATATTCACTTGGATCTACTTCTAATAAAGTATCATTAATATAAAAACGATGTCCCATAAAATACCCAAATGTTAACTCTAGATTTTGAAAATCTCCAGCATTAAATTCTAATTCAACTGTCTCAGGTGCTGCATCTAACGAATTACTTTTATTAGCATCATTATAAATACCGCTCTTAAATCCCTCATATTCAGCTCCATTTACATTTAACCGACACCATGAACGTCCCACAAATTCAACTTTAAATTTAAAAGTTTCTTGTCCTGGTTTTAATTTAAAACTGTAATTTAAACTGCCATTTTTTGTAATTTCAACAGCTTTATTTGTTTCCCCATCATCTTTCTTATCATTATCATTGTCTTTCTTATCTTTATCATCATCTTTTTTATCATTATTGTCATCTGTATCTTGAACACCCTTATCATTATTACCCTCAACAGTAGGTGTTTTGTTGTCATTAAAATCTTTTCCATCACTAGGAGTTTTACTTGCAACAATTGAATACCAGACTACAAAAATAATTGCTACACAAACTAAAACAACTAAAGCATATTTAAAATATCTCATTAAATATCGATCTTCATATACCCTTTTATTAGAAATCGGCTTTTTGGGTTTTGTGTTTTTTAAATCTTTAAAAGTATCACTTACTTTTCCAGAAATAGTCACATTTTTTTTATTTTCCTCTACAACTCGTTTATTCTTTTTACCTCGTCCTATTTCTTCTAATTGTATCTCCTGTGTTAATGCTTCAAATTCTGCATCAAGCTCTTTTTCTTCTAATCCTAAATATTTAGCAATCTTTCTTAAATACATTTTTAAGTATAGTTCATCACCTTTATACTTATCAAATGCCCCTGATTCTATATCTCTTAAGACAGCTACAGAAATAAATGTCCCTTTGGCCAATTCCTCTAATGTAATGCCCCTAGCCTCACGTTCTCTTTTTACATGTTCACTAATATTTCCCACGAGCTATCCTCCTTTTTCTATTTAATTGAAAACCTCTTATAAACACCTAAATTATATCATAATTATTATTATTGACAATAACCTAATCACATTTATTTTATGAAAGATTCTTAAAAAATATACGTCTTCTTTTTTTAATATTTCGATTTAATATTATTATTTTTTTATTAACTATACATTAACAAATACACATAAATAAAAAAATTGAACAAATCAACATAATAAAATTGTTCAACTCTATATTATTATAACAATGATTTATATAATTCTTTAATTTTAACAACACTTATTTCTCTTGGATTACCAGGTCGACAAGCATCATCAAAAGCTGACTGAGATAAGAAATCCAAATCTTCAATTTTTACAATTTCTTTTAAATCTTTTGGTATTCCAACATCTTGTGATAATTTTTTAACTGCATCAACTGCTGCTTTACGATAAGTTTCTTGATCCATACCAGTTGTATCAACACCCATCACTTCTGCAATATCTTTATACTTAGTTCCTGTAGCAGATGCATTATATTCCATTACAACTGGTAAGATAATTGCATTTGCTACACCATGAGGAGTATCATATAAAGCACCAAGCAGATGATTCTCTTTCTTGACTAGATGACATCTTCACTTAGACCTATATATTCCGTGATTTCATTGTCATAATCCATTTATTCTAGCACCATCCTATTAAATAAAATATCCACCTCATTTTCTTCATACATTCTTTCTTTAGTTGACTTAATAAATTTAAAAACTTTTTTTTACTTTAGTAGCACATTTTGTCTGTGCAATAATTTCTCCTGTTGATGAATTGTTTCCACATAAACTGTACGTATTTTTGTGAACATCCATTCTAATATAGATTATACTTTTCATTGAGACCTCCTATTGTCGTTATGGTATCGACTTTCATAATTTTGTTTTTTTACAAATCTTATTATGAATCGTAATCCACTTTTTGACAACTTAGGAGGTCACCTCATATTATTTGATAGATGAATAACCAAGATGGTTGTTCATTTTTCCCTGAAGCATTGATTCAAACAACGATCCAAAAATAGCCGTTAAAGCTTCGCCCATATCCTTTGGTGATTGTGGATTATAAGTATCAATAATTTGTTGAGCTAAAGCTACAGTTTTAGGATCTCTTTTTATTCTTTCTATATTTCATTAACCTCCATATTTTTAATTTTGATAATAAGAAAAGTGTGCAGCAGTAATATAACATATATTACCACCGTTATATTTGACGGCTACGATATAACCATTTCCATAGTTGTAATTCTGTAAAATTAATGATTTTTAATACCCGTGTCATAGATGCAATAAAGCCATTAAATAATTTTTTCTATACATTTAAATAAATAAAATTTTAAACATTCTGATTATTTTCTTCATTAAATAATTGTTTAGCTTTGTATAAAATATTAAAATGTTCCTTATTATTTATAAATTCTTCAAGATTATCCTGTGTTTTAAATAACATAACACTATTAAACATTTTATTTTTCTTGTTTTCTTTAAGAATTAATATATACTTATTCTTCTCTTCCAACTTCTCAATTTCATTAACATATAGATTAAAATAGCATCTCAGTTCATACATTTCTATTTTCTGCCCTAATATTTCTATTTCTTTTTTTTCGTAAAATTCTAAACAAAAATTATTATTTTTTCTTTGTTTAATGTTTTCTATAATTTCTTCAGAGATTTCTTCATATGAATAAGAAAAATTATTAATTTTTTGATTTCTTTTTACAGGTTCTTTTTCAATAATTGTTCTATACAACAAACATACACTAATATATTCATCCTTATTTAATACATCTTTTTTTAGTTGAAATTGGATTTTCATTTCTTTTTCAATTAATTCAATTTTCTTCCATAATTCTATTAATTGTTTTCTTTGATTGTAATTTACATCTTTCGAATCAGGTGATGTTATTCTTTTTTTATTTATAAACATTCCTTTATCAAATAAAGATTGTATAAAACTTAATGTTTTCAAATAATCACTAACATTATCAATATTTTGATAATTTATTTCCATATTAAATTTAATTTTTGAATCATCTATAACATATTCTATAGATATCTTTGAATCTTCTGATGATACAAAGTATCTCTTCGTTAAACTTTCTATAGGTCTCTGTACAAATTCATATGAATGTTCCTCTATTCCATTACCTATCAATAATTTTACACGATTATTCATTTTTTGAGGTTGAATAAACATTTTTCCATGTTTAAAATCTATTTGTCCTTCTTTAAATATAACCATATCTTTTGTATCAACTTCAATATCATTAATATATTGCCTAAAATCTTTTTGTGGCTTTAAATATATTATTTTTTGAGCATTATAAGAATATGAAATAATTTCATCCATTGTTATATTTTCTTTTTTACAATTCTTTTTTATTTCGTCAATATTTTCAACTTGAAAATTTTTTAACATTACTTTTACTTCTTCAGTAGTTGGTGTCAATATATAGCTTCCATTTTGATCATATACATATTGTAAACTTCCATTCCACTTCGAAGATAATTCAGCTAATATCGATTCTGGTATAAATCCATCTTTAAAGTTTTGATTTTTAAAATTTTTAATAAAATTCGCCATTAAAAATCACCTTCCATTTCTTTCCAAATGCATATTTTTGTAATAAGACAATCTTTTTCATCTTGTGTACAATCCAATTTTTTTATTTTATTAATCAATTTTTTTCTTTGACTCTCTGTATCTACAAAAAGATATTTAATATCATCATATTCATATTGTAAATAATATCCCTTTTTCCTTATTTCTGTATTATAGGTTTCAATTATTGTTTGATTCTTAATTACACTATCTTCTACTATGATTTCTCCAAAATCTAAATCACTAATTTCTGGTACAAATCGCCATTCTTTTTCATCAGTAAAATCTTTTATTTTCCCCGTTTTTTGATCTTTGCCGATAACAGGCTTTATGTATTTAAAAGCATAGTTTGTCATCTCACTGACATCTGCTAATATATCATCATCCAATGTATATTTCATTGCTGCTTCATAAGATTTTCTTAAAATTGTTATAAAAGATGAATCCTGATTATAGTAAAATATTGGTTGTAATCCATGTTTAATTCCCCACTCTTTTGTCAATCCAATACAATATTTTCCATATTCTTTCTTATGCGCTTGTACCATATGAAGAGGTATATTACAAAAACACTTCATAGCAATACTTATGCTTTTAATATTTAAATCAAAATCAGAAATATTTTCTTCACAATATCTTGGATATATCTTTTTATCATTTATTATTTCATACAAATATTTTTGTTTGTTCATAAAATGAAAAAAAGTATTTGCACTTTGATAAGAAACTGGAAGAGAATCATCTGAACTTATAGTTGAAGGTTTACCTATAATAACATTATCTATTTTTTTATCCATTAATTCATCCTCTTTTTCAACATTTTTCTGTTTTATAATTTTATCATTAATTCATAGTATTAACAATCGTCTGATTATTTCAAATAGTATCCTCTAATAACTTATTTTGCCAATAACTTTCTATTGATAATTGAATATTATC
>Ga0073908_1003178_pt1 | contig 17611 bp, 20 predicted proteins | sample MucameincwithD2O_FD_65484 | JGI IMG/M metagenome (GOLD analysis project Ga0073908, IMG submission 65484) | Mouse cecum microbial communities from Vienna, Austria - Mucus amended microcosms incubated with D2O | ecosystem: Host-associated > Mammals > Digestive system > Large intestine > Cecum...
CCCAAATGTCGCAGACACGTTTCTTACATAAACTGTTCGAGCATCTCATCCTCCGGATACCTACCACCTCCTCTCCTAAAAATGCGGAGGCGCATATTGGTATCTCCCAATAAACGCCTCTCCCTTCATGCCGCACTGCCGCTATTTCTCATTCGTAATAATCTAACTGGTGGAAGTTATTCGGAAAAAGGTATAACTCCGTCCCCGATTTCCCATCTATCTGTTTCCACACAATGACCTTATAGGTCAGGGATGTGTAGGTCTGCGTCCCGCCATCTTCATAAACCTTTCTGACCGGAATCAGTAACAGAACCGCCGCTATCACTGCAAAAACAATAATAAGTTTCTTTTTCACATTTGCCTCCTCACGCCCTCGCATCAAAGCCACCCTGCATTTCCACCGCCCCGGAATTTATCTCCTGCCTTGCCGCATGGTACGCATCGTAGTAGGCAGCCTTCAAAGCCCCGTGTACCTGCGTCTCCGCCTTCGACTCCTTCTCATGCCAGCCCACGCCCACAGTATAGGTCAGTATCTCGTCACCGTTCCCGTCATACACATGGACTCCCCCGGACTGGAACTTAGCCTCATACGGCTCCCCGAACAGGAGGCGCAGGCGTCTCTCATCCGCCTCCCGTATCGTTTTCATGTCAGCCATATCCTGATTGAGTTTCCCCATCAGCGCAGACCTGTCCGGCGCGACTTTGGCGACCTCGCTTTTCCGCAGAGCAAGAAACTTATTCCCCATATAGACGTTCTGTGCCGCATCCTCCCTGGCATATTCTGTAATCTTATCACGGAGGGAATCCGACAGTTTCCATTCCTTCTTAGATGATGGCTTTCCCGTTGCGGTGCTTTTCGTATGATGGCTTTTTGCTATTCCTGTTATATCCATTTAAGTCTCCTCTTCCTGCTCCCTGATTCCCCGATCTGCCGGAACGCTGGGGATGCCTGCCCTGCCTTGTCCGGCGGTAGCTTATCGGGGATAATTCTTTGTGACCTTCAAAATATATTGGTACGCAAATTCAATCCCTTTACAGGTCAGATTTTCACACATATGCGGTGGATCATTCTCTGAAAAACCCGTAGGGCGCAATTCTAAACATCTTAATGAGCCAAATGTTTTTTCAAAAGCTGACGCAAAATTATAACAGGCCGATATTATTTCGTTTTCTGTCTTTCCTAATTTATGAAGATATATTCCTATAAACATGAGTGTACCTTCAACTATTCCACACTGCGCTCTGTATCCTCCGGCACCATGTAATCCAACAGCAGACCAGATTGTTTGCGGTTCAACAGCAGTTTCGAATAATTCACTCAAACAGATGATTGCTGTCCTCGCACAGTTTATATCATCATTCCAGTACAGTTCATGTACCCGGTTCTTTATACGTTCTTTCATAGATATATCCTTTCTCTGTACCACCCCCCCCCGACTCCCCAATCTACCTAAAACCGGGGATGCCTGCCTTGCCAGGCTCATACCTTCCTATAATTTCTCCAGCTTCTCCAAAAACGCCCTGTAAAATTCCCCTTCTTTGATGCGGGCCTGCTGAACCTCTATGCTCCTGGGCGTATATACCCTTGGATGCTCCAAATCGTACAGCGCCTCTTTCGTTGCCTGGATCGCAGATTCCACCGTGCTTCCAAGGATGTCAAAATTCTCCGTTTCACCCTTAAGCTGTTTATTAAGCCGCTGCACCATCATCTGCGATATGTGGCTCATCATTCCGTTGCCCCGGATTCCCATGCCATTTGCATTTACTTCTTTCGCCGCATCCATCCACGCATCCTTCACTTCCTGCGGAGCGTTCGGGCCAACCATCTCAAAGGCTTTTTCATCATAATCGGCTGCTCTGCCCTGCGCCGCCTTTTCTTCCACCGTTTCCATGAATCCCACAGCCCCGGATTCCGCGCTTCTTCCTGCCTTTCTTGCCGTATATCCTGTCAGCGGATATCCCGCTGTTCCTATTCCGTTAATGCCCATTTCAGTCCTCCATTTCTTTTTTATGGCAGCCCCTCTGTCGTTCAGAGCCGCCCCTGCTCCCATGTAATAAGTCCGAGCAGTTTATGCCTCCATGCAGACATACCGCCTAACTTCCCCTGTCAAACTTCATGACAAACACCCCCTTTCGCTGTCATCCGCTAATAATACGAACCAGCCTTCAAAAACGTTTCATTTCTCTTATCACCTACAGCCACCCCCGCAGTCCGCAGAGGCAGGTTTATGCGCCTCTGCGGAATAGGGTGTAAAGATTATATCTGTATATCTAATGTGCTGCCCGAAGACGGTGCTTTTGTACCTGCTGCCAAGTCAGACTGTATCTGATGATAAGATACAGTTCCCTTTGCGTTTTCTCCATACTCTTTTTTCAGGCGTGCCAGTTCATCATTATAGATAGATGTAAACACCCGCGCCCTTGCAAATTCTTCCTCTGTGCTTATGGCCTTCCAGTTCCTTGATTCGGGATTGTAAGATAGCGTTTTATTCCCATTGTTATCCCAAAACATACAGGCTGCATTCATCTTTCCGCCTGTCTTTCTCATGCTTGATTCATAGATGGCTTTCCTGTCCGGGGAAACGGTCTCTCCATGCTGCATACATAATTTCCTATATGCCGCATCATCCCGCTTCCCGGTGGCAAATTCCTTCTGTGCCAGCTCCTTTATTGCCGCCTCAAATTCTTCCTCCGACATTGCAGGCTTATCACGCTTCGTCATGATATTATCCCAATTCGGCTTCGTGAATTGAATATCAACCGGCTTGAAACGCAGTGCAAAATTCCCATAATCACATTGAGCTAACGGATTATTGGAATTTTTCTTATTGCCGAACATCTGCTGTACCATGTTGGCATATTGTGAATAATTGTCTCTTGTTATCTGCATATCACATACCTCCTTGATAAAAATTTTTTCTTTTTCTAAAGCTATCCCACCTCATAAAATCCATCGGCGGATTCACCCGCATTTCAAACCACGATTGCACCAGGTGACTAAAAATTGCACGAAATGACCATAAAGTTTATAACATCACCACCGCCTGGAACTTTTCCGCATCGCAGGAAACGGCAAAATCGCCCCCATATTTATCTGCCACCGCCTTCACATTCGACAGGCCGGTGCCTTCCGTGACCTGCACCTTTTCCACCACGGGGTTCCTTACGGAAAAGATCAGCTTCCCTCCCTCCTGCACCAGCTTGACATGGATGACGGCCTTCCTTCCCTGCCGCGCCGCCTTCACGCACTCATGGATGGCATTGTCCAACAGGTTGGAGAGTAGGATCACCGTTTCCTCCTCATTCAGCCGCAGCCCGCCCATGTCGCCCACCCGGAACGTCATGGACACGCCCTGCTCCCTTGCGGCGTGGAACTTCTGGTTCAGGACGGCGTCCACCACCGGATGGTTCGTACTGACCGCCGCCATCTCCACCGATATGCTCTCCGTCAGCCGCTCCGCAAGCCCAGCGGCGGCCTGCGTGTCGCCCTTCTTCAGCAGCACCTGCATTGTCCTGATCTGGTTCTTATAATCGTGCATCTTCCTCCCCTGTCGCTCATAAACCGCCTGCATATCCCGGTAATGGGCAAGCTGGCTTTCCTTCTTCTGGCCTGCCAGCGCGCTTTCCCGGAGCAACTCCTCTTTTTCGAGGATGCCCTGCATCAGCTCTATGACAAGGATGTTGATGAAGATCAGCCCCACCGACAGAAAGAGGTATGCCGTCTGCACCTTTGCCTCCGTACTGCTACAAAAAAACATGAGCAGCATGGAGGCTGCAGTGAGCAGCGGGATCATGGAAAATTTCAGCCACTCCTTATGGGAAAGCTCCCCGTAATTGTTCCGCCCTTTCCATATCTTCCGAACTATGAACACAAGACAGAGCCATGCCATTTTTGAGGGCAGGAAGAGGAAAGTACGCACCTCACTTTGGGAAACAAACATTTTTTCCATCTGCAGCGTAAAAAGATCTGTCAAGAACAGCAACGAATAGCCCAACACGGAAAAGAAGATGCGCTGTTTCCATCCTGCCTCATAAAACACTGTGCTGAATGTTATGTAAATCAAAACCACCGCCAGCACTTTCAACCACATTGGGAAAAAATTTCCGCCAATATATGCAATGGACAGACAGGAAAGGTACAAAACAGGATACCTGCACTTTCCCAACCATCCCACATCCCTTTTCTTCAAAAAGGTATCAAAGAAATATATGCTCCCCCATGCCTCTATCGCCATGATACAGAATGAAAGTATCCACAATCCCATAATCACTCCGCCCCCTTAAACAATGTGTACTGCCGTTTCACTTCCGGGTACCTGGACTTCGGCACGGATATCTCCTTCCCCGTGGTCAGGACCATGACATAGCTGCCGAGTTTCCCGATGTACCTCATGTTGATAAGGAAGCTCTGGTGTATCCGCACAAAGCCCATCCCCGCCAGTTCCGCCTCCAGTTCATCCATCTTCTTGTAGATGCTGTACGTCTCCCCCGCCGTGTAGAACACGTTCTTATGTTTGCTCGTTTCGATATAGATGATGTCGTCCACCCGCAGGCGCACGTTCCCCTCCACGAAACCGAACTCCACCACCCACTCCTCCCGCAGGATGTCCTCCACGCACTCCGGCAGCGTCTGCTCCAGGTCATCCTTTAAGAGGAACCGGCTGGCCTTCACCTTGTACCCGTCCAGCGCATAGTTCACATAGGCGGTCACCAGCACGATATGTACCTTCGGGCATTCCGCCTTGATCTTCCCCGCCGCCTCCAGCCCGTCCATGCCCTCCATGTTGATGTCGAGGAACACGATGCCGCATTCCCGCACATATCCCATATCCGCATAAAGCTCCTCCCCGGAGCCGTATTCCCTTATTTCAAAATCATGACCGCAGGCTTCCAGCAGCTCCCTCAGTGCGCCCCTGTCCTCCCTGCTGTCATCACAGACCGCTATCTTCATACGCATTTCCTCACTTTTCCGTCATAAATTATATCGGATTATAGGGCATCCTATCAAACGCCATTGCACAAAACTCCCATAAATTGCACGAAACGACTATAAATCAAATCCAAAATATCACCGGAGGGGCTAAAGTTTTTCGATTTTCGTCCGATAACACCACTCGCATATTACCTCTTATTTCCCCGCTTTCCAAGTGATTTCCGTTATCAGGCCGCCCGGCCTGCCTGGGGAAAAGGCAGACCGCCGCATATGGCGGATGATGGCCATAGTGCGGCGGTCTGATTCTAGCTGGTGTTAATCCGTATAACATCGGCCTGCCTATTTCATAAGTCCAACATTGCATCTGATATGATGCGTATGCTTTCCTGCTGTTTTGAATGATTCTCCATCTGCTTCATGATCTTCCCATCTTTTATGAATAAGATTCTTCTGGCATAGCTTGCAACCACCGGGTCATGCGTCACTACCACAACCGCTTTTTTCTTCCGGCCATTTATTTCTGCAAAATAATCCATAATTTTTTTTGCTGATACCGTATCTAAATTCCCGGTCGGCTCGTCTGCCAGAATGATATCCGGCTCATTAGACAATGCCCTTGCAATTGCTACCCGCTGCTTTTCCCCGCCGGAAAGTTCATAGGGATATTTTTTCAAAAGGCCCGATATTTCCAAAAGGTCAGCATTCCTGTCAACAACTGCCCGCATATCCCGGTACTTTGTTTTATTCAGCACCATCGGGATCATGATGTTCTCCTCAACAGACAGATTGTCCATTAGATTAAAATCCTGGAATACAAAGCCGATCCTGTTTTTTCTAAGTTCCGCCAGTTGGTCTGAACTGAGCCTCCGTACATCGACATCCTCATAAAACACCTTCCCTTTGGTTGGTTTATCAATGGTTCCCATGATTTTCAACAGTGTCGTTTTCCCACACCCGGAATGCCCCATGATGCCTATAAAATCACCCTTTTCCACATGAAAATCAATTCCCCGTAAAACGGGATATTCCCTGTCCCCGGCTACTTTATTCACGATGGAATGGTTATAACTTTTCCTCAGCCCACATATATTTACCAGACTCATTCCGTACTCTCCTATTCATTCATAATTATTTTCGTATTCTTTTTAAGCACCATTTTTTTGATCCAGCAAAAGTACATGACATTGAAACCCACAAATATGATTTGGAATGGTATGTACTTACATATATAATATCCAAAGGCCATATCACTTCCGGCCATTTCCGCCGCCATGTATACGCCCGACAATAAGAGTGACAAAACAACCGGTATTTCCATCAGCTTCCTGTATTCCGAGGACATGGTCTTATAGATTGATTTTTCCGACATGCCCATATGGTACAGAATCCTGTACTTCTGATTTAAAAACGGCATATCTCCCTGCAGCTTCAATGCAAAGATTCCAAAAAAGGAAAGGATGCAGAAAACTCCTGCGAATATACTGATGATCCTGACATAAGCCATATTTTCATCCGCATCTTTTAAGAACGCACATCTCCAAAATATATCCGTCCCATTTTCCTGAAAGCAGTATCCATACTGTTCAAATTCTTTCTGCATGCTTCCATTTTTAGCGAAAATGCTATACACTTCATCCTGATAGTCCGCAACAGCCGGCTCCGGCAATACGGCAAACTGCCAAAGGCAGTCCGGCTGTTCCGTTCCGAAAACAACTTCATTCTGCCCTTTTGTAACGGTAAAAACCTTTTCTTCACTTAAACAGATAAATTCCGGCTTTTCCATATCCAACATCGTAGATTCATTTATCCATACAGCCTCTGTATCTTCCAGACGTAATTCCTGTGCTGTCAGCCGGCTGTAATCCCTGTCCGATATGCAGAAAACAGCCGTTCCATTGTATAGATATCCTTTTACTGCCGGTATCTCAATCCCGTCGCCGCCCACCATTTCCCGTACCATATCCTTCATGCCGCCGTCTTGTATGACTCCTACAAAACCATAGGGGTATACCGGGCTGTCCACATCTTCCGGCATCCGTGAAATCACGGATCCACCCGTAAAGTACAGGACTGCAAAACTAAGCACCAGCATAATAAACAGCAGCCTGCAATTACTTTTAAACTGATAATAAAATTCATTTAACGTGACCATATGTTTATAATAAAAATTCTTAAACAGCTTCAGCATCATCAACACCAGGCTGCCGCCATATGACATAACCATGTATACCCCGGCCAGACATATGCCCATACTAATGAAACGATATGGAAGTCCACTTTCCCTTAACAGACGCATCGAGGCAATGATGAGAACGATTCCCCCAATTACCAGAAAGCAGGTTCTGTTATGCCTCCCCTCCTTTTTCGTTTCCCTCAGCCGCATTTCTGACAGATTCCTTTTGCAAAAATACAATAATACCAATGGATATTCTAACAGGAAAAGCATAAGGTTTACTTTCATAACTATTTTGATAATCTGAACAACATCAGGCACAGAAACCGCAATCAGATATTGAAACAAGCCAAGGACAAACAGAAGCAGGGCGGAAAACAGCCCTCCTGCCAAGATACCCAAAACCACAGAAAAAGCATAAATAAATAGAAATTCCACAGAAAAAAATTTGAATATAAATTTTCTGCTGCTTCCCAGCATGAGCAGCAGGCTGTAATCTTTGTTCTTTGTCCTGACATAATACGCTGTTGAATAAAGGACAAAAAAGATGGACATCACCCCCGCCACCAAAAAGAACATGGTGCAGAGCCAGTTCATGCTGCCGGTTTTTTCGTTCAGCCCATACTTGTCATTTACCATAAAAGCAGTCCCAAAAACCATCTCCAATGCAGCTGACAGAATGATGCTGAAAGAATAAAGCAGCATATTTTTCTTATCCATACTTTTGTAAACCATTTTTGTACGCATTGCACTTCCCTCCTAGGTTTCCATACTTTTCAGCATCTTTTCAAGCATCTCCACATATTCCTTAAAATTAGAGATGCCTGTTTCCGTAAGCATGTATGAACTCTGCGGCTTTTTACTTACAAATTCTTTTTTACAACTGATGTAACCCCATTCCTCTAATTTCAAAAGCTGCGCTCCCAGATTGCCAGAGGTTGCGTCCGTATATTTTTTTAACTCAGAAAAACTTTTTTCTCCCGTAATCAGTGCCGATATCACGGAAAGCCTCAATTTATTGCCAAATACCTCCGGCATTGAAGAAATCTCCATGCTATCTTTCTCCTTTTCTTTTCAGATGGATTCCAAGCAGTATCATCCCTGCCGAAACAATAATGCCTGTTAAAATGCTGTCGATACCTACATTTACATTATTTCCGAGTATACTCCCCACTTTGATTTCAATCCCCATCCCCGACAAAAGCATATATAAGACCACAATCAGAAAAGCAGCCCGCTGTATTAGCTTATCCTGTATCACAAAGCCTAAGACTAAGCATCCGATCAGAGGAAAAAGGAATGTTAAAGTCTTTTGATAAAAATAAACATCCTGTTTCCCAAAATTTACAGCCGAAAAGAATATGCGGAAAACTTCTCCTCCAATCAGGAGAGTCCCCCAAATATTGATCATGCTTAAACTCAAAGCATTATTTCGGTTTTTTAACTTATGCCGGTAAATAATAAACAAAACAACATACCCTAATACCGATATGTAATTAAGCCCCCTGAAAAGCATCCAGACCGCATATTCCACATGGTCCATCCTTTTTATTATCTGGAACAGGGTAACATATAATAAGCACGTCACCGTGTTTATCATGCCAATAGAAATAAAAAAATTGGCTATCCTCGAAAAATCATTCTGGGTTCTGTCAATTACTTTTTTGATCAAGTTTACTTCTTCAATTGCTTCTGTAACATTCTGCATCATCGTTTTCCTCCTTTTAGTCTATTTTATAGACTACTCTATATTATAGTTCAGTTTAATATTTTGTCAAGGCATTCTTTCTAAAATCATAGCTGAAACTGAGCTGTACCCAGCACTCCCCCTTTAAACCGTGCTATGCTGCAAACATCCCAAAATCCCTGTAGATTCTATATCACAGAATCATTGAACGGCCTGAAGCCATCTCGAATCAAAAATGTACCGTCTACCTTTTAGAACGCGCGCCCGCTGGGCTGGGCGCACTCAACAAAGAAAGAGCCGTCATCCAGCCCTTTTCTCATTTATTCCATCTCCCTGAACGTACCAGCCATTCCTCCCACAAGGCTCCACTGGCGCTGCATATAGGATTTCAGATTTTCCGTGCTTTGCCGATATGCCTCACAAGCCATTGACGGATTATCAAAATGCTCCATGATCGCACAGGCGGCGCAGTCCCCACTCTCCATCCCTGCAGATATGCCCTCGCCCATCGGGTTTAAGAACCCAGCGACTTCCCCTGCAAAAAGGATACGCCCCACACCGTAGTCTACACGGCACCCCGGATGGATATGTGGCATCAGCCACTTCTCACTCTTGGTCTGCCTTCTGATACGCAGGTGGTGGTTTGCTTCCATGTAAGAAATAAAGCGTTCATAATAATTACTGATCTTATCCATATCCTTCACGGACACCCCAAGCACCAGCAGGTCATCCTTCACGTTGAACCACGCATCATATTCCGAAAGCTCCGGCTGCAGGTACGCATAAAAGTAATGCGGGTCTAAATCAATGCTGCCCTCGTTGAATGTCTGGAATGTTGTTATGTATCCGGGAACCTCCCCTGTGAGCTTCCTCTTCAATGTTCCGACAACACCCTCACCGTCAATCACATATCTTGCGCTTTCCACATAATTATTTTCCCCATGCAGGCTGACTTCCACAATTCCGTCCTGCTCCGTGCAGGAAAGAGCCGCCACACCGTCCCTGACCTCTGCGCCACTCTCCTCTGCCTTTTTAGCAAGCCACCCGTCAAAATGGCTGCGCCACACATTAAGCCCCTCTTGTTCAAAGCGGTATTCCTTCCCCACGTCATTTGTGAAGATCATTCCCCTGTTCTCTGTCGGGGTACACATGGCAGATTCCGGCACATCCTCCCCGAAATAGGTCTTTACAAGCTCCATTGATTTCTTTATCAGAACGCCCGAACAGGACTTATACCTTGGCATTTTGAACTTCTCCACCAAGAGAACTTTATAGCCTTTTTCCGCTAAGACCTTGGATGCCGTACATCCTGCAGGCCCCGCACCGACCACTATCACATCATACATCCGTATACTATCCTCCCTGCTGTTTTCTATTACTTCGGCAGAAAGCCGCTCCCTCTAAAGTAAAAGCACCCACTGAATTATACCATAGAAATTTTCTGTTTTTCATCCGATGGCACGAAAAGACTATTTTTCGAGAATAGAAAGCAAAAAAGAGCCATCAACCAGCCCTTTTCTCCTACTATCAATATTTCATTCTATTTTTGTCATCATCTTGTATACTATCACGCAAAACTGCCGTATTATCACGGAAACTCTGTATACAATCACGGAAAACCTTATATTATCACGAAAACTCATTGGTAGTTTCCGTGTTCGTATAAGGGTTTTGCCTGATAGTATCGACTTTTGCCTGATAGTACAGAAGTTTCCGTGTTTATATCCGAGTTTCCGTGATAATATCCGACTTTTGCCTACGAGTATAAACTATCAGGCAAAACAACCCCAGAACAACTGTTCGCACCCTCGCTAATGTAAAAATGCCCCTAAAAGCACACAAAAATAATGTAACTTTCAAAGCTATGTAGTACCGAAAGTGGCGAATTTACGGGCTTTCTCGGCTTTCCGTGTCCGTATCTGCCGGAAACTAAGACACCCTGACAGGATTCGATAATATCGCTCTATTGTTTGATAAATATATTATAGTGATAAATATTTCTATTGTTTATTGAATCTATTTCTTGTATTTAAGTCCCATTTCATTAAATTCCATTCTAACTTGTTCTTTCCATCCATCATTTTTATCGGCTTTTATATAAATACAGCCACCTAAATCTCCTGGTATTTCAACACCTTCTTCATACAAAAGGATTACATTCTCTACACCCAGTTTTCCAATAAAATATCCTGCTTCAAATATGACATTTTGTCTTGCCCTATTTTTATATTCTTCTTCCTTTTTCCCCTTACCATTATCGTCTGCTGTCATTAGAACAATTGCACATCTCACATTCGAATACTTTTCAATTTTATCTATCACACTTCTAGTTCCTCTATTAGCTTGTTTATGTAATATTATTGGGTCCAACTCTAAACTGTACAACCAATTTGAAACTTTTTCTTTTAGCAATTCATCATGTCCATGTACGATAAATACTTTTCTATTGTCCTTCTCCAAATTTTTTTCCTCAGCATTCTCTAAGTCTTCTAAATAGCCCATAAAATCTAATTTAGTTATTTCCAAATCTTGACGACACTCAATTGAAAAATCATGACTAATTTCACATACTATAGGAGCAAATAATCTTTCATTAAAATTTTTATACTCTATACTTTTTTCTCCATATTCAGCTAATAAAAACCTCTTAACCTTATGCTGCCAAGCAATAAATTGTGGAGACCTGTATGTTGCTTTGGAATTAATCAATATATCTATTTCCGCACATAATTCTTGAAGTTTATCTTTGTTCATAGTCAGTTTCCTTTCTACAATTTTCTTTATTTGTTATAGGTTATAGGTCTCATTTGAAATAGAAATAATTTTCCTTTTAGAAATCCCCATTCTATTTCAAAAGAGTCTTTATAATTTCTATTCAAAGCTTCTATTAATTTTATAACTTTTTGTATCTTATGCTCATCTAATTTTTTCTTTGACTGATCAATACATCTAACACTTTTTTCTTCAATTCCTCCAGAATCTTTGCAAACCAACATCTTATCTTGAAACCCAACTTTGTATTTTAACACCTTTGAATCATTTATAATTATCTGGTCAGGAGTAATCTTGTCAGATATCAGCTCTATACCCACCCCTCTCACTGCCTCAATAATAATTTCATTTATTACGTTATTTGTATTCATGCAAAATGCCACTCCCGATATTTGGCAATTTATCATTTCTTGAACAATAACCTCCATTCTAATTTTTTTCCCCCGCATATGAAAATACCGCAAATACGCATGAAGATTATCACAATTATCCATTCTAATGCATTCTTCAATTTTTTCTTTCAAATTTTCAACTTTAACATTCAAATAAGAATTAAATATCCCTGCAAAACTATATTCATTTCCATCCTCTATGTTGGCAGAACTTCTAACCGCATAAAACTTATTTGTACATAATAATTCCGATTTTATCCTTAATTCATCCACATTTCTAATTACAATAAATTCAGGAATCAAATACCCCTGCCTTTTTAATTGAACCAGCCTTTCACTTTTACTCATCATCCATAATCCTAACTCTATAATTTTGAATATCCAAAAACAACATATCGCCATTTTTTATCACATCAGTCCCAATCTCTGTACCTATAATAGCTGATTTTTTCATTTCCCGAGCAATAATACTGGCATGTCCGGTTATTCCTCCCTCATTTGTCACTACTCCTTTACATCTCCCTATTAATGGCACTATTTGTGGTGTTATCTGTGGAACAACAAGTATTGAATTTGCATCTATGCTTCGATTCCTTTCTGATGCATTTTGTATTACTACCGCCTTCCCCATTATAGGCTTCCCATAACTACTACTCCCTATTATGCTCTTAATATTTTTGTCAATATTTTTTTGTTCACACATTAATTTTTGTGTTCCGTTATAATACAATTTATCTTTTCCATTTATTCTCATAAAGATAAATTCGTTTCTATCTTGCTCAAAATCAATATCGTTTCTTAATATCTCATCAATTGAAAACTCAAAAATTTTACTACCACATTCTGAATATCTATTTTTTATCATATTATTAATCAAATATCCTATTTGCATCCATACTTGCCTTAGTTCTAAACGCAAATATGCTATTTCGGACAATCGTTGTATCATCTCCTTATCCTCATCATCCATAATAAAATTTTGTATTCGACTTTTCTTTTTTTCTCTTTTTTCCTCTCCAAAAGTCCTTTCTAACAGAAATAAGTTTTCTTCTACAATTTTTTTATTACATGTATCTAAGTTATATCTTTTAATTAGTTGTTCTAAATCATATGGCTCACTTTGATGACTGCAAATAATATATCTCCACTTATTAAGATGATTCTCTAAAAATTCAAATTCAAAACATTCTTTATATTGAAGTCTTTTACATAAAGAATACCACTCCACTTGTTCTTTTATTATAGATGGAACTTTGTCAGGCATTATTAAATCTGTAATTAAATCATGATCGTACTTTTTCACTAAATCATTAATTAATAAATCCGTATAATAACTTTCTGTACACACATAATAACTGACAACCTTACGATACATATTACATAGATTTTTTATCCTGTTTTTCCATTCTCTATCGCTTGTAATTTGTATATCAAAATATCTGGGCCAAGAAAGCATTGTATAAATTTTTTTAACATAACTATTATATTGATTCGACATATAAAATCTTTTCAATTTTAACTTGTTTTGTAATATTTCATCGATATATAAATAAAAAAAATATACACCACCAGAATATATAGAAAAAATATTTTCCTCTTGAAAGCCTAATATTTTTTCTATCATTCTGTGTTCGTAAACATAATATACATACAAATCATGCCAAAAAAAGCCATGATTACCGCTCTGCCACATTAATTTCTTTTTATTTTTATCCATATTTACTATCTTTCTGCTGTTATAATAATAAACCCAAGTACAAAAAAGAAATCTGTTTCATAAAATTGTTCCATAATACTATCAAATCTTGTATTTAACCATATATAATCCTCTTGTATATTTTCATTATCTGGATATTTTTGTATCATGTCTTCCATTACTTCAGGTATAAAATTAAAATATACATCGAATAATTCTTCTCTCTGTTCAAAATCCATTCCAATTGTATTAATACCTAATATCTCTAATGAAATATTTTTCATACCTACTTTTTTTAAATATGTAAATAGTTCCCTTCCACTTTTTCTATATCCGGATTTTTCACAATAATCACATATACTAAAAACCCGGGCAAAATCTTGAAAACGATCTGGATATGCTATATTAATTCCATCGTCAATATCCAATATAATTATTTTACCTCCTTTTTTTATAAAATTTCTTATATTTTTTAGAAAAAGGTATGGAGCTTTCAGATGAAGCAAAACCATTGATATTATTACTAGATCAAACTTTTCAATTTTCTCGTTTAAAGTTATATCGTTTAATTCTGAAACAAATTTACTATCTTCACAATTCATTGTATAATATTTTGTATAAAAGCTGTAATCTTTTTGAGGTTCGGAACTTTCCGTCCTTTTTACATTAATACCTATAAACTTATTAATATGTTTCTTATTTTCAATTCTATCTAAAATTAGTTTTTCGAATCCAGAACAAATATTTAATACATTTATATCTTCGTAAAGGGCATCAAAAATCTTATTATATATAGGTTGATCTGCTCTTTTTAAAAGTCTTTGTTGAATTTTTACTCTATCTTTATCGAAAGATTTCATAATATATTCATTCGCATAATGATAGTGTTTAAATATCTTTAAAACCCCTCCCTTGTTATTTATTTCAATTTTTCTTATTATATCTTTAACTTTTTTTATTACTTGCGCTACTTCTTCTGCATCAAATCTCTCACTAATATCAATTTTATTTGCCCTACCAGCATAATCAAAACCTTCCCATACGGCGGATATATTATTATTTTTTTGCAATATCAAAAAATCTAATTTTTCTTTTACCAAATACTTATATGCAAACTTGATTTGTTCTAAAGCAACATGGTCATCTATAATATTATTTGATAAAATTATCAAAAAAATATAGCAGGAGTTAATCCACTTTTTTATATCCTCAATACCTCGTTTGGATGTCAAGACCTTAATATCACAAGCTGCACATTCCTTTTTCATTTTTTCAACTATATGATAATCACCATTATGATAGCATATAAAAATACTACTCATTATTTTTCCTTTCTCACAATTCTAACGTATATGTTAATATATCTTCTCTCAATTTCCAATTCATATGTTCCCAAAACTTTTGAGCTTCTTCCGCTTCTGCCAAAACTGTTATATTAATTTTACTAATATTCTGTTTTTTAAATTCTAAATATACTTTTTTTAACAAATTTGCAGCTATTCCTCTTAATCTATAATTTTTATGAACTGCTAGATGATATATATTCCCCCTTCTTCCATCATGTCCCGCAATTATACATGCAACAATTTCTTTCTTATCATAAACACAATAACTTAAACTATTATTTCTTTTTATAAATTTATTAATACCTTCTATTGTATCATCCATCATATTTAAATCAATATTTTCTATTCTCCTCCACAACATAAGCATATTATTAACATCTTGCACTTCCGCTTTTTTAATTTCCATAATATCTCCCAAACTATATCTCTAATTAATTATATTTATTTTCGCTATCCCAAAAGAATCAACAGGATATTTGCACTTATGGTTAAATAATATAAAATATATGTCTCTTGCTATATACAGACATTATCCATATCACTTTGCTCACCCACAACTGACTTCTTTCATTGATCTCTTTGTTGCTTTAATAATTGTTTCTAACTTTGCTTTATGTATTATACCATATTTATTAATTATTTACTATCCAAAAACCAACATCTTCCAAATGGCATCTTTTATTGTTCAATTACAACATCAGGTATAATACATCCAAAAAACACTGGCATTAATATTCTATTGTCAAGCACTTTGATTAAATTCTCATTTTCGGTAATCGTCCTTACTATTTTTATCAAAAGTTCTTCTCCATCCGTACTTTTTTGGAATTACCTTAACCTACATTTCCAATCTAGCCAAACAACATTCACAACAAACAGGCGAAACCCCAAACAAACACGAAAACCCTTATACTATCACGCAAAACTCGGATACTATCACGGAAACTCCCGACTTTTGCGTGATAGTATAATTTTGCCCCAATCGCCATCCTATCAGCGGCATCAAAAACGCAAAAAAGAGAGGTTCACCAACCACTCCGATGAACCCCTCTACGCCCAAAATTCCTTGATTTTAAGCCATTCTTCAATACTTTCGCCTGCTAATATCCCAAATTCCTATGGCATCAATTGGAAATTGCCGCCTGTGCCGCTGTTATACTTTGATGACTTTTACCCCTCTTTACCCCATTTACCCCACCCAATTCGACTTTCGACAAACGGGATTCGACAAAATCCCCTTGCTTTTATGCGAAATCCGGCATAAAATGATTTCAGCGGAATTTTTCATTTTTATTGACATATTTCTCGCAAAAACGTATAATAATATCAGAGATGGGAAACCATCGTCAGGAGAGTTCCTGCCAGACAGTGGAAAACTTTATATTCAGGAGAGTTCCTGCCAGATAGTGGAAAACTTTATTAATCAGGAGATTCCCTGCCAGACAGTGGGAAACTTTAAAATCGAAGGGTGATCGCTATGATCGCCCTTTTCTTTGCAGGAGATACCAATGAGCGAATTAAAACTATATGAAATATCTGAGGAATACATCTCATATATCAGTACCGTTGAAAAAAATGTTTTTTCCTCAAAGGAGAATGATCGGAACCATACACGGAAGTATCTGGGCATTGTATACAGCATTAACGGGTATAACTATTACATCCCCCTTTCCTCGCCTAAAAATTCTGATTACCGAATGGAAAATGGAGTACAAAAAATCCGCGGAAGTATTGTTCCCATCATCCGCATCACTTCCCAATCCTCATCCGGGGAATTGGAATTAAAGGGAACATTGAAATTGAGTAATATGATTCCTGTTCCTGCATCGGAATTAACCCTATATGACGTGGAGCATGAACAAGATTTATTTTATAAGGCTCTCATACATAAGGAAATGCTTTTTATCCGTAAAAACAAAAACAAAATCGTCCAGAATGCAAAAATTCTATATAAACAGAAAAAGGAAAACAATCCTGCCATCGGATATCTGAAAAGCACGGTTGATTTTACATTACTTGAACAGATGCATGATAAATTTATAGAAAAGAAAAACAATTAGCCAAAAAGTCGGACGCTACAAGCGGTTTTCCGGCTTTTTTCTTTTTCCGCTTGCAATCCCGCCAAAACAGAGTTAAGCTACGACACCACGGAAGGAGGGATTGGATTGGAAAAAGATTCTGCATTGTACCAGCTCATGGACACCCGTATGCACAGCGTCATGAACGGCATCGTAAACAGTGACGGGGAATACCAGGCGATTCTCCGAAGGTCGGACATATACTCCGGCGAACTGGACAGGATGGATTTATCAAAAGAAATCCGGCTGCTGATTGACCGCTACGTCAGCGATCAGAACGCGCATAGCACTTGTGCTATTGATCCCGGTTTGGGATGCTCACCTACCTGCTTGGCTTTTCCGACTGCAAAGCCATGTTTTTGGGGAAATGCCTGCCGACAGAAGCAAAAGAAATGAACACAGAATTGTAACTGCAAATCGGTGACAGGGCGGAAAGGCTGCGCCACAGCCCTTCCGCCCTGTCCCTCTTCCGTTTTAAATGAATATCCACACCTCCAGCTCCGCATACCTGTTGGATTTTGACCACTGCGGGTG
>Ga0073908_1003190_pt1 | contig 17524 bp, 17 predicted proteins | sample MucameincwithD2O_FD_65484 | JGI IMG/M metagenome (GOLD analysis project Ga0073908, IMG submission 65484) | Mouse cecum microbial communities from Vienna, Austria - Mucus amended microcosms incubated with D2O | ecosystem: Host-associated > Mammals > Digestive system > Large intestine > Cecum...
GTTTACATGCTGATAATAAGAAGTTTACAATTAATGAAAGAGAACTTTTCTATTAATGAATGAGAAGTGGGTTATTAAGAGCCTGCTCCGAGTTTTGCCCGACACAGTTTTGAGAGTTGCATTCGAGTATATTTTCTGTTGTTGTGAGCAGCAGCATGACGGAGACTATGTGACGAATAAAAACAGGTCGGTAAAGCCTATCTAACATAATCTCAGGAAAATTTAAACAGGATCTAATATTTAATTTGTTTTTATTCTTATCTTTGCCCCTTGATATGAAAAAGTTAGCTTACATAACAGCGTTGATTCTTTCCCTCTTGATTATCTATTCGGGAGCAGGAGTATCTATTATGCACTATTGCTGTGCCCGTTGCGAAACGGCGCAAGGCTGTTGTGACACAGGCTGTCCGAAATGTAAGAAAACACATACTTGCGACTCTAAGAAGGATTGCAAAGCAAAAGGTTGTACGGCTACTATCTATAAGCTGGACTTGATGAAACATATTACTGAGTTGAAAGTTTTACCTCAAGCAGTTGACCTCTTCTGTGCGCAGTTCTGTTATTTGCTGACTTATACATATTCAGATAAACCAATAGAGTATGATACTCCTACTTCACCGCCACCTCTCTGCTCGAGACAGAAGTTGGCGCTATATGCCACCTATCTAATTTAGCCACTATCTCTTTCTTTTTTAGGACTTTGCTTTCTGATGAATTAAAGCTGGAAGGTGAGGTGAGATTGAATGCAACCAAGTTGCATGAAAAATGAACTAATTTTGTATCTCGAAAGAAAGTTTAGAAAGAATGAAATATATGATAGTAGGACTGTTCCTGTTGTTTGCAAGCAATATGCAGGCACAAGTATACGGAACGGTAAAAGATAGTACCGGGGAAGTTGTTCCCGGAGCAAACGTGTTCTGGATGAATACAGGACAAGGCGTGACTACTAAGGAAGACGGAAGTTTTTCTATCAGTAAACCTTCCAAAAGCCATATGCTGATAGTCAGTTTTATCGGTTTTCAGAACGATACAATTCATGTGAATGGTAAGAATCAGAAACTGGATATTGTACTTCGTGATGGGGTTGAGTTGAATGAAGTAAATGTAGTCAGTCGCCGATTGGGTACAATGAAACTGCGTAGCAGCGTGATGAATGAAGATATGATAAGTAGTGCTGAATTGAGCAGAGCCGCTTGTTGTAACTTGGGAGAAAGTTTTGTGACAAATCCTTCAGTCGATGTGAGCTATTCCGATGCGGCAACAGGAGCCAGGCAAATCAAATTGTTGGGATTGTCCGGCACTTATGTGCAGATGCTGACGGAGAACATTCCAAACTATCGCGGGGCTGCTTCTCCTTATGGTTTAGGTTATGTCCCAGGTCCATGGATGCAGAGCATACAGGTATCTAAAGGAACCTCTTCCGTGAAGAACGGTTATGAAGCCATTACAGGGCAGATTAACGTTGAGTTCAAGAAACCCCAATTGCCGGAAGCAGACTGGGTATCTGCTAATCTTTTCGCAAGCACCACCAGTCGTTATGAAGCCAATGCGGATGCTACGCTGAAAATCTCCAAACGCTGGAGTACTTCTCTGCTGGCGCATTATGAAAACGAGACAAAAGCCCACGATGGCAATGATGACGGATTTATAGATATTCCGCAGGTAGAGCAATACAACGTGTGGAACCGGTGGGCGTATATGGGCGACCATTATGTTTTCCAGGCAGGTATCAAAGCACTTTCCGAAACACGTACCAGCGGACAAGCCAGTCATGGTGGAATGCATTTTGACAACCCTTATAAAGTGAACATTGATACAGAACGTTATGAGTTCTTCACCAAAAATGCTTATATATTTAATAAGGAGAAGAATACAAACCTAGCTTTGATTCTTTCTACCTCTTTACATAATCAGGACGCCAGCTACGGACAGAAACTTTATAATGTAGACCAAACCAATGTTTACGCTTCATTGATGTTTGAAACGGAGTTTAATAAGCAGAACGGTTTCTCTGCCGGACTAAGTTTTAATTACGATGCTTACAACCAACATTACCGTTTGGAAGATAATGCAGATAAAGTCGCTCTCAAAGCTTTTGAGAAAGAAGCCGTCCCTGGTGCTTATGTGCAGTATACCTTGAATCTGAACGAACAATGGATGTTTATGGCAGGACTTCGCGGAGATTATAGTAATGAACATGGATTCTTTGTAACTCCTCGTGCGCATCTCAAATACAATCCGAATGAATATGTGAACTTCCGTCTCTCTGCCGGAAAAGGCTACCGGACAAATCATGTATTGGCGGAAAATAACTATCTGTTTTCCAGCAGCCGTAAAGTAGAGATTGCGAAGAATTTGGATATGGAAGAAGCATGGAACTATGGTGCAAGTGTATCTACCTACATTCCGATAGTCGGCAAAACACTGAATATAAATGCTGAATATTACTATACGGACTTTCTGAAACAAGTCGTTGTAGATATGGACAGTAATCCCCATGGAGTATCCTTCTACAACCTTGACGGGCGTTCATACTCGCATGTATTCCAAGTGGAAGCCAGCTATCCGTTCTTCAAAGGATTCACCTTGACAGGCGCTTACCGCTTGACGGATGCGCAAACTACCTACAAAGGCCAACGAATGGAAAAACCTCTGACCAGTAAATACAAAGGATTACTGACTGCATCTTACCAAACTCCGTTGGGAATATGGCAATTTGACGCAACGCTGCAATTGAATGGTGGCGGCAGAATGCCTGCTCCTTATGAACTTGAGGACGGACAACTCTCATGGAACCGCCGTTATGGTAGCTTTGAACAACTCAGCTTGCAAGTGACCCGCTATTTCCGTCGTTGGTCTATTTACGTAGGTGGCGAGAATCTGACAAACTTCAAGCAGAAGAACCCGATTATCGATGCGGCAAATCCTTGGGGAGATAATTTTGATTCCACGATGATATGGGGGCCGATGCACGGTGCGAAAGCATATATCGGATTGCGTTTCAATCTGGCTAGAAACAGTGAATAAAAAGAATACATGATATTTAAACAGATAAGAAAAATGAGAACAAAAAGATGGATGGCCACTTGCGTGGTGGCTCTTTTGAGTGTAGTTGCCGTAATGGCAAAGGATATTCGTGTGGTAGTATTCAGAGTGACTCAGATGCACTGCGAAAAATGTGAAAAGAAGGTGAAGGACAACATGCGTTTTGAGAAAGGTCTGAAAGATATTTCCACTGTTGTGAAAGACCGGATGGTTACTATCACATACGATGCTGAAAAGACAAATGTGAAGAACTTGCAGGCGGGATTTAATAAATTCAATTATGAAGCCGAATTTGTGAAAGAAACGAAGAAAGACGATAAGAAAGCGGATAAGAAGTAATTGAACAAATATTCATATTAGCTTGTTTCTATAAATCAACGATGGCCTTTCTTCACACCTCTTCTGAGGAAGGGGAAAGGCCAAAAAATGATAATTATATATGGGGAATATAGTGAAAAAAGCATTTCCCGTGCTCAATATGCATTGTGCGGGCTGTGCTAATAATGTTGAAAAAACAGTAAGGAAATTGTCGGGAGTCACTGAGGCTTCCGTTAATTTTGCCACTAATACATTGACTGTTTCTTATGAGAAGGACAAGTTGACTCCCGGAGAAATCCATGCGGCAGTGCTTGCTGCGGGTTACGACCTGATTGTGGAGGAAACTCATAAAGAAGAGCGTCAGGAAGAAGAGCAGCATAAACGCTACGTTCGCTTGAAACGGAAAGTGATTGGTGCATGGATTTTGGTAGTGCCGCTGCTGATATTCTCTATGGTATTGATGCATATGCCATATTCTAACGAGATTCAGATGGTGTTTGCCATCCCTGTCATGGCCTTTTTCGGCGGTGGTTTCTTTACCGGAGCCTGGAAGCAAGCAAAGATGGGACGAAGCAATATGGACACTTTGGTTGCGTTGAGTACTTCCATAGCTTTTCTGTTCAGCTTGTTTAATACTTTCTTTCCTGAATTCTGGTATGCTCGTGGATTAGAATCACACGTCTATTACGAAGCTTCTGCGGTAATTATTGCTTTCGTATTGACTGGCAAGCTGATGGAAGAACGCGCGAAAGGAAATACTTCCAACGCTATCCGCAAGTTGATGGGTATGCAGCCTAAAGTAGCCCGCGTGTTGCGCAACGGAGTAGAAGAAGAGATTCTGATTGAGCAACTGCAAGTCGGTGATTGGGTTGTTGTCCGTCCAGGAGAGCAGATTCCCGTGGATGGTAAGCTTTCTGAAGGTGACTCCTATGTCGACGAAAGTATGATAAGCGGTGAGCCTATTCCAGTAGAAAAGAAGATAGGCGATAAAGTACTGGCGGGAACTATCAACCAACGCGGCTCGTTTATCATTAGCGCAACTCAAGTCGGCAGTGAGACTGTATTGGCACACATCATTCACACGGTGCAGGAAGCACAAGGCAGCAAAGCCCCCGTACAGCGTATTGTCGACCGCATAACTGGAATTTTCGTACCTGTTGTGCTGGGCATTGCTATCCTTACGTTTATCTTATGGGTAGTCATTGGCGGCGGTGAATACATATCTTATGGTATACTGTCTGCTGTTTCTGTTCTCGTTATCGCTTGTCCGTGTGCCTTAGGGCTTGCCACGCCTACCGCCTTGATGGTGGGAATCGGCAAAGCTGCCAGTCTGCATATCCTGATAAAGGACGCTGTTGCTTTGGAACAAATGCGTAAGGTGGATGTTGTTGTATTGGATAAGACCGGGACATTGACAGAAGGGCATCCCACAGCCACCGGATGGTTATGGGCACAGTCTCAGGAACCGCATTATAAAGATGTACTTTTGGCTGCGGAAATGAAATCGGAGCATCCGCTTGCCGGTGCCATAGTCGCTGCGCTTCAGAACGAGGAAAGGATACAGCCCGCTAAACTGGACAGCTTTGAAAGTATCACAGGAAAAGGCATTAAAGTCTCCTATCAAGGGAGAGTATATTGGGTAGGCAGTCACAAACTATTAAGGGATTTCAGTGCCACGATGAATGATGTAATGGCCGATATGCTGGTCCGTTATGAATCGGACGGAAACGGGATTATTTACTTTGGTTGCGAAAGTGAACTGTTGGCTATTATTGCAGTCTCCGACCCGATAAAAGCAACTTCTGCCGAAGCGGTGAAGGAACTGAAACGCCAGGGCATTGACATATGTATGCTGACCGGCGACGGGCAACGGACGGCTTTGGCCGTTGTTTCTCATTTGGGAATCGAACGTTTTGTAGCTGATGCTCTTCCCGCCGATAAAGCCGATTTTGTTCAAGAGTTGCAATTGCAGGGAAAGAAAGTCGCCATGGTAGGGGATGGCATCAATGATTCGCAAGCCTTGGCATTGGCGGACGTCAGTATTGCTATGGGGAAAGGAACGGATATTGCTATGGATGTTGCTATGGTGACTTTGATGACATCCGACCTCTTGTTGCTTCCTAAAGCATTCCAGTTATCGAGACAGACGGTCAAACTGATTCATCAAAACCTGTTTTGGGCATTTATTTATAATCTGATAGGTATTCCTATTGCTGCCGGTGTTCTGTTCCCCTTGAATGGTTTATTATTGAATCCGATGCTGGCAAGTGCCGCTATGGCTTTCTCCAGTGTGAGTGTAGTACTTAATTCACTGAGCTTGGGAAGAAGGTACAGGTAATTAATCACAAAAATACTATCTATTTCTGAATTCCAACGGTGTCATTCCTACATATCGTCTGAAATATTTGCCGAAGAAAGAAGCACTTGGAAAGTTTAGTGAATAAGCTATTTCTTGGATAGTCATATTCGTACCCTTCAGTTTGGCTTTAGCATCCATGATGACGATATAGGCAATCGTATCCAGTACGCTTTTTCCGGTCACTTGTCTTACTGTAGTACTCAGATGTTGGAGGGATATCCCCAATTGGTCTGCGTAAAACTGTGCCCGACGTTCGTTCTTATAATTTTCGGTGATAGATTGAATCAGTTCCCGGCATATTTCCTTTTTACGGTTTGAACTGCTGTTTTCTCCTGGATAGTTATGGTATATCAGCCGTATGCTTGTCAGTATAGTCTGAAGTGCCAATTCTACCAACTCAGGATCCATCTCGAAGTTTTCGTTGCAACTGGCACGTGCTAGCAGAGCGAAATAATCTTTCAGATAACCGGTCACTTCTTCGGTAAGCGGTACAATTGGTTGTTCGATTAGTTTAGGATAAGCATTTCCGATACTTTTCATCAGATTGATTCGTCCAGCACAATGAGCGGAAAAACCAGCGAAGCAGAGACATACTTTTTCTGTTTTTTCGCGGAACTGAATGATGGTGCCCGGCAATAGTGTTATCAAGTCATTGGGACGGATTTCATAATCGAGCAAGTTGATGGATGCTTTCATTGAGCCTTCGGTACATATGGCAACAATACATGCTTGCAACCGGCAAGATTGCTTATAAATATTCAGAATATCTTCTGTGACATTCGTCCATGCTAATATTTCGGTAGGCAAGTCTACCTGTGGAAAGTCCATTTTCATAGTTGTGTTTGTTATATTCGGCCGACAAATGTACATATTTTCTTTTTATTTCTTATCTTTGTTTCTATGAAAACAGTTTTTGTCGATTGGAATTTGATACCGTATGCCGAGGCATGGCAACGGCAGACGGAATGGTTTGACAGCGTTGTCCGAGCAAAAGCTCAGGGCGAAGCCTATGAGAACCGTATTATTATGTGCGAGCATTCTCACGTCTATACTTTGGGACGTAGCGGGAAAGAAAATAATATGTTGCTGAGTGACCAACAGTTGAAAGCGATTGATGCGACTCTTTATCATATCGACAGAGGGGGAGACATCACTTATCACGGCCCCGGACAGTTAGTATGCTATCCTATATTGAATTTGGAAGAGTTCGGGCTTGGACTGAAAGAATATGTTCATCTGTTGGAAGAAGCAGTGATACATGTGTGCGCATCTTATGGCATTGAAGCCGGAAGGTTGGAGAAAGCAACGGGTGTCTGGCTGGAAGGCGATACTCCTCGTGCCCGTAAGATTTGTGCGATAGGAGTGAGGAGCAGCCATTACGTCACTATGCACGGATTGGCTTTGAATGTAAATACGGATTTACGATATTTCAGCTATATTCATCCTTGTGGATTTATAGATAAAGGCGTCACTTCTCTTCGTCAGGAGTTGAAGTATGATGTACCCATGGACGAAGTGAAGCAACGCCTCGAAGAGGAGCTTAGAAAGCTATTCCGACTCCCAACTGCCAAGTGCGGTGCATAAAGCTATTCTTATCCGCCAATGCGTATGAGAAATCTACGCTATGGGCCAGAAGTTGATTCCGCTTCTTGTGCTCCCGCTTAAGACAGGAAATAAGCACGAGGCGAGAAGGAGATATTTAACTCGTCTCATAATCAGTTGTTTTTAATGTGTGACATCCGGATAACACGTATGCCTGTCCACGATTTATTATTGTCGAGCATATGGCTGAGAGGCGTATCACTGACAACCACCTTCCCTAATGTGGAAGAAGCGTGCAGCAGATGCAACTTTCCATTTTTATATTCTGCTATTCCTACATGAGCAATGTCCAATCCGGGCAACTTCGTTGTGATAGCGATAATGTCTCCGTCCATAATCCACGGCAATCCGTTTTCCGGCAATTGGCTTTTCGGTAGCCAATGTATTGCTTTTCCTGATAAGACTTTCTCATGTTCAATCATCCGTAACACATTTTCCGGCGAATCGGACAATTTCTTGTATTGTTTGGGATGAGTGGACATATATGAAAGGGATAATTTCATTGTAGGCGTGCTATTCTCAGCAGTGACATCTGTAAGGAAACCGTGCCGGACACCGTTATCAATCCAGTCGGACGTATAATGCAATCGCGAAGGATAACCGTCAATAATACCGTCCCGATACCGTATCTTTTGCAGATTCTCTGCAAAAGATGGACTGAGAGCCTGCGCCAACGTATATTCTACGAAAGTAAGGCAATCTACCGCATCCGTTCGGACGACCAGTTTCTCTTCTCCGTCCCGGTCTAAGGTATTGGCTACATATTTTGTTCCCAAATAAGACTTTCCGATTTGTAACATCGCTGTGGGTGCCGTGAACTCTGCAGAGTCCTGCGGAGCAGGCTCCGCAGACTGTTCCTGTGCAAAAGTCATTACACTGACAAACGATACTATGACGGATAAAAATCTCCCCATACTATTTATTTAACTTTCATTGAAGCTTTGATAAAGTAAAGAATCAACAGGGCATATGCTCCTAATGCTAACACTTCCGACCAGGTATTGTTCAGCCATGCTTCATTCACAAGATTGACTCCTCCGAAACGCATAGCGGCACTGATAACTCCCATCAATGCACCACCGGCAATAAAACCGGAAGCCAGCAGCGTTCCTTTCTCTCCTCTTTCCGTATTCAATGTGGCGTCCTTGCTGCGGGTTGTAACAAACCAGTTTACAGCTCCGCCCACTACCAATGGTACATTCAGTTCCAAAGGAATAAACATACCCAATGCGAAAGCTAATGCAGGAATTTTACAAAGAGTCAGAATAATAGCTAACACAGCGCCGATACCATATAACAACCAAGGTGCGCCTACGCCACTCATCAGCGGTTCGATAACGGCTGCCATCGCATTGGCTTGCGGAGCAGCCAGTGCACCGCTTGTAAATCCGTATGTTTTGTTCAGGATAATCATCACACCGCCTACGGTTGCAGCCGATACGATTGTTCCCAGAAACTTCCATGTTTCTTGTTTGGCAGGAGTGTTTCCCAACCAGTAACCAATCTTTAAGTCGGTAATGAAACCGCCCGCCATTGAAAGCGCTGTACATACCACGCCACCCATAACCAATGCGGCAACCATACCCGAAGGACCTTTCAGACCGACAGCCACCATCACTACGGAAGCTAAGATCAGCGTCATCAATGTCATTCCCGACACAGGATTAGTACCCACGATTGCAATAGCGTTGGCAGCTACCGTGGTGAACAGGAAAGAAATGCCGGCAACTAAAATAATAGCCACCAATGTATGCAATAAATTACCCTGCATTACGTCAAAGTAGAAGAACAGTACAATTAATATCAGTGTGATGATAGAGCCTATTGCGATAATCTTCATCGAGAGATCGCGTTGTGTACGTATAATAGTCTTTTCAACATTACCCTTACCGCCCATTTCCTTGGCTGCCAGTCCGACGGCACTTTTGATAATTCCCCAGGAGCGGATAATACCAATCACTCCCGCCATGGCGATACCGCCAATACCAATACTCTTCGCATAATATTTGAAAATATCCTCCGGACTCATCATCCCTACGGTAGCCGTAATCTCTGGATTCCATGTGTTTAGCACGCTGTCTCCCCAGATAGCGGACATTCCCGGAATGATAATCCACCATACCGCCAATGAACCGGCACAAATGATGGAAGCATATTTCAATCCTACAATATATCCCAGACCCAGTACGGCAGCACCCGTATTCACTTTAAATACTAGTTTGGCTTTTTCTGCCAGCATCTCTCCGGTACTGCATACACGGGTCGTGAAGTTCTCGTTCCACCATCCGAACGTAGCTACAATGAAGTCATACAAACCACCAATCATACCTGCCATCAACAACGGCTTGGCTTGGCTGCCGCCTTTCTCACCGGAGATTAACACCTGTGTGGTAGCAGTTGCTTCCGGGAAAGGATATTTGCCGTGCATGTCGCTGACGAAATATTTCCGGAAAGGAATCAGGAACAGAATGCCCAATACGCCACCCAGCAAAGAACTGATGAATACTTGCATAAAGGTAACTGTCATTTCAGGATATTTGGCTTGAAGAATATAAAGAGCGGGCAACGTAAAGATAGCTCCGGCTACAATTACTCCCGAACAAGCTCCAATAGACTGGATAATAACGTTTTCTCCCAATGCATTCTTTCTTTTTGCTGCCCCTGAAACTCCTACCGCGATAATCGCAATCGGAATAGCAGCTTCAAATACTTGCCCCACTTTCAAGCCCAGATAGGCAGCGGCAGCCGAGAAAAGGATTGCCATGGCGATACCCCAGGCTACTGACCAGAAATTAACTTCCGGATAATTTTTCGAGGAACTCATCAATGGGTTGTAGACTTCCCCTGGTTTCAACTCTCTGAACGCATTCTCGGGCAACCCGGTGAATTTGTCTTCTTCTTGTTTCATAGTTTTATAATTTGCTAATATGTCAATTTACATTTCCGTCCTCAAAGTAAACAAAAAAAAAGGAGAACCGAAAGATTCTCCTTTATGTAATGCCTATTTTTTCTTATTTGGCGTCTTTTGCTGCCATATCGCCCTCAATATATAACCTTACCATCTCTGTCTTGGCATTGGTACGCAGGGTAATCGACTTTTTGAAGTGTCCCGGATATTTACCTGTTCCGTTGTAAGTCACCTTAATCGTGCCTTTTTTGCCCGGCATGATAGGTTCTTTTGTATATTCGGGTACGGTGCATCCGCAAGAAGCTACTGCCTGATGGATGACCAAAGGAGCATCACCAATATTAGTGAAAGTAAACGTACAACTAACCACCGGGCTTTTTTCTGAGAACTTGCCGAAATCGTGAGTTGTTTTGTCAAACTTGATGTCTGCATTTGTCTGTGCAAATGCAAAACTTATACCCATAACTAATAAGGTCATTAAAAAAAGTATCTTTTTCATTTTTCCTTCTCTTTTTGATTACAAGTGCCAAAGATAATGCTTTTTCCCCTAAAATATAGCCTATGGAGTGCGAAATAGTATTAAACGGTTCACTTTTGCTATTTGGTAAGCTGGAATCCCAGCATCATTCCGTCATAATTATCGGCCAGTGAACTCACTGTTTTCAGTGCCGTACTGTTGCTCTTACTACCGATGAAAGACATAAGTTTCAACAATTTGTCCGAGTTGAACAGTAATTCCAGCGAATTTGAAGTACAATTTACTTTTGCGTGCAGGTTCAGCAACTTCAGGTATTTCAAGTTTACTTGTTTGGTCGAAGCATTGTAAGAGTACGTGCCGCTCAGTTTCTTTTTCCCAACCGTGCTGGTGAAAGTGCTGTCGGCATTAAAAGTGAAGCTCATCTGTCCGTCTCTGATGCCTATTTTGCTCAACTGTTCGTTCAGCTTACTTTCCGCCATGGTGGCTGCGGCAGCTCCGCCTGCTTTCATCAGCAGGTTGTCCGATTCGAACTCGACAGCTGAACCTTGATAATTCCATGTTCCTGTCATGTCGATAGACTTGGTATTTCCGGTAATGGCGTTCACTACTTTTGAGATGTTGTCCTTATTAAATAAGTCCGACCATGATTGTGCCTGGCTGTCAGTAGCCATGAGCATAAATGTTGCCATAAAGGCAAGTGATAAAAAAAACTTTTTCATTCCCTTTTTCATTAAATTAGAGATTCTTGTTTATGTTTTCTATGTAGTCAAGTATTTCTGCACGTCCGGTACGGTCTTCCGAAGAAGATATAAAGTAAGGGGGAAGCTCTTCCCATTGTTTGCCTAACTCGCGCAGATATGAGTTGATGTTCATCTTCAGGCGTCCACCTTTGAGTTTGTCGGCTTTGGTAAAGATGATGGCGAAAGGAATACCGTTCTCGCCCAACCATTCTATAAACTCCAAGTCTATTTTCTGGGGCTCCAAACGGCTGTCTATCAAGACAAAGAGATTTGTCATCTGTTCCCGTTCCAAAATATAATCTTCAATTATGGTACGTATCTGGTCTTTTCCCTTCTGTCCTCGTCGGGCATAGCCATATCCCGGAAGGTCGACAAGATACCAGTTCTTATTAATCAGAAAGAGGTTGATAAGCATTGTTTTTCCTGGAGTGGCGGAAGTCATGGCCAGTCCTTTACGGCTGGTCAGCATATTGATAAGGCTGGATTTTCCCACATTGGAACGACCTATAAAGGCATATTCCGGGAAAATACCTGCCGGACATTTTTTCACGTCCGTATTACTAATCACAAATTCTGCACTTGTTATTTCCATTTTCTTGTCATTTATTTCTTCATTATATTATAAACGCCGGGCATTTGTTTTCATGGCACTTTCGGTGTTTTCTTTTTCCCAGACATCAATATTAACCCTGCAAAGGTAAGCGTTCCATTTAACATTAGCAATTCGTAACCGAATTTATATCCGGTTTCTTTGGCTATCCACCAGTCCAAGGCATAGCAAAGTAGTGGAGAGGCGATAGCTATAAAAGGTACAAGTCGGTCGCTAGTCTGTCTTCGAGTAAACAGCCCGAAAGCGAACATGCCAAGTAGAGGCCCATATGTATAGGAAGCGATGATGTAGATAGCATCAATTACACTCTTATTATTTAAGATTTCTACCAGGCAAATGAAGAAAGCTAGTAGGATTGAAAGTGATAAATGCACTTTATTTCTTTTGCGGCGTGCCACTTCTTCGGTATTCTTTTCCGTATCCAGCAGGTCGACACAAACGCTGGTTGTCATGGCGGTTAGGGCAGAGTCTGAGTTGCTGAAAGCGGCTGCGATGATTCCGATTGTAAAGAGTACCAGGACGGACTGCCCCAAATAACCTTGTGTCGCGAACATTGGCAAGATGTCATCATTCATGGCAGGTAGTTCCAGTTGCATTTGTCCGGCTAGTGTTATCAACAGGATTCCCAAACACAGGAAAAGAAAGTTTAACGGAATAAATGAGAATCCGTAGCAATACATATTCTTTTGCGCTTCGCGCAGGTTGCGGCAGGAAAGGTTCTTTTGCATCATGTCCTGGTCAAGCCCCGTCATTACAATCACAATGAAAATACCGCTAAAGAATTGCTTGAAGAAATTCTGTCGGGATATCCAGTCGTCGAGGACGAAGATTCGGTTACATTCGCTGTTATGGATGGTCTGGACAATACCGCTGAAATTCAAATCCAATTTTTGAATAGTGAAGTAAATGATGAAAACCAGCGCTGCAATCAGGCAGAAAGTCTGCAAGGTATCTGTCCATACAATCGTTTTTATTCCGCTTTTATGTGTGTATATCCATACCAATGCCACTGAACCGACAGCAATCGTCCAGAAAGGGACATGCATCTCCCGGCATACATGGGTGTGAAGAATCAGGCAGACCAGATAAAGCTTTGCAGCCGTTCCCAGCATGCGCGACAACAGAAAGAAAAAGGAGCCTGTGCGATAGGCGCGTACTCCGATGCGCGTGCCAAGATAGCCGTATATGCTTGTCAGGTTGAGTTTATAATACAAAGGAAGAAGTATATGCGCCACCACCATATATCCGAAGAAGAATCCGAATACCGTTTGCATATAGGTCATGTCCATTCCGCGTATCATGCCCGGAACAGAAACGAAAGTAACCCCGGATATAGAGGCGCCTATCATGCCGAAAGAGACTACATACCAGGGCGATTTGTTCTCTCCCTTGAAGAACGCAGCATTTGAACCGCCTTTGCGTCCGGTGATACGGGCTATTAATAATAATACCGCAAAGTAACATATGATAGTGATAAGTATCATCATAACGGCTGCAAAGGTAGTATTTTTTGTAGGTATTAAAACAATAATCCGTATCTTTGCGCCAAAATATTGATAGAATAGTAATTATTATCCATGAACCAACAATATCCTTCCGTGCTGCTTGAAAAGGCAGTCGGCGAATTTTCCAAACTTCCGGGTATCGGGCGTAAGACGGCCATGAGGCTTGTCCTGCATCTGCTCCGTCAGGATACGGCTACAGTGGAAGCGTTCGGAAGTTCCATTATAACTTTGAAGCGTGAGGTGAAATATTGCAAAGTCTGCCATAATATATCCGATACCGAAACCTGCCAGATTTGCGCAAATCCGCAACGGGATGCATCCATTATTTGTGTGGTGGAGAATATCCGCGACGTGATGGCAGTGGAAGCGACTCAACAATACAGAGGATTGTATCATGTCCTGGGTGGTGTCATTTCTCCGATGGACGGGGTAGGGCCGAGCGACCTGCAAATAGAGAGCTTGGTGCAACGTGTGTCCGAAGGCGGAATTAAAGAAGTTATCCTGGCTTTGAGTACCACGATGGAAGGAGACACCACGAACTTCTATATCTACCGCAAATTGGATAAGCTGGGTGTCAAGCTCAGTGTGATTGCACGCGGTGTATCCGTTGGAGACGAATTGGAATATGCCGATGAAGTCACTTTAGGACGTAGCATTGTGAACCGGACAGTTTTTACCGGAACTATATAAATTGTCATCTTTAGAATTTAGGACGAACATGGAAGAACATATAAAGCGTGCTGTCAGGAATTTGAACATCAGTTATGTTTTCTTTTGGGTGCTCCCGGCATTCCTGCTTGGGGCAGGGGAGTTTGAACTCATTCCTGTAGGAAGTATTGAAGGAAACATACAGGCTACTTATTATTTTGAAACTATCGGTATCTTACTGACAGCTTTGTGTATACCTCTTTCTCTGAAACTATTCAGCCTTGTGCTCAAGAAGAAAATAGACAATATGACTATCACGCTTGCGCTGAAACGTTATGTACAAATGAGTATCGTCCGGTTGGGAATACTCGAAATAGCTATCATTGTCAATCTTTTATGCTATTATTTGACATTGAGCAGCACAGGCAATCTTTGTATGTTGATCGGACTGACAGCTTCTTTGTTCTGTCTGCCCAGTGAGAAAAAACTGCGTAACGAACTTCATATTTCAAAAGACGAAGACGAATGAGACAATCTTTTTTAATGAACGACCGCATCTATCTTCGTGCAGTGGAGCCGGAAGATATGGATGTCATGTACGAAATGGAGAATGACCCTTCTATGTGGGATATCAGTAATTTTACGGTTCCTTATTCCCGCTATGTGTTACGGCAGTATATCGAAGGGTCGCAGTGTGATGTCTTTGCGGATAAACAGTTGCGTCTGATGATTGTTGGCAAATCCGAACATTGTATACTTGGTACGATTGATATTACGGATTTTGTTCCTCTCCATTCTCGTGGCGAAGTAGGAATTGCTGTTCATAAAGACTATCGGCAACAAGGCTATGCTAGTGATGCATTGAAATTGCTTTGCGAATATGCCTTTGATTTTCTTTCTTTAAGCCAGCTATACGCACACGTGGCAGTAGATAACGAGAACTGCATGAGATTGTTTACATCTTGCGGCTTCACCCAATGCGGACTATTAAAGAATTGGCTGCAAGTAGGCGGTTGCTACAAAGATGCGGCACTCCTTCAGTATTTGAACCCCAAGAAATTAAAGTGATAAATCATCTAGTTGAAGGTAGGCACTTGTGGGAAACGCGATCACGTTTCGTACTTGCTGCCTAACTTCTCCAAAGCTTTCCGCCACATATCCTTGGTGTTATCTTTCATCAGATAGGATTTTTCTTCTTCAGAGACCAGCCATGTGTTTTCTTTAATTTCATTGTGCAACTGCTCGCTTTCCCAGCCGGAATATCCCAGGAAGAAACGAATGTGCCCGTTTATCTCATTCCCCTGCAATATGTATTTCTTTATTTCGTCAAAATCCCCATTCAGGTAAAGACCTTTGCTGATAGAAATAGAACCGGGGATATCTGTTAATGTATGAAGATAAAATAAGGTATCGGTAGCAACAGGCCCACCTTTATATAGAGGAATTTCATTGAGATATTTAAATTCCATGATGATCTCGTTGAGAAGTAGTGGCAGTAGCTTGTTGATGACCAATCCCATACTTCCTTCCTCCGTATGGTCAACCAGTAATATTACAGATCTGCCAAACGTCACATCACGTAAAAAAGGTTCGGATATTAAAATCTTTCCTCTTGACGGAAGTACATTATTCGATTGAATTTTAAATATGTTCAGGTCTATATTCATGCCACTAAAGTAATAAAAAAAACGGAATAACAATCGTTCTTTCCGTTTTTTTTTTCATTTTAAGAGTAGCTTTTATGAATATCTCCTATCTATTGCTTAGACTATCGGATGATTTTCCGCAAATAGCTTCATCCTTTCGTCAAGCTGTGCATATTGATGGTCTTTAATAAAGGATGTACACGCCCGTAAGCCTTCCTGATGGCTTCCCGTCGTAACCAATGATATTGCACTTACGCCATAGTACATGAGTTCCTTAGCCAATTCACCACTGGTCATTCCCGGATACCCGATTGTAAAATAGAATCCGTCTGCAATCGGATCACCCAAGTCATTATCATATACCAGATGGAATCCATGGCGAAGGAAGATATCTTTTAACTTCTTTGCTCTTTCACCATATATTTTCACCTCGTCAAGAAAGTTATATTGTCCTTCATTAGCAGCTTTCAGCATCGCAGCCATGGCAAATTGCGCCGAATGGCTTGTTCCCGAAGAAAGCGCATAAAGCACCCGATGAATAAAGACTGTACCGAAAGTGCCACCTCCATAACGTTTGCTCAGTCCCGGATAGCTTCGGTGGTATAACTTGTCGGAAATACAACTTATGCCAATGCGCTGTCCGGCATAACTGAATGCTTTAGAGCCTGAAATCAGTAATACATAATTATCTGTATAATGAGCAACCGATGGCTGGAACGGTGCCTGATATGGCTTACTCAGGTTCTGACGGAAATCCATGGCGAAATAAGCCAAATCTTCCAAAACGATTACATCATATTGCGTAGCCAACTCACCGATGATTCTTAATTCTTCATCTTTCAGGCAAATCCAACTGGGATTATTCGGGTTTGAATAGATAATTGCCGATATATTTCCTTTCTTCAGATAACTTTCCAGTTTCTCTCTCAATTTCTCGCCCCGATAGTCATATACATCAAACGTCTCATATTTTTGTCCCATCACTACCAACTGCTGTTTCTGTACAGGGAATCCCGGATCAATAAACAGGATTGTATCTTTTTTCTCATCGCATTGGCTGCAAGTGAGGAATGAAGCGAATGTACCCTGCATGGAACCTGTCACAGGTACGCATCCTTCCGGGCTCAAATCCACATTTATGAATGCTTTGATAAAATTAGAAGTTTCTTTCTTTAGCTCCGGCAATCCGTTAATGTCAGGGTATAAACTGGCAATGCCTTTCTGTAATGCTTCAACTTCCGCTTTTACCCCTACGGCAGAAGGCGGAAGTCCCGGAACACCCATTTCCATTTTAATGAATTCCACTCCCGATGCTACTTCAGCCTTTGATGCAATAGCTTTCACTTCCCTGATAGTAGCCTTGGAAAAATCGACAATTTGAAACTCATTTATAGTTTCATCAATCAGATGTCGCTCAATTGGTGTATTTTTCATTCTATTTTCTATTTTATGTAATAGCTGCAAATGTACACGATAATTCTAAATAAATCCACTTTTTCAGAAAAAAAGATACTGAAGCTATTGCAGGTTTCAAAAAAATATCTACCTTTGCATCCGCAATCGAGAGAGATGCTTTAGTGGATGTTTTGGTGCGTTAGTTCAGTTGGTTAGAATACATGCCTGTCACGCATGGGGTCACGGGTTCGAGTCCCGTACGCACCGCAA
>Ga0073908_1003203_pt1 | contig 17477 bp, 10 predicted proteins | sample MucameincwithD2O_FD_65484 | JGI IMG/M metagenome (GOLD analysis project Ga0073908, IMG submission 65484) | Mouse cecum microbial communities from Vienna, Austria - Mucus amended microcosms incubated with D2O | ecosystem: Host-associated > Mammals > Digestive system > Large intestine > Cecum...
TGGTAGCATTAAGCATCAAAAAGCCCTTAAAAGACATCTATACGAGTCTGTTTCATGCTGTATGAGATAAAAATAGTCCATTTCCTATCATGTCAAAGTTTTACCGGACAGCAATAAAATGATTATGGAAATTGGAACTACGCCCTATAACCTTAGCCGGCATGGGGCATAGGACAACTTTCCTTCCTTCTTTAAGGAATTGTTTAGCCCTGTCGTCAAATACCGTCGTATAGAGAACATCCGCCGTAGACTGCATCAGTTCTTTCAGTTCCCGACGAGGATATACCCAAATATCCCAGCTATTATTGATTGTATTATTCACCGATAAATGAACAGTCAGCTTTTGAGGAGCGGTGATACCGTTAAGTGCATAACTAAATTCTCCTGCGGAAAAAACACCATGATTACCGATATTTTGTGTTTTTAGCTTTCCACTTTTCAGCACCTTGCCGTCCGCATCTGTCACCCACCACTTAAACTTAGCGTTTTTCAGGGCAGAGGGACTATAATTATAGATTTCCGCTTTTCCTGTGAATACGTCATCGTTATAGTACGAACGTTTCGAAAAACGCAGCAGAGCCACAGTCGGAGCACAGAATTCCCGGAACTTCTCCGGTGTAATCAGTCCTTTAGAATTCCAGAAAGGATCGAGGATACCGACAGGCGCATATCCTTGCCCCGTAAAGTCATTAATAGACAAAAGCTGGAAACCGGATTTCAGATAAGTACGCAGTTGAGCTTCAATCACGTCTTTATATTCGAGTACGGTTTGCGCACCGGAAACCTGATAGAAATCATCTGCCTGATCCAACATGCCATGTGCTTCCAAAGAATCACGATACACTTCAAAATTGCGTGCTTGTACAGGGCCGGTAAAGTTAGGAATCTCCTTAAAATTAGGATAGATGCAGCGTTGTCCCGATTCATGGGAAATGACAGGTACGTCAATACCCAATTCTTTGTTTTTATCCCAGTCGGTAGATGGTCGTCCTTCATAAATAGCCATGTGACCTTTAGTAGTCTGGTGAGTGATATAGAATTGGCCGGACTTGACACGGGTACGGGCCGTCGAACCGCTGTACAGTCTGCGGCTGTCAGTGGTACGTCCATAATGAGTAAGTTCTTCGATAAAATCAAAATTACCGGTAATCTCATTACCATTGCAATAGAGAACAAAGGAAGGATGATTGCCATACTCTTTCAGAATGGCTTTCTGCTCGCGACGGAAGAAATTATAACGGGCTTCGTCCGGTTCAGCATCTTTTCCCCACATCGGCATTTCCACTTCAAGATATACTCCCAATTTATCAGCCACCCGAAATGCAGCCGCAGGCGGACACCAAGAATGAAAACGCATGTGATTCATTCCATAGTCTTTCAGGATAGTCAGCACACGTTCCCAAGACGCATCATCCACCGGCGCATAGCCTGTTTTAGGGAAGACAGCGTTCTCTACTGTTCCACGTAAGTGTATCCGGTTACCATTGAGATAGATTTTATCCTTATCCGCCGTTATCTCACGCATTCCGAAAGTAGTAGAACGGCTATGTTGATAGTTTGCATTGTCAGCACGGATAGTCAGGTCACATTGCAATGTATAAAGATTGGGAGTAAATTCATCCCACAACCGGACATTCTTTCCTAATGCGATAACATCTTCTACATAAAAGACAGAATCATTTCCACTGACGGTTATCTCTTTATTCAAATCATACGAATTGCCTGATATTGTAAAAGCCGCTTTTCCGGTAACCGGTTTATGAGTATGATTCAGTATTTTCATTTTCACTTTTACCGAACGGTCTGACACATCCGGATATAACTGCATATCATCAATGTACACAGGGTCTACAGCCATTAACTTCATTTCACCCAATATGCCATTCCAGTTGATTTGCGTAAATTCGGAATGAGCATGATCCCATTTGTGGGTATCATACTGATAACGATTGTCAATACATACGGTAATAACGTGTGTCTTACCCGGTTTCACAAAATCTGTCAGTTCATGATTGTGAGGAACACTGACATAATCAATCTTACTAACCTCTTTCGTATCCACATAAATGGAACTTAGCCAATGTGTCCGTTCAAAATACATGAAGATACGTTTCCCTTTCCATTCCTTCGGAATAGCAATCTCACGTTGATACCAAGCCGGCCCCATGTATTCATATACACGGGTCAGACGGTCAATATGCCGATACGGAGATTTGTAACCTATCTTGTAATCATCCGTAATGGCCGGCAGGACAATCGATTCTTGCAAACGATGTATATAACGCACATCCAACGAACCACGCCGGAAATCCATCACATCCGTCTGAAATCCCCACTTACCGGATAAATCTATTTCCTGCGTCTGCGCTTTCAAAGGTGATAATTGGGTTATCAGCGCAAATGCAACAAAAACTAACTTTATAAACTTGTTCTTCATATAAATATCTATTAGTGATCTTACTTCAAATGTTTATCGGCAAACTTCACAAACTGCGTCCAGTCATACAGATTAATATCATGTTTTCCCGAACGGATATGATAACCTATAGTGCCTGACAATACAGGCTGATTGACAGCCGGCATTTCTTTTACCGGCAATCCCGGCAGCCCGAACAACTCATAAACAGGAGAGGCATATACACCGGAAAGAAATTCCCCTTTCGGGTCAGCCCAGCGGTCTTCTTCCGCACTGGCAATATAGACCGGACGGGGAGCCATCAGAGCAATCAATTGATGCTGGTCGACAGGAAGAGTGTCTTCTTTATCATTGTATTGCCAGAAATTCCGGCAAAACCAATGTGTAAACTGACAGTTCACAACCCGTACAGTCTCTCCGAACTTTCTCCGCGACAATGCCGCACCACCACAACCGGAATCATTAGAAATAACCAAAGCAAAACGTGGGGCTATCGCACCGGCCCATAAAGTCGTTTTTCCGAGACGTGAATGCCCGAAGATGGCTATACGTTTGGCGTCAATGTCTTTATCCGTTTCAAAATAATCCATCGCACAACTCATTCCCCATGCCCAGGCAGCCAGAGTTCCCCACTCATCTTCAGCAGGCCGTGTCTGTCCCTTTTTGTAGTACAACGGATGAACTCCGTTCTGAAAACCATCATCAAAATCCGGATCAATGTCCCCACGGTAGAAAGTGGCCAGTCCATATCCATGTTCCATCAACATCTCTACCGGCCATCTGGAAGCTGCACTACCCCGGGGAAACATATGTTTTCTGCCATTAGTCAGGGTCAGGACATCAGGAAGCGTATAGACAGGCACCTTACTCTCATCATAATTTACTTTTGCGATAACTTGTTCCAGTTCCGCAAGTTCTGATGTGGACTTGGAGCGAAGCCCTGTTTCATGGGCCGATCTCTGCCCCATTCAAATAAACACGGCAACGATAGCTGACAGCTCCGAAATAAAGGAACTGACGTTTATGTGTCAAACGCTTTGCATCAAAATGACGTGCATACCATACTGTGCCTTCATAGAATTTAAGCTCCGGTGTTTGTGAATTCCAGTCACCGGGAACATTCAGCCGCAATCCTCCTTGAAAAGAATATTCATAGAAATCAGTGTTGCCTTTAGGACCTTGATTTCTATATACCTTCATTCCCCGACCTTGGTCATACAAGTCAATGATAGCATTCCATTTGCCGTTTAAAGAACGGATATCCCGACCATATACATTAGTTATCAGGTTTTGAGCTACTGCATTCCCTACAAAAAGGATAAACAGCAACATACACACGATTGTCTTTTTTCTGATTTGCATTAAATTATCTATTTACAAGATTAATATTCTTCTAATTATCAACGATTTACACTCACGTTACTGAGTATATATATCCAGCATGGTGAGTATATATGACCAGCGTGGTGGGTATATAGATACACCACGCTGGATATATATGGCCTGTAAACAGGATAATTATCTTATTTCATAGCGATATAGCATAAAGTCATTCTTCTCAGGTAGAGAGACTTTTATTGTTCCTTTTCTGCCGACAGTCGTTACCATCAGTTTCCCATTCCCCAGTATCGGCGTACACATAACTTCTGCACCTTCGGGCAACCATGTTTCCACCCATGTCTCCTCCCGTGCATTATCTTCCCTGTAAATAAGGAGATAACCGTTTTTTGAATGACAAAGAGACTGAAATCCAGTCCACGAGCGCCCCGAAGGCTCTTCCCCAATCGGTAAAATAGTTCCTTGATGGAAATCATACTGCACTTTCTTATACTTCTCCATTAAGTCTTTAATGCCAAATGCTTCTTCCGGCAAGTTGGAAGCCTCAAACCATGCCAATGGTTGCCCCGCCATGGTGGTCGCAAACAAATATTCAAAAGAATATCGGTGCGGGGCAAACGGATCATCTCCATATTTCTCCGTATTTCTCCATTTATTCAGAAACTCGATTTGTAATTTCTCTGCCGGAACATATTTGGACAGCATCCACAGGTTGCGAAGCGTCCAGTACGGATAGTAATTCTGCCAATCCGTATAACGGTTCTCTAAAAAGATGTTTCCATATTCGTTGAACATATGATAACCTCCCCGCCGACTGGCTGTCGCATCCAAATTGAACATGACTTTATTATCCGTTTCCACCAATACTTTATCAAACAAGTTCCGGAGATTAATCTCCGCTTTCTTGGTAGGAATAGTCAATCCGTCAATCTTAAAAATACGGATACCATATTCACGATACAATCCTATCAGTGTTTCGGCATCTTTCTCCCAGTCGACAAAATCATTCTGCACACTCGGATTAAACCACAAACCAATTTCAATGCCCAGTTTCTTTCCTTTCTTTACTATCGGAGCCAATCCGCGGGGATATTTGACAGGATCCGGTTTCCAATAGTCCTTATTGTCCCAGATATTCTTAAAAGAACCTTTAGCTACCGCTGAGTTCGGGCTCTTGCCCACCTGCCATCCATCATCTATTTGAAAATGAGTGATTCCCAGTTTTGCGGCACGTTCCAACTCTTGCAGGCAAAATGCTTCATTGACTTTTGTGTCCTGACTACGGTCGCCCCAAGTGTTCATCATAACCATTTCATCACGATTCCGGAAATGACGGCGAATGTTCTTCTGGTAACTGCGGAGCGCTGTCAGTGCCTGCAATTCACCCTCGCCATATACCCCTGTGACGCAACTATATGTTCTTGTCCATGTATCTTCCTGAATATCCTTTTCAGTAATTCCCAGTCCTGTAATCATGAATTTCCCGAATTCTGCGATGAAATCAGCACCTTTATAGGCTAACTGGACACTGGAACAAGGGGATTCTTTCAGAAAGAAAAAGCCGGTGCCTGCTTCCCCGTTTCGAACAAAGAGCAAATTCCCCCGATAACTGTTTTTACGATAGGCTATAACATCCCTCTCTGCCAACAAATTGTTATTCCAATCTGTCACATCCCAAAATTCAACAGCCTTGGCATGCCAATGCTGCCCTTTAAGATATAATTGATCCAAAATAGCCGTAACGGATTTGGATTTCATGTCTTCAACGAACTCGATGTTTTTCCGGTCAGCCGCATTTTCTTCCCGTCCGCCAAAAACGCTGTTAACACTCCCTTTCAGATAAGTGTCACATGCTATGGCCGGACAACCGTCATATATACGATAAATCCGTTGTATATCCAATGTTCCCAAAGAAAATGTAACTATCGTCTTCAAGTAGGCCGGATGAATATCAGTCGCAGCCACCTTTTCTACCCGACAAGCTCCTTTGGAAGCTTCCCGGGTATCTTTGGAGATAAAGAAGTCCGGTGCCTGCTTTACCGTGAAAGTTGTTTTCCGGTTTGCCTTATCGCTCAGACTATAAGTGACAAGATTACCGTCATTCCAAATGAATTTTCGTTCAATACACTCATTTCCAATCACTAATGTATCTCCCTTCAACTCACTGTAGCAGGTTTTCTGTGCATAAAGAGAAGACAGAGTACAGGCCAAGGCCAATACTATCAATAGTTTTTTCATGGTTAAAAAGTTATTATTATTTCTTCAAGGTACATGAATCCTGTAACCTTTCGTTAACCCCATCAAGTAGCTGATTGCCTGTTACCTTACGGTTACTTCCTGCAATTTAGCCCATCCGGCATTCAACATGTTCTCCGGCACAGCCATTTCCAAGCCGATCGCATTATCCTTGGTAGTATCAACAAGCCCCACTGCCCAATAATAACTCCCCGGAGTTACCCCTTTGAGACGTAAATCAAAAGTGTAAACTGCAGGGATACCTTGCATCCATTTGGATAAGTCTGTCTGTTTGTCCACAAACACCTTCTGCACCCTATTCCGACTGTCCATCAGCGCGAAAGCCACTTTATATTTTTGGTTCCATTGCGGAATATTGGTAGGGCAATATCCCCAGCCAAGATTATTCCAACGGTGTATAATCCGAAGTTTCTGATTCTTTGCCACATCTGTAGGTAAGGAAATCATATCCGGATAGAGACGATAGCCGCCTTCCGAAATAAACTGTTGCACAAGAGGGAATGTATTGTGAAACCACGATTCCATTTCACCCACACGGAAGTCCATCATATTGACACGCGCCTCTTTACTATCATCGAATTCTCCCTGACGCACATCTTCGGGATGTCCCTTCCGATAATTGCGGGGATCCACCCAAAAGCTGTGGATTTTGCCTGTAATCCATCCGCCTTCCATCAGTATGGGGCGAACGCCGAAATATTTCTTGGCAAAGTCACGTTCCCATTCACCATAATACAGCCCCATACCGAATGCGTCATGACGCAAAGAATATCCTTTTTCAACTACTTCATCAAGCAAGAACTCACTGTCAAGGTCATACTTATTATCGTCCCAGTCCTTACCGGCACCCACAAAACGATGATAGTTGATGACAACCGGAACGTCTCTGAATGCTTTCAGATACAAGTCTGCCAGCCAGTCAAGTACAGGTTTACGGGGCTTTTCATCTCCCGTAGAATAAAGCGTAGTGTGATACTCGCCCCACTTTCCCAGACCTGTTCCGTCGATAAAGTCCACCTCGTCAGGATTGCCAAAGTCTTTGGCTAAAGCCCAAACGAATTTTTCATAATACTTTTGAAAAATAGGGTCATCAGGATAAGGTGACCATCTTCCTCTCCACACGAAGCCCTTCGTACCAGCCTCCCGCACAAAGTCGGGCGTAAAGTCATAGCCTTTATCACGGCTGTCGACCACCACCCTGAAAGCAAGACGCATTTTTCTTGCACGTGCTCCCTCAATCAGCATTTTCAGCATGGGATCCGTATTCCAGCCATAAACGTTTTCTTCAGGATTCAACTTCCTCCAACTGGTACGGATATAAAGAGTATGGGCATAATCGGACACCTTTACCGTTCCCACACCGGGTACCTGCATATTGTCACACTTCTCCCAGAAATCTTCCTTCACACCGGGGGTGGCATAAAGCACCCAGCCGGTTTGTGGGTTACGCAACAAGCGCTGCCTGTCTGGTTCTATTCTTATTATCTTGTTATCCCGTGCCAAGTTCTGCTTCAAGGTTCCGGCATCCGACCCGCCGCTTATGGCAGCGGCTTGAAGCGCAAACACCCCTAAAAACATAGACACCAAAAGTCCTGCTCTCATTTTATCTTTAATCATACAACTCATCATATGTATTTACTTATTTTACCATAAGTGTCTGTAATTTCAACCAACCGGAATCCAGTAGGTTGGCATCCTTGTTCACGGCCATTTCGAGTCCGATTTCATTGTCTTTGGTAACATCCACCAAACCTACCGCCCATGAATAGGCGCCAACAGAAACGCCTTTCAGATTCAACTTGGTGGTATAAGTAGTCGGGGCTTCCTTCAGCCAAGTCGACAGGTCGGTTTGCTCGTCCACAAATATCTTTTTCACTTCATTATTATCATTCAGCAATGCAAAAGCCACTTTATATTTCTGATTCCAAGTTCTGATATTAGTAGGACAATATCCCCAACCCATATTGCGCCAGCGGTGAACAACAGTAACATCCTGACCACCATTTGCCGAAACAGGCAAAGAAACCATGTCCGGATAGAGACGGTAACCGCCTTCCGCTATAAAGCGTTGCACATAAGAGAAAGCTTTTTCAAACCACGATTCTGTTTCTCCTAGACGGAAGTCCATCGTATTGACACATGCCAGCATGGAATCTTCAAACTCTCCCTTGCGGACATCTTCGGGATGACCTTCCCGATAACGATAAGCATCATCGAAATACCAATAACGGTGCGTGTCGGTCACCCATCCACCTTCCATAATGATAGGAAGCTTATATCTGTACTTCAAGGCAATATTTTTCTCCCAATCTTTATAATAGCCACTCATACCAAAAGCATCGTGACGCAGGATGTATCCGTTATTGAGGGCTATGTTCAGCAACGGCTCCGCATCAGGCGGCACTGTTTCCTGCCAAGAATCCTGATAAGTATCGCCCAACATACGGTGATAGTTGATCACCAGAGGCACTTTCGTGAAATGACGTGCATACAACGCTGTAATCCACTCCATTACCTGAAACTTATTTCCATCGTTAGCATAAATCATAGCGTGCGACTCTCCCCATTTACCCAATCCGTAACCGTCAATAAAATCTACCTTATCGGGGTCATTGTATTGGCGGGCAAAAGCCTCGATAAACTCTCCATAGTGCTTTTGGAACACTTGGTCATCAGGATAAGGACACTTATTGTTTGCTGTATTATACCATTTACAGCCTTCATCGAATACGAACTCAGGAGTATTCTGTTTTTGGTCGCGCCCATCCACCAGTACACGCAAGGCGATACGTAATCCTCTATCATGTACACTTTTAATGATACGTGAGATATCGGAGCTAGGGTCATCCCAAGCATATTTTCCCTTTTGGGGCTCCAATGTCTTCCAATTCGTACGCAGGTAGCAGGAAGAGGCGTAATCGGAGACTTTTACGTATTTTGCCAAATCAGGCACATACATGTGGTCATAGCCTCTTTCTTGCCAAAACTGTTCGTTTTTCTCACGTGCCAGATACAGTACCCAGCCATTCAGAGGATTCCGAAGAACACGTGTCTTATTAGGGTTAATCCGCACCGTTACATTCTCGGCAGGGAAACCTTCATTGCCGGTGTTTCCCGTTTCACTTTCACTATCCGAGCAGGCGACCGACACCATGGAGGTGAAAAACAATGCCCCTAAAGACATTGCTGCATATTTCCAATTTATCTTCATTCGTTTATTCTTTTTAAAAAGGGTGTACTGCCTTTCGTGCAGGGCAGACACCCTCTTTGGATTACTTTAATTTTCACTCATATATATACGTTGATTTCTCAAGTCTACAATAGTGAGTATATTACCCATAAGCCAAGTAAAATGAGACTCACGTTGCTGTACTGAATGTCCCATTCCAATCGGCGTCCAAACATTAAGCTGCAAGGGCACTTTTTGCTTGAAATTAGGATTATCACGCTCCTCTTCCGGTACTACGGGACCGATACTCCATGAGAAGTTAGGACCACCCGGGAAATTCGGATTTATAGCTTGAACATTGAGAACAAACTTGCCATTTTCCTTTTTACCCGGCTCTGAACCCCAATCTGATACCCAGGTAGTTTTACCTACAAGAATCTGAGGATCGGCTAAACTCTGTTTAAAATGACCGTCTTTCAAATTATTTGTCCACTTGGTTATGTCTCCATACGCCCAAAGATTCGTAACCTCTACCCTATACGGTCCACCACCCGATTTATCCGGGAATTCCGCAACATACGGCTCCAGTTTCTTGTCAGGAGAGTAGATTTTCAGTTTGCGGGTCTGCGTGTTCAAGATGACACGATATTCACCGTCTTTAGGTAAGTTAAGCATTGTAGGCTCATCACCCAATACAACATCTACCTCTTCACCGTCTATCCAGTTATTAACGCCTTCTGCCAACTGAATATAAGTGTCGCCCTGTTCAGTTTCCAAAGCAATACCCATCTCACCTTGTACTAAGTCTTGCACAAATGCATATTGGAACTCATTCTCCATGGTTTTGCTCATTACCAGCTTATCATTGTCGGTAGAAGTGCCGGAAAGAACAATGCGGTTTGCTTCCCATACCAACGGGCGGTAAGGACGCACATTTACAGTAACGGTACGTACCTCGGGCTTGGCGTAGCGAGGTCCGCCTTCCCACTTCGCAATGACACGAAACTGTACGGGCACTACTTTGGAGTAGTTCTGTCCCCACTTATCCACCAGCAACATTTGTAGTTCTTCGGTAGTATAGCTTTTATTAAACACTCCATAGTCCTCATCGACACGCACACAGGTTTCAAACCCGCGTCCTTCGATATCTATTTTAGTCACATAAGAGATGACATAGTCTTCGGGCATCTCACGAGCCGGTGTCCAGTCAAAACTCAGTGCCACGTCATTCGGTCTGTCCCTGTCCAGTTCTATATCCGTAGCCGAAACAGTCAGTTCCATCGTCTCGCCGGGGTTGGTGAGCCACGTCAGGTCGGCTTCCTTCTCTTCCTTACATCCGCCAAGGGCAAGCAGAGCCACCAATGGCAGAGCTTTATAAAATAGTTTGTTTCTCATACTTCATCTTGATTTTATAGTGTGAATCAATTCATCCAACCCGGCATCTGTTTCAAGTTCGGGTTCTTGTCTATCTCATTCTGGGGTATCGGCCACCAATAGCTTTTGAACTTACGAGTCTGATAGCGCACTCGTTTATAAAATTCATCTCTATTCCCCTTTTCAGCCAGCATATTCATGCCATAGAAGTTACCGTCCAACACATCTTCGGCCTCTTTCCAACGGCGCAAGTCGAACCAGCGCAAACCGCCTTCGCAATTCATCTCCACTCTTCTCTCGCGACGAATCAACTTACGCATTTCTTTCGGATCAGTTGGAATTTCGAGACCGGAAGTTCCATATTGCGGAATGCCGGCTCTTTCGCGAATCTTATTGATGTATTTCACAATATCTGCCTTGTCGACATCGTAAGTGCCTTTTGCCATGCTATATTCGAGCGCAGATTCCGCATAGCTCAGGTAGGCCTCCGCAAGTCGGTAGAGGATGCCTTGGCGTGACTTATAAGTACCGGTATTCGTTGAATGAACGAACGTCGGGTCTACATGCTTCCGAATCAGATAACCGGCTGACGGGTTATCGTGCGAGGGCTGGCCGTCTTCTCCATTAAAAAAGAAATTCGTTGTTTTTCCTTTTCCCCAATGATACTGTTCGTTGTAGACTACCGAAATATAGAAGCGGGGTTCACGGTTGCAATACATATTAAATGTGTTCTTCGGAGCTACCACATGAGAGTCACCGCTGGCCTTGCTACCCGCTACGGCATAATGCCAGTTAGTAGCACGTACATCATCTTCGGTCGAGTAACCTGTTTCGCTGTATGCAGATTCCGGGTTAATGTCAACCGTTTGTGTATTGCCACTGTTGTTATATCCTAAAATAGGCATTTTACCGTTCTTCATAAAGAAATCGTCCACCAGCAACTGAGTAACACCTAGCGAACCAGACCCACCGGCACCACGAGGAAGAGCTTGGTCGTCAAACCAACCTGCATTATCCTTAGTACGCGGGAAAATAATTTCCGTATTGCCTTCCTTATAACGAAGCATCATCATGTTCTGATAAGAAAGGAACGGATCAATAGTTACTCCATCAGACAAATATTCCTTATATAAAGCGTGTCCCGCTTTCTCGGCTTCGTCAATCAGCAGTTTATTGGCGTCTTTCGCCCGTTTCCAATGATTTTCATTGAAAGTGGAATTAAAGATTTTCACACCATCTACATTGGTCATAGCTTGCATTTCGGGGTCCATTCCCTTCCCGTCAGGACTGGGATTCACCAACTGACTGGCGGCAAACGTCAGCAGACGGGCGCGGATAGCAAGGCAAATCAGCGAAGTGATACGACCGTATTTATTTGCTTCATCATAAGATGCAGGCAATTGTCGGGAAGCTTCCAACAACTCGTTAGCCGCCCAGTCTACAACAACATCAAAAGGTTCTTGTTTCAGTAATAAAGATTCCCCCGATAGTTCTACAGCCGCTTCCCGAATAATAGGAACTGCTCCGTACGTCATCGCCATCATAGCGTGGTAGTAAGCAATGAAAAAACGACACTCCGCTTTCATGTAATTAATCTCCTTTTCAGATACATCGAGCAAAGGATGCGCATATTTAATCAAAGTGTATGCTTGACGAATTGCCTTTGGATACTTATCCCAATAAGTCACTACTCCCGGACTGATAGGGGTCCAGTTTCCATTCTGATATTGAATCGCCTTAAATCCCTGTGACTCCCACCCTACAGAAGGTGCAAGTTCGTCAGCAATGGCATCCGGACCGTCATAAATATAAAACTCCGGCATTACAGAATAGAGATAGGAAAGCCAACGTTCCAGATTGCCTCTGTTGGAAAATACATTCTCCAATGTCAGCTGGTCATCCGGCATTTTGTCCAGATAATCAGAGCATGAAGTTAAAGGCAATACACCCAAAACGCCCAATAATATATATGTAATAATTCTGTTTTTCATATCATATTTATTTTAGAAAGTAATGTCAAAACCTACTGATACTGATTTCATAGCCGGATATTTAGCACCGTCACCGGTTGCCAGCTCCGGATCCCACAGATTGAACTTTGAGAAGGTTAGCAGGTTCGTTCCACGTACGAAAACACGGGCATTGGAAATCACAAACCCTTGCAACCATTTCTTCGGACAGGAGTATCCTAATTCTAAATTTTTCAGACGCAAGAAACTCATATTGCGCAACCACCAGGTAGACTTCTGGCTATTATTGGCATTCGGTCCGTAATCGGCACGCGGATAGAATACATCCTGGCTTTGGTTATCCACCGTCCAACGATCTTGATAGTTATCAAAGATATTATACATAGACCCCTTATTGGATGCCGGCATAATATTGGAGGAAAGGATGCGCCAAGTGCGCCCGATGCCCTGGAACATAGCTCCAAAATCAAGGTCTTTCCAACGTAAATTCACTCCGAATCCATAAACTATCTCCGGATTCTCGGTACCTCCGATAGCCATTTGGTCATAAGTGTCGATAACTCCGTTCTTATCAAGATCCACATATTTAATATCACCCGGGCGAACTTTTGCTGTAAAAGTTTGTTTCGGAACACCATCTTTCAAAACTCCGTTCTCCACATCTTTAAAATCATCTTCTGTAAACAAACGGTCGTGGACATAGCCGAAAATCTGCCCTACCGGATGACCGGTTTCAGCACGAGTTGTTCCAATGGTTCCCAAAGGTTCATCTTTGTCGATGATTTCATTATGGGCATAGGTGAAGCTACCCATCAGACCGATAAAGAAGTCTTTACCGATTTGCTTGTTGACGTTCAATGTCACTTCCGCTCCTTGATTCTTCACTTTACCACGGTTGCCCCATGGTTTCCTATAGAAACCGGAGGTAGCAGGAATAGAGTTCAACTCTACAAGGATGTTGTTACGGCGTTCGTCGAACAGATCTACCTGAAGGTCTACCATGCCATTGAACAAACCCAGTTCCAAGCCAACGTTGGCTTTGTTCACAATTTCCCAAGTCAAATCAGGAATCCCGAAGTCACCCTCTACCATATTATTACGTCCATAATCTCCGTCCAAGCCCCAACGGTATAAGTCAGGCACATCATTCCATTGATCAAGGATAGTGGATATATAGGCAAAACGACGTCCTTTCAGATTAGCATTACCTACCTGTCCGTAGGAAGCACGCAACTTCAATTTAGAAATCGTGTTGCGAAAAGGCTGCATGAAAGGTTCTTCCGAAACAATCCAGCCAACAGCAGCCGACGGAAAGAAACCATAGCGTTTTCCTTTGGCGAAGTTTTCAGTACCGTTGTACCCAAAATTGAATTCGGCTACATACTTTCCACTGTAGGTATATGAAGCACGTCCGGCCAATCCCTGATTACGGTAAGGCAGCGATTCCCCCTTATCGTAATGGCGGCGGTTGAAGAGTAGCATGGCAGATACGGCATGTTTGTCAGCAAAGGTACGGTCATAATTCAAGCTTGCTTCCATATAGATACTCTTGTCACCATATTCTGCCGATTTGGAAGTACCCAAGAAGTTACCACCTTGTTGTTTTTGGGCCAGAATCAATTCGCCCTCTTCGTTTCTGCCGCTAGCGGCATTCCAATACTCTATTTTCTTGGAACGAGTCACTTTGCCGGTAGAATAACGGTCAAATGAGAAAGTTCCTTTTATTTTCAAACCGGGAGTCAAAAATTTCAGGTCTTGCTCCAGAGAAAACAGCGTCTCAATCTTACTGGCAGTGGAACGGGCGAAACCGCTCTGAGTAGCCATTGCCCAAGGATTACCCTCTTCCTGCCAAGCAGGAATCTCACCGGATGAATAGCGGATGGGAAACATGAAGGGAGTGAAACGGAACGCACGGCTGAAAATTTGGTCCGTACTTTCAGGCGAAGAGTTACGATCTTGAAGATAACCACCGATGTTAAAACGAACCTGAGTAGTAGGAGAAAGCTTCAAGTCTACATTGGAACGAACATTGTAACGTTGCAGTTTGATAGTAGGATCCCAATCAAGGCTCTTATCACGAGTCAAAATACCACGTTCGTTATATACAGCGGCAACAAACGAATAACGCAAGTTTTCCGAGCCACCGGATACATCTACTGTAATACGTTGGTTGGCAGCATGGTCTCTAGAAATAGCATCAATCCAGTTAACGTCCGGATACAAGTCCGGATCATACCCCGCACGAGTTTTAGCAATTCGGCCAGCATACATCGGGGACTGTCCGGTATCATCCAATACATCATCCAGCAACTGCATATAATCGGCAGCCCCGATATAGCTGGGAAGTTTTATCGGTTGCGTGAACGCAAATTCCGATTTCACCACTACCCGAGGCTTACCCACATGTCCGCGCTTGGTGTTAATCAAAATCACACCATTCGCACCACGTACACCATACACTGCACTGGCAGCCGCATCTTTCAATACGGAGAACGACTCGATTTCTTCTACATCAATATTATTCAGGCTACGTTCAATACCATCTACCAGCACCAATGGGTCTTTACCCACATCCTGAAAGGTACTGATACCACGGATCCAAAACGAAGAGTTATCGTATCCCGGTTCTCCAGAACGCTGCACACCAATCACACCTGTCACTGTGCCAGCCAAATTGTTACTCAATGAACGGGAAGTAGAAACATTCAATTTTGCCGGTTCAACAGTTGTGATAGAACCCACTACAGACTCTTTCTTTTGTGCGCCATAAGCCACAACAACAACTTCATCTAACTGACCAACATCTTCTACCATTATCACATTCAGTACTCTACGATTATTGACCTTTTCATCTTTCGGAACAAAGCCGATATAGCGGAAAGAAAGTTCAGCATATTTATCCGGCACAGCAATGCTATATGCACCATTCATATCTGTTATCGCATTCACCGTAGAGTCTTTTTTCATAAAGATTGAAACACCAATCAAAGGTTCACCCTTCTCATCGGTAACGTTACCCACAATCTTAAAACCTCGAACTTGCTTTATCGCAGGAGCCTGTTCCGGCACTGAAATCGTAATCTGTCTTCCCGACATTTTATAATTCAACCCCGTTTTTGCAAACAATTCATTCAGCACTGCATCTATTTTCTTATTGGAAACTGAAATGGAGACTTTATTATTCAGATTCTTTCGAACAGTCTCTGAATAAATAAATATGTACTTACTATGTTTCTCGATATAATCTAAGATATCTTTAACCGTAGTATTCTCATATTGAACTGAGAATAAATCTTCTTCGGAGTCCCAACTGATAGAATTTGCCCCGAATGAAGACATTGGAATCATAAAAAAGACGTTTATTATGCAAAAAAGCTTAAGTCTTTTCTTTAGATGTGAAAAAATAGTTTTCTTTACCATAAAAATTTCTTTTTAGGTTAACAATTTTGGATTTATTGATTTAACGAAGGAATTAATATCGGGTAAATACGCCAATATTTATCCGATTTTTTGTGTGTCATAATATTATTTGTTCTCCATAGGCATATATATTCAAAAGATTAATTAATAAGCTACTATTTATTCAAGTATATACTAGTATCACTTCTTTCTATCGTAAATGGCAATGTCTGCCGGATACATTCAATCACTTCATCTATATCATCCTTTAAATCGAGTTTTCCATAAACTTTCTCACTACCAACACTGGGATCACATTGTATGGATATACCATAGTAAATACTTAGTTTTTGAATAATCTGAGACAATTCATTACCATTCAATAACATAATTCCATCTACCCAGCTAATATATTCAGCTACATCGACTTGCTTTTGACTGGTAATTGCACCACCAGCTATATTCAATAAATCACGTGGAGCCAATTGTGCTTTCTTCTCATTTTTATCAGTCACTTCCACAGAGCCTTCTACCAACACGATATTAGTTGTCCCTCCTTTATAATTGGAAATACTAAACTTTGTACCTAACACTCGTAAATTAAAACCATCCGACTCCACGATAAAAGGATGTTTCTTATCATGAGCAACCTCTAGAAACACCTCTCCCTGAGCATATATCTTACGAATGTCACCTTTAAAACGACGAGGATAAATTACTTTTGATTGAGAATTTACTACTAAACGAGTCCCATCTGACAACTCTATTCTTGCTCTCTTTCCAGGAGGGACAAGCAACTGATTATATTCTTGTTCATCCCTTGCCTTTTCCCCTTCTTCTTTAATAACCTGAGAATTAACCGCAACCTTTCCTTCTTTTGAATATTTGATAAAGGCATCTTCGTCTAAGTTCAATTGTTCTTTAGCAGTTATAAGAGTTACTTCATCAACAGCCTGGCTATCCATTCCTTCTGCAATAGCCTGCAAATCAACATCAACAATAGTTGTTTGATTCAGAAAATAAATAGTTGATATACAAATCAAAACAGAAGCAGCAATAGAAACGGAAGTTATCAATAAATAGTTCCGTCTGCGTTTCTTTTCACCTTCTCGTATTTTTATGCGCGTTTTCTCTATAATGGAAGAAGCATTAATTTTTTCTTGTTCGCAGCTTTCCCAAAAGAATCTCAACGTCTCACCTTCAGGCGTAGTGGTAAAATCATCCTCAAGTTTTTCCTGAGAATTCAGTTTACCAAATAATCCTGCAAGGCGAAAGTATTCTTTCAAGTTCATATTTTTTTTAATGTTGTTCTATTATTAAAGACGCAACCTCAAAAAAAATCTCCTAACCTAAAACAAACTTTTTTTCAATTTTATCAAAAGAAATACGAAAAGCAGAATAATACAGCCATCAAACGTCCGCCAATCAGAGATATAATATAAGAGCCTGTTTAAATTCTCTTCAGTCATAATATTATAGCTGATATTTCAACTTACCCCGGCTCTTCTTGTCGCGTCCGTCTGTAGTTGGCGGAAGGGGTATTAACAGTTGCGCT
>Ga0073908_1003204_pt1 | contig 17471 bp, 15 predicted proteins | sample MucameincwithD2O_FD_65484 | JGI IMG/M metagenome (GOLD analysis project Ga0073908, IMG submission 65484) | Mouse cecum microbial communities from Vienna, Austria - Mucus amended microcosms incubated with D2O | ecosystem: Host-associated > Mammals > Digestive system > Large intestine > Cecum...
GTTCTGCTATTTCCGACGGGATTTCGGGTCCATTGTTCTTTATCTCAATCCATATTTCTTCCATGTCATTGCAGGACGCCTTCAACTCAATTTTCCCATCCGGCTGATTGCCGATTGCTTGAATTGCGTTCTTTAAAAGATTGATAACTACTTGTGAAATAAGATTCTCATCTGCATATACAATTAAGTCCGCAGGAGTAATCTCTACATGAATGGTATTGATGCGATAGAGCAAATCTTCCCGAAATTCACCTTTGACTACCATCTCTTGCAGATTCCGGTTGATTGCGCATATCAGTCGGATATGAATGGGAATCGGCGTGTTGCTTCCCACTCTCACAATGCTTCGTCGTTGGAGGACGGTCAGTAGCTTTGCTTGCAGGTGATAAGGCAGGTTGCCTATTTCATTGAGAAACAGCGTACTGTTATCGGCAGCCTCAAATTCTCCGATCCGGTCAGTGTGTGCGTCGGTGAAAGAACCTTTTACGTGTCCGAAAAGCTCGCTTTCAAATAAAGACGCTGTGATAGTCCCCATATCCACTGCAATCATTTCTTTGTATTTGCGGTTGGAAAGGAGATGAATCTCTCGTGCCAGCACTTCCTTCTCCGTTCCGTTTTCGCCTGTTATCAGGATGATAGTCAGTTCGATGTCGGCATAAGCCGTAAAAAGTACGACCGGAAGTTCCGGACGTACTTTCTTTATTTCATGCAACTAGAATAAACCTTCATTACCGGTGTTGATGCCTGATGTGAAATTCATATCCAGCAGAATTACTTCCGGTGCTTCCTCCCTTATGACACTGGACAGGGTGGTAGGCGAGGAGAGTGTGACGATCTTGGAAAAGTAATTTTTCAAAAGGATTTGTATGGCAGTCAGTACTCCTTTATTATCGTCTACAGTGATGATTGTTCCTGATTTATTCATTTTCGTTCAAGTTTGTAATGCGCAAACTTACGAAAAAGTAAGTTATAAATCATAAATCATGAATTCTTTTATAGCCACTGGAACTTCAATCCGAATGATAAACTAAGATAATCACGCGGACGGAGATAGCTATTGGTTGCGGCACTGATGACATAAAGGTCACACGTGCTTATTTCATAGAAAAAGGTCACGGACTTGGCCAAAAATCTGCGCTGCGGGTCAATATCATAGGTCAGGCGTTGTCCCATGAAAATATGAAAACGTATCTTGCTGGAGAATCCATAATAACCTTTGGGATAACGCTCCGGCTCATTCACCCAGAACTGGTTGCCAAATACGGTATTCATATAAAGCCCACAGGTAAGAGGCTCTGTAGAGAAGCCTTTTCCAATATTAATGCTCCAGGGCATATAGTTCTGTTTGAGCGTCATGGTCATTTTAGCTTTCTTTGAAGAATACTTTGGGATAAATCCAAATAGTATATCCGTTTCCCACTGGTTGTGTTTTCCATAATCCCATCCCGTACCGAAAGAGAGTAATCCCATATTTCCGGCATATTGTATTTTGGAGTGTGTCGGGATAATCCGTTCCCAATTTCTACGGAAACGGTGAATCCGGTTATCGTAGTGACTGTGTTTGACCTGCTTCGGTGCAACCGGCAATACAGAGTCCGCTCTGATGATCGTAAATATAGAGTCTCCTGTGCGAAAAGTGATAATTGAATCATCATTGATAATGAAATGGAGTGAATCATTCTCGTACGAGTTGATGATTGTATCTGTTTTGCAAGTAGCTGAAATCAGACCAGGAAGTAACAGAAGTATGGATAATACTCCTGCGCGCAAGATATAGTTAGTATTTAACCAGTTCATATTCATATTTTTCCGGAGTTATTGTAAATACCAGATAAGCACGGAGATCCATGCAATCACTGGTAACATAATGTATTCCATCATCAAAAATCACGTCATCCTGAAAGTGATGTGTGTGGGCAGCTGTACAAAACTGTATCCCCGGGTATTGTTTGACATAATGTTGGAATACTTTTGCCACATTATCATTGAATACATCTGTGTGGGGGCGTGCGTGCATACTAATGACCGTTTTTTTGAATTCGTCCTGTCTGTTCGTTAATTCTTGTTCCATAAATGTGAAGTTCGGCACCGGCTCAGAGTAGTCATACTCCAGTGCATTGGTGTTCAGACAGATAAATTTGACGTTGCCTGCAACGAAAGAGAAGTTAGTGGGACCGAATACTGCCTTGTATGTTTTTGCTCCCGTTCCCAAACAATCATGGTTGCCGATAAGGACTACATAAGGCACGTTAAGTCCGTTCATGATATCCCTTTGCCAGAGAAACTCTTTGGTTAGTCCGAAGTCACTTATATCCCCTCCGTGAATAACGAAGTCGATATCATTCCGTTTATTAATCTCTTTCACGAAATCTTCCGTTTCATCGTACCATCGTTGCGAGTCGCCCATAGTCACAAAGCGTATGGTCGTTTTACCTTGGCAGTTTGCTTCTATTCTTTCGATATTATGTGCGTTGACCTCTGTTTCGCCGCTGATACGAACGTCGTATGGATGGTAATCTATCATGCCGCATCCGGAAAGTAAAAAGCACGATAAGAATACATATACACTCTTTCTCATCATAATTATTTTGTTTATAGTCTAGAAAACTAAATGCAAATGTAAAGTTTTCTATTTGGATGAACAATCGGCTAACAGGCAAATAGGACTCTTTGAACAATAAATGGGAGATATGGAACAGTATCCGATTGGAGATGAAAATGCCAACCATACATTTGATGTCCGCTTGAAAGAACTATATAAGGAGAATCTGAAACCTCTGAACGAGTTTGTAGTAAATACCTATCCGAAGCGCTACTGTTTCTTATTTTGCAGGTCAGGCGTGGCTCGATCAATTTGCCGAGATTGATTTGAATCCATTGCTTTTTGCTGCTACTGCCTTGTTCGTCCGATAGCCATCGGTCTTACGCCATGTCTGATGAAGATACTATCAATATAGATAAAAGTAATTGTCATTTCGATAATCGCAGGAATGGAATATTGTAACAGCAATTTGCCGATACGTTCTTTACCTAAAATATGTGGGTCGTTTTTGCTCATGTGCCAGTAGATTTTGTTGGATAAAAACGTATGTTACGTTTTTTTTAGCTTTGCAAAGGTACGAATTATTTGCCTGATTCGATGATTATTCGGAACTTTGCAGAGATAGATACACAAGGTTTAATGTTTTAGGTAAAAAGATAGTTTAATATGGATACAACAAAAGCAATTGCAGTACTCTTCGACTTTGACGGTGTCATCATGGATACAGAAACGCAGTACACTGTTTTTTGGGACGAGCAAGGACGGAAATTTCTGAATGAAGAAGATTTCGGACGTCGTATTAAGGGACAGACGCTATCGCAAATCTATGAAAAGTATTTCGCGGACAAACCCGAAGCACAGCTCGAAATAAGCGCTGAGCTCAATGTTTATGAGAAAAAGATGTCTTACGAATATATCCCCGGAGTAGAAGCTTTCATAGCCGATCTTCGTCGGAACGGTGCTAAGATAGCCGTAGTCACCAGCTCCAATGAAGAGAAGATGGCAAACGTCTACAATGCCCATCCCGAATTTAAAGGAATGGTAGACCGTATTCTGACAGGAGAAATGTTTGCCCGTTCAAAACCCGCTCCTGACTGCTTTCTGCTAGGAATGGAAATCTTTGAAGCCACCCCCGAAAACTCCTACGTTTTTGAGGATTCTTTCCACGGCCTGCAAGCCGGCATGACTTCCGGGGCAACCGTGATCGGACTTGCCACCACCAACTCACGCGAAGCCATCACCGGAAAAGCCCATTCTATAATAGACGACTTCACCGGAATGACATACGAAAAATTGATTTCTTTCCATAAATAATGACTTTATCTTTAAATAAACAGTGAGCCACTCATCCTTTCAAATGCCTTCCAACTATCTAAGCGAAGCATTTGAAAGGATTTTTTGCTTTTCCTTCCCAGTTATGAATTAAATGTTATAACTTTGCCGCAATTTTTGAAAGCGTTCAAATGCGCAGACATCAATGACATAAATCATAATTCATAAATCATAAATTAAAAAGACATGGCTGGTTATATATCAGATGACACAAGAAAGGTGACTACTCATCGCTTGGTTGAAATGAAACAGAGAGGCGAAAAAATATCTATGCTGACTGCGTATGATTACACAATGGCACAGATTGTAGACGGTGCAGGAATGGACGTAATCCTGGTAGGCGACTCCGCTTCTAATGTAATGGCAGGTAACGTGACTACATTACCTATCACTCTTGACCAAATGATTTATCATGCCAAATCCGTAGTACGTGGTGTAAAGCGTGCGATGGTGGTAGTTGATATGCCTTTCGGATCTTATCAGGGCAATGAGATGGAGGGACTTGCTTCCGCTATCCGCATCATGAAAGAAAGTCATGCTGACGCATTGAAGCTCGAAGGCGGTGAAGAAATCATCGACACGGTGAAACGTATTGTATGTGCCGGTATTCCTGTGATGGGACATTTGGGACTCATGCCTCAATCCATTAACAAATATGGAACCTATACCGTACGTGCCAAAGACGAAGCCGAAGCCGACAAATTGATTCGCGACGCTCATTTATTGGAAGAAGCAGGCTGTTTTGCCATTGTACTCGAAAAAATCCCCGCTACCCTTGCAGAGCGTGTAGCTTCCGAACTCACTATTCCCATCATTGGAATCGGTGCTGGCGGTCACGTAGACGGTCAGGTATTGGTTGTTCAGGACATGCTTGGCATGAACAACGGATTCCGTCCGCGTTTCTTGCGTCGTTATGCTGACTTGTACACAGTGATGACCGACGCCATCAGCCGTTACGTTTCTGACGTGAAGAATTGCTACTTCCCCAACGAGAAGGAACAATATTAAGATAGTATATGGCAGTTAAATTGTGGACAGTTCATTTTATGCGGATATGTGTAGCTAATTTGCTGTTGTTTATATCCTTGTATGTGTTATTTCCGGTACTATCCGTAGAGATGGCCGACCGTCTCGGAGTGCCGGTCGTACAGACTGGAGTAATCTTTCTTTTTGTCACCTTGGGGATGTTCCTCATCGGTCCTTTCCATGCCTATCTGGTAGATGCCTACAAACGTAAATACGTATGTATGTTTGCTGCTGCCCTGATGGTAGTGGCGACGATTGGGTACACTTTTGTGACGAACTTCACAGAACTAATCCTGTTGAGCACCGTGCAAGGACTGGCCTTTGGCATAGGCACTACTGCTGGTATTACTTTGGCTATCGATATCACTAGCTCCACATTACGAAGCGCGGGAAATGTCAACTTCTCGTGGATGGCACGCTTGGGAATGATCGTGGGTGTTATCCTCGGAGTTTGGCTCTATCAAAGCTACACATTTCACAACCTGCTTACTGTATCTGTCATAACCGGAGCTGTGGGAATTCTTGTGTTGTCGGGGGTATATGTACCTTTCCGTGCACCGATTGTCACAAAACTCTATTCCTTCGACCGCTTTTTATTGTTTCGTGGATGGGTTCCCGCTATCAATCTGATTCTGATAACATTCGTTTCGGGTTTACTGATTCCATTGTTACATCCTTTTCTAAACGATTTCGTACTCGGAAACATAGGAATCCCTGTACCATTCTTTGTCGGCACAGCCTTTGGATATATTGTCTCTTTGTTCTTTGCGCGCCTATTCTTTTTCAAAGACAAAACGTTGCGCTTGATCATTATGGGAATCGGGTTAGAAATGGTATCCATCTTCTTATTGAATACAGATCTTTCAATAAGCATCTCTTCCGTACTTTTGGGATTGGGTTTAGGTTTAACCATGCCGGAATTTCTGGTGATATTTGTGAAACTATCCCATCATTGCCAACGCGGCACAGCTAATACAACCCATTTGCTGGCAAGTGAAGTCGGAATCTCCATGGGCATCGCTACTGCGTGCTACATGGAACTGGACACTGACAAGATGCTCCATACCGGACAGATGGTAGCTTCTATCGCTTTGCTGTTTTTCGTATTGGTCACTTATCCTTATTATATAAAGAAGAAGGTAAGATAGATCATCAACGGGAGGTACAGGGTATACAACCTATTGGAAAGAAGAGAAACAAATAGCAGACAGCTCTCGGCAAACCATAAAACGACGAACGGTGAACAATTTGCGCATCCTGCTGCAAATGTTCACCGTTCACTGTTTTTATTTCTTTGCCGTAATTATTACTAATTCCTGCTCACTTGTTTTACTCCCTTCACCGTCCGTAATTTCTTGATAAGAGCCTCCAAACGCCCCGTATCACCTACCATTACCGTCAGTGTGCCAGAGAACAACCCATCGTTCGAATCAATACCGATGGAACGCAGCGTGATACCATTTTCTTTCGAGATGATCGAAGTGATATTTGTCACGATACCAATATCATCATGTCCTACAACGCGCAGTGTGATCGGATATTGCGTACCTTCCGACTTACCCGCCCAGCGAGCCTTCACGATGCGGTAGCCGAAACGTTCGCGCATCTGGTTCGCGTTCGGACAATCCGACCGGTGTATCTTGATACCGCCGTTCACCGTTACGAACCCGAACACATCATCGCCATAAATCGGGTTACAACATTTAGCCAGTTTAAACTCCAGTCCTTTCAGATTCTGGTCAATCACCAGTACATCCTCTTTAGATGTCGTTTCCTCCTGTGCAGTCTGCAAATTATACCCTTCGGCACTCCGATAAACAATTTCATCGTGCGTATCGCTGTCCCGTTTTTGTTGTTCGATGTATTTATCTAAAATCTCGTTCACATCCAGTCCGCCATCGGCAATCCGTTGATAAAACTCCGTCACGTTCTTGAATCCCAAACGTTTGATGAGGCGCATCATGGTTGCTTCATCATACTCCAGTTTGCGGTTCTTGAATTTTCGTTCCAGCGTCTCTTTGGCAAACGCATGCTGGCGTGCCACCATCTCTTTGAGCGCCTGCCGTATCTTGGTGCGTGCTTTGGAAGTCGTCACGATATTCAGCCAGTCCTGTTTCGGAGTCTGGGTGTTTGAGGTCATGATCTCCACCTGGTCGCCGCTGTTCAACTTCTGCTTCAACTGCACGTTCTTGCCGTTCACTTTCGCGCCGATACACTTGCATCCCAACTTACTATGTATATGGAAAGCAAAATCAAGCACTGTAGCCCCTTTAGCCAGCTTGAACAAATCCCCCTTGGGCGTAAAGACAAACACTTCATCCTCGTAGAGATCCATCTTAAACTGATCCATCACCTTCATCGAGTCGTTGTCCGCGTTCTCTAACGCTTCTCGCACGGAAGTCAGCCACTCGTCCAAGCCCGTTTCTCCTTTGATACCTTTATATCTCCAGTGCGCAGCCAGTCCACGTTCCGCGATCTCGTCCATCCGTCGGGTACGTATCTGCACTTCCACCCATTTCCCTTCCGGGCCCATCACGGTGATGTGCAACGACTCGTAACCATTACTCTTCGGTATTGAAAGCCAGTCGCGCAGACGCTTCGGGTTTGGCTGGTACATATCCGTCACAATCGAATACACTTGCCAGCACTCCTGTTTCTCCTTCGCCGGATCCGGTTCCGAATCTAGGATGATACGAATGGCGAACAAGTCATAAATCCCCTCAAAAGGAGTCTTTTGCTTTTGAATCTTATTCCATATCGAATGAATTGACTTCGTGCGTCCCTTGATGTCGAACTTCAGTCCCGCTTCTGCCACTTTCTGTTGGATCGGTTCGATAAAAGCGGCGATATATTTGTCGCGGGAAGCTTTCGTTTCGTTCAGTTTATCCTTGATGAAATAATACGTTTCTTTCTGTGTATATTTGAGAGACAAGTCCTCCAGTTCCGATTTCAGCTTATATAATCCTAGTTTGTGCGCTAGCGGAGCATACAGATATGCTGCTTCGTTTGCTACCTTGAACCGGTCCTCCTCGTTGCCCATATCCTTTATTTTGCGCATCATGTTCACGCGGTCGGCAATCATAATCAGGATTACGCGCATATCCTCTGCAAACGAAAGAAGCAGATTACGGAAATTCTCCGACTCGATGGCAGGGCTTTTGGCATACAACTCGTTCGTCTTCACCAATCCTTTGATGATGCTTGCCACGTCTTCACCATATTCGGCGCTCACTTCGTTGATAGACAATACATGCCCCTTTACGATTTCGTGCAACATGATCCCGATGAGGCACGAACCTTTCATTCCAATTTCCTCGGCAACGATCACTGCCGTTTGTAAATCTCTGATGACGGGATTCATCCCGAAGTTATTGCGTTGCAGACCGTTACATAGGACCGCCTTGATTAGATGTTTCTTTAACTTTTGGCAATCTTTCCAGAAAATACTGTCTCCGGCAGACTGCAATAAATGCCGATAGAGTGAAAAAAGCTCCTTTTTTTCCTCCAATGTAAAAAAGTCGTCCATATTCAATCTTGTTAATTCGATGTAAAGTTACTTTTTTTCTCGGTTATTCGGCAAGAAGTAAATAACATTTTGTATTTTTGGGCATCAATTAATAAAATTAGATATTATGATAACGACACAGGACAAAGAGTTGCTTGCCAAGAAAGGCATCACGGAAGAGCAAATTGCAGAACAATTAGCATGCTTCCAGACGGGATTTCCCTTTTTAAAACTGGATGCGGCTGCTTCCATCGAAAAGGGCATATTAGCTCCCGACGCAGAAGAACAGAAGGCTTATCTGGCCGCCTGGGATGCATATACAAACACAGATAAGACTGTTGTGAAGTTCGTGCCTGCCTCCGGTGCTGCAAGTCGTATGTTTAAGAACCTATTCGAGTTTCTGACCGCCGATTATGACCAGCCGACTACTAAGTTCGAGCAGGCCTTTTTTGACGGAATCAAGAATTTTGCTTTTTATGACGATCTGAATGTGGCCTGCCAGCGTATTTCCGGAAAAGACATTCCCGGATTGATGGAAGAAGGTAATTATAAAGCAGTGGTGTCTGCCCTGCTGGAGACTGCTGGACTGAACTATGGCGCATTGCCGAAAGGTCTGCTCAAATTCCATAAATACCCCGAAGGACCCCGCACTCCGATGGAGGAACATCTTGCCGAAGGCGCTCTGTATGCAGCCGGCAAGAGTGGCAAAGTAAATGTACACTTCACCGTGTCTACCGAACACCGTGAACTTTTCAAGAAGCTTGTGACGGAAAAAGTGGATGACTTCGCCAAACGTTACGGTGTAAACTATTACATCACCTTCTCCGAGCAGAAGCCAAGTACAGACACCATTGCTGCCGATATGGACAACCAACCGTTCCGTGACAACGGCAAACTACTGTTCCGTCCCGGTGGCCACGGCGCGCTGATTGAGAACCTGAACGACTTGGATGCAGACATCATCTTCATCAAGAACATTGACAACGTAGTGCCCGACCGTTTGAAAGCCGACACCGTTACATATAAGAAACTGATTGCCGGAGTGCTCGTGACCCTGCAAAAACAAGTATTCGAATACCTCACGCTGCTTGACAGCGGTAAGTACACGCACGACCAGATAATGGAAATGCTTCAATTCCTGCAAAAGAAACTCTTCTGCAAGAACCCGGAAACAAAAGATCTCGAAGACTCCGTATTGGCCATTTACCTTAAAAATAAGTTCAACCGTCCGATGCGTGTCTGCGGAATGGTGAAGAATGTAGGCGAACCTGGCGGTGGTCCGTTCCTTGCTTACAACAGCGACGGAACTATCTCTCTGCAAATCCTCGAAAGCTCACAGATCGACATGGACGATCTGGAGAAGAAAGAAATGTTTGAGAAGGGTACGCATTTCAATCCGGTAGATATTGTATGTGCTGTGCGTGATTATAAAGGACATAAATTTGATCTGGTGAAATATGTAGATAAAGCTACCGGCTTCATCTCCTACAAATCGAAGAACGGTAAAGACCTGAAAGCCCTCGAACTCCCCGGCTTGTGGAATGGTGCGATGAGCGACTGGAATACCGTCTTTGTAGAAGTTCCTCTTTCTACCTTTAATCCGGTGAAGACGGTGAACGACCTGTTGCGTGAACAACACCAGTAATTGTATATCTATGTTTACCACAGATTACACGGATTTAATTACCGAGATTAATGGTTGAGATACAAAAGAAGAAAAGAATACATCCGAATTCAATCTGTGTTAATCTGTGTAATCTGTGGTGAAACTTAAAAAAGAGTGTTTAGAATGAATCAGATAGAGAAGATCATTGATATTGCTACTTGGAACAGAAGAGAACATTACGAACATTTCAGTGCTTTTGACGATCCGTTTTTTGGAGTGACAGTCAATGTAGATTGTACGCGCGCGTATCAGGAAGCCAAAGACAAAGGCGTTTCCTTTTCCCTGCTCGTCCTTCACCGTATCGTGACTGCTGCGTCTGCTGTGGAAGAGTTCCGTTACCGTATAGAAGGCGATCGAGTGGTGTGTTATGACAGTCTTCTGCCCGAAGCCACTGTGGCCCGTGCCGACCACACCTTTTCTTTTGCCGCCTTTGAATACGATCCGGACGAACTCGTTTTTATTCGTCAGGCAAAAACCGAGATGGAACGTCTGCAAGCCACTACGGGACTCAACAAAGGAGGTACGTTTCATCCTAACGCCATTCATTATTCGGCTGTGCCGTGGCTCTCTTTCACCGATATGAAGCATCCTACCAATATGCGTTCGGGCGACAGCGTTCCCAAAATCTCCACCGGTAAATACTTTCGCGAAGGAGAAAGGCTGATGATGCCTGTTTCCGTCACTTGCCATCATGGATTGATGGATGGCTATCATGTAGCGCAGTTTATCAAGAACCTCCATTTATAAACTTCGTTCTGAAAAAGACTAAACCAGACTATGATATGAGAGTAAAGATACCCAGACGGGAAATCATCCTATTCTGTTCCGCCTTGCTTTTCCCCGTTGCTTCGCTGTGCGCGCAAGAAGTGGGGCAGGAGGTGAAAGAGGTCAGGCAAGACGTGGAGCAACTCCAGCAGGACGTCCGCGAACTTCGTGAAGAAGTGCGTCGATTGCAGGAAGAACTTCATGGATTCCGGCGCAACAGTTTCCCGCAATGTGGCATGGACACGGTAGCTCCTTACGTTCCCCATCGGTTCATTCACCGGTTGGGGATAGAAGCCCGGCCGCAATACGTGTTCCCCACCAATCCTTTCCTGCAAGGAGAGAACGAACGGTGGAAGCCCATCCAAAGTTCCTTTGCTGCTCATCTGAAATATTCCTTCAAGTTTCGTCCCAACACCTGTGCCGACCGTATCTACAGCGGAGCCTACCAAGGCTTCGGCTTGGCCGTCTCCACCTTTGGCGACCGTAAGCAACTCGGTGATCCGGTGACGTTCTACGTCTTTCAGGGCGCACGCATCGCCCGTTTCAATCCCCGTCTTTCGCTCAATTACGAGTGGAATTTCGGCCTTTCTGCCGGATGGAAACCATACGATAACGATTACAACTCCTACAACGGAGCGGTAGGCTCACGGGTGAATGCGTATCTCAATGCAGGTATCTACTTAAATTGGTCGCTTTCCCGTTATTTTGACTTTATCATCGGTGGAGATTTTACGCATTTCTCCAACGGCAACACCAAATTCCCTAACGCGGGAGTGAACACCACTGGAGCGAAAATCGGTCTGGTGTACAACTTCAACCGTGAAGAATCCGACCTGACCAAGTCTTTGGTCAAGCCGTATATTCTCCGTTTTCCCTCTCATATCAGTTATGACCTTGTGTTGTTCGGCTCGTGGAGACGGAAAGGCGTGTATGTAGAAAGCGGGAAGCAGATAGCTTCACCGGGCAGTTACCCCGTGGCAGGATTCAACTTTGCCCCGATGTACAACCTCAATTATAAGCTGCGATTCGGCGTCTCGCTGGACGGTGTTTATGACGGTAGTGCCAATGTGTACACCGAAGACCGGATTGTGGAGTACGATTACGATGGAGGCAGCGGCACTTCCGGACGCAGGTTTCTTGTGCCGGGCATTCAGCATCAGCTTGCTCTCGGACTTTCGGGACGGGCGGAGTATGTAATGCCGTTTTTCACCATCAATGTCGGTTTGGGAACGAATGTGCTGGGACGTGGCGATTTGCGGGGGCTGTATCAGGTCTTTGCGTTGAAGATAGACGTGACGCGCAGCTCTTTCCTTCACATCGGTTACAACCTTCAGAATTTTCAGACACCGAATTATTTGATGCTTGGCTTAGGGTTCCGTTTCAATAATAAGTATCCTAAAGTGCGTCATTAAACTTGCTGGGTTTATACAAAAAATACTAATTAATAGAAAAACAGATGTCAAACATTTCTTCTTCAGCCTTTGCAGATACCAAAGCACATTATGATCTTCTTGACGGACTTCGCGGTGTAGCGGCTCTTATGGTGATATGGTATCATGTATTCGAGGGCTACGCTTTTGCCGGTGGTGGCAATATCGAGACTCTCAATCACGGTTATCTTGCCGTAGATTTCTTCTTTATCCTTTCGGGTTTCGTGATCGGTTACGCTTATGACGACCGTTGGGACAAGAGTCTCACCATGAAAGATTTCTTTAAACGTCGTTTGATACGTCTTCATCCGATGGTCGTTATGGGTGCCGTATTGGGTGCTATCACATTCTGTATTCAGGGTTGTGTACAGTGGGATGGAACACATGTCGCCATTTCCATGGTTATGTTGTCTCTTCTTTGCACGATATTCTTCATTCCTGCCATGCCGGGTGTGGGGTATGAAGTTCGTGGCAATGGTGAGATGTTTCCGTTGAACGGTCCTTGCTGGTCGTTATTTTTCGAGTATATCGGTAATATCCTGTATGCGTTGTTCATCCGTCGCTTGTCCAACAAGGCGCTGACGGTATTTGTGGTGTTGCTGGGTGCAGCATTGGCAGCGTTTGCCGTTTTCAATGTCTCCACTTATGGAAACATAGGAGTGGGTTGGACACTGGACGGGATTAACTTCCTGGGCGGCTCCCTACGTATGCTTTTCCCTTTCTCACTGGGTATGCTGATGTCGCGCAGCTTCAAGCCTATGAAGGTGAGAGGTGCTTTCTGGATATGTACCGTTGCATTGATTGCCCTGTTCGCTGTTCCTTATCTCGAAGGAATAGAGCCGCTTTGCATGAATGGTGTTTATGAAGCGTTTTGTGTGATTGTGGCTTTCCCTATCATTCTTTGGATAGGAGCGTCGGGCATCACTACGGACGTGCAATCGACAAAGGTATGCAAATTTCTGGGGGATATATCCTATCCGGTTTATGTGATCCATTATCCGTTGATGTATCTGTTCTATGCATGGCTGATTGAGAATAAGCTCTATACGTTGGGCGAGACTTGGCACGTAGCCGTGTGCGTCTTTGTCTTGAGTATCGTGCTTGCTTATCTGTGCCTGAAACTGTATGACGAACCGATACGTAAATATTTGGCAAAACGTTTCTTGAGTAAAAAATGATAGTTTCATTGTTATGTATCTGAAAAACATTTCATAAAGCTAAAAAAAGAACTCCAACCAAGTGGCGAATAAAGTCGCATTAGTTGGAGTTTTTTATCAATAGAATAAGTTTTCTCTTCGTCAGTAAGTGAGACTGATTCTATGTATTTGCATTTTAGATGTGAAACGATATAGATTAATAGAGTTGCTTGCTCATTTTATAATTGGTGAGACACATTTGATTAGCTTTCCGTTTTTGTTCTTCATCAACCTGAAAACCTTGTTTCTCGAAAAACGGTTTTGCTGTGATGCTAACCTCCGATGTTAATCTTTTCGCACCTCTTTCTTGTGCGTATGCTTCGAGATATTTATACAAAGATGTCGCAATGCCTTGATGCTGAAAGTCCTTATGGACAAACAGCGTGTGCATATATCCGTCATCGTTGACAGAGCCGAAGCCTACAATCACACCTTCTTCATTTTCTGCAACCACATAATGTTGCTCTTCGAAAAGCTCACCCCAATGTGATGTATCGTCTCCGCACGAAGCCCAGTCTGCTACTTCTTCGGCTGTATAATCTTTTCGGTTCACAGTCAGAACTGTATGCTGATATAGCTCTTGCAATGCCGGAATATCAGACAGGTTTACTTGGCGGATTCTATTCATCTTATTTCTGATTTTCTTGTTTAGTAAACTTCTACTTTCTCTGCAATTCTCTTAGCCTTGTCGCGCAACGCATCCAAATCAGTATCGAGCGGAGCATAGCAAAGTACCACACCCATACGGCGGTTGACGCGTGTAAACGGTTTGCCGAATATACGTAGATAGGTATCTTCTTCTTTGGTTACTTCTTCCAGTCCGCGATATTGAGGATGTTCCTGGCTGGCAATCGGAGAGAGGATGACAGCACTTGCGCCTATCCGTTCTTGCTTGATACTTGGAATAGGCAGACCGAGCACGGCACGCAGATGCAATTCAAATTCATTCAGGTTTTGTGTTCCTGCCAAAGTCACCATGCCGGTATCGTGCGGGCGTGGAGAAAGTTCGGAGAAATAGACTCCGTTTTCGTGGCTCAGGAAGAACTCAACTCCCCAAAGTCCTGCGCCTGTTAGTGCACGGGTTACTTTTTCTGCCATTTCTTCCGCTTCTTTCAAATGTGCGGGATCGATATGTGCGGGTTGGAAACTTTCACGATAGTCGCCACCTTTCTGCACGTGTCCGATAGGAGGGCAGAACAGGGTGGGGCCGTTCTTTTGAGTAACGGTGAGCAGGGTGATTTCGCTGTCGAATTTGATAAATTCTTCAATAATAAGCTCGCGGATATCGCCACGGCTTCCGCTGCATCCATATTCCCAGGCGTGTTCAAGCTCGTCAGCGCTTTTCACTAACGACTGTCCTTTACCGGAGGATGACATTAATGGTTTAACGACACAAGGGAAGCCGATTTTATCGGCAGCTTCTTTCAGTTCGTCCAATGTTTTGGCATAGAAGTATTTGGCTGTTTTCAGTCCGAGTTCTTTAGCGGCAAGGTCGCGGATAGCTTTACGATTCATTGTGAAGTTTACGGCACGGGCGCTGGGGACTACCTGGATACCTTCTTTTTCGAAGTCATACAAACGTTCCGTGCGGATCGCTTCAATCTCCGGAACGATAATGTCCGGCTGGTGTTTCTTTACAGCGCGCTCCAGTTCTTCACCGTTCAGCATATCGAATACTTCAAATTCATCAGCCACTTGCATAGCAGGTGCTCCCGCGTATGAGTCGCAAGCAATGATGTGTTGACCTTTACGTTGAGCTGAAATTACAAATTCTTTTCCTAGTTCTCCAGAACCGAGTAACAGTATTTTCTTCATCATTTAGAGTGTTTTATATTAGTGGTGCAAAATTACAGCAAAAAAACGAGATTATACTTGTATATGCGTTGATTATATTAAAGATTGGTGTCAATTTTAGTGTGTAAACGTGTAATATAGAGAAATTGATAGTGAGAAAATAGGAAACATGGCTTTAAACTTTCTTAAGGAAAGCGTAGGAAGACTATGTTTGCTGTGCTCGAACATAAAACTAGTTGTTTGTGCTACTATTTTGTGTAATGGCTAAATCGTTGATTCTAAGTAATGAGAAAGGAAACTGAATATAGGATTTTAGTTTGTTGATATATTGTAATCTAAAAGTTTGTCTTTACGTTGATTTGTAGCTGAAATTCGTCTAAATTGGTCAATGTGTAGTTATTGTTGGTCTAATAAGTGTTAGTGAACGACAAATAATGAAAAAGGGGTAACAACGACACAGAATTGTTTCTACATTTGTGCAGTTGTTTATCTAACTATTTCTGGTAGTAGAAGTTTCTAGGATATAGAAAATAGTTGAACAAAAAATTAATTCAACTGTTTATTATAATATTGAAATTAGGTAAAACGCGAAAATGTTTATTCCTTATTATAAGGAGAGAAAAGAATAATATAAATAAAAGAGATTGCTTATGTCACAGATTATCGGACATATTTCGCAGGTCATCGGCCCTGTGGTCGATGTGTACTTTGAAGGTACGGATGCGGAACTGGTGCTGCCAAGCATCCACGATGCACTGGAGATAAAGAGGCCAAACGGCAAAATACTGGTTTTAGAAGTTCAGCAACATATCGGCGAAAATACGGTGCGTACCGTAGCGATGGATAGTACCGACGGACTTCAGAGAGGCATGAAAGTGTATCCCACCGGAGGCCCGATCACTATGCCGATAGGCGAACAGATTAAAGGACGACTGATGAACGTAGTCGGTGATTCGATCGACGGTATGAAAGGACTCAATCGCGACGGTGCGTATTCCATTCATCGCGACCCTCCTAAATTTGAGGATTTGACAACTGTGCAAGAGGTGCTCTTCACGGGTATCAAAGTAATCGACCTGCTCGAACCGTATGCCAAAGGTGGTAAAATCGGTTTGTTCGGCGGCGCCGGTGTGGGAAAAACCGTATTGATTCAGGAACTTATCAATAATATCGCCAAGAAGCATAACGGATTCTCTGTATTTGCCGGAGTAGGTGAACGTACCCGTGAAGGTAACGACCTGCTGCGCGAAATGATCGAATCTGGTGTTATCCGTTACGGCGAAGCATTCAAGGAAAGCATGGAGAAAGGGCACTGGGATCTTTCGAAAGTAGATTATAACGAACTGGAGAAATCGCAGGTGTCGCTGATTTTCGGTCAGATGAACGAACCTCCGGGCGCACGTGCTTCTGTGGCACTGTCTGGACTGACGGTAGCGGAATCTTTCCGTGACGCCGGGAAAGAAGGTGAGAAACGTGATATCCTGTTCTTTATCGATAATATCTTCCGTTTCACGCAAGCTGGTTCGGAAGTGTCTGCTCTTTTGGGACGTATGCCTTCCGCCGTCGGTTACCAGCCTACACTGGCAACAGAAATGGGTGCGATGCAGGAACGTATCACGTCTACCCGTAAAGGTTCTATTACCTCCGTACAAGCCGTGTATGTGCCTGCCGATGACTTGACCGATCCCGCTCCTGCAACGACTTTCAGCCACTTGGACGCGACTACCGTACTCGACCGTAAGATCACCGAACTGGGTATCTATCCGGCTGTCGACCCGTTGGCGTCTACATCACGTATTCTTGACCCGCACATTGTAGGTCAAGAACATTACGACATAGCGCAGCGAGTGAAACAAATTTTGCAGCGTAATAAGGAATTGCAGGATATTATCTCTATCCTCGGTATGGAAGAACTCTCGGAAGAAGACAAGATGGTAGTGAACCGCGCCCGCCGTGTGCAGCGTTTCCTTTCGCAACCGTTTGCCGTAGCCGAACAGTTTACAGGCGTTCCGGGTGTGATGGTGGGTATTGAAGATACCATCAAGGGATTCAAGATGATTCTGGACGGAGAAGTGGATTATCTTCCCGAACAGGCTTTCCTGAATGTCGGTACGATTGAGGAAGCAATAGAGAAAGGTAAGAAATTGCTGGAACAGGCGAAAAAATAAAAATATAGAGTGATGAAAGAACTGCATTTGAGTATAGTATCGCCCGA
>Ga0073908_1003212_pt1 | contig 17434 bp, 27 predicted proteins | sample MucameincwithD2O_FD_65484 | JGI IMG/M metagenome (GOLD analysis project Ga0073908, IMG submission 65484) | Mouse cecum microbial communities from Vienna, Austria - Mucus amended microcosms incubated with D2O | ecosystem: Host-associated > Mammals > Digestive system > Large intestine > Cecum...
TTTTATATTCCATGTCGTATTTCCGTTGTTTTTTTGCCATTGTAGTTGCCTCCTTATTTCTCTTTGATTATACATCAAATCCTTGAGTGTAAGGTGTCAACTAAAATGATACAACATCATGACATTTTCCCGGTGGTATGACCCGTCATACAGGCTTACTTCTTGGCTTTTGCTGTCGTAAATGTAAATATTATCGGAAAGAAAGTCATGGCTGCTCCGGTCATTTATTTTCTGGTTTTCAGAAATGCCTTTTAGCCAGGATGGGTCGTCTGTGACACCTTTTGGCACAATGATAAGACCGTCCATACTGGCCGGCAGAATATAGAAATCTTCCCCCAGTTTTTTCCCTACCTGACTCAGGAGCGGTTTATCCACAAGTGCGGCCGCCCCATACAGACTATCCGTATTGGACAGCATATAAAACGGATCCTTTTTCTCTAACACCATGCCCTCCTGCAGGGATATCTCTTCTTCCTTGCTGTCCGGTGAACTGCCCAATGTTTTGAAAATCGGTTGCAGGACAGATGCATGGTTTTTCATAGCCTTTGCAAGAAGCAGATCCCCGGATACCCCGATCTCACCCGCTATCCGCAGGTCAAGGGGTATGCTTTCTTCTGTTGGCAGCCGGAGCATGGGGATGACCGCAAGGTCATTTACCTTCAGATAAGGCATCCCCTTCAGTTTAATTCTGTGCTTCTCAAAATTTAAGACAGCAACGTGCAGATGGTCATAGAACTGCCTGCTGTCCATCTTTACAACTTTTGCCGATATCCCTCCCTCACAAAGAACACAGTAATCCGTTCCCATCTCCTGCAGCACTGTCTTCACGGGGACCCCTTTCTGTAATTCAGAAACATAATATTCCAAATCCAGCATAGGGACTGTTTCCTTTTGTCCCGTGATCACTGCAAGTCCCGTGCGTTTATCTCCCGCCATATCCACTTCCCGGACAAGCACCTCGCCGTCCTGATAATCCTCCGGCAGATATTGCTTGATCTGCTCTCTTATCTGTTGAAAAAACTCATCTCTATCCATTTATCCTTGTCCTTTCCTGTTTTATCTGGCAGTCGATTGCATTTAACCGCCCGCCGATGGCTTCTATCACAGTGACCGTCACACCATTTCCAGCCTGCTTATAAAGCTGGTTGTCGGAAGTATCCGTGATGATCCGGTCAATCTGCCAGTCATAATATCCCTGCAGGCGCAGGCATTCTCTCGGAGTCAGCCTGCGGATCCTGCCTTTGTAGACAACACCGTGCCGGTCACTGGCCGTCAGCGTGAACATCGGCTCTTCCGCTTCCTTCATCCTGCGCCCATTCTGCCTTGCCTTTTTCTTTTGGGGTGTCAGGATGGCTCTCGGCCCATCCTCTTCCGGCATTTCAGCTTTCTCCACCACATGCAGGGTTCCCTGCGAACTTCCGGTAGTCAGCGTATGGGCGACCTTATGGCCTACCCTGCCCCGCCTTGTATTCATCCCGGCATACCCAAGGTCAATGCTGTCACCGGGATATGCGTATTTATACCCCTTCTTTGTATTCTCCTTGATCGGAACACCCATCTCATAAAGGCCAGTCTTACCGCCCATCCCTCCTGCACTGGAGGTCAGCGTGCAGCTTAATCCCTGCGGGTGGTAGACTCGTTTCCCTTGGCGGCCTCCGTGGACTTGTACAAGAGCTGTTCCATTTGTTTCTGGGAAAGGAAGTATTTCTCCGGCACATCTTCCGTCAAGATATCCGACAATATACACCCGCTTTCTTGCCTGCGGGACTTGGAAATCCTTGCTGTTAAGCACCGCCCATTCCACATGGTACCCCAGTTCATGAAACGTACTGAGGATGGTGTGAAACGTCCTCCCTTCGTCATGCGACAACAGTCCGGGAACATTTTCAAGGAGAACATACGAAGGTCGTTTATCCCTGACAATACGGGCAATCTCAAAGAAGAGAGTTCCTCTGGCGTCAGAGAATCCTCCCCGTTTTCCTGCGATGGAAAATGACTGGCAGGGAAATCCCGCACACAATAGATCAAAGTCCGGCATGCCTCCTGTGTTGATGTTTCTTGCGTCATTACAAAACCACTCCCCTTCCGTGTCGAACAGCCTCCTATAGTTCCTGTCTGCGTGGGCATCCACTTCGCAGTGCCCCACACAGCAAAATCCTCCGGCTCTGGCCAAGCCTTCCCGGAATCCTCCGATTCCGCTGAATAGATCAAAAAATCGTATGGCTGCGTTTATCGCCCTCCTTTTCAAATATGATTGACAACAGAAAAAACGGCATGGATCGCTCCACACCGCTTATTGTCTCTTCGTTCTTATTCTGTTTCTTCTGCCTCTTCTAAATCTTCCGTATCCGGTTCTGCATCCTCTTCTGGCTCTTCACCATCAGGCTCTGGTTCGCTTTCCGGCTCTTCACAAGGCTCTTCTGCATCTGTTTCCTGCCTATCCCCTTGTGTACCCTCCACTTCCTGCTCTTCCTCTGGATGTTCTGTCTCTTCCGTGATTTCCGCCGCCTGCGGTTCTGCAAGTCCAAGCCTTGCCTCTTCCTCTGCGATGGCCTGTTCTATGATGCTGATCAGGAAGTCTTTCTGTTTGCATCCCATCTTTGCGATGACCGTTTTCAGCCTGCCGAAAAGTTCCTCTGATACCTGTACTGCCAATGTCCTTTTTTCCATGCCCATCTCTCCTCTGCTAAAGTGTTCTTCAATGACCTGCTGTATGAATCTCTGTGTGCTGCTCTGAGTCTCCTCGATCTCCTGCCTGACCATCTCGTGCAGAGCCAGGGGGATCTTTCCGCATATGTTCTTCATCTCTGCCATATGTGTCTCTCCTTTCGTTTTGCTACACACAACATACTCCAAAAATGCATGGAAAGCTATTCACAATACCCAACAAATATCAACCTGCAAAAGCATTGAAAACGAAGCAGATGCAACGATGTATGTTTATCCCTTCAGTAAGCACCACCTCCTTTACATATCTCCATCCATTTGGGACAGAAAATCCAGCATCTGGCTGGGGATCGTATCTGCCGTCACTGACGCCGGATGTGCCGCGCCGTCACCTTGCAGCTCTTCCCGAACAGTCTTTTGGATGAGTTTTTCCAGATACTCCCCTTCCTCTACCTTCAGGATCACCTGCACCAGATACTGGTTCTTCTGTCCGTCCGGAACAGCCTGCAGGATCTCCCACGCCCTCCGGTGATCCGGGTTTTCCAGATTGGGGCGGAAGGAAAAGACCGGGCGCTTCACCGGGCGCACATCTGCCCTGCGATCCGTTCATAGCCGGAAGCGTTGGCATGCACGTCTGTTAGGAAAATCTGCCGGCACAGCCCGTCCTGCGGGGCCACGTGGCGTTTTATGATGGCCGAGCCGCCGCCCATGAATACGGAGGGGATCGCTTTTAAGTCAAAGCCTGCCTCCATGATGGCAGACAGGATCTGTTCTGTGTAGAGCCTGCCGTGGCGCAGGATGATCTCCTTCGCTGCTTGGGCAAGGGTGCAGGCGTTACCGCCAAGAACACGTTCAATCTGAACACCCGTCACAGACAGTCCGGTGCTTCTCCTGACCTGCTCCATGATCTCGTCAATACAGCGGATACCGCCCAGCTCCAGACTCCGGCAGGTGGCGGCATTGGGAACACCATTGTCCAGCCGCATCAGGTCCACTGTCCAGCCACCGATGTCTATCAGAAGGACAGACGGCTCCCCGGTGATAAATTCCGGATGGAGCGCAAGGGCAGAATATCCCTGTGGGAACAGCTTTACATCCTCGATCCGGATCTCATAGCTTTCCTTCTCATACCGGAAACGCAGGGGCTGGTCCTTCCGGAACAGATACTCCCGGAATGGCTGCTTCTCCCTGCCAAAACTGGCGAGGGGCAGGCCGGCAGCCAGAACAATCCCTGTCCTCCCTGCCGCTTTCCGGTACTTCAATTCCTGTGCGATGGCTGCCATGGTAAGCAGATAGTAGGTATCATTTGCCGTCTTATTCTTTAGCAGTGTCTGCCGCCCCGTACCGCAGACATAATATTTCCCTTGGTACTGCAGGACATTCTGCATGGTATATGGCTCATACTCATATGCAGAGAGTCCGGTAGGGAAACAGATATGCGGGGTTTTCATGGCATAATAGCCATGGTCGATTCCTATAATGATAGGCATCACGTCCTTTCTGTAATGTTTTTAAAGTTTTTTGAGGGAGTAGGTAAGATTCTAAAGATGGGATTCTGGTAAAGGTGGGAAAGTATTTTGTCTGGAACAGCTTTCTTTCCCAGCTTGTTAGGGGGTTAAAAAGGCAGGCAGCGCACCGTTGTGGTGCGTCTGCCTGCCCTCTTGTCAGGTTTCATTTTTCTATTTAATAAAAATTTTATCATCTTGCATTTTCTCTAAATATACAAACTTTAATTCATTTGTGATTGCTTTTTCATCAAAAATCTTGTAGCCTGACCGTTCATAAAGTGCTATGTTTTTCTTACTTCTGGTACTTGTAAAAAGTTCATACCTTTTTCCCGGATATTCTTTTTCTATTGCGTTCAGAAGTTTTGTTCCAACCCCCTGCTGTTGCTTTTGGGGATGAACCATCAGTTTCCCAATATAAACTGTTCCATTATTCATATAAGCTCTCACAGAACCTATAATGACATTATTTTCATCCACTGCTTTTAAAATGATGCCTTGTTGAAATTCATTTTCCAATTCAGATAAAGTTTGCCTTAATGGGGGAATATCCGGATTATTAAAAAGTTTTGCTTCGCTTTGATATGCAAGGTACTGCAAAGCAAGAATTTCTTGTAAGTCCTCTTTTTCTGCCGCTTTTATAATCATCTTTCTCTCCCTGACTGGTCTCATTTTAGTCTTTATTTCCTCAAATTGATTTTTCTCTATCCGACAAACTGGAAGTTGTCACACAGTTGGTAATGAATAGCTATCATAAAAAAAATTGTATTCATCTCTTGAATCAAATCCAACTTCTACCATCTTTTTTATCTGCTCGTCCACCAATATAAAACCATAACTATGTTGATGTTCCAAATATTGAGCGTGTTCCCATAAACTCTTTATTCCAATTTCAGCTTCGGCTATTTGAATTTCAACCCACACGCCCGAACAACGAAAATAATAATTTTTGTGCGATTGTATCCCTGTTTGCAACTTAATCCATTCAATTAATTCTTTTTCAGATGTATGGTAACTTAGAATAGCATCAGGTGTTTTATTAAGCGAATAAATATACGGAAAATACTTCTGCTCAACAGCAAAAAGTTTTTCATGTTCCGTATTTTCCAAAAAGCAAACAATATCGACACCTTTTAGTCTTGTTAAACAATTTCTAACTTTCTGTAAATGAATTTTTCTTTTCAAAATATCTTTATCCATTGTTATCTCCAACTCACACAAATTCTAATTTTTCAATTTGACAAACTGGAATCTGTATCACAATTTAAGCTGCATGAAATTTCCGTTTTTTGAAAATCCAAAATTTGTATATAACATTACTCCCATATCTGAAGCAGTAATTTGTATTGTACCGCAGCCATACTTTCTTGCTTCATCTACAACTTTTGATAGAAGTTGTTTTGCTATGCCCTGTCGTCGATAATTTTTATCTGTAAACATACTTGACAGCAACCCCATTTTGCCACTCGTACACCCAAAATATGGCGGCTTTTCAACAAAGGAAATCCCACTTGTGCCGATGATTTTTTGTTTATCTATTGCAAGCCACGAAACAAATGTACCATCTGACATATGTTTTGCATAGTAACCATAAAGCGCTGGTTTTAAATCTATATCCTCAGTTGCGCCTTCTTCTCGAAGTTGATTGATACGCATTTCAATAAATGTATCTAGTTCTTTTTCAGTCAATTTTCTATATTCAATCATTACAATACGTTCCCTTGCAAATTCTAAATTTTCTTACCGCCAAACTGAAATTGATATTCTTTTAAATTTCTCGTTCTATCAATTCGTTGGCAATCTCAAAAGCTTTTATCCTTCCAGTAGCCAATATAAGCTGTGATTTTTATCTGGTAACATTTTCCTTGGTTTCAAATATTTTTATCGTCTCTCTTAATTTGTGTAATGTTGACTCTATTTGAGTTTTGCTTCAATTACATTGGTTTTAAATTTTTATTGAGCCTGTCCACCATCCAAGCAATTCGCTTTTCCCGTCCAGCGTCTGTCTTTGCGTCAAGGTACGCCCGTGTATAAGTTTTCTTTACAGATAGAGACATCGCTTGAAAATTTGTGTAAGCGGGTTCGTACCCTTTCAGCAGTGCGGACAAGCAGGCAATTTGTTCCTCTGTAATAGTTGCCAGAGGGTTTAATGCGTCCCACTGGCCGTTCTTCTTGGCCTCATCTATCTTCTTCCTGCCAAAATCAGTTATAAGACCTCGTTCCTCAAGGTTTTTCACTAATGCCTTATTCTTCTCTGACCATTTGCTATTTTTTCTGCGCTGAGAAAAATACTTCTTATAAGTCTTATCATCAATCTTTTCCATCTGTCCGTCAATCCAGCCAAAACAGAGAGCTTCTTCCAGCGCTTCTCCCGCTTTTATAGTTTTTGGTCCGCCAGCCTTGCCAAATAAAAGCCAAATGCCGTCATCTGACAGGCAATGCTCACGAAGCCATTCACGAAATTCTTCTCTATTGGCAAAATTCATTGTTTCGCTCATGACATGTCCCTCCTTATTGTTTGCCTTGCCCGCCAAAAGCGCGCAAATTCATAGTTATCTCCTTACCAGTTCATTCAGATTCTATCAAAAGTTTCATTTAAAGCTATCACTAAAATTTTTTAGTCTATTCTTAACTTTATCGGACAGCTGATTGTATTCAATATCATCGATTGCACCTTGGAGCGTATATAAATGCACCAGACAAACATTGGGATAACCCATTTTTAAACGGATGAAGGCTTCTTCACTGCCTGCTTCTAATAGTTCTTCTGCGGAACAAATACCAACTGATTTAAGTTTCTTTTCCATTTCTGTTCCGATATTACGCATCGAAGTTAATTCTGCCACCAAATCACATCCTTTCTTTTTACAAACTGCAAAATTCTAATTTCACTGTTTTCTTTTAGAGTAAATAATTGTTTTCCCGATTCGCAATAACAAAATCAATCAGTTTGTATGTTGCATATCCCCCAACAACCAATGGTTCCCTATCACAAAGTTCTTTTGCTTCCTCACGGCTTTCCACCTTCAAAATATACATACCTGCAACCCCCGGATATCCTTTAAACACACCGCAGATCTCCAGTTTACCCTCATCATCTAATTTTCTTATGTTCGCAACATGTTCTTCAACCACTTTCTTTGTGAGTCTATTATAGGTCTTACTCTTTTCGATCATCATCATGTACATTAATTTTTCCATATCCCATTCTCCTCCGAAACTTTTATTTTAGCGTTCCCATTTCAGATAAACCATATCTACTAACTGAATTCCATCTTCAAACATAGAATGGTCGTAATTATCTAGGAAAAAGTTTTTTACTCTGTGTGATTCCGAAAAGCCACAGCTTTTATAAAAAGAAAGTGCTGAATAACAGTCACCAGTTCCGACTAACATGACCCTGCAGTCAGAACAATGAGTAAGCAGAAATTCTATCAGCTTTTTTCCATACCCTTTTCGCCAGCAATCAGGCAGAACAGCAATGTTCTTGAGTTCATAAATGCCATCATCCTCTTTTGTAATTACACATTCAGCTTTCACACCATCATCATCCAAAATATACATTTCGCCACGTTCAAGGTATTTATCTATCATTTCTTCCGACTCATCAGCCAGCAGCAACAGGTCAATATAGTCTTTCTTGCTGCATGTTATTTTTCGTATTTCCATTAACTCCCTCCGTAAATCTTCTTTGTTTTATTCTACCAAATCTGAAAGAGAAAATATAGTCAAAAGAATTATTTAGCACTTGATTCACTCTGCTTACACCATTAAGACATATCTTCCAGCCCGAAAGGCTCCAAACCCTGTTCTTTGTATATCGCTGCTGCCTGCCCTTCTAACCACAGCCGCAGCTCTTTATTTGGTGCATGTCTGCAGAATTCTTTTACCCATATATCGTAGAGCCTGCCATCCTCATCATATTCCCCAAGATCCGGTTCTTCATATGAATCCAGATCCACCTCTTCGTACATCTCAATCAAGGCATTAAACTGACTTTTAAACTGCCCTGCAAACTTCCCCCAGATATCTAAGTTATAATCTGTCAGTCCAAAAAAATCAGTCAGGTAAGTTAATCTTTCAAAATCACTAAAAGCCATCCTCTTTTTTTCCAGCAGCATATGTTTATCTTTCGTTCCACATAAATACAGAAATGCGAACCGCTCTACATCTTTCTGATGCATATCTATCTCCTTCCAGCAAATAATTCTTTATTACGAAACATTATAGAAAACAAAACAAGTAAAATCAACATAAAGTTTCCGAATAGCGAAACATTTTAATTATGAGAGGATAATACTATGCAGAAAATCAGACCAGACATGGATATTGGTAAAAATATACAAGCAATCCGTTATCAGAAAAAGCTGACGCAGGATGACGTGATCGCAAAGCTGAATCTGATGGGTATCCCCATGTCCAAAAGCACCTATGCCAAATTGGAAACAAACCGTATGAACATTAAAGTCAGTGAACTGGTCGCTCTGTCAAAGATATTCGGCACAGATATCAACGCATTCTTCATCGGACTGCTATAATTGCGCCTTGCAGGATTGATTCAGGATTCTTTACCTGTATTGCAAGGTATCACCCTCACAGAAAAGGATTTGGCCGCCTGACAGCACAATTTCTATTCCAATCTGCTTCCCTCTATAATTTCCAATATCTTTTTTCATCATTTACATCTTTTTTATCCACACGTATTGATTTATGTTTTCTTTTCTTGTTTGTCTCACTTTTACAACCGATTCTACCGCCTTTCCCATGTAAAATCAATAGAAAAGTGCAAAAAGTGATACAAACTTTTTAACACTATTTTGCAGGAAAGGACAGTTATGCCAAAGCCACGTACCAGAACCGGCGAAAAAAATCTTATCAGCCAGCGCCTGATTGAGCTCCGCAGACAGAACAGCCTCTCCCAGAGGGATTTAGCGGAAAGATTACAGTTAGCAGGTTATGACATGGATAAAAATGTGATCACCAGAATCGAAACAAATAAGCGTTATGTGACAGACCTTGAACTAAAGGCGCTGACAGAAATCTTTGGGGTCTCTTACAAATTTTTAATTGATGGGGACGATATAGAAAATGCGGATAGCTGACAATGACTGTCCGTATTTTTTATTTTGCCTACCGGGACTGCTCTTCTTTCTTGTGACGTTTCTCCTTCGTGTCCACTTCCCTGACATCTTCAAAGAAGTAGTTCGTTAGATGTTCCATGCTTTCAAAGGTCTCAGAATCCGGGATTCCGATATTTATAATGACGGCATCCGGGATTTTTCTGTTATACCCTTTGCGGTAAAACGCCTCATAACTTCCCCAATAACCATCACCTCCAGTGTGAATTATTTCTCTCCTGCCGTCTACCTCAATGATGTATCGGGCAGTATCCACACCTATCTCTTTTTCTACAATCCCCTGCGACTCAAACATTTTTCCATCCATATAGATACTTATCATCTGTTTTGGTGCAAGATAGATAGTCATACTCCACATCATGTACTCTGGGAATTCTTCCATCCGCTCTTCATTTAATACTACCCGTGCTTCAAAAAATCGATAAGGGCTGTAATCTACTACCAGACTCTCCAGCCTTTTTCCTGAATATTCTTCAAAATACAGGGGATCCCCAAATAAAATATGTTCCGGGCATTTTACACTAAATATTTTTTTTCGCAACTTACTACCTCCACTTAAAGTTATAGATGAACGGCTTATCATCCCAGCTTTCTTCTACACTGTTATTTTCTGGTTACCACATAAAAATGGGATAATTTCAAATACTATCTTTATCAAACTGCAGGGAGCACTACAAAATGACACAGCCGCCAGTAATCCTTCATTCAGATATGAATAATTTTTACGCCTCTGTGGAATGTCTGGACAACCCCAGTCTCCGTGGAAAGCCTATGGCGGTTACTGGAGACCCGGATGCACGCCACGGGATTATCTTAGCCAAAAACTATGAGGCTAAGAAATATGGGATTGCAACAGGTGAGCCTTTATGGATGGCCCGGCAAAAATGCCCGGATGTGATCTTCACCCCTCCACGATACGACAGATATATCGAATTCTCTCAGGCTGCCAGCCAGATTTATGAGGAGTATACCGACCGGGTGGAATCCTTTGGGCTTGACGAATGCTGGCTGGATGTGAGCGAATCTGCCAGTCTCTTCGGATCCGGAAAAGAGATTGCTGATGAGATCCGGCACCGGGTAAAACAGGAACTTGGCATAACGGCCAGCATCGGTGTCTCTTACAACAAGATTTTTGCCAAACTGGGGAGCGACATGAAAAAGCCGGATGCCACGACTGTCATAGGTGCGCACTTCAGAGAAAAAATCTGGCAGCTCCCGGCGGACATGCTGCTTTACGTTGGGAAAGCCACCTATGCAAAGCTGGTAAAACACGGAATCCATACCATTGGGGATCTGGCCTGCACAGACCCAATATTTTTAGAACGGCTGCTTGGAAAAAACGGGATCATGCTTTGGTCCTTTGCCAATGGGTTTGACCACTCCCCTGTCTCCCACACCTACTCCCACCGGATCATCAAGACTATTGGCAACAGCACCACTACTCCCCGTGATCTGGTTACCGACACCGATGTAAAGATCATTTTGTATATATTATCTGAGAGTGTGGCAGAACGCATGCGTAAGGAACACTTTTATTGCCGCAGCGTACAGGTCAGTATTCGGGATAATACCCTATTTTCCTATGAACGGCAGGGACAGCTTCCTGTCCCTTCCTGTACCTCACAGGCAATCTTTAAAAAATCCTATGAGTTATATCAAAATAACCGTCCTGCCAATCCTGTGCGGAGTCTGGGCGTCCGTGCCTGCAAGCTTGCCTATATGGAATACCGCCAGCTTTCTTTTCTGGAAGATGCCGCTAAAGACCAGCGCCAGGAGAATTTGGAACGGTGCATTGACCAGATACGCCAGCGCTATGGCCACTACTCCCTCCAACGAGGGATCATGCTGATGGATACCGCCTTGTCCCACCTTGATCCAATCGCAGAACATACGATTTATCCAGAAGCATTTTTAAAAAGCCAGAATTAAGGAGAACACGTTTATGTGTGGAAGATACAGTTTATTTACAGACGAAGAAAATCAGGAGATCATGAGGATTGTGAGAGCTCTTGACAACAGATATCCGGCTAACGATATGAAGCATGGAGAAATTTATCCAACAAATACAACACCGCTTCTATATCTTGATGGAGGTGAAATAAAGCCAGAACTCAGCACTTGGGGATTTCCACGTTTTGGTGCAAAAGGCGTGATCATCAACGCGCGATCTGAAACTGCTGACAGCCGGCCTATGTTTAAAAAGAGCCTTCATATGCGCAGGTGCGTGGTTCCCAGCACTGGATTCTATGAATGGACGCAGCACGGGTCAAAAATAAAATACCGCTTTAACCTTCCAGATGACCGAACACTCTATATGGCTGGCATATATAATGAATTCAACGGCGAGAATAAATTTGTCATCCTAACAACGGAAGCCAACAATTCCATTGCTGATGTCCATGACCGGATGCCAGTTATACTGCCTAAGCCAATGGTGGAAGACTGGATCACGTCTGAGGACTTTGCCTTATCTTATCTCCATGCCGTCATGCCGCCGCTTACACGTGAAGCCTCTGCCTGATCCATTATCGTTCCAATACTTCAGGGCGCTTATTCCCCGCCCTGAAGTATTGGATACTCAATATCTTATTTTCAGTATAAGCAGCTGATCATTAATCTCTAACCTTTCCAGTTATTTTACTCCTTTACGATTCTAAAAATCTTAACAATGCAGCTCCATCCCTTACGCCTTTTAAATACAGTTCTGTCTGCTCTATATATCGCTTATCATCCTCTAAAGCGAGGCATTCTGATATCCCCTGCAGTTCCTCTGCCGAAAATGTCCTGCCTTCTGTAATTTTACTTTTATCCGTTAATGCATCTATAAAAGGATATTTCCCAGTCAATTCACTTATTTTTTTATCAATCTCCCCATACTCTTTACAATTTTCTCTGGAGCGTTGTTCCGCTTCTTCAACAGCATGATTGATGATTTCCATCTGCCAGAAATCCAGATGCAGGTGATTGATTCTATATCTCTCTTCTGATTTCATCCGGTGTCACCTCCTTTTCTCCGAGACAACACTACTGCATTTCTGCCAGATAATCCATTCACAGAACCTACCAATTAACAGGCACTCAATCTGTGCATTTGTGACAACAAAAAATCTGGTTATGAGATTCTATTTTCTCATACCAGATATCCAAACTTTCCTCTTACTACATACACACATTTTATTATCTACTGTGTATACCGTTCTTATATTCCATATTCTTAAACGTAATGCACACTATACACAGCTAAACAGTGGGGTATAGTTTAGGAAAGCCAAGATACACCACCTCATAGCTGTCAAAATTCTCAATACTGCCGGAGATTGCAGGCCGCGCCCCATTCCTCTGTTCTTCCTGCGCAATATCCAAAAGCGCGTCATAATCATCTGTATAAGGCTCTGCCGGTACAAGACGGAAAGTATCCGCGCCTGTCTGATTTTGAATTTCCGCAGCAACCGCTTCCGTGTTCCCCGACCATGAGAAATATACAACCACCCCGGTTACCGCCATATCTTCCAGCTCCGTTTCTGACTCCGTGGCCTCCTCTGATGTATCCGCCGGTAGAGTGCTTTCCTCTGTTTCTGATTCGCTTTCTGTTTCTACTACCGGCGCTTTCATTGTACTCGGCTCCGGAATCGTAGATTCCTCCCCATTGTTTCCCGTATTCCCACAAGCTGCCAGTGCAAACGTCAACATACTCGCCATCATAACCGCGAATAATTTTTTCTTCATAATCTACTTCCTCCTTTGTTTGATTCCCGAATCTTGTGACGAAGATAATCCATTCGATCCAACTGCATTTCTCTGAAATGAATTTCATCAAGAGTAGCGCTGCGCCTTTTATTCAACATATGAAGCCTTTGCGCCTCGGTACTTTCTCCTTCCAGTGACAGGCGCATATAGCTTTCTACTTCGTCATTAAGAAAGCCGATGTCATGCAGCGTCATAATCATACTCAGCCGTTCTATATCCTGATCGTCATACTGCCATGCGCCCATGACCTTTTTTACAGCGCCGCATAATCCCCAGCTCTCATACTCACGTAGAATATCAAGGGGAATATTGTAACGTGTGCTTGCTTCATCAATCGTCATTCGTAAGCTCCTTTCCATAGATAATAAAAAATGCAGGCGTCCTCCTTGAACACCTACATTTTAATTTATTTTTTAAGAAACATCTAATACCTACATTAAATCTCTTATAATACCTATAAAGCATTTTTAAGAAAACTCATAAATTGGGACGTGGCCACTCCAAGCGTCTGATTCTTTTTCCAGACTAACACCGAACCCGTTTCTAATGTTGGAGCAAGTGGAATAAAGCATAAGTCTTCATAAAAAGCTACACCAAGATCAAAACATAGTGCAATGCCAACCCCACGTTCCACCATAGCCGCAGCATTTAAAATCAAATTATAGGTAGCCGCAATTTGAAGCCCCTCGTAATAATCCCCAAACCAACTGGCCAATTCATTTTTTACCAATTCCCGTTTTACCATGATTAGAGGCACACCTGTTAAATCCTCAGGATTGATAGATTTCTTCGCTGCCAATTCAGAATCTTTCCTTACCAATATACCCCATTTTTCTTTCTGCGGCATACGGATAAATTCATACTTCCCAACATCCACAGGTTCCATAAGAAGTCCTATATCTAAAATCCCTTTTTCAATCCGTTCTTTAATATCATCTGCGATTGCGCTGTGAATACTAAACTGCACAAGGGGATATTTGTGCTGGAATTTTCTGATCTGTTCCGAAAAAAAGAGCATACCTTTCGTTTCCCCACAGCCTATTGCGATTTCACCTGACAGCACATCTTTCTTATGGGAAAGCTCCTGAACCGTCTTATGGGACAATGAAACGATTTCCTGCGCCCGACGCTTTAAGAGCATACCGTCCTCGGTTAGAATAATACTGTGTTTGCTTCTATGAAACAATTTTACCCCTAATTCTTCTTCAAGCTGCATGAGCTGCCGGGAAAGTGTTGGCTGTGTAAGATGTAATAACGCTGCGGCCTTTGTAATATTTTCTTCTCTGGCAACCATCAGAAAGTATTTCAAAACTCTTAATTCCATAATTTTTGCCTCCTTAATTCCCCAAAATATTATAGTAGATTTTATCCTTATTTTCAACATATCATAAAACAAGAAATGCCTTTCAGTAATTTTATCAAATAAGTAATTTGGAGCTTGCTTTCACACCAAAAAAGTGTAAGCTGTCACCCACAAGCCAAGCAGCCAGTACAAAATACAATCAAATCGAAAGGCGGAAATGCTTAGCTTCCATGTATGCCAAAGGCATGACAACAAACGATATCGAAAGCCATATGCGGGAATTGTCTGATATCGAGATTTCTGACAGTACCATCAGCAGAATCACAGACAAGATACTCCCTATTGTGAAACAATGGCAGCAAAGACCGCTGGAAGAGATATATGCGGTTGTTTTCATGGACGCTATCCATTATCATGTACGCAACGAAGGCCGGATTGTAAAACGTGCGGTTTATATTGAGATCGGTATTGATATGGAAGGCCGCAAAGATGTGCTCGGTATGTATGTTAGGCAGAATGAAAGTGCAAAATTCTGGCTCTCCATTTTGAACGGGCTGAGGAACTGCGGGGTGGAAGATATCCTGATTGCCTGTGTGGATGGGCTGACTGAATTCCTGCAGGCAGAAATCCAGCAGTACATCATCTATCAGATTCGAACACAACAAAGTTTGTTTCCTATAAGGAGATCAGACCCCTGATGGCTGATTTGAAGCGTGTATATGCGGCTCCTATAGAAGAGACCGCGCTGGCGAAACTGGACAGTTTTGATGAGAAATGGAGCAGGAAATATCCTAAAATAACAAAAACGTACGGGAGTCACGGTCTACTAATTCCGCAACATAGGCTTGTGTCCAGCCCTTTTCTTCTCTGGCTCTTTTGAGAGCCGCCCCGAGGCCGTGAAAGTCAAACCTTCTTTCATCTTGGTTCATTCTCATATCACCCTATATCATTCTACATTTCGTGTTAGATTATGAGAATGTAATGAAATTTTACATTAAGTAGTATTTTATTTCGCATCCGTGTAGGCTCTAACTTGTATTATTCGAGGTAGAGAACTATAATATATCCTGTGGAGGTGCGAAATGGACTATATGACATTGAAAGAGGCCGCCGAAAAGTGGGGCGTGACACCTCGTAGGGTAAATTATTATTGCGCTGGAGGGCGTATCCCCGGCGCTGTAAAAATGGCCGGTGTTTGGCTGATCCCTAAAACTGCGGAGAAGCCGATTGATGGGCGGACAAGACAAGGGAAGGAGTTGCGCCATGAATAAAATTTTGATTATAGATGATGACAGAGAACTGTGCGCTTTGATTAAACGCAGCGTACAATCAGAACATATAGAAGCCGATTTTTGTAATACCGGAAAAGAAGGATTGCAGAAATTAAAAGAGCAGAAATATCAGCTTGTGGTGCTGGATGTGATGATGCCCGGTATGGATGGCTTTGAAACGCTGGAAGAAATCCGCAAAGAAAACAGCCTGCCGATTTTGATGTTCACATCCAAAAATGACAGTGCTTCTAAAGTGCGGGGGTTACGGGCCGGTGCGGACGATTATCTGACAAAGCCGTTTGATATGGACGAACTGATTGCCCGTATTGCGTCCCTCATTCGCCGCTACACCCGCTTTAATCAGCAAGCCGGAGCCATGCAAAAACTGGATTTTGACGGATTGCAAATTGACCTTGAAAATCGTTCTGTCACTACGGAAAACGGCACTTTTGAACTTCCGCCAAAGGAATTTGATCTGCTCCTGTACTGTGCAAAGCATCAAGGAAAAATTTTGACAAAACAGCAGATTTATGAGGAAGTATGGGACGAAGAATATTTCTATGATGACAGTAACATTATGGCGATTATCAGTCGGCTTCGTAAAAAATTAGAAGTCAATCCTTCCAGTCCAAAGTATATCCAAACGGTCAAAGGGATTGGCTACCGCTTTAATAAGGAGGTGTAGCCGGCATGGAAATCATCGTTTTCTTGTCCATTGTGATTGCTGTTGTGGCTGTGTTGACTTCCATCGTTCTCGTTCGGCGCGTAAAAAAGCAAATAGCAGAAATGACCGACGCTCTGGTTGATGTGAAAAATGGAAATGGCAATCGGCGTATTTTGTCTGCAACAAATGAACTGACCGCACCTCTTGCCTATGAAATCAATGAGATCGTTGTGGCCTATGAAAGCAGACTTTCGATTGTCCGGCAGACAGAAGAAACCAACCGCCAGCTTATGACGAGCCTTTCTCACGATGTTCGGACGCCCCTTACCACTCTGATTGGGTATCTTGATGCTGCACACAAAGGACTGGTCACAGGAAAAGACCGGGATGATTATATTGAAACCGCCCGTCGGAAAGCTCATGATTTGAAAGAATATATTGATGTACTCTTTGACTGGTTCAAGTTAAATTCCGACGAGTTCGCTTTGGAAATCCAGCCTGTTGAGGCCGCAGAGCTGACAAGAAATATCCTGATTGACTGGATACCGATTTTTGAGGATAAACAGGTTGATTATGATATTGATATTCCTGAACAGCCTGTCTGGGTAAGACTGGATATGGACAGCTATATGAGGATCATCAATAATCTCATTCAAAATGTAATCGCTCACAGCCATGCGGACAAAATCAAAATTGTCCTGTCAAAGAAGGAAAATAACATGGAGCTGCTGCTGGCGGATAATGGAGTGGGAATTGAGAAAGAAGATTTGAAACACATTTTTGAACGGCTTTATAAGTGTGATAAAGGCCGGTCTGAAAAAGGCAGCGGTCTTGGTCTTTCTATTGTCCATCAGCTTGTAGAAAAGATGGGTGGAAGCATAACAGTTGAAAGTTTTCCGGGAAAAGGAACTGCATTTATGTTGCTTTTTCCTTTGGAGATTTAAGCGCGTTCCCGTCTTTATGGCGGGAGCCTTTGTCATTTTGCCGGATTTCAAATTGCAAGGTTAATGCAAGGTTGTGGCAAGGTTAATGCAAGGTTGGCGTGATAGAATACCTTACAGAACAGGAGGTTTTGAATATGGATACAAATTACATCATTGAAACAAAAAATCTGACGAAGCAATACGGCTCACAAAAGA
>Ga0073908_1003218_pt1 | contig 17401 bp, 15 predicted proteins | sample MucameincwithD2O_FD_65484 | JGI IMG/M metagenome (GOLD analysis project Ga0073908, IMG submission 65484) | Mouse cecum microbial communities from Vienna, Austria - Mucus amended microcosms incubated with D2O | ecosystem: Host-associated > Mammals > Digestive system > Large intestine > Cecum...
TTTCCCAGGCCAGGGCGCACAGTATGTGGGCATGGGCGCGGGTTTATATAAAGAATATCCCGCCGCGCGCTATGCGTTTGAGGCGATAAGTGACGCCACACATCGTGATATGGCAAAGATTTGTTTTTCCGGCCCCGCTGCGCGTTTGAACACGCCGGCGATTACATCGTTGGGGACGTTTGCACATTCGGTCGCAATCGTTCGCGTGATAGAGGCGCATTTTGGCTGTCCGCTGTATGATATTGCCTATGTAATGGTCGGCCATTCCCTGGGGCAGTATAGCGCACTGCACGCGGTGGACAGCATTGACCTATATGATGCGGCCCGGTTGGTGTCGTTGCGCTCGCTTTATATGTCTATGGGGCGGGGCGATTGTGGTATGGCGGCGATTGTCGGGCTTAGCAAGGAGCAGGTCGAAAATCTGCTGTTCCTGGCGGTGGGACGCGGATTTGCCGCAATTTCTAATCACAATGCACACGACCAGTTTATTTTAAGCGGTGAAAACGCCGCATTGGATGCAATTCTGGGGGCGGCCCGCGCCCAGGGCGCGCGTATCGCACGCCGGTTAAATATTGCTGTGCCGGCACACTGTGCATTGATGGCGCCCGCCGCAATAAAAATGCGCCATCATTTAGAGCGGGTCGAAATTCGTCAGCCGAAAACAAACTGGTTCTCGAATCAGACGGCATCGCTGATGTGGGCGCCGTATGATATCAGACATTCCCTGGTAGAGCAGATGACATGTGGCGTACGCTGGGCCGAGATTATGGATAAGTTCCCCGCAATGCATATAACACGTGCCTACGAAATCGGGCCGGGGGCAACGCTGACGCGATTGATTGCACGTACGCATTCCGGTATTCGCACCATGCATACCGATTCGGTTGCCAATGTTCGCGCCGTAATCGATGCGATTGAAAAAGATATGGCCGGCGCTAAAACACGCTGATTATAATGGCTAATCTTTTTTGCGAAAACCGTCCCAGTATTCGACACGCTTTTTTATCTCGCGCTCGAATCCGCGTTCTATCGGTTTATAAAATTTTTGCCGCGGCATGGATTCGGGGAAACAGTTTTGACCGCTGCATCCTGACGCCGTGTCGGGGTCGTATACATATCCCGCACCGTAGCCTAGGTTCTTCATCATTTTTGTCGGCGCGTTTAGTATTGTTTTAGGTGGCGGCAGGCTGCCCCATTCGCGGGCCGCGGCGTATGCCGCCTTTTGCGCCTTGTAGTTGCCAACGCTTTTCGGCGCCGTGCCCAGATATATTATCAACTCCGTCAGGGCCAGGTCCCCCTCTGGGCTGCCCATGCGTTCGTATAACTGCCACGCGGCCAGGGCAACCTGCATCGCATTCGGGTCGGCCAGGCCAATGTCTTCCATGGCAAAGCGGGCCAGGCGCCGGAACAGGTACATTGGGTCTTGGCCCGATGTCATCATGCGCGCCGTCCAGTACAGTGCCGCATCCGTGTCCGATGCCCGCAGGGATTTGTGGACCGCCGATATAAGATTATAATGCTCGTCCCCGGTTTTATCCGACATCGGTGCACGTTTTTGCACCGCGTTGTCCAGCTCTGTCGGGGACATTGCCCCCTTAAAGCCCGCGTTTGACAGGTATTCAATCGTGTTTAACAAGAATCGCGCATCGCCGTCCGCCATCCCCGCCAGGTGCGTACGCGCCGCATCGTCCAGTGGCAGTTTTTTGCCCAAAAAGTCTTCGGCACGTGATATCAGGGATAACAAATCCTCGGTCCCCAGGGCGGTTAACACGCCAACATGGCACCGTGACAATAACGCGTTGTTAAGATTAAAGCTGGGGTTTTCGGTTGTGGCGCCGATAAAGACGACCGTGCCATCCTCCAGATAGGGTAGCAATGTGTCCTGTTGGGTCTTGTTAAAGCGATGTATTTCGTCAATAAACAGCAATGTGCCGCGGCCAATGTCGCGTGTCATGCGCGCGGCCTCCATCGCTTTTTTTATATCGGCCGTGCCGGAAAATACCGCGGACATCGGCACAAAATCCATATCAACAGACGCGGCCAGGGCGCGCGCAATCGTCGTCTTGCCGCAGCCGGGCGGCCCCCATAGTATTAGATTGGACAGCTTGCCCGCATCGACCATGCGCCGGACCAGGCCCGTTTCCCCCAGCAGCGCACGCTGGCCCAGCACATCGTCAATGGTGCGCGGGCGCATTATATCGGCAAGAGGGCGTGAAATGGTTGGCATTTTATTTAAACTTTGGTTGTCTTTTTATGGTATAATGATTTTATAAAATAAACAAGGGATTATATAGATTATGCATAATGCCAATAATTCAGAAATCGCGACGGCTATTTTGGCCGCGGCTATTATCGGGGCGTATCCCGATACCGAACCGGCGGCGGCGGTGCGAATGGCGCGCGCGGCCCTGGGCGGGGTGGCCGCCGGATGCGGGCCTGATAGGATTGCCGCATCTGTTCGCGGGGACAAGATTCAATGCCTGGAAGACGGGACATGGCATACAATGCTGCGTCGGTATATCGCACGAAAATATAACATGACGCCAGAGCAATATCGGGCAAAGTGGGGACTGCCGGAGGATTATCCGTTTGTGGCACCGGATTATGCGCGGCAACGCTCGCGGATTGCAAAGGATAGCGGACTGGGGCGAAAGTAAGGGTGACATATCATGGGTGAGATATTTAGAGAAATAGTAAACAAACCGCATGAGGCTGTTGGCAGTGCACGGAAAAATATACAAAAAATACATACCGGTAACAAGGGGGCCGCGGCGGCCAAATGGACCGGGGTTGGAATGGCGGGGCTGTTGCAGTTCCTGCTGTGGGCGACGAAGTATTTGACGCTGGATAACCATGTGACACGCGCGCTGGAAAACAGATATACAAACAAGGGGAATAAGTATCCTAATTTGTCGGCGCATCTTACGTACTATGCGATGATGGCCGCGGCTATTCTTGTCGCGCCAGAGGTGTATGAGGCAATAACGGCCGATAAAGAACCGCAGGCCACAGAAGTAGAAGCCACGACCCCCATGGGCCAGCCCGGCACGTACGGCGCATATTTGGACCGTATGCGCTCGATAACACCACTGCTGATTGCGGACCTGATAGCAAAGGAAGGGGTGCATGTAAATGCAAATGGTATGCATACGCCGTATCGTGATTCCAAGGGGATTCCGACAATCGGATTTGGCTCAACCCTCCTAAAAGACGGCAGCAGGGTGACAATGGATACGCCCCCGATTTCCACAGAAGAGGCGTATGAACTGTCGCGCTGGCATCTGGAGCAGGGCGAAACTTACTTTGTTCTGTATTGTTATGATGTCGCCTTTGGCAACGTTGATATAAGTACCACCAGCCAGGCATTCGGGATGAGTTCTATTGTATATAACTCTTATTCCAAGCTGATAGAAAATCCGGGGGATAGGAATCATAGGCAGCGGTTTGCAGAACTGCGCCAAATTTATAACGAATATGGATTGGCAACGCCGGACTCGCTTGTCAAAGAGGTGTTTAGAAAATATCCGGTTCGTGATGCCCGCAGCTTTGGTGAAAAATGGCTGGGTGGGGCACCGATGCATGAAACTGCGAATAAACTTGGCAACTTTATGCGGGACGGACGCGGGCTGATTTGGCGCCGCTGGCTGGAGGCGGGGCTGCTGACCGGGGATATTACACCGGAAATGATGCTGGATTGTCCCGCGAACGGTATGTACGAATTCTTTTGTGTTATGGGACAAAAGAAAAGTGCCTTTTTCACAGGGACCGGTGAAAATAAACGTGTTAACCGTGATACGTATGCTAAATTCAAAGAATGGCTGCGTAACCCGGTAAATGCAAGAGGGCAAAGACTTAGCGAGAAGCAATATCCGCGGGTTATAGCTTTGCTGCCGGCGCAGGTGCGGGGAATGTGCGAAGGTGGACACTGTAAATTAGGAGATCTCGATTTTATCGCACAGTTTGCGCAAAGCCAGGCGCAGCAGCGTGCACAGAAGGATGCATACGTCATAGGGTATCACAGTCAGTATAATCTGGCAGTCGCCGCGTATCGTGCCGGTGATTATCAGGGTGCGCTGGCTATGTATAGAAAAATGGTAGAGCAATATCCCAACAATGCATTGATTCACAATGACCTGGCGGCGACTTATAACCAGCTTGGGCAGTATGACAATGCCATAGAACATGCACGCATTATTCTTAATACAATCGGTGACAAGAGCCAGTATGGTGCCGCGCAATACAATGCCGGATTCGCATACGAACAAAAGGGCAATTTACAAAAAGCCCTGGCGAACTATCGGTTGGCGCTGGCAAACGGGAACCGGCGTGTGCAGAGAGACATAACGCGTGTAACCAATATGATGCAGTTAAATCAGAATGGGCGCGGTAAAAAATCAAAACGCGAAGCATTTGCTCGGGGCGTACAAAAGCTTGGAAACTATGCACATAGCGCGGATTTTGATGTGTCGATGTTCTTGCGTGGTGGAAAAGATATATGATAATAGGGCGGGACGAATAGGATGAAAGTTTTTGTTAATTATGATGATGCGCGCTGGGAAAAATATAAGATAGATTTTCGGCGCATTGCCAGCGCCGCCGGTCCGCGTCGCAAAGATGCGGAGGTGTCTATTACACTGGTCGATGATGCGATGATTCATGCATTAAATTTGCAGTATCGTGGCATGGACAAGCCGACAAATGTTTTGTCATTTGAACTGGGGGATGATTTGCTGCTGGGTGATATTTATATATCGCTCGATACCGTATCGCGTGAAGCGGCGGCCCTGGGGATTTCTGTTGAAGAACATACGGCGCACATGGTAGTGCACGGTATGCTGCATCTGCAGGGGTACGACCATATAGAAGATAGTGATGCCAGCGTTATGGAATCGCGTGAGGTTAAAATTTTAAAATCTTTAGGTGTACGCAATCCTTATGCTGAAAAAGACGGGATGACGCGTTTGCGGGCGCTTGCGCGATGTGGCCTGTTGGCGATATTGGGGGCGGCGGCGGCTCTGGGCTTTGCACCGTTTCACCTGTGGCCCGTGACAATTTTGGCGTTTGGGGCGGCATACTGGATTTTGACGCGTGATGGTGCCGTGTCATGGTGGCGCGGATTATTAAGGGCGGCGCCTTTTGGGGCGGCATACAGCATTGCAATGTTTTGGTGGTCGCTGCATTCTATATATGTTGTGCCCGAACTGGCGCGCGAATTTGCTATCTGGACGGTGCCGGGTGTTTTGGGACTGGGCCTGGCGGGGGCATTGGTATTTTCTGTGCCTTTTGCCGCGGCGTCGGCGGTGGGTGCATGCGCACGGCCATTTGTGTTTGCCGGGCTGGGCGCGGCTGTTTTGTGGGCGCGTGAATGGATGTTTACAGGATTTCCATGGAATCCGATTGCCAATATTTTTATAAACATAACGCCGGTTGCTAATTCAATGGCGTTGTATGGGGCGCTGGGGCTGACGTTTGCGACCATGGGAATCATCGCGGCCAGTGTTGAAATTTTGCGTGATAAAAAACGCGCTATGTGCTGGATTTCTGGGCTGGTGTTCGTTTTGATTGTTGTGGGCGGCGCCGTTTTTGGCGTGCATAATGCCGCAATATCTGATGTGGCAAAATCTGGCCCCGTTATTCGCATTGTGCAACCAGCCACGTCCCAGGACCAAAAGATGTCTTATTCGCGTGACGATGCCGTGGCGCGGGCCGAACGCAATGTTCGCAATTTGCTGGCGCTGGGGGCGGGCGGCGATGTGCGACCGGATTTGATAGTCTATCCGGAGACCACTTATCCGTTTGTTATAACAGATGACGATATGCCTTTTTCCAAAATACTAAATACGGATGTTATTTTGGGGGCGACGTCTTATCGTAACGGGCGTCTATATAATTCCATGATTCTGGCGGATGCATCGGGGCGGGTCGTGCATACTTATGACAAGGCGCATCTGGTGCCGTTCGGTGAATACGGGCCGCTTGGGGTTATGCCGTCGCCGACCAATCTGGCCAAGGGGGAAGGCGCCGAGATTATAAGTGTGAACAATGGGGACGGTTTTTCGTTCGCGCCGGCGATTTGTTATGAAATAATCTTTTCCGATTCTCTTATCCCCAACGGGGCGCAACCCGATGCCATTATAAATATAACCAATGATACCTGGTTTGGAAAAACACCGGGCACGTATCAGCATTTGGATATGGTTCGCCGCTATGCAATAGAGGCGGGCGTTCCTGTTGTTCGTGCCAACTATTCGGGGATAAGTGCGTTTGTTTCGCCCGACGGGCATATTGAATCGATGATTCCAATCGGGCATGCGTCTGTTTTGGACGGGCGCGTGGCCGGTGCGCATATGACGCCGTATCGCCTTATCGGGCGTGATTGGTGGATGGTGTTAATATTGTTGTCTGCATCGATTGGTGCGATTGCGGCATCGCGGCGACGTGATTAGGCTTTGTTGCACAAAACCCAAACACGAATGGCCGAAGATAAGTTGCGCGCACCGCGGTTGGCGTCTATCTCATTGATAATGGATGCAAGCGAGCTGCTGCGGCGTGCCGCGATTTCGCGCAGGGCATCTATGAATTCTGGTTCAAGTGAAATGCTGGTCTGGTGACCGGATAAAGAAATCGATATTTTTTTCATGTTTTATAACTTTCCCGCCGCCAGGCAATCTGTCATTGCATGGTATATGTCGTTATATTTGCGCAGTGGGCGCAGTGTCAGGTTATCAAGCATGTATGAAATGCCGAATGCGTCGAATGCAAAAAAGAACAGGTCGTTGCGTCCAAAAATCGTTTTGCCATGCAGGGCGGGAATATGGGACATTTCACGGTTTATGTCTATTATCGTCGGGACAGGATGTTTGGTACCGCGGCTTATCTCGCTTGGGCCAAAAATATAGCCCGCACCGTGAACGATGCCACCGCATGCGGTATAGAACTCGCTAAGGGCGGTGGGCAACATTGCGGCCTGCATCCCCTGAAGTAGGGCGCCTGTTGTTGCAATGTTTTGTCGCGACGGTGCCGGCGCGAGTAGGGCGCCACGTTTACGAAATTCAATTAAAAATTCTTCCCTGGTCATTGTATGGGGCACCTTTGTTATTCCATACCACGCGATGCGGCAAATTGTGCCGCCATCTGGGCCAGGCGGTCTTCGGTGGCGTTGCCGCCTTCGCCACCACCGGCGGTATGGGCGGGTATGTATATTTTTTTCGCCGGTGACGGCAACCATATTGTTTCATTGCCGGCCTGGCCGATTATAAATCTGTCGATGTTTTGCGAGTGCGGGAAAGTAGAGCACATAAACATATTATCCGGCGATATTTCACCACCCCAGCAGATTGGGACCCGCATACGGATAGACGTGTTCGCAGGTAGCGTCCGACCCATTAGTAAATCCATAAACTCTTCCTGGGACAGATTCATAAACGCCAGCTCTTCTATAGATTCGCCCAGGCTTTGCATAAAACTGTGCCGGGCTTTTTTGTATCGTGCGAACCAATCAGCCGGCATTTGATGCGGCGTGGGCTGCATGGATATCAGCGGCATGTCTTCCATGCACATGTCTTTCATAATTTTTTCGGCAGATGCCTGGCTTAGCTGCATTATGTTTGACCTATATAGGTTATGACGGTGTCTATAAATTCTGAGTATGCGTCAAAGTTTTCTTGCGCATATTTGTCTGTGGGTGGTGTGTTTTTATTTTTATCTATATATTGGCGCAGTTGGCTGATGTCGGTAAATGTTTGTATGGCCGGGTTATCTACCGGTGATGCGGGTGCCACGATAAAGCCTTTTATGTTTATTTCTATATCCTCGAGCACGTCAGAGAACATGGTGTTCAAACTATCTATTGCGTTAATCAGTGGTTGTGGGTATATGCCGACGGCGCCAATCCATAATGTCTCGCCGGTGCCAATCGCCAGAAGCGCTGGTTTGAAATTACCTATGTTTGAGGCGTTCTTAACGGTATAGCCGGCGCTTGAGAATATATCACGAATCTCGGCAAAGTCGGTGTCGGATGTCTGTGTTGGTATGGTGTATTGTGGTGTGGCCGGCGTCTGTATTGATGGCATGGGTGATGCGGCGGGCGACTGTATCGGTGCGGGTGATATGGTAGATAGTGCCGGTCGCATGGGCCGCTGCGCCGCGGGGGATGCGGGGCGTAGGTCTGTGGGGGCCTGGGTGGGATTTGCCGTGGCGGGTGCGATATCTGGCGTGGCAGTTTGTGCCGGTGGTGTCGTGGTGGCGCGTGCCCGCAAAATACGAATGCGCCGGCGAAGTGCCCCATGCGGCCGCAAAAGCAGATACAGTACAACCAGTGTTATTATAATGCACAGGCACAAAGATATATAAAATGCGGGTCGGACAGGTGTCTGGGCCGCCTGAAGATATGCCAGATACTGCCAGTGCTGGGCCGAGAAAATGTTAAACCCAAAGAAAGTGTTTAGCCAAAAGCTGGCCCCCAGCGTCGCGGCAAGCAACCATAGAAAGCAAATTAAAATACGGTCGAGCTGTTTATTCATTTGTCTTTGATTGTATCATATTTATGATAAAGTAAAAAGTATAATGATTGACACAGATTCCTTTTTTGATGAAATTTCCGCCAATATGGCAATGTGGTGTGACGGTGGGCGCGATACGGGTGAACTGGCCCGGGTTGCATCGTCGTCGGTGGCACACGATATGCCGGTGATATCGGCGTTGCCGGATGATGTTGCCATGCTGTGGACGTGGCTGGAAAAAACGCCGGCACGGATATATGCGCGTTTTTATTTGCCGGTTCGTGGGGGGCGTGATGTTGGTGTTATTTCTGATTTAAGTGCACGGATAAACGCCGCCTTTAAGCAGGGGGCCCATGGTGCCCAGATTTTTATGCGGGCGGCGGACTTGGATGATTTTGCGGAACAAATCGGTGTTGTCCGCGATGATTTGTTTTTTAACCGTGAACTGGCCATAGGGATAGATATTTCCGAAGTCGGGCCGTTTGATTGGCCGGCGGTCTTTGATGCGCTGCGGCGCCTGCGGGCTGGTGCACTGGTTTTGGTATTGGCGCGTGATGGTGGGGATAAATCTGATTTTGTCGGACGAATGTACGCCGTGTTGCGTGCCGCAGGTGATATAAAGTGCGATTTGCATTTTGTTTTGGGTAACAATCCGCTTCGGATGGAGCAGGCGGCCCGTCTGGTCCGGGGAATGCGCCCGGCGTTGGCCGGCGGAATGCGGATGTTTGTACGCAGTGGGGATAACTGATGAAAAAGATAGTTTTTATATTGGGGTGTTTGTTCCCGGTCGCAGCGAATTCCATGGCGGATAGTACGCCGCCGGTATATGGGCGCCCGACACTGTATGGTGAATATGAGATTAGTGCCGCAGATGCGCGCGTGGCCGCCAAGATGTATGGTGCAACGCCAAAAAATCCGGCGGCAAAGATGCCTGTAAAGCCCAAGGCAGTGATAGCTAAGAAGAATGTAAAAAAGAAAAAAGTCCAGAAAAAGACGGGTGCTAAAAAATCAGCGGTGCCGCGCGCTGTTACCGCGGTGGTTGAAAAAATTGAGGAGGCCCCCATTGTGGTGCCGGATGTTGTTCAAGCCCCGCCGCCTGCAAAAAAAGAAGTTGCGCCCGCAATGCCATCGGCAGAGGCGCTGGTTATCGCAGAAGCTGCACGTCCAATGCGGGATGAAAATTCTTATTGCATACGCCGTGCCTCCCAGGGCAAGGGCAAGCTGCCCGAGGGATTTATTCTGATGCCCGGTCGGCCTGATTTGATGAGTTGTGGCGACAAAGACTAGCTATTTTTGATTACAATATATTTTGGTGCCGTCGTTTCCGCCATGTTTTTTGCCTGATAGCGGGTGCGGATGATATCAAGGTCGGGTGTTTCAAAGACAAGGGATGCCTCGGCCGCGCGCTGGGTAATCCAATCGAAATAGCCCCAATGGTCTGTCCCGATTATTATTTCACCGTTTGGTGCCAGACGACCGGCCAGCAGTTCTAAAAATTCCTTTTGCAACAGGCGACGTTTTTCATGCCGTGCCTTGGGCCAGGGGTCGGGGTGCAGTACCCAAATCTGGTCGAAATTTGTCTTGTTTTCGCGCAGTATTATTCGGACATCGTCCGGCCAAATGCGTATGTTTTCATATTTGGGCAGCAGCCGATTGTCGGCATCCGTAATTGCCCCCAGCAGGGCCGCAACACCGTTTGCAAACGGCTCGGCACCGATAACAGTCTTGGTCGGATTCGCCAGCGCCAGTTCGCGAAGGTGTTCGCCGGCGCCAAAACCTATCTCTAGTATTGCGGTATTAGTATCCGTGGCCGACGGTGCAAGTGCGGACAACAGATTATCCATTAACCATTGCTTGCGTGCAGACAGTTTTTTCCCGTGGCGGCGTCCAAAAGTTCTTATTTCTTGTTTTTCCATGGAAGCTAGTATAAAATTCCAAAATCAATAAAACAAGGTTAATTAAATATGAGACAAGGTTTACCTGCTGACTTGATTGCCAGAATATTGGGTGGCGCCCCAAAATATACAATTGCAGAGCTGGAGGAAAAGTTCCCGCCCCGTAATTTAAAAGAAGGGGCCTTTGTAACCAGATTTGCCCCAAGTCCCACGGGTTTTATGCATTTGGGGGGGCTCTACGGAGCGCTGATTGACTGTAAGCTGGCGCGGCAGACCGATGGCGTGTTTATGTTGCGTATAGAAGATACGGATACCAAGCGCGAAGTGGAAAGTGCAGTTGATATAATTGTTTCATCCATGCACCGATTCGGTCTGGGGTATAATAATGATGATGCATACGGGCCATATTATCAGTCGCAGCGCCGTGATATTTATCACAGTGTCGCCGCGCATCTTATGGCGACCGGGCGTGCATATCCGTGCTTTTTGACGGCAACGGACATGGAAAAGATTCGTGAAAACCAAAAGGCGGCGGGATTTGCAACGGGTATATATGGCGAATTTGCACGTGACCGTGATTTGACGGATGATGAAATTGCGGCGCGTCTGGATGCAGGGGAAAAGCCGTCAGTTCGGCTATACTCCGAAGGTAATCCAGAGCGTCGAATATTCTGCAAGGATGCGGTTCGCGGCTCTATCGGTTTTCCGGAAAATAACGAAGATGTTGTTCTTATCAAATCGAATGACGGCTTGCCGACTTATCATTTTGCCCATTTATGTGATGACCACTTTATGCGTACAACGCATGTTGTTCGTGGCGAGGAATGGCTGCCGTCGTTCCCGTTGCATACGGCGCTGTTCCGCATGATGGAATGGATGCCGCCGATGTATATCCATACATCTACTATTGATAAAATTGATGCAGAAACGGGAAAGCAGAGAAAGCTGTCGAAGCGTAAAGACCCGGAGGCAAATGTTGAATATTTTCTGCGTGACGGTTGGCCGGTTCAGGCGGTGCTGGAATATTTGGGAAATATCGCGGCATCGGGCTATGAAGAGGCCAAGGCCAAGGGCCAGGTAAAGTCTATCTGGGATTATGAGATGCGTCCTAAAAAGATTCCTATGTCGGGTGCGCTATTTGATATGAAAAAATTGGAATGGTGGTCCAAGGAGTTTATTGCAACCCTGGCGGTTGATGACTTGTTGGCGTATGTTGTTGCCTGGGCTGATGAGTTTGGTGGCGATACCGAAAAGATGCAGGTGGCGGATGCTGATTATCTGCGCGCTGTTTTAGCGATAGAGCGTGACAACCCTAAGCGTATTCGCAAAGACTTTGTCACATGGCGCCAGACCCTGGAAACAGTTGCGTTTTTCTGGGATGCGCTGTATGTGGTAAATGGTGAATTTGAATATAACAAAGACATATTGCGCGAGTTTTTGAATGTATATGACCCGGCCGATGACAAGGACGCATGGTGGGCGAAAATGGTCGCGATTGCCGAAAAGTTTGGGGTTAAAAACGGTGATGTTGCAATGAATTTGCGTGTTGCGTTATCTGGGCGCACTAACACGCCAGACCTGTATTCAATAATATCTGTAATGGGTGCCGACAGGGTTCGTGGCAGAATAGGGGGGATTTTAAAATGACAAAGTCAAAAAAACAGGTAAAGACAAAGCTGAAGGCGGTCAAAAGCGATTCGCACGCCAGCCGCATGCTAAAGGTATTGCGTGCGACGGGGCTGTTCCGGTGGGAGCGCCCCAGCACAAAATCCGAAGAGGTTTTGAATATCTTAACGCATGGTATCGGTATTGGCTTGGCGATTGCAGGCCTGACGCTGCTTGTGGTGTTTGCGGTGCTGGCGCAAAATACATGGGCGATTGTGTCATGTGCGATATTTGGTCTGACAATGTTTACACTGTATTTTGGTTCTACCATGTGTCATGCGATGATAGGGCAAAAGTCCGAATGCTTTTTCGAAGTCTGGGACAGTGTTGCGATTTATGCACTGATTGCGGGAACTTATACACCGTTTTGCCTGGTAAATTTGCGGGGCGGCTTGGGCTGGACGGTTTTTGGCATATTGTGGGCGATAACAATATTCGGGGCCGTGATGAAAATTGCACGCCCAAAGCAGCAGCCAAAATGGATGGTCGCGCTTTATCTGGTTATGGGCTGGACACTTGTGTTCATATTGCCGGCAATGTTGCATCATATATCTGCGCGTGCCATGTGGTTTATTCTGGCGGGCGGCCTGTCTTATAGCTTGGGTGTGATATTTTATCTGTGGCGCAAAATGAAGTACTCGCATGCTGTATGGCATTTGTTCGTAATTGCCGGCACAGTCTGCTTCTTTTTCGCAGTTCTGTTTGGATGTATTATTGATTTTTAGTCGTTACGGCGCCGGTGTGTTTTTATACTTGAAGAAAATGCAGAAAACTTGTATAATATAGCAAGAATATAGTGTATAATATATGCCTAATCCAAACCACCGTTTAAATTGGTGGTTTTTTTGATTTCAAAACATCAGATTTTCTGCCATTCTCCCCCAGGAATATATGCCTAATTTAAACGGTGGTTTGAGTTAGGCACTTATATGATGACAAGATATACTTTTGCGGTTTTTATATCTCTTTTCTTTTCAGTGGCGGCGCTGGGGGCGACTGCATCAAATGGTATTGCATCTGCGGCATATGTGCAGGAATCTGTATCCAAAAAAGTTGATACCAGTGCATCTGCCAATCAAACAATGCAGGGGAACTATACCGTGTCTGGAACGCTGACCGTGCCGACACCGCCATTGCCACCCAAAGAGTAGTTATGAAACGCCTTTTGTTTTTATTGTTTTTTCTGTTGTTTCCGATATATGGATATTGTGCCAGTATTGTTAATGTTGAATATATTCACCAGGCAATAAAACAAAAATGGAATGTTGATATCCCATATAGTGCGCAGCTGGAAAATCCAAAAATAGCGGCAAATATGAAATATTTGCTGACGATGATTGATCGTGCGAACGCGCGCCTGAATGGTTTTGAAACCACCACCTATGGTGATAATGCGACGTATGCAACATTGGCGGCGGCCGATACGATTGCCACCGATGCCGCGGTTCAGGATTTGATAGCAGAAATGGAATTTCCTTTTTCGTTTACTTCGAATAGTAATAGCACCACTTTTTCTTTCCGGATATATGCGGCCGGGACATTTTATGTTGATTGGGGTGATGGCACGGTTGAGCGATATGACAAAAATGATACATTTAAACAAACCATCAGTCATACGTATTCGGATGCGGCATCCAATTATAAAATTAGATTAGGGGGCAGGGCGACAGCTTATAGTGATGGGTATGGGGCAATATCGTTTGGTGGTGCTAGTATTTGTACTTTAAAAAGTATCGAGGGGTCACTGGGAGAGATTTTTCCATACGGTGAAAATCTTAATTTTGCCAACACATTTAGCCTTTGTAGAGGTTTAACGGACATCCCGGAAAATTTATTTGCAGGAATTCAAGGTGCACCGACAGAGAGCATGTTTAGCGGTACATTTAGCGGCTGTAGTGGTTTAACGAGTATACCGGAGAAATTATTCGTGGGTATTCAGGGGGCGCCGGCAAAGGATATGTTCTCCGGTACATTTCAGAACTGTAGAGGTTTAACGGGAAGTATCCCAGAGAAATTATTTGTAGGTATTCAAGGGGCGCCGGCATCCTATATGTATAGCCGCACATTTAACGACTGCAGTGGATTAACGGGTGGTATACCGGAGAATTTATTTGCAGGAATCCGTGGAGCACCAGCGGACCGCATGTTCTACGCTACATTTGGCGGCTGCAGTGGATTAACGGACATTCCAGAAAATTTATTTGCAGGTATTCAAGGTGCGCCGGCAGAGGGCATGTTCTACGCTACATTTGGCGGCTGTAGTGTAACTGGGAGTATACCTGAAAATTTATTCGCGGGTATCCGTGGTGCTCCGGCACAGAGTATGTTTGAGAGCACATTTTCTGCTTGCGACGGTTTAACTTCTATTCCGGAAAATTTATTCGCCGGTATCCAAGGTGCGCCGGCAGAGAGAATGTTCAGCGGCACATTTAGCAGCTGTAGCGGATTAGCGAGTATCCCGGGGAATTTATTCGCGGGTATCAAAGGCGTTCCGGCACAGAGGATGTTCAGCGGCACATTTAAAGGTTGTAGCGGATTAAAGAGTATCCCGGAGAATTTATTTGCAGGTATCAAAGGCGCTCCGGCATCCTATATGTTTGATAGTACATTTTCTGGTTGCAACGGTTTAACTTCTATTCCGGAAAATTTATTCGCGGGTATCAAAGGCGTTCCGGCTAAGAATATGTTTAATGGCACATTTAGCGGTTGTAGCGGATTAACGAGTATCCCGGAGAATTTATTTGCAGGTATCAAAGGCGCTCCGGCATCCTATATGTTTGATGGCACATTTAGCGGTTGTAGCGGATTAACGAGTATCCCGGGGAATTTATTCGCTGGTATCAAAGGCGCTCCGGCACAGGGTATGTTCAGCAGCACATTTTATGACTGTAGTGGGTTAACTGGCAGTATTCCGGACAGATTATTTGGTGATATCCAAGGTGCTCCGGCGAGCGGTATGTTTAGCTACACATTTTCTGGTTGCGGCGGCTTAACGAGTATTCCAGAAAATTTATTTGAAGGTATCCAAGGTATATCAGTAAATTATATGTTTAGCTACACATTTTTTGGTTGTGGCGGGTTAACCGGGCCATCCGCGCGGATAAATGGTGAATATTTATATAATATATGGCCGAATAATATACGCAATATGGCTTCTATGTATTATGGCGCGCGCGGGTTAAGTGATTATTCCGAAATACCGGCGGGCATGAAGTAGCGGGGTGTGAAAAATCTTATTTTCTATTGATTTGGCGGTAATAAAGATATAAAATGCAAAAGATATGAAAAAATTTGGTTTTATTTTTGTAACCACCGCCACGACGACCCCTTTGGGGGTGTAATTTCTATTTGCGGATTTTTTCGCGCGCGATATAATCAAAACAATTTAAAATAAAACATACTTAATATCAGGGGTAATATATTATGTCATATCCTATTGAAACAATTCGTCATTCGCTGGCGCATGTTATGGCGGCCGCGGTTAAAAAGCTCTACGGGGATGTTAAATTTGCAGGTGGTCCGGCAATTGAAAACGGCTTTTATTATGATTTTGATACAGAACACAGATTCTCAGAGGAAGACTTTGAAAAAATAGAGCATGAAATGCGTGCTCTTATCAAATCAAACGGACGCTTTGAGCAGCGCGACGTATCCGCGGCCGAGGCCAAGGAAATTTTCGCAGCCCAGCCGTACAAGCTGGAATGGCTTAACGAATATGATGCTGATGGCGAGGCGCTCTCCATTTATACTTTCCGTGATTTTACAGACCTGTGTCGTGGACCGCATGTCGAAACATCCAAGGACCTGCCACGTGACGCCTTTAAAATCCGCAGTGTTGCCGGTGCATACTGGAAGGGCGATGCAAAAAACAAGATGTTGCAGCGTATATATGTCGATGCTTTTGCGACAAAAGAAGACTTGGATGCTCACTTAAAAATGATGGAAGAGGCCGCCGCCCGCGATAACCGCAAGCTGGGGCGGGATATGGATTTGTTCCATTTCGAGCCTGACTATGCACCCGGTGCGGTTTTTTGGCATGACAAGGGGTATAAAATTTACCGCCGCCTGATTGAATATATTCGTTCGCGTCAGGAAAAAGCAGGCTATTTGGAAATTTCAACACCGGCGGTTATGGACCGCTCTCTGTGGGAGCGCAGCGGTCACTGGGCTAAATATGGTGAGCATAATTATTCCGGCAAGACCCAGGACGGTAAAACATTCTGTGTAAAGCCTATGTCTTGCCCGGGGGGAATGCTGGTATTTGGGCAGGGAATAAAATCTTATAAGGATTTGCCGCTGTATCTGGCCGAATTTGGCAAAGTTAATAGATACGAGGCGGCCGGCGGCCTGTCTGGCATTATGCGTGTGCGTGAATTTACACAAGATGATGCTCATATATTCTGCACCGAAGAGCAGTTCGAGGAAGAAATTGTCAAAATTCTGCGCTTTGTGAAGGATATATATAGCAAGTTCGGTTTTGAGCGTGTTTGGATGAAACTGGCGACACGTAAGGAATCAGAGTTTCGTATCGGCTCAGACGAAATATGGGATGCGGCGGAAAACGGATTACGTCATGCATTGGATGCCAACAATATCGAATACGAAGTGGCAGAGGGCGACGCCGCCTTTTATGGCCCTAAGATTGATATTTATCTAAAAGATTCAATCGGTCGTACATGGCAGTGTGGCACGGTTCAGTTGGATATGAACCTGCCGGAGCGATTCGATTTGTCATATATCGGCGAAGACGGTGAAAAGCACCGCCCGATTATGTTGCATCGTGCTTTGTTGGGCTCGATAGAGCGCTTTATGGGCATTCTGCTGGAATCGACCGGTGGGAATTTGCCGCTGTGGCTGAGCCCGGAGGCTGTCGTTGTAACACCTATTTCTGAAAAGTATCGTGATTATGCCGTGGCGGTGGCGGATGCGCTGCGTGCGGCCGGTGTCTATGTCAGAACTGATTTGCGTGATGAAAAGGTTAACTATAAAATTCGTGAACTGTCACTGGCCAAGACGCCGATTATCGCGGTTGTTGGTGAAAAAGAATCTGCGGATAAAACTGTTACTTTGCGTCGTCTGGGCGTGGAAAAGCAGGAAACTGTGGCGCTGGATAAATTTGTTGAAGATATGCGCGCTGCGGTCAAAATGCCAGAGTAATAATAATTGGCGGGGCGGTATTTTTGCCGCCCCTTTTTTACAAGGAAAGAAAAGGAGAAGGGCAGATGAAAAAAATCATTATGTTAATGCTGGTTTTGGCACCCGTTTTGGCGGCATGTGCAACCAAATGCGAGACCGAGCCAATCGTTGCAGAAAATCATAAGCTGATTGTGCCGCCAAACT
>Ga0073908_1003241_pt1 | contig 17302 bp, 19 predicted proteins | sample MucameincwithD2O_FD_65484 | JGI IMG/M metagenome (GOLD analysis project Ga0073908, IMG submission 65484) | Mouse cecum microbial communities from Vienna, Austria - Mucus amended microcosms incubated with D2O | ecosystem: Host-associated > Mammals > Digestive system > Large intestine > Cecum...
GTTTAAAAGCAAATGATGAAATGATGAGCAGAATTGATATTGAAGCAGTTGGGCCAAATGAATCATGGAACTATGTAATACGTGGGTTCAAATAGTACATTTTATTTTGCGACAGTTCCTAAGCGTTCCCATCGCCGCCCCGAAATTCCAAGCGGTAGCCCTCCAGCTCTGCCGTGTGCAGTTTTTTTGCGGTCGGGCACCGCCAGCCCATCTGTTCCGTATTCAAGTTGCTGCCATAAGCGATATAATATTTCATAGCGTCATCCCTCCCAATCCTGTGTCTTGTCCTTCTATGTTTTCCTGTCCCGGCAAGGCGCCGCCGGCTTCCTCCAGCTTTACGGCTGTCTGCGTCCCGCGCTGCCCCTCCTGCAGCCGTACCCGTTGCCGTTCCACCTGCGTTGGGTCTTTCCACGCGATGTTCCCTTCCAGATGGGCAAGCAGGTGGAGCCGCGCCGTTTTGAATTCCTCCCCGACCAGCCCCAGCCGCAGGAGCCATGTGCGGAAGGTATATTTCTCATTTGTGGACTGCGTCCGGGTGAACCTTGCGCTTTTCTGCGTCAGGGCTTGGTTGCAGATGGCAAGGCTCAGCTGGATGTAGGTTTTGACCTTCCCGGCATGGGTCGTGCCGTTATATAATCGAAACTCGACCGTTCCTTTTTGGAACACTGAATGTAGATTCAGGCCCGTATAGCGGCTTGAATGGTAATGGATCCTGCTGCCGTCGCTCCCGTTGTACCAGAGCCGTTTTAATTCCTCCCGCGTTTTGGGCTTGCTTTCATTGAGCCGCGTCAGGAAGCCTTCGTCTACCTCCCGGCAGTAGCCGCTTTCCCGGTATGGTTCCACCTGTAGCGCTTTATAGAGGATGTCCTCCTTGCTCCGCATGATGTTCGTCAGGTTCCGCAGGCTGTTGGCGTCGAAATGCGAAGAATCAACATGAACATGGATTCCAGTAGAAGCATTCGACAGCGCGTTGTTCCTGCGGAGCGCCCGCACGATTTCCTGGATCGTCCCAATATCCCGATATTGGCAGATCGGGCTGACCAGCTCCACCTAGTATATTATATCATTGATAAATAGTTAAATACTGCTGGTTTGTTAAGCCGTTTCATGATATACTAAAAGAAACGGCGGTGATTCTTATGGCAAGACCTAAAAAGTATAAAATCTCATTAACGGATGATGAACTTAAAATGCTGAAATCTGTTATGCGTAAAAAGAAAACATCAAAAACAGTTCGGAACAGATGCCAGATTATCATTGATTTAGATGAGGCACATGGCAAAGTCCTTACCCATGAACAGTCTGCTAAGACAAACTGTGTCTGTATGGCTACGATCACCAATACAGTGAAATTGTATTCTGAAAAAGGGATTGAAGGCATTACTTCACTCAACCGCAATGTTAATTCTGACCAGGCACGCCGGAAATTCGATGGGCGCGCAGAAGCCCGTATCATTGAAATCGCATGCAGCCCGGCACCGGAAGGCCATTCCCGCTGGACGCTCCGACTATTGGAAGAACAGGCAAAAATAGTGCTTGATGTTCCGGTCAGTAAAGATACTATCGGTAGAGCTTTAAAAAAAATAAACTTCGACCTCACATGAATGATTACTGGTGTATCCCCTCAAAAGAAGATGCAGACTTTGTGGCCTGCATGGAAGATGTCCTTGATGTTTATGAACTTCCATACGATCCGGCACGTCCTGTTGTCTGTATGGATGAAAAGCCATACCAGCTGCTGGGAGATGCAAGAGAGCCGTTGCCCATGCGTCCCGGTGATGACCTGAAAACCGATTCGGAATATAAGCGGAACGGCACCTGCAGTATATTTGCTTTCGTGGAACCGCTTGGAGGAAGGCATCATGTAAGTGTCCATGAACACCGCACTGCTATTGACTGGGCGCAGGAAATCAAATATTTATCCGATGTGATGTTTCCGGATGCCGAAAAGATCATTCTGGTAATGGATAATCTGAATACCCATAAAGCTGCGTCTCTTTACAAAGCGTTTCCGCCAGTTGAAGCGAGAAGGATTATAAAGCATCTGGAAATCCATTATACGCCCAAGCATGGGAGCTGGCTTGACATGGCCGAAATTGAGCTTAACGTAATGACACGCCAATGCTTGTCACGTCGTATTGATACAATTGCCAGACTTAAAAACGAACTGTCTGCATGGGAAGCGGAGCGCAATCGTGATGAAGCAAAAATACAGTGGCATTTTCAAACGGGAGATGCCAGAGAAAAACTGATATCACTTTATCCGATAATTTCATCTGCCACCTCATAATAGAAGTGATAGATGTGTTAAATATCAATGATACAATACACTAGTATGCCCTGTCATTGACAGGCAGGATATTTCCATAGGCTTTCCGATAGGTCTGGATGCTGGCGTCGCTGGCAAACTGCCACAGCCGCCCCTGCATGTCATGAACGCCGTACTTGTCATAGGCGCCGCCGATATGTTCCGGCGTCGTCCCGAAATATCCCGCGACCACCTCAGCGGCTTCTGCCCGCGTCAGCCCCGTCATTTCAATTTCAATGCCGAAGTTATAATCCTGTATCATCCGCACCATCCCCTACAAAAAAAGAGCCGCAGGGCTCCCTTTACATTGTGATGCCATCCTGTGATGGTTCCTCGGTTTCAGTTTCTTCTTTGCCGGGCGCAGGGGAGGGCGAGGTTTCCATTCTGCCATCAGATTCAAGGGAAGGGGATTCCAAAATGTCCGGCTGTTCTGTCTGCGTTTCTGTTTCCGATACCCGCAGCCACGCGCTGTTCCCGCTGAGGTTTTCTGTCAGCAGCTTCCTAGCGTATTTGTATTCCTCCCCGACAAACCCGAGCCGCACCAGCCATGTGCGCAGCTGAAACTTCTCATTCGGCGAATCGTTCTCCTTGTGCCGGATCCTCTTGCTTTTCGCCGCCAGCCCTGCAATGCCCTGGGAAAGCTGGACATAGCTCCGCACATCGTTTTCATCCAGGCTGCTTGGGTACAGGGTCATGGTGACCAAGCCCTGCCCATCCAGCAGCGTGAAATCCGCAAGGCGCCTGAACTCCCGCCCGACCGCCTTCTGCAGCAGCGCGCCCCGGCTCCTATAAAGATTATTCAGGTTGTTCTCAAACCGCTCCCAGTCATCCAGCCCTGCCGTGCTCACTAAGACCGCCATGCCCGTGCTTTCGTTCGTGGCCGCGCCGCCCGTTTCCAGCTGCCCTAAGATTTTTTCCACCGTTTCAAAATCGCTTTCATACAGCAACGGCGTGCAGACCTTCACCTGATAAAGATAATTCGCGCCGACCATCCGATTGTTCTGCCAGCGTTCCGCGCGTACGCTGGGGCAGGGGAGGACTGTCCAGACCCTGTCCCTCGAATCCGTAACGCTGTACTTGTCACCCTCGAACGAATACTGCGCCGCTGTTTCAAACTGTTCCGCTATCAGCTCCGCGGCACGCTTGCGGGTGATGCCTGTAAATTCCATTTCCAGCCCGTATTTTTTCCAGACCAATTTTTCTACCTCCCAACTGATTTTTCTCCGAAAGTTTATGTACAATGCAAAGGCAGGGATTCCAACTGCATGGTCAGATCTTCTGCCCCAATGCCTCCTTCTTCTCCAGCAGTTTCCGCAGCAGCTTTTTATCTGTCAGCGGCATCCCGGATTTCTGCCGTTCAAAATCTTCCTCGATGATGCGGCTGATATTTTTCAGCAGGCGGAGGAGGGCAGCTTGCACTACAAATCGCCCATCCTGTGAAACCTCCTGCGTCGAAAGTTCCAGCGCGCATTTCAGCGCCATGTTTTTGATGTTCCGAAACTCCGGCTCATCCGCAAGGCTTTTCCTTGCCCGCCCGGTATCCTGATAAGTCGAGAGGATCTCATCTTTCAGCCCCAGCCAGCTTTCGTAGAGGGCGGACACTTTTTCATCCCTGCTGAGTTCCCTGACGATCTCGTCTAGTAGCAGGCGATTCTCCTTATCCAGCCGTCCATAAACTTTCTTGTGCTTCGCCGTTTTCGGGTTCTGTGCCAGTTTTAACAGCAATGCTTCTGCCCTTGGGTTTGCCCTGTGGCTTTTCGCAGACGCTTTTTTCAGTTCCTGCGAAAAGTATTCCTTTACCTCCTTTCGCACCTCGTCCTTCTTCTCATAGATATGGTGCAGGTCGTCGCGGAAGATTTCTGCCGCAAAAGACCGCCGCAGGTTCCGGATGCCCCGGTTGGGCAGGTAGCCTTGCTTTGGCTTTTTGGAGTAGCAGAAGATATGCACATGGGGATGGTGACCCTCGTTATGGAACGCGCCATACCAGACTAAATCCTCCAAAGGTATCCCCATCCCCTTTGCCATCTCTGTGGATTTGCCCCGCACCAAGTCCCGCCACGCCCCGGCATTGTCATAGCCCAGCCGTTCGGCGTCCTCCCGCCTTAGCGAAACCACGTGCGTCCAGATCCTGCCCCTGTGCTCCGCCGCCTCTCGCATGGCTTTTTTCAAGTTGATTGGTTCGTCCGAGCCGTTCCACAGGGCATGGCCTTGCTCCCCGCGCTCCGCCCTTGGGCGCTTCGCCAGATAGCCGACATAGTTCTCGATCCCTTCCGCCGTATCAAGCTGCTGTTCCGCGATCTTTTCAATCAGTTCAGAGGCATTTGCCTTTGTCGGATTTTTCACATAGTCCTCGTATTCAAAAAAACTCTTTAGGGCAGGCTGCTTTTTTATCTCCTTCGCAATCCATTCCTTTTGTCTTTTCGTAGGCTCCATAGCTTCAGCCACAGAAACCTTTTCCGCGTTTGGGCGGGTCGCCATGTAGTTCAGCAGGTTCCTTGCCTGCCCTGAGCCGGCGTTTTGGATATAGCGGGATGTAAATATGATCCTTGGCATAGTCCCGCCTTACGCCTCCATCTGGATTCCCACTAGTTCATGCTGTTCTTCTTGCCCTAGATTTATCCGGGCATGGAATTCTTCTCCCGTTTCGATCATGAAATCATCCGGCCAGAAGCAGACGTAGAGCGCGCCCCATTTCGTTTGGATGGCGTGCTGCTCGAAGCCCTCGCCCCAGCCGTCGCTGTACTGCCCGGCAAAGAAATCCTTCAGCGTTTCAACCTCATCCGCCGCCAGTTTTGAAGTGATGCTGCACTCCGTCACGGCGTATGCCTTGTTATTTATCACTTCGATTTTTGGCAGGGCAGATCTCACCTTTTCATAAACAGAAGCCTGCGCCTGCCTGCTGCCCCACAAAAATGAATCCATGAAGCCGCGCTTTTCCAGCTTCATTTCCATCCAGTCCCTCTGGATGGCGGCGTTGATGTCTATGGCATACTGTGGGATGTCCTCGCTAAGTAAATAGTCGAAGTTTTCTTCTTCCCCCTCATCGCAGATATCTGCCGGGGCATAATCGAAATAGGCTGCGTATTCCAGCCTGTCGTTCCCGGTATAATCAATGACTCCCTTAACAGGGCTGTAAAACTTATACTTCATCATTCCTCATCTTCTCCCCTCTGAAATTTCACGGCGTCCTCCATGCGGATGATGCCGTTTATCTTTTTCACGTCATTCACGCAGCGGATATGGAGCCGCCGCAGGGTCTCCTCATCCATCTCGTTGATGGTCGCCAGCATCTGTTCCAGCTTCGCCATCTCCACGGCGATCTTGAACAACAACCGGGCCAGCCGGTTTTCCGAAGTTTTCACCGTCCCGGAAACGCTTTCCTGTATCGCTTGCGCAAGGTAATCGACGTTGTGCGCCGCTGCCAGATGCCCCGCATAGAAGTGGATTGCCTGCTCAATGTAATCGCTGCGGGTCGGCAGTTCCTCCTGCACCATGCCCGCATCGCTTTTCAGCACAGCCTCCTTTGTCAGCCAGACTGTGCATCTTTGTTTTTTGTATTCCGTCTGTTCCATGTGTCCCTCCTTCCAGCCCCAAGCGTCGGTACCAGCGTCGGCGGCAAAGCCGACACCTTGGGGCTTCCTTCTGTTTTTTCCTTCTGACCAGCACGGTCACCAGCGCCGATGCCCATCCACCAGCGTCGGCAGGAAATCCCCGCACTGCGGGGATTTGGGGGCTTTTTTCGGCGTACCGGCGCCGAAGTTTAACCAGCAATACAATAGAAGGGGCAAAAGCCGGGGAAATGCGGCGTGTAAAAGCTATTTCTCATTGCTTTGTTTTTGCTTTTTGAAACCTTTTCTTTTTCTATCCGTCCTTCTGGGACGCACATCGCCGCCACCTGCCCTTCGAGCAGCCCTTGCCGTCCATTTCCCCGTTTTTGTCCTCGAACGCCACACAGGGGCGGACAGGGGGCGACACGCCGCCGCAGGGTCAGCAGGGACAGTTATTTCCCGGTAGCCATATCCCCGGTTTTACCGTCCCTACTGTCACTGGTTCTCGAAATCTCGATCAGCCTTCGCCCATTGCTCCGCCGGGATTTAAAGGAAAATCCAAGCTCCAGCAGTTCAACGGAATTTTTGTTTAGGCGTTTCAGCAGGGTCACATGGGAAATATTTTCCCCGCAACTGTCACTCAAAATTTCTGCGACCGCCATTGGTTCGCCGGAAAGAAAAACATGATTTTCTTTTTCCATGTAGTTTTGAACGATAACCGCAATATCATCTCTCACTTCTTGCCGTTCCGAAAACGAATCAAACGTTTTCTGCCAGATATTGTTTTCGTCCCTTCTCAGCTCAAGTTCCCGTTTTTCAATATCGCGCCCTAAGATCAAGAGTCTGGCCTTCGTTTTCGCCCTTTGCAATGCAAAGGCAGAGCTATAAAGCGAGAAAAGATTTTCCTGTTTTCGGCGCTCCTGCGAGGATCGTCAGCCCTTGGGCTAAGATATTTTGGACAACATAACGGATCGGCTGGCACGCCATATCCATCAGTTCCTCCCCGTTTATTACATTGAATGGTTTTATCATGCGACTATGCTTCATTCCTTTCTTTTTGATAAATTTTTAATTGTCCAAAGCTGCGCTGCATTTGATAACCACCCTCTTTATTTCGAAATAGACTTATTAAAACAACAGGCAATAATATGTCTGCAAAAATAAATGTAACAGACTCTTGCGGATTTGTCAAGACTGAATTATAATAAAAATATTAATTGTCTAATATCGAAAGGAGCATACCCATGCCGCAGAAAGGATTTTCATACAGGGTTTATATTTTAGGAAATAAAGAATTTTTTGAAATGAAATCAGGCATCAAGTACAGTAAATTAGAATTTCCGTTGTTTGACAGCCTGTTTTCATTTCTCTACCTGGATGTCATGGATTTTATTGGGGAATTTAGCGATTGTGCCAAACAAATCGAAGTGATGTGCAGGGAAAAGGATTTTACTTATGCAAACAAAATGAATTCATTCCTTAGAGGGATGTCACGGCTGCATCCATATTTTGAAATCACCCGCCTTGTCTGGGAAGGAAGGTTTTACGAAGCAAGAGAACAGGGCTTTATCAACGTCAGTGACCTTCTGCCCAAAAAGGAACTGATGCATATCCCGTCTACCATCGCGCAGAGGCAGAAACAGATCACTTGGCTTCTTGAAACCGCGCTGGATCTGGATTCGAGGAGAGGGGATATGCAGGGGCAGCTTTTGAAATATTTCAAAAGATATCAGGATGAACTGCTCCGCAAATTCCCATTCCATAAACTGAATATCAATTTCGAGATTGTTGAAAACAAAGCTTTTGCGGAGGTGCTCTATCCGGAAAATATATATGACATCGTGGATTTCTTCCTGCGGGAGTGCATCAAGCGGGAACAGCCCATCCGCAGATGCAAGAATTGCCAGAAATATTTCGCCATCCACGGCAGGACGGACACCGAATACTGCTCCCGCCCGATTGACGATTTGGGCCGCACCTGCCGCGACCTTGGCGCATCCTATGTCTGGGAGCGCAAGAAAAAAGAGGATGAAGTTTTTCGGGTTTACCGGCGGGAATACAAAAAGCGGTTCGCGTGGATCAAGGCGAAGAAGATTGATGCCGATGAGTTTTACGCATGGTCGGAACGGGCAAGGGAGAAGAAGGCAAAGTGTGATAGAGGGGAGATCAGTTTGGAGGAGTTCAAGGAGTGGCTGAAGCGGTAGGATATTTCTTAATATCCTTGGCAAATTCCACTATATATAATTTGATAATGCTATTAGGCTTTTGAGGTATTTGCAGCATATAGATTGGACAAGGAACTCAACTGAGAAAGATCGATTGAGGAGCCTTATCGGTAAGCTGTTGGAATGACGTTTGCAGGCAGCAAGCTGCTTTTCAAAATCAGGCATGGGAAAAATGAGCGGGAAGAATAAAAACGTTTTTGCTCTTCCTTGTGGCTACGGCTATGCTCAACTTTTTCATTTTGCCTTGGGAAATAAGGACATAGTCAGTTTGTGCCGGAGGCCTAGCCTGGCGGCGGATTCCTCAAAAAGGGTCGGGATGCGCTAACCTATCTTACAGGACTATTATAGCATGGGGAGGGAGGCTTATCAGTTGCAGCTTGCTAAGAAGGCTTCATTTTTTATATCGGGTACTTCCCGTTTTAGGCTTTTATCCCCTTCAGAATGTCATATCAAAAATATTATAAAGCTTTTAGAAGGCAATTTTTGTATTGCGGGACGCATTCAACATAATGGATTTTTTTCAAATAGAAGGTAATATATTTTCTCCCCGTATGGCTATATATGCTTATTTTTTACCTATTAAATTGCATTTTTTGTTACTTTATCCTAACAGATTGACATCCAAAACCGGAAACCATTAAGATGATATTGACAACAATATTTCAAAGGTGATCACTTTTTCAACTGTTTGTCGGAAAGGAGGGCATATATGAAAAAAATCATGAATAAGCCCAAAGATTTTGTACAGGAAACGTTGGAAGGCATCCAGTTTGCCTATTCGGACAAATTAAAGTTTTTGGATAAGGATAGGCGCATTTTGGTTTCTGCATTCCCTGAGAAAAAGGGGAAGGTGGGTATTGTAACTGCTGGTGGCAGCGGGCATCTTCCTGTATTCCTTGGTTACGTTGGAAAAGGGATGCTAGACGCTTGCGTGGTTGGCAATGTATTTGCCTCACCGTCTGCTTCAAAAATGGCGGAGGCCATCCGTGCCTGTGATTTTGGCGCTGGTGTCCTTTGCTTATATGGCAATTATGGCGGGGATCATCTAAATTTTAGCATGGCAATGGAAGATGTTGCGTTTGATGAGATTGATACGATCGCGATCCAGGTAAAGGACGACGTTGCCTCTTCTGCCGACCCGGAAAAACGGCGTGGCGTGGCAGGCATGGTATTTGCTTTTAAGATAGCCGGCGCAGCGGCAGAACGGATGTATTCCCTTACGGAAGTTGCCGCCGTTACCCAAAAGGCTCTGGATTCCATCCGTTCTATCGGGTTTGCCCTTTCGCCTTGCATCCTTCCGGAAGTCGGCACGCCTGGTTTCACAATCCCGGAAGGGAAAATGGAGCTTGGCATGGGCATACATGGTGAACCGGGGATTTCTGTTATAGACCAAATGGATGCGGATACGCTGGCGGGAACCCTCCTGCAAAAACTTTTAGAGGATATGCCATTGCAGGCAGGGGACACTGCCGCAGTCATGGTCAACGGGCTGGGCGCGACGTCTTTGGAAGAATTATTCATCCTTTACCGTGCGGTACACCGGCGTTTGGAGGATTTAGGGGTTTCTGTCTATATGCCCCATATTGGTGAATTTGCTACTTCTATGGAAATGGCAGGCGCATCGCTTACCCTAATGAAACTGGACGAGGAATTAAAGGGGCTGATGGCGGCAGAAGCGGTGACACCGTTCTATACCGCTGCCAACAAATAAGGAGGGCGGGCTATGGACGCAGAAATGGTTTGCAAAGGTTTTTTGCTGATTTCCCAAAAAATCAGTGCGCAAAAAGATTATTTGACTATGCTGGATCAGCAGGCTGGTGACGGCGATTTGGGCATTTCCATGGAGCGTGGGTTCCGAGCTGTTGAGGATACCCTTTCCCAGGGAGAATGCGAGGATATCGGGCAGCTTTTTCTGAAAGTTTCCCGTACGCTGAACGAAACTTCCCCTTCCTCTTTAGGGACGATCCTATCCATTCTATTCATGGGGACAGCGAAAGCCTTGCGGGGGCAGGCGGAAGTTTCCATAAACCAACTGGGACTTGCGCTGGAGCGTGGGATGCAATCCGTCATGGAAAAAACTGGCTCCAATACAGGGGAAAAAACCGTTTTAGACGCATTATCCCCTGCTATCGCTGCATTGGTACAGTCGGATGGAAAAAAGGCGCTTGCAAATGCGGCTCTCGCGGCACAACAAGGGGCAGAAGCTACCCGCGAAATGCTTCCTGTCCACGGCAGGGCGGCATATTTCGCCGAAAAGGGCATTGGCAAAATAGATGGCGGGGCGGAGGTCTGCCGTCTTGCCTTTGAAGCACTGGCGGAAGGGTTTCCCCAGCATAAGGAGGAATGATAAAACATGGATACGATACAGACAGCCGTAAATTACCGGCAGCTGCCCCGCCCCACCTGGGCAGAGATCGATCTGGATGCAATCGAAAATAACATTGACGCTTTCCTTGACGTCCTTGGGAAAGATGTGAGCTTGATCGTTGCTGCAAAAGGCAATGGCTATGGCCACGGGATGCTCCCTATCGTAAAATTGTTGGAAAGCAAGGATATTTATGGCTTTGCCACGGGAAACATTTATGAAGCCATACAAATGAGGAAAGCAGGGATCCGCAAGCCTATCCAACTGTTTGCACACAATTTCCCGGAAACCGCAGGGCTTTTGGCAGAATACGGCTTGATGCCTTCCTTTGTTAACCCGGAGGATGCTGCGGCCTATGCCGAGGCACTTGGCAGGGATACCCCCTTGAAAGTATGGGTCAAATGTGATACAGGCCTGGGGCGCCTGGGGCTGCATCCCGACGAGGTATTGCCTATGCTGGCATATATCCAAAAGGAGACGGCTTTCCAAGTGGAAGGGCTCTATACCCATATCGGGCCGGTAGATTCCAGTGAAAACCCCCAAAAAGAAGAGTATAACCATTACCAGATGCAGCAGTTCCGGCAACTGATCCAAAAAGTGGAGGATGCAGGCTACCATATCCCCAAATACCAGTTTTCCAGTACATACGCCGCACAGCGATACCCAGAAGCGTGGTACAATGCTGTCTGCGTCGGGACGGCTTTGTTTGCCGATGCCCAGCCACGGCCGCCGCGGATAGGGTTGGGGCTGAAAAATTGCTTAAAGGGCATCCATAGCCGGTTGATCAGCACAAAGACCCATGCTGCCGGGAACCGTTGCTTAAACCGCCTGATAGAACGGGAAACACGCATTGGGATTGTCCCCTTTGGCTCATGCGATGGATTTTCTACCCGCAATGTCGGCAAGGAAGTGCTGCTTTGCGGTGCCAGGTGCCCTGTGATGGCGGTCTGCCTAGAGCATACTGTCCTAGATATTACGGCCGTGCCACAGGCGCAGGTTGGTGATATCGTTACGTTCCTTGGGGTAAATGGGGGTGACCGCGTGACTGTGGATGAATACTGCCGTTACCTCGGTATTACAGAGATCGAGTTTTGGTGCAGCCTGAGTTACCATTCTTTCCCCCATATTTATGTAAGAAACAATGCTGTGTCTGAAATTGTCATTTATAGCTAAAGCACTCAAAAAAGGAGGAGGATTTGTATGAAAAAACATTTATTTTCAAAAGCCATTGCTGGGATCGCTGCATCCACAGTCCTTCTGACATCCTGCGGCGGCAAGACGGAAGGGAATGCTGTTTCGGCAGAAGATTTCACGCCTGTTACCCTGCGCTATTCTACAATGCAGAACACAGACCATATTTCCTACCAGGTTGCCCAAAATATCAAGGCACAGATCGAGGAACGCACGGAAGGGCGGGTGCTGATCGATATTTACCCCGCGAACCAATTAGGCGACTGGACACAGGTTTATGATGAATTGATGATGGGCAGTATTGATATGGCGCATTCCTCTGTGCCGGAAAGCTACGATGCCCGGATGGCAGTCGGCTACTTCCCATATCTGGCGAGCAGCTATGCCCAGCTTGGGGAAATATTCGCGGAGGGGACATATCTTTCCAATATGATGAAAGAGATACAGGCGAAAAATGGCATTGAATTTTGCGGGTTTTTCGTGGAAGGCATTGCCGGCATTGGCACGACAAAGGAGGTCAGCAACCCTGCTACCCTGGGGAATAAAAATACCCTGATCCGTGTAGCTTCCATGGACTGCTATATCCTGCCTTCTGAATACATGGGCTTTTCCACCTCCGGCATTGCGTCCTCTGATACCTTTGCGGCGCTGCAAACGGGCGTAGTGGAAGGCTTGGCAGGCGCTACCCCTTCTGCGGCATATTTGAATTACAGGGATATCATCAAATATTACTATGCATACCTTGTCAGCCCGGAAGTGACACAGATCATGGTAAGCAAAAAAACGATGGATAAACTGCTTCCGGAAGACCAGGAGGTTGTCCGGGAAGTATGTATGCAGGAATGCGCAAACAGCGTTAATTACGCAGCCGAGGAAGATGAAAAATACCTCTCCATGCTGGAAGACGCAGGGATCCAGATCATCCGCTTTTCTGATGAGGAAATAGATGCTTTTGCTACGGCAGTCCGCAAAGATGTATGGCCCAAGCTTGCTGACACATACGGCGAGGATTTCGTGGCAGAGTTGCAAAAAATGTATCAATGACCAAACAAAGCGTTTATAGGGGAAAGGGCGGGGCAGGAAACGCTTCTGCCCTTTCCCGTTCCTAACCCGATTGCATAAGGAGGGAGTTATTATGGGATATTTGAAAAAAATCGATTCTTTCTTTTGTAAAATACAAGAATACATTTGCATCCTAAGCGGCGTATTTATCGCGGTGACCATTATCTGTGCGGCCTTTATGCGTTATATCCTAAAGATGAATTTTGGCGGTTCAGAGGAATTGATCCTTTTCGCGGCTTTCTGGTTTTACTTTATGGGAAGCTCCCTGGCTTTTCGGGAAGATTCCCATATTACCGCGGATATGAGTTCCCTTTTTTTCAAAAATGAAAAAACGCAAAAATACATCCACTGCGTGAAATACGGCATCAGCTTTTCCATTGCGCTTATCGCGCTTCATTGGGCATTTTCCTTTTTCCTTTGGAGCTTGGACTTGTGGCCAACCACGGCTATTTATAAGCTGCCTATCACGGTTTCAAGGCTTTCCATACTGCTTTCCTTTATTTTGATGGCTGTTTATCTGCTGATGCATACGATCCGGAGTATTGCTGCGCTGAAAGGAGGGGATCCAGCATGATCTTAGTTGGGGCATTTTTATTATTGATACTGTTCCTTGCCATGGGTGTCCCTATCCCGTTGACTTTTCTTGGCTCTGCGGCGTTTATTGTATATCTTTCCGATACTGACCCGCTGTTTTTGCTGTCCTATGGCGCGAGCCAGATCAATTCCGTACTGCTGCTGACGATCCCACTGTTTGTTTTGGCTGGCTCCATCATGGATCATGGGGGCATCGGCGTCCGCTTGATCAATGCCGTGGAAAACCTTGGGTTCCGTAAAATACGGGGCGGGCTAGGGATTGTAACTGCTGTTTCCAGCGCGGTATTCGGCGCGATCTCCGGCAGTGCCGGCGCAACCATTGCCTGTATCGGCTCTATCATGTCCCCACGGCTGGAAGAAAATGGGTACGAAAAGGGATTTATTGGCGCGCTGATATCAAGCTGCGCAGTATTGGGGCTTTTGATACCGCCAAGCATGTCTATGATATTATATGGCTGGGTAGGCGGTCAGTCTGTGCTGGCGTGCTTCCTTTCATCTGTTATCCCTGGGATTATTTTGATTATATTATTTAGCATCATAAACTTGATTTATGCCGCGAAAAACCCTAATATGAAAACCAAGGGAACTTCCCAGGCAGTTATGCCCGGCACGCGCAAAAAAAGCTCTATCCCAGCTTTGCTGATGCCATTTATTATCCTTGGCTCTATTTATGGCGGCGTGCTGACTACTACGGAGGCGGCGGCGCTCTCTGTAATTTACGCTATCCCCGTAGCTATGCTGTATTATCGGGAAATGCAGGTGAAGGATTTGAAACATGCGTTGATCGGCGCAGGCAAAACAACTGGCGTCATTATGGCAATGCTTTTTTCCGTCATGATCCTGAGCCGACTCTATACGATGAATAACGTCCCGCAGCTCTTGCTGAAAGCGCTGGCTTCGATTTCTACCAACCCAACGATCCTGCTGATCATGATCAATATATTTCTAATACTGCTTGGCATGTTGATGGATGATACCAGCGGGGTATTGCTGGCAACGCCGATCCTGCTCCCCATTGTCACGGAATTGGGGGTCAGCCCTATCCAGTTTGCGGCAATTATCGGTGTAAACCTCGGCATGGGGAATATCACGCCCCCTACCGCCCCCTTGCTGTATCTTGGCGGCAGGATCTCCGGCGCGCAGGTAAAGGAAATGCTGCCTTACACCGTCTGCCTGCTGTTATTTGCTTGGCTGCCGACATTGATCCTTACGACGTATGTACCTTCGCTTAGCCTATTCCTGCCAAGGCTGTTCGGCTATTGTTAAGTATCTAGAGCAGGGCTGGCGGAACAGCGCGGTATCCTGATTATTTTCTGAAAAGGAGGGAATGGCATGAAGATACAGCAGTCTTATTTGAACAAGTCTGATTATTTTTCTGTTTATTTTGAATCCATCAAAGGGGATTATGATGCTGTGTGGTCTAGCCATTCCTATTATGAGTTTATGGTTTTATATCGGGGGGAGTTTTATGTCCGGCTGGGGGATAAAAGGTATTTTCTGAAAAAAGGAGATATCCTCATGATAAAGCCCAACCAGCCCCATAGGGTCGAACCAAAGGATTCCAAGGAATTCCAGCTGATTTCTATTGTAATGTCAAGAAAATTTCAAGAATACCTTTCTTCCCGCGGGATTTCTTGGGATCCTTATGCCCTTTGGGAGAAAAAGCTGTCATTCCCTGTACTGACGGTTGAGAACGGGCAAAATAGCCAAATGGAAATGTGGATGGATTCCCTTGTCCACGAAATGAAAAACCAGCATAAATTCCGGGGGGCATATATAACCAATTTGAGCGAACTGCTTTTGCTGGAAATCGGCAGGCTGTGTGCCGGTATCCATCCGATCACGGTACAAGACCGTTTTTGGGGGAACCAAACAAAAGAATTACCGGAATTGCTGCATCAGGTGCTGGATTATATCAATGCCCATTATTGTGAACCTATTACCCTGTGTTCCATCGCCGGGGAATTTTGGCTGAACCCATCTTATTTGAGCAGGTATTTCAAAAAGCATATGGGTGTAAATATTGTAGAATATATCCGGGTGATGCGTATCTTTTTTGCAAAGGCCCTTTTGCAGAGTACCGAAAATACGGTTGTGGAGATTGCGGAAATCGTTGGGTTTAAGAGCATATCTTATTTTAATAACATTTTCATGAAAGAAGTTGGCATGTCTCCCGGGAAATTCCGTAAAAGCCATATAGACGATCTGTCGGGGCAGCCTGCGGATTGCGAATAAGCCCCCGCTATATGCGTGCCATGGGATTTCAATCTGGAGCCGCGCGCAGAAGGGCTGGGGTCATCAGGGCACAATGGTTATACGATTCAATAGAAATATCCGGGTGATTGCGATTTCGGCAGGAATGGAACCCGTGATCCCGCCGAAGAAGAACCGCAAAGAACAGCGTGACTATGATAAATATCTCTATAAATTGCGTCATCTGGTAGAAAACTGCTTTCTATCCCTGAAACGCTGGAGAGGTATTGCCACCCGTTATGCTAAGACTTCTGACGCCTTTATCGCTGCTGTACACGTCCGTTGTATTGCTATTTGGGCTTGCTATCCGTGCTTAACATGTGTAGACGCTACCTACAAAATCTACTTTTTCATTAGTAGACATCAGATGTTCCAAATAGTAATCATCAATCGACATTATATTTGCATATTTTTCTATATATTTTTCATAATTTTTAATTGCTTTTGTCGCTCTGCCAATTTCCCATCTCCACTGTCCCTTTTCGGGACAAGTTCCGAAAATCCCATAGCGCATAGTAGGGCGGTCGGTCCCCCTCCAAAATGTATCCCATTTTCCGGCTTTCTCGATTTCGAGGCTTTTTGTAAGTTTAGGCAATTTGGCTTGTGGATTTTTAGAATATAGATAGATATATTCATGTCCTAGCGAAAGAGCCTGTACTTCATTAAACTGTGCTTGCACATTTTTAATGCCGCGCCTAACGGCTATACAATTTCGAAAGTTTGCTAAACCGAAGATTTCATCTAGAATACACTTCAGATTTGTAAATTCAAACACATCTATACTAATAAAAATAAAGCCATCGTCCGCCAGCAGCTTTTGCAGCAGTTTCAGCCGGGGATACATCATGCAGAGCCATTTATCGTGGCGGCTTAAATCTTCGCCTTCCTTGCCGACTACTTCGCCCAGCCATTTGCGGATTTTAGGGTCATTGACGTTGTCGTTGTAAACCCATCCCTCATTGCCCGTATTATAAGGTGGGTCGATATAAATGCACTTTACCCGCCCTTCGTACCGGGGCAGCAGGGCTTTCAATGCCTCCAGATTATCCCCATGGATGATCATATTCCCGTCGTCCTCTGCCCCATAGGCATATTGCTTTTCCAGCACCCGGAACGGCACATCCTGATGGTGGCTGACTACTTTATCTTTTCCAATCCATTCCAGCGTTGGCATGGCAGTTTCCTCCGTTTTCTGCAAAAAATATCCTATAATACAGTATAGCGTCATATCCCCGCATCCGCAAGTGTTATTATGGGATAACAATATTCGGCAAAGGCTGACATGGGCTGCCAATATATTCTGACAGCCTTTGGATTCCTGCAACGTAGATTTGCTTTTGTTTACCATCCTTGTCGGATGTCCCTTTTTTGATGAGTGCTATCATTTATCATATTTATATATTTCTATCAATCGAGGATTCCACAATAAGATAAAAAATAATTTGATACCTGATAAAAAACGAAAGCGTCCATAGGGATCAAAGCCCTTTGGACGCTTTACATTTTGTTTGGGTTGTCGTGCCTTGAGGTATGAAACTGTATCCGGCTTGTGGGGTATGGTTCAGAAAGTGCCTTTAAGGTTGGTTTCCTCCCCCAAGGTCTTTTTACATCGCCAGCGTCATCTGTTTCGGCTGCCTGTCCCGCCGCTCGTAAGGATTGTAATTCATCACCAACAGCTCCCTGAACTGCCCGCCCGGATTGTACCTCTGCGAGATGCTGTTCAGCCGGTCAAAGCTCTCTATGTAAAATCCGCTGT
>Ga0073908_1003284_pt1 | contig 17001 bp, 22 predicted proteins | sample MucameincwithD2O_FD_65484 | JGI IMG/M metagenome (GOLD analysis project Ga0073908, IMG submission 65484) | Mouse cecum microbial communities from Vienna, Austria - Mucus amended microcosms incubated with D2O | ecosystem: Host-associated > Mammals > Digestive system > Large intestine > Cecum...
CTATCAAACCCGCCCCTTCAGCCATTTAGCCGTATAAAAACGGACAGCGAACCACCCGTGGAGCAAAACCGTAACAAAAGTACCATAATATTTGCACATAATCGCATACCTCTCTCGCAAGGATGCTTTTCTTTGCGTCGTGCTCGTCCCGCCGTCCAAGAAGTCGGACAGGGTGAGATGCGTATTGCAATACGAACGGGCCTGCTTCATGCAACGGATACACCAGTCGAAATCGGCCGAATAGCGATACTGCAAATCATATAACGGAGCAACCGCACGTTTTGGTATGAACGACTGGTGGCAAACCAGCATTCCCATCCTGAAACTCTTCCACGAAAGCTTCCGCGGAGCCCTGAGACGGCGCAGTCCCAACGACCGCCTTTCCTCATCGACGATATTCGTCTCTCCATAGATGATATCCGGCAAAGTCTTCCTCTTCTGCAGCTTGGAAACGACCGACTGGACCGTATCGGACGAACAAAGAGAATCACCGGCATTGATAAACCAGACATAATCTCCCGTCGCCTTTTGAAGCCCCTTGTTCATGGCATCGTATATCCCCTTGTCCGGCTCGCTCACCCAATAAGCAAGGCCCGATTCATACCGCTTGATAATATCCGCCGTCCCGTCCGTCGAACCGCCGTCTATCACGATATATTCGATATTCGGATAGGACTGGCTCAGCACGTTCAACAACGTCTGCTCCACCAGACGCACGGCATTATAGGTAATCGTTATGATTGAAAATGTAGGTTGTAACTGCATATAATTATAATTGTTTACACCACCACATTCCTCCCCAGCCGCACTGTCACGCGGGAGAGGCGGGATTTTTGTTTTGCGAGCAAAGATAACAAAGATATTCGGTCTTCACATGAAAGACAGCGAGATAAATCGTTTTAAGCATTACTACATCTATACCCGTAAAGGTATAATTATATTTAGCCAATCCAATTTTATACCCTTTTGGGTACAATAATCAATTAATTCATTATATTTGTACCCAAAAGGGTATAAAATGGATAATCAGACAATAGCTGAATATGTAAAATATATGCGTAAGGAAACAGGGCTTACACAGGTAGATCTATCCGAAAAAGCAGGCGTAGGCTTACGTTTCGTACGCGAATTGGAACAAGGCAAGAAATCACTCCGGCTGGACAAAGTCAACCAAGTACTAAACCTGTTCGGAAGCGAAGTGGGCGTCGTTTCAATAGACCGGGATAAGTTATGAAGAAAGCAGAAATACATATCGGCGACCAATTGGCCGGCCTTCTAATTGAAGACGAAAACGGCTTCACATTCACCTATACTCCGGAATATATCTCCCAAGATCATCCGCAACCGGTCAGCCTGACACTTCCCATCACTCCCGAACCCTATACCGACACAATACTATTCCCATTCTTCGACGGACTAATCCCCGAAGGCTGGCTACTCGACATAGCCGAACAAAATTGGAAAATAAACGCCAGAGACAGGATGTCCCTTCTTCTGGCATGTTGCAAAGATTGTATCGGAAACATAAGTGTAATCGCTCAAAACGAGGAGGAGAAAGAATGAAAAGATGTTTATACTGCTATAAAGAATTGAATGACGAATCATCGGACTATCACCCCCGATGTTCCACGAAGATATACGGTTCCCCCATTCCCCCGATTCTTCCCTATGGAAAGAAAGATCTGATCAGGCTGGCAGAAAAGGTAATAAGAAGCCGAACTACGCTTACCGGAGTACAGCCCAAACTGTCTTTAGACATCGAAAAGGCAGAAAAATCATCCAAAAGATTCACCATTGTCGGTTTATGGGGACGTTATATCCTAAAGCCCCAGAGCCAACATTACGAGCAATTGCCGGAGTTGGAGGACTTGACTATGCATTTGGCGGAAATTGCCAAAATCAAAGTAGTCCCTCATTCCCTAATCCGCTTCCAGGACGGTGACCTGTGCTACATCACCAAACGCATCGACAGGGGAACAAAAGGCGAAAAATTTGCAATGGAAGACATGTGCCAATTAACAGGAAGATTGACGGAATACAAGTATAAAGGCTCGTATGAACAAATAGCCAAACACATCCTCAAATATTCATCCACCCCAAAATTAGACGTGGTCAATTTTTGGGAACAAGTCCTTTTTTCGTGGATAACAGGTAATTCGGACATGCATTTAAAGAACTTTTCCTTATATAGCAACAAGCCGGACATATATGTCCTGACACCAGCTTACGACCTGTTAGCCACTAAACTGGTCATCCCGGAGGATTCCGAAGAACTGGCTTTGACACTTGGCGGGAAGAAAAAGAAAATAAAAAAGACCGATTTCGTGACCGCCATGCAATCGACCGGACTAGAAGAGAAAATAATAAAAAATATCTTGGACAAATTCAGAAAAGCATCATCCGGATGGATGGACTTTATCGATCTCTCTTTTGTGAGGGAAGAAACAAAAGAGAGATATAAGAATCTGATCGATGGCCAGCTAAGCAAGCTCGCACAATAAAGTCACCATCCCAGCCGACTACACCACCACATTCCTCCCCGTCCGTCAGCCTGCGGGCCGCAAACGCCACCAACCCGCCCTTCCCGTCCCGAATCGGGAAGATCAGCCGCGACCGCATCTTCCGGTAATCCGCCGGCACTTCCGGGGGAGCGATCCCCACCCCGAAAAGCCAGTACGTGTCCCTCAAAGCCTCATCTTCCGGGGAAATGGGATATCTCTACAAAGGGTTGATAGGGCAAGTTTCGTACTCTCAAAGCAGCTATTCAATATCTTTAAATTCCAACAAATAAAGGAACATCTCAGCCGCATGCCAAGCATGTGGATAAAGAACATTTTTACTCACAGCATCTTTATCTATAACAAGCATTTTTTCCAAATCTGCGTTATTACCACCATATTCCCATGAAAGAGGATAAGCCTGAGCACTAACCGGAGCAAAAACAGAATGATGATAATGAGCCTTAGCCCAATCCAAATAGGGATATGAGAAATCTCGTTTTATAGATCTTTTATATATACTCTTTATGACATATTTAAAAAAACTAACATCTTTCTTTTTATACATCCATAACAGATCTGTATAATAATCCGCGGATAAAGATATATGATATTCATCCTTTATTGCCAAATTGGCCATTCCAAACTTCAACAATAAAGTCTGATAAACCGGCAATATGGCCCCATCCGTATATCCTTGAATATACTGATCAGGTATTTCTATTGTGTCCTTAACAGAAATACCTGATGCTTCATGAAGCACCTTTTGTATCAGATCATTATTACGTTCATCCTTCGGACATAAGGAAATCAGATACAATAATTGCCCTAAATTATCAGCTTCTTTCTCTTTGACATTACAATCATAAACATTTTCCAAACTTTTTATCCAAGGCAAAATCAGCTTCTCGTTATTCGTTGCACGTAGACACATCGCTATAATAAAAGCATCTCTATACCAAGGAGTATGATAAACCAATACATTTGGATATGGCATTCCATTTTTCACATTGAAAAGTACCTCATGCAACAAGACTTTAAGAACTTCAGGGTAACGAAAGCCTTTAAAATCCGGCAAATTGATTATTTCCTGATCAGCACTATCACCACCTATACGAGATTTGACAGAATCTTGTATCATCCATATTCCCAATTGATCCTCTTTTAAAAGGAGAGAATCCTTCCCACCTTCCAGGTATAAACAAACTTCATACTCACTCGGACGAATCTCTTCATTTTGAATATTCCAAGAATAGAGAATAGCCCCATTCAAATCATACAAATACCCGTTTTTATAAATAAACTTATCATTCCGCCCCATCCCGAACAGAAAAAAACGAGGTGCAGATAAATCCTCTTCATAAAAGACAGACTGCAAATATTTTATCTCTGATAAATATTCTGATACAAAACACTCTTCCTGAACTTCATATTCATTCAATTTATCCTCTAAACATCCTAAAAACAGAACTGAGAAAAAACAAAAAATCCATTTCATTTCAAATTAATTTACATTCACAATTCCCGTTACTATATATGATAGATTATGGATCAGCAATACTCCACTAAAAAAGAATAAACATAAATAATATATATTTCTGACAATAACACTTCTAAATAAGTTTGACAGCATGGCCAACAAAACAGGGAACATAAACAACCAATGAGCAGAAAAAATATGTCCTTCATTCAATCCATAACCTAAAATCAAATGAACCAACACATCTACTACTAAAAAACAGAGGAAAACATGAACCAATTGCTTTTTACGATTTATCCATAACGACAGCAAAAGGCTTCCATAAAAAAGAAACAAAGGAATAGCCCACAATGACAAATTTTCCAAAACCTTTTCTGAGAAGTCAAATCCTTCAAAATTGATCGCATCAACACATAACAATATAGGAGAAACAAAGAAATTATATCCTACCACTTTAAACCATTGAAAAAAATCATAATGTATCACATAATTCATGGAATCTCCTAACAATAAACTGACCAAAGAAACATCAGGGGAAGCCGGACGAATCAAAAATACCCAACGTACAACAGCCACCAAAACAGCTATACTGGTTAAAAAAAGAAATAAAAAAGAGCTATTAAACACCCTCTTCAAGACACCATCTCGTTTTCTTTCCACAACATATTGTGCCAATACAAACTTCAAACCATTTGTAATCGTAATGCCGGAAATAATCGCAAAAAATAAATTATCCGAATATACATCTGCTTTGTTACGCGAAAGCCAAACATAAGAAATATAAGATAACAAAGCTAAAGAGGAAAAAGGGAAAGACTCTACAGCAAAAGACGAGATAATTATCTGAGCAAAAGAGAAATAAACACCAGTACAAACCAAATTCCCATAAAATGAAGAAGGATTCATCAATCTACAAATACGCCATACCAAGGACGTAGACAAAGCCATTGCCAGATTAGCAGCAATAGTAAATACAGGCAGTACCGAAGCTATCCCAAATAACCATTCAGGTAAATAAGCAAGTATTGACACCGGAAACAGCCAAAAGGCCATTAACGGATGTCTCAATTTGAAAAACAAAACTTTATAAGGAATTAAAAATTCTCCTATTGTATATTCGTATGTATCGTAGCCCAATAAAGTAAACCCTTTATCCGGGTTAACATGAAACAGCCAAAAAACTCCCAAAAGAAAATAGAAAAGAAAAAGATTTTTTTCTCATTCGTATCCTGTGGTAAAGTTGCTTTTATTATACCAATAAAAGCATTCCATAAGCGCACTATATTAATCTTTATTTTAGACATAAATGATAAAAGTAAATGTTAATATCCATCCCATAAGTATCAACTGTAAAAAATGATCCGTAAGCAATACTTGCGTAGGCGATCCTGTCTGTTCATTAATAAATGTCTGTTGTAAATAACGAAACAAGCCTAAAATAACAAAAACCGATGTAAAATACACTTTTCGACTTCCCATTTGAATGATCACTCCATCAGACATACAATACATCATATAAGCAACAATTATTACTGCTGTTATAATAGATAATACTGAATTTAAAAAAATTATATTGTACTGAGATGTGTTTCTACGAGATTGTACATTAGTTTTCTCATAAATGAGAACATCATCCCTTCGTTTTGCAAAACCTAAGAATAACGCCAATAGGAAAGTCATCAAGATAATCCACTCTGATAAAGCTATGTTTGTGACAACACTACCTGCATACACACGAAGAACAAAACCTACAGCTATGATAAACACATCTATAATCACAAATTGCTTTAATTTTAACGTGTAAAATAAATTCAATATCAAATATATCAGCAATATCACAAACAAACCTTGATTTACAATATATGCAGACATACAGGCAAATACAGCTAAAAACACAAAAAGAAGCCATCCCAAATTCAAAGATATCGCTCCACTAGCCAAAGGGCGATCACATTTTTTCGGATGCACCTTATCAAATTCTAAGTCTTCTATATCATTAAAGCAATATATCGCACTTGACATACAAGAGAATACCAAAAATGCAATGATCGAATTCACTAACAGATCATATTCCATCAGTTTATGTCCGAAAAATAAAGGTAACAAAACAAATCCATTTTTCACCCATTGTTTTGGACGAAGCAACAAAACAACTCCTCTCAATAGCTCACTCATAACTGTTCAACTCCACTCTCAATAACATTGTATATAATGCAGTATACTGCCCAGCCACCACTTCCTCCGTATAACTCTCCTGCACTTTCTTCACACAAGCATCCGAAAGAGTCAGCCGATCTTCATGCTCCAAAACCCATTGGATACCGTTAGCAAGGTCACTGGCATCCTTATAACTAGCTACATAGCCATTCACACGATGGTCGATCATCTCCGGAATACCGCCGATTTCAAATCCGACACAAGGAGTTCCGCACGCCATTGATTCCATGATTGTATTTGGAAGATTTTCCTCTAAAGAAGAAGTGATAAACATATCAACAGCATTATACAAGGCTACGATTTTAGATTCATCCGACAAATATCCCATCGAATGAATTGGTACGGGGAAAAGGCCTCGGATATCATCTTTTACTTGTCCGAAAACGACAAGCTCCACATCTTGCTTTTCTATTTTCCTTAAAGCCTCGATCAAATAATCAATCCCTTTACGCTTGTCTGTAACATTCAACGCCCCAAATAATAAAAGCCTCTTTCCTGAAGGTAGCCCCAATAACTCACGAGCCATACCCTGATCCATCGGATGATAAACCTCCGTATCGATCGGATTAGGAATAGACAAAACCGTCTTATCCCGTAGCAGATAACTTTTTTTTGCCCTGCCGGACAACCATCGGCTACAACCGACAAAAGTTATATTGGCCTCCTTATACAAGGACAATTTTTTATCAAAGACAGAAGTCGAGAGATCCTTACCTTTCGACTTTAAAAAGAAACAAGACTCACATCCCATCTGGAACTTTTCACAATCCCTTGCATGATGACAAATACCTGTACAAGGCCACATATCATGCATAGTCCACACGATAGGCTTATTCAGTTTCACCAATTCTTCTATATCCTTTAATGAAAGAAAACCCTGATTAATCCAATGAAGATGGATAATATCAGCATCTTTTACCAAAGGATGTCCGGATAAATCCATTCCGGTATTGGCAATAGAAACCGCAAACAGATTCTTACGGTTTAAATGGTTAGATAAAAAAATAATCAACCGCTCCCAATAGAATCGGAAACGGTTCAACCAAGTATCTTTCCGAACAAGTTTATCAACCTGTATCCCGGCTTGCTTTAAAGCCTTGCCTAAGCGTCCGGCAGCTACGGCTGCGCCTCCGGTACGTTTGGATGTGTTTAAGATGACAATTTTCATTTTTCAACCTTTACATTCCAATATCCATTCTTGCGTACTTCCACTCTTTCCATAGCCCCTTTGTCTTTCAGCTATTTTTTTGTCTTACGGACATATTCGTCACGCTAAGATTCCTTAAATTCGGTGATTTGGTTTTCTTTCATTGCAATATTTGAAGCAGCTCTTTCATGTCTAAGCAAGTATACCCAACTCGTCTGTCTTCATGAAAATTATCAACATATCCGACTACAGAAAAATACAAATGTAATCTATCTCCATCAATATAAGCAGAAGGACGATATGTTTTGATATGCGCTACTATCGGCTTCTCATAAATAGAAAAATTTTGATAATCTTCCGACACAGCCAAATACGTTTCCATCGGTGAACGGAATGTTTTTTGCTTATGATCCCGCCCACAGAAAAGCATATACAACTTCTGCCGGTATTCAAACAAACAACAATGCCAGGGTTCTATCCGTACTTCATCTTTATTCAGAAAAGAACCAGTTGCGACCTCCTTAAAAACTGATCGCTTCAAATTATCCCCTTCCAAAATATGAATACCTGTACAATGCCCCCTTTTAGAGATACCGGCATCCCCATTTAGACAATAAAGACGAAGTTTGTCATTATAACGAATGATAGAAGGAGATAATAATTCTTGCTTCGGATCTGTTGTCTCAAAAAATAAACGTGGAGTACTCCAGAATTGTCCATCTGTCGAATACTGAACTTTCAATTTCTTTGAAAGAGTTTTATCATCATACTCCCTAATAATAGAATATAGCACATTATCCTCAAAAAACAGTTCAATATCCGAATTGAAGCAATCTCCTCTTGGCCATTCCAAAATAGGATTATTTTTTATCGGAATAAATTGTGTAGGGGCACTATTATTTTGAACATCAGCATAATAAATACACGGATTTTCATATTTCACCTGCGCTTTAGGATAAGGCGTTGTCCCCAACCAATGGGTAGCCCCATTCCATCCTTGTTTCAAATAAATGATCGAAGGATGAGTCTGGCTTTGCTGAGGATATGATTCAGGGACAGGGATATCGCACCAAGAAAAAGATCGATTCCCCAATATAATAGAATCTTTATACCGTAAATAGATAAAACGATCTAATATATATTGTAATAATTTTCTCAGCATTTAGTAGCTTTAATTCCAATCGTTATTTGATAATCCTGATCCTTCTTATCCAGCAAAGACGTATCAGGCAAATCATCTACGGCTAAACCTTGCAAAAAGGCAGTAGCTGCCAACGCATTTCCAAAAGTAACAATTTCCACATGCCCTTCATCAAAAACAGATTCCATCAACTTCCTTATAGATAAATCAGTAAAACGCCAATAATCTCCCCAACGATCCATATCGTATCGAGAAATTTGAGATATCCCGGAAACCGTGCACAACAGAGTTCCACCTTGTTTCAATACTTTATAACTGCCTTCTATCGCTTTTGGTACATCAAAAATAAAATTCAAAGTCTGTGTACAAATAAAGCAGTCTATTCTTTCTCTCGGCAGAGTTTCCGGCTTCGTCAGGTCACCTACGATTGTTGCATCTTTATTGGAATTATCATAATGAAGTATTTCATAAGAAGAAATATTATGTCCAAACTGTTTACTATTTACTATAAGTACTCTCGGCAATCTCAAGAACTGATCCCGTTATAACATCTTGATTCTGTTTCAGAAAAGAATTTATATAATAACGATCAATAGGACACCCACGGTCAAAGCCAAATTTACGACTGATAGGTTCAATCCTTAATTGGTCATTAAAATTTACCGGTTTACGAAAAAAACTACTTATGTATCTGCGTAACTTTCCCATGCTTGCTTTATATTTACATTTAACCTAAACAAAATATATATCGAACTAATCTTTTGTAAGAGAAAAAATGTTTAAAAATGTCTTTTGTATTTATTAAATGATTATTCAAAACATAAGCAGGATGTTTTAATGGGAAAGTCATGGGACTTGATGGAATATATAATGCATGATTCAATTTCACAGTATGGGTAGCATTCACATCTCCCAATCCTATATTAGTAACTAAATTAACAAAAGGATATATTGACAATTGGTGTTGTAATCTAAGAGAAAAATAATAAAACACAGCCCAAGGATTCAACCCATGTCGGTTAGACAATGAATCTGAAATAAATGAAGAAAAATAAATTTCCTCCCACTTATTACAAAATAACCAAGAACGTTTTTCTTTAGACTCATTCCAAAATGAAAAGTCGATATCAACTTTTTCCCAGACACGACGCCAAGTGGCCCATCCCCAAACATGTGTAATCGAACAAAAATCATAGCTTATCCCATCATTGATAATTCCCGGCAAAAAACAATTTCCCCCAATATGCCCAATCCTCTCATCATCTTTGTACTTAATCAACAATTCCTCGCAAAAAGGGAAAAAAGATAAATCGGGCAGGCAATCATCCTCCAAAATAATACCATATTCTTCATTCTCAAAAAACCAAGAAATCGCTTCAGAAACAGCCCGTTTACAACCCAAATTTTGATCTCGGAATAACGTTTTCAATTCACAAGGCCAGTCTATTTGATTTATAATCGCACGTGTTTGCAAACAAGCCTCTTGCTCTCCCGCTTTATAATCCCTCGCTCCATCAGCGGCAACATACAAACGTTTCGGCTTGATTTCACGGATACGATTAAAAACAATTGATGCATTATCTGGACGATTAAAGACTAAAAACAGAATAGGTGTATTATACATAAGCCTTTTGATTATAGTCCTTTATTAATTGAGATAACACTTCCAAATATCCTCTTCCATACTTCAAATCTGGTTCCATATAATTACCTTCAGCCCATTCATTCCATGATTTTAATATTACTATTTTATTTTTCTTATTAGATATATTAGCAAAAGTTTGTTGTATATGTTTCCCAAATTTATCAGGAGTAGAATTTATCAATATATGTCCATTTCGTTTTGAACGAGGAGAATGATCCCAATTTGGAATTATTACTGGATAACAATCTTCTCTCCTATCTTCCTCTCCTGTAAAGCATGCAGAAGCCAACCCATAATCAACAATTTGTCCTCGTTTCAATAAAATACGCTTACATTTCAAAAGAGCTCTTTTATATAAAGGATATTTCTGACTAAAAATATCAAACAATCGTACTAAAACTACAGAATCAAAACCCCAAGACTTAAATAATTCTATATTTTCTTTTTTATATGTGTGTGCAACAAAATGTATTTGAAACCCATTCTCCCTTGCCAGTTTTTGCCACAATTTTATAAAAAGAGAGGCATTCGGAAGTTCTTCTGGATTATATACCATAAAAAAAGGTTTACCATCAACACGAATATATCGTTTATCTATAAATGCCTTTAACACATAATTAAAATGTTCGATATAATCCTCAATACCTGGATAAAGTTGTTCTATTAACATTCTATTAGAACCATTCTGACTAAATTGTTTATCAGCCCAACTATGATTAGCCCATGCCAAACAAAAGGGGAAATCGGGTTCTTTAGACTCTAATACTTCATTAAAAGGACGCTCTAATAAGCGTTTACCATTACCAAACCAATAATGCCAATAACAAAAACCCTCAATACCATATTCTTTTGCTAAATCGGCTTGAGCTTTTCGTGCTTCTGGCAATCGCAAATCATAATAGCCCAAATCCGCAGGGACTCGTGGTTGGTAATGTCCTTTAAACAATGGCTTTGCTTTTCCTACATTTGTCCATTCCGTAAATCCCTTTCCCCACCATTTATCATTTTCTGGTATTGGATGAAACTGAGGTAAATATAATGCTATTACTCTTATTTGATTTTCAGCACTTTCCATTTTTATTCATACTATTGAGAATCAACTTTATATCATCAATATTCGATATTGATTTATAGAATAAAGGTAAATATCTTTTCATTTCCTTTTCCGTAAAATCCACTAATGAAACATTTTTCATTAAATCAATAACATCATTAGAGAAACGTTTTCGAACTTCCTTTGCAGGATTTTCACATACAATAGTAAAAGGTTGTACATCTTTTGTTACTACTGAACAAGCACCTATTATAGCTCCCTTACCAATCGTTACACCAGAAAGAATTGTTACACCAAAACCAATCCAAACATCATCTTCAACTATAATTGCTCCACAACTTTGTGCATCTTCCATACACTGTTCTCCCATTAAAATCGACTTAATTGGGAAAGTAAATAAAGATGAAATTTGATGATTTCCACCTAAGATAAAATAAACTTTTGGAGCTATTGAAACATTATTTCCTATTTCCAGTTTTTCTATTTCTGAACAATAAGATAATATATTAATCTCTCCATATGAATACTTTCCAACACTAACTACGTCCAGTGGAAATATATTCATTGGAACTGTTTTGTTATGTTTATTCAAACTCCTATACCTTTTCTTAAATCGGTAAAAAGAAATTTTCCTAATAAGAGTTCGAATTATAGGAACACTAGTATTTTTCATTTTAACTTACTTAAAAATCTCCTTAAGCTATACCGCTTAACTCGTTGTAAAAAAAAGATAGGTTGCATTAACAAATAAAATAATACCTGGCGAGATTTTACACAATAAACAAACCATTCCTTATATCTATACACAGTGGGATTATTCCATGGCTTATTTACTCCTGGATAATGCAACTGAACTACATTATTAAGCATCTCTAAATAACATTCACATGCTCGTTGTCGATCTTTCAGCTCTATATTATTTGTATTAAAATTTAATTGAGATAATGGGATATAATACTGAAAAGCACAAACGACATATTTATATGGCAAAAATCGTATCCCTGATGTACAACAAAGTGCTATACAATCTTGTTCTGGCAATACCAATCGATGAGTATTCTTCCAAAAGAAATCCATTAGCTCTTTTTGCTTATTATCTCGACGAATACAAGATAAATTTATCAACATATAACCAGCCGATATTTCATAGTTATCAATTATATCTATTTCTTCTGGAGTAAAAAGATTATCATACTTATATAATCCTTCATTTTTCAAGATTGGACGAGTTCCAGCAAAATAAAAATCTTCATCCAAATACATAAAAAAAGAAGATGATATATCATTCACAAAAACAACATCCACATCGGAAAATAAGATCCGATTATAAGAAGGGAATATATCTGCTGCAATTAATTTATAAAATATTTCTTTTGAAAAATGAGATTTATTCAAGAGTTGATTCCAACCATCAACATTATAACATGACACATCTTTAAAATCCAAAGACGCATTAAAAAAACGAGAAACGACCTTATACAATCTTAACTTATCTCGTTCTTTCAAATCGGTATGTAATACATAAAACTTATAATAATACCGATTCGATGAATTTTTCAACAGAGAATAAAATGCCACACAAGCTGCTAAGACATAATATCTATCAAATGTAAAAAATACAGGTATTTCTTTCATTGTATATACACTATTAATCATTACACTTTCATCATTTTCTACCACATAAATATGACATTATTTTTATCTCATAAAATATTATACATGCATTAATATTTTCTTTATCTTTCTCCACGTGACAACCTTATACTTATTTTTGATCACAAAATAAACGACTATAGCAACGTCTGCTTTTCTTTTATGAAGAAAGAGCAACAGATTCATAATTCCATTTCCCATAGTTTTCTTCAAATACAAATAACGACTCTGTATCACATACAAATCCAAAGCAGAAATCACAGGTCCTCTTTCTTTCGGAGACATATCATGCAAGTGTACAATTTGAGCACGAGGCACAAAATGAACTCCAAAACCTAAATGTCGTACACGGTAAGAAAGTTCCGTATCTTCATAATACATAAAAAAGTCAGGATCAAAAGCTCCATACTTATCAATAAACGACTTACGCATCATCATATCAGCACCGGATATATAATATGGTATTTCACCTTCTGGATAAATCGGTAGCTCTTTATAAGTTACATTCCCTCTTAAAACTAATGACAAAAAAAACTTCATCTCCGGATATTCAAGATAGGAGCCTGATGGATTTCCTTTTTTATCAAATAATTGCCCCCCACACAAAGCTACAGTATCATGTGTATCCAAATAATTTGCCAATATAGAAATAGCATCGTTTAATAAAACCGTATCCGAATTTAGAAAAAACACATATCGCCCTTTAGCATTTTGCACTCCTATATTATTGGCTTTACCAAAGCCAATATTCTCTTTTAAAGAGAATATTCGTACTTGTGGAAACATTTTAACAATTGTTTCCACACTTCCATCATCCGAATTATTATCAACAACTATCACTTCATAAGTAACTTCTTTTGTTTTTTCATAAATAGAATTTATACAATCTACAACAAGAGAACAAGTTTTATAATTCACTATAATTACAGAAACATCCATACTATTTTCTTTTCAAGAAGTTTATTGTTTCTTTTAATATCATAGATTTCAAAATATACAAAAGTGATATATACAAAACAGATGATAATACAATCTTTATTATCAATATCATATATATATTATGCATATTTCTTACCACATAACCAGTAAAAGAAAAAATGAAAAGACAAGCCACTAAATAGGGAAAGATGTCTTTGCAAATATAAACCAATTTTATAGGTAATTTTTTTTTTGCATGATAATGCCAAAGAAGAATACTAAGAAAATAAACTCCAATATATCCTATCACCATATTAAATATGCCAAAAGGATATAATACCCATACTACTAATATTTGAAGCAATCCGATAAAGACCATACCAAACAAATAAATATCAGACCGAGAATATACCATTAATACATTCACATATAATTGTGATAAATACCCCATAGCTCCCCAAACACAAAACAACTGAAGAAAAGGTACACTATCCAGCCATTTTTCACCTAACAGTATCCAAATAAATTCTTTTGCGACAAATGCTAATCCCAACATGGCAGGGAAAGAGATAAAAGCTCCAAACCTAACCATCTTGCGGAAAACAAGAACCTGCCTTTCTTTATCGTCCATTACTTCAACCAGCACCGGTTGGGCAACACCATTAATCATACCGCCTATTAACTGATGTCCCATTCCCATCCATTTCTGCCCTTGCGTATAAAAACCGACCTGGCTGGGATTATAAAATTTGCCTAATACCACCGAAAATATATTATTGCTGATTTGTGTGAAGATGTTTGTTAGAATTAACTTCGACCCAAATCCAAACATATCCTTTAATGGCCGGAAGTCAAAACGAAACGTTGGTTTCCAAGGTGCAAAATATAGTTTCAAGAACGAACCGACACCGATATAAGTGGTTGTCTGTATTGCCAAACCATAATAGGCAAAACCATTTAAAGCCAAAGTGACACCCACCGTACCAGAACAGATTAATGAGATAATATCGATCTTGGCACGCTCCTTCACCTTCAAGTTTTTAAACAAATAAGCATTCGATGAAATTCCAAATCCTCCGAATAAAAAACCCAAAAAGACAACACGAGACAAACCGATCAACTCCGGCTTGTCATAAAAAGCAGCGATCAACGGGGCACAAAAGAAAAGGATCAAATAGAACAATACTCCGGTCAAGGTGCTAAACCAAAACACAGCATTGTAATCCTCATGCCGTATTTCCTTTTGATTGGTAAGAGCTGCCGTAAAGCCGCTTTCCTGAATGGTTGATGCAATCGCACTGAAGATGGCAAGCATTCCAACCATTCCATAATCGGAAGCATTCAGAATACGGGCTAATATAAGGCCGAACACCAAGTTCAGCACCTGTTGTACCCCATTGCTCAGTCCTCCCCAAAAGAGTCCCTTTGCCGTCTTTTCTTTCAGTGTCTGTTCTGCCATTAATGCCAAAATCTCATATGATTAGCCATAACCGATCGCATTCCTTTCTCAAAATTCAGATAACCGGACTGTGTACTTACAAGATTTGTACAATACAAACTTAAAATTTATCGTCACACAGGCACCCCTTTTTCAATCAAATTCACCAAATTGATTGGAGGAAGGATAATTGTATTCAAAACAGTACCTTCGGTTTTCGCATATATGATACCGCGCACTGTACCAGTAGCAATCGTTGCCATATAACGAAGAAAATCCACCGATATTTCATGTTCCTTACGCAACTGCTCTATTCCTTCCGAAGCAATATTAAAAAAACATTGCGTTTCCGATATAAGAAGAAGTTCCTCTTTTTGCAAAAAGGAAAAAGAAGCCGTACAACGAATGCTGTCTAATGTCACACTATGTCCAAAAGAAAAAGAAGCATGGATTTGGACCTCTTCGCCGTTAATGTATTTATCCGGGAAAACGGCAAATTGCAAAATCTTAATCCGGCCAATCTTATAAGGAATTGTCTGCATAATCAAGCTGCTATTATATAGTCATCAATCTCACTGTTTGAACAAACAGCACTCACATAACCATTTGATGAAACGACACTGGCATAAGGCGTTTTTTCGCTTTCAATATATTCGTCCACATCTACAAAACTAAACTCCGGTATTTTCCCGATAGCCAAAGACAACTCCATGAATTTGCTGATTTTATGGTCATAATCACCGGAAAGGAGTTGTGTCACATATCCCTTCGAACAACCGAGATATTCAGCCAACTGTGTCTTATTCATGCCTCGCTTTTGCATAAATACATCTATTTGGCGATATAATTCCATCTGAAGAGCCGTTGTCCAATAGACCGGATTCTTTATCAATTCACCCCGCTTCATCGTTACTTATTTTTGTTGTTCCTTTGATCTGCCTTTGTACCCCTGTTATTACAATCTCCCCTCCAGGCTGCCCAATACCATAAACACAAAGATGTTTACTCTTGAATTCAAACTCCCGATATCCTCCTTTTATCTTATAAAAATGAAACTTCGTAGAAGGTACAACTCTCAAATTGATTACCGCCAAAATCGTATAATAGCCGAACGCATTTCTTTCTCAAAATATAAATACCCCGGCTGTACACTCGTCTTCAAATTAAAATTTTTCAATTCTGATTCTATAACCTTTTTATCATCATGTAAATGATAAATACAAACTGATCCGCCGATTTGTCGTCCATGCTCCAAGATATGAACAGCACCTTCCAATGCTTTCCTCTCATATCCTTCTATATCCATTTTCAAGAATAAATTATCAATAGATTTTCCTTCACCTTGAAAGAATGTATCCAACCTGATATTATCCTCGTCATCAACATCGCTTACATACTTGCGGACAATCGTTATTTTTTCTTTATATGGAGCAAACGTAGCTTCCAATGCCTCAATCCAGCTTTCGTCACATTCAAAAAGATAGGCATGATCTATATATTCAATTGTATCAAGCGTGAATATAGCCTCTGCCGCACCAATATCCAATAATGTTTTACCTTTCAATTCTTCATAAGAATCAACATACCGATGTGCAGAACGTTCATCTTGTTCAATCAAAAGTCCTCGATACGCTGCTTCGGTAGATGCCAACATATCTCGTTTAAAATACAGTTTCTTTCCATTATGGAACACATACGGCAGACCATTCACTTTATCTACATTTACCTTATAATGCTGTTGGTCATACTCTTTCTTCCATATATACGGATATGGGGAATTGCCGGCAATTCCCCAAGCTTTATAAGCTTG
>Ga0073908_1003287_pt1 | contig 16990 bp, 16 predicted proteins | sample MucameincwithD2O_FD_65484 | JGI IMG/M metagenome (GOLD analysis project Ga0073908, IMG submission 65484) | Mouse cecum microbial communities from Vienna, Austria - Mucus amended microcosms incubated with D2O | ecosystem: Host-associated > Mammals > Digestive system > Large intestine > Cecum...
CCTGTTGCAGAAAAAGTTCTTCGGACAAGACCAAGCACCGGAAGTTGTCCGTACACTTATTCAAACTATCCAAGAACATAACGACCAATGCCGTGAACTTGTCGGAAAGGACTATGCCCTGATTACCGTCCCCAAAAATGTGCCAAAGTTCAGTTTAGGGCATAAAAAAAGGAGTACCGCTGTACTCCAACCTTTGTTAACCTTAAATCTAATACTATGAAAAACACATTGCAAATGTACGTTTTTTTGGGATATTGACAAACTTTCCAAGAAAAAAAGCATGTTTTATAACACATTTTAATAAGATAAATACTCGTTTTCACGTCCTTTTTCACTTTTTTGCTTCAAAGCAGAAAAGAAGGTATAACATCACGTAAAAAAATAAGCAAGTTCTTTCCATTATACTCCCAGTTTGCATTATCTTTGCACTAACACGAAGATAAGCCACACCTTAGCATAAAAAATAAATGAGTTCATTTTATTCTGCATTCGGTTTGCACTATCTTTGTAGTGAGATTAACAAGAACTTATATATGCCAGACTATGATTTAATCGCCATATTAGGGCCTACCGCTTCAGGAAAGACTCCATTTGCAGCCGCTTTGGCCGCCAAACTCCATACGGAAATCATCAGTGCCGATTCACGGCAAATCTACCGGGGAATGGACTTGGGCACCGGCAAAGACCTTGCCGACTATACCGTCGATGGAAAACAGATTCCCTATCACCTCATCGACATAGTCGACCCGGGATATAAGTACAATGTTTTCGAGTATCAACGTGATTTCTTGAATGCTTACGAGAGTATTAAACACAAAGGCTGCCTGCCCGTTGTATGTGGAGGAACCGGAATGTATCTCGAATCAGTGCTGAAAGGCTACCGTTTGCTACCTGTACCCGAGAATCCCGAGTTGCGCACCCGTCTAGCAGACAAATCGCTGGAAGAACTGACCGACATACTGAAAGCTTACAAAAGCCTGCACAATAGCACGGACCTGGACACAGCCAAACGTGCCATACGAGCCATCGAAATCGAAGAATATTATGCCCATACCCCAGTAGACGAACGTTCCTTTCCCCAGCTAAACAGCCTCATCATAGGTGTTGACATCGACCGAGAACTACGTCGGAAGAAAATCACCCGCCGCCTACGCCAGCGCCTAGAAGAAGGAATGATAGACGAAGTACGCCGTCTGATAGAGCAAGGCATCCAACCGGATGACCTTATCTATTACGGACTGGAATACAAGTATCTGACACTTTATGTCATCGGCAAGCTAACCTATGAAGAAATGTTCACACAACTGGAAACAGCCATCCACCAATTTGCCAAACGCCAGATGACTTGGTTTCGCGGCATGGAGCGGCGCGGTTTTACCATCCACTGGATGAATGTCCGATGCCCAATGGAAGAAAAGATAGCTTTTGTAAAGAAGAAATTGGAAGAATGATAAAATGAGAAAGTGACCAAGTGATTTAAATCGTAAATAGTCAAATTGTAAATAGAATCATGAGTGCAGAACCCAAAAAGTTGGGAGTGATATACAACCCCAAAGCCGGAACGCGGAAAGTGCAGAAACGGTGGAAAGAAATCAAAGAATACATGGACAGCAAAGGTGTTCCTTACGACTATGTGCAATCCGAAGGGTTCGGTTCGGTAGAACGTCTGGCAGGTATCCTTGCCAACAACGGCTACCGCACCATTGTTGTTGTAGGCGGTGACGGCGCACTGAATGATGTCATTAACGGCATCATGCTTTCCAATGCACCAGACAAGGAAAATATAGCCATTGGCATCATCCCCAATGGCATAGGAAATGACTTTGCCGACTATTGGGAAATGAGTTCGGACTACAAGAAAGCGGTGGATTGCATCATCAACAACCGCCGTCGGAAAATAGACGTGGGTACCTGCTATTATTACGATGGTGAAAAGCATCTGACACGCTACTTTCTCAATGCCATCAACATAGGTTTAGGAGCCCGTATCGTGAAAATCACTGACCAGTGCAGGCGTTTCTGGGGAGTGAAGTTCCTCTCCTACTTCATGGCACTGCTATCCATTATCTTCGAACGGAAGCTGTACCGCATGCATCTCAAGATAAACGGCGAGCACATACGCGGACGCATCATGACTGTCTGCATAGGCAGTGCGTGGGGATACGGACAAGCGCCTAGTGCAGTGCCCTATAATGGCTGGCTGGATGTTTCTGTCATTTACCGTCCCGAATTGCTGCAACTATGGTCGGGATTGTGGATGCTTATCCAAGGGCGGATTCTGAACCACAAGGTAGTGATGCCCTACCGTACGCAAAAAGTAAAAGTGCTGCGTGCGCAAAATGCCTCTGTCGATTTGGACGGACGTATTCTCGATCGTCATTTTCCGCTGGATATCAGCATACTACACGAAGCGATAACATTGATTATACCCAATTAAAAATACTTAATCAGCAACAACTTATGATTGAATTAAAGAATAATCCTGCCGGAAACTTCTTCCTACTAGCAGGCCCTTGCGTCATTGAAGGGGAAGAAATGGCAATGCGTATTGCCGAACGTATCGTGACCATCACAGAAAAACTGCAAATCCCATACGTATTCAAAGGATCGTACCGCAAAGCCAACCGTTCTCGCCTAGATTCCTTTATGGGCATCGGCGACGAAAAGGCCCTGAAAATACTGCAAAAAGTACACACCACCTTCGGAGTACCTACCGTGACCGACATTCATGCAGCCGAAGAAGCCACTACGGCTGCCGAATATGTGGACATTCTGCAAATTCCCGCCTTCCTCTGCCGGCAGACAGACCTACTTGTAGCCGCTGCCAAAACCGGAAAAACCATCAACATCAAGAAAGGGCAGTTCCTCTCTCCGCTTGCCATGCGCTTTGCAGCTGATAAAGTTGTGGAAGCAGGCAATAAAAACGTCATGCTGACGGAACGCGGAACTACTTTCGGTTATCAGGACTTAGTCATTGACTATCGTGGCATCCCCGAAATGCAGACCTTCGGTTTCCCCGTCATTCTGGATGTAACACACTCCCTGCAACAGCCCAACCAAACCAGTGGTGTCACGGGAGGTATGCCGCAACTTATCGAAACCGTAGCCAAAGCCGGTGTCGCCGTAGGAGTAGACGGACTGTTCATCGAAACTCACGAAAATCCCACCGTAGCCAAAAGTGACGGTGCCAACATGCTGAAACTCGACCTGCTGGAAGACCTGCTAACCAAATTAGTCCGCATCCGGGAGGCAGTCAGATAAATTCCATTTATCCGGAATGGAATCCGAAAAAAACAACAAAAGTTGTGATTTATCTAAGGACTGTCCGACAGATAGTTCAAGAACAATTTAAATTTATAATAAGATGAAACATCTATTACGTGGTTTATGGATTGTAGCATTAATTCTTTGCTGCAATTTTCAGCAGGTATTTGCACAGCAAATGCCGCTTATCCCAATCGACAAAAATGTCCGTATCGGAAAGTTGGACAACGGATTGACCTATTATATCCGCAAGAACGGACAGCCCGCAAACCGGGCCGACTTTTACATTGCCCAGAAGGTAGGCTCCATTCAGGAAGAAGCCGACCAACGCGGCCTTGCCCACTTCCTGGAACACATGTGTTTTAATGGAACGACCCACTTCCCCGGTGATGCACTGAAACAATACCTGGAGCGTATCGGGGTGAAATTCGGTGAGAACTTGAACGCCTATACTTCCGTAGACGAAACCGTATACAACATTTCCAATGTGCCGGTCACTACTCCGGGGGCCATCGATTCCTGCCTGCTGATTCTGCACGACTGGAGTAACGATTTAACTCTGGACTCGAAGGAAATAGACAAGGAACGCGGAGTCATCAACGAAGAATGGCGTACCCGTATGAGCGCCATACAACGTTTCCAGGAAAAGATGCTTCCAGTCATGTTCGAAGGAACGAAGTATGCCACTTGTTTCCCTATCGGAACAATGGAGGTCGTAATGAACTTCAAACCGCAAACTTTGAGAGACTACTATGAAAAGTGGTACCGTCCGGACCTGCAGGGTATTGTGGTAGTTGGTGATATAGATGTGGATGCCATCGAAGCCCAAATCAAGAAAATGTTTTCTGATATTCCCGCCCAGCCCAATGCCGCCAAACGTGAGTACTATCCGGTAAACGACAACAAGGAGCCTATCGTATTGGTTTATCAAGACAAGGAACAGTCCAATGTACAAGCCCTCTTCTTCAACAAGCACGAAGCCACTCCTGACGAGCAGAAAGGCGACATGGGCTATCTGGTACAGAATTATGCAACCACTCTCATCAACAATATGCTGAATGCACGTCTGAACGAATTGGTACAGACCGCCAATCCTCCTTATATATATGCCGCCACTTATGACGATGACTTCTTCGTAGCCAAAACCAAAGATGCCTTCACCGGTGTCGTTGTCTGCAAGGAAGATGCCATAGAAAACGGAATAGCCACTCTCCTGCGCGAAACAGAACGTGCCCGCCAATTCGGCTTTACGGAAACGGAATACAACCGTGCCCGTGCCGAATATCTGCGCCAACTGGAATCTGCCTATAACGAACGTGACAAACGCAAGAATGAAGAGTACGTGAATGAATACGTCCGCCATTTCCTCGACAACGAACCTATTCCGGGCATTGAGAACGAATACACCATCATCAATCAGATAGCCCCCGCCATTCCGGTTGCCGCACTGAACCAAATGATACAAGCCCTTGTGACAGACAGTAACCAAGTGGTTGCCATCCTCGGACCGGACAAAGAAGGCCTGAAAATGCCGACAAAAGATGCAATCAAGAAAATCCTGAAGGATATTAAAGCTGAAAAGCTGACTGCCTACGTAGACAAGGTATCAGACGAACCTTTGATGGCCGAAGCCCCGAAAGGCGGAAAGATTGTATCCGAACAGACGGACGATACATTCGGCACTACAACGCTGACACTCTCCAACGGAGTCAAAATCATTATCAAGAAAACAGACTTCAAGGCAGACGAAATCCGCATGAAGGGAGTCAGCCTGGGCGGTAGTTCCCTGTTCCCCGACTCGGAAATCATCAACATCAACGGATTGGATGCAGTGAGTGTAGGTGGTCTGGGTAATTTCAGTGCCGTAGACCTGGAAAAAGTCCTGGCCGGCAAAAAAGCCTCTGTCGGCTATGGTATCGGTGACAAGACAGAAACCGTCAATGGCAGCTGTTCACCAAAAGACTTCGAAACAATGATGCAGCTCACTTACTTGACATTCACCGCTCCACGCCGTGACGACGATGCCTTTGCATCCTACAAGAACCGCAACAAAGCTGCCTTGCAGAATATGGAAATGAATCCCCAGGTAGCATTCAGTGATTCTATCTCGGCCAGTATTTACATGCACCATCCCAGAAGAGCCAGAATAAAGGCGGACATGATTGACAAGATGGATTATGACAAGATTCTGTCCATGTATCAAGACCGCTACAAAGACGCCAGCGATTTTACCTTTATCTTTGTAGGAAATGTGAATGTAGAGGAAATGAAACCACTCATCGCCGAGTACCTGGGTGCACTGCCTGCCACCAATCGCAAGTTTACCGAAACATTCAAGGACAATAAAGTCGACATGCGCCAGGGAGTTTACAAGAACGAGTTCATAAGGAAACAGGAAACTGCTAAAGCGTCGAATTTTGTCCTGCTAAACGGTGACTGCAAATACGACCTAAAAAATGACATCCTGCTGGATATGACCAGCCAGATTCTCGACTTGGTTTATACAGCCAAGGTACGTGAAGACGAAGGTGGCACATACGGTGTATATGTAGGCGGCCAGTTAAGCAAGTATCCGAAAGAAAAGGCCCTTCTACAGATTATATTCGAAACCGCCCCGGCAAAAAGAGAAAAGCTGATGCAGATTATCTTTGCAGAACTCGGCAACATCGCCAAAGCAGGTCCGTCGGAGGGAGACCTGAATAAAGTGAAGGAGTTCATGCTGAAGAAACATGCCGAAGACTTGAAGGAGAACAGCTACTGGCTGGGAAGCATTGACGAATACCTGTTCACCGGCATGAATCCGATAAAGGATTACGAACAGATTGTCAACAGCATCACCGTGAAGGACATTCAGAAATTCACCGATGACTTGTTCAAGCAGAAGAATGAGATTGAGGTATCAATGATCAGTCCTGAAACTCCCGACAAAGAATAAGAGAGCCATACACACAGAAGGCTGCGTTGTTCGATGAAAGGCAGCGCAGCCTTTTTCATACCAACTATATATATACAAATACCATGAGTCTTTTCTTAGATTTGCGCAAACACGGAAAACTGGCGGAGAAACGAAATCCGATGTACGAAAAAAGTAAATTCGGAAAATTCTGGATGTACTTCATGTTCGTCTTCTGGGCCGGTTACCTGATATTCTTCGGTACGACCTTTGCATTCGCCTTTGACGGCGGTGCCACAGAAGCCTATCACGTAATGAACTCCGGATTGATATTTGTCCTCGTGCTGGATTTCCTTATACGCTTGCCTTTCCAAAAAACGCCCACCCAGGAAGTAAAACCCTACCTGCTGCTTCCCATCAAACGGAACCGTCTTATAGATTTCCTGCTAATCCGTTCCGCACTGGACGGCTTCAACCTGTTCTGGCTGTTTCTGTTTGTTCCGTTTTCCATCATCACCGTCACCAAATTCTATGGAATCAGTGGTGTGCTGACCTATTGCATCGGCATCTGGTTGCTGATGGTATTCAATAACTACTGGTTCCTGCTGTGCCGCACACTGATGGGCGAGCGCATCTGGTGGCTGGCATTACCGGCAGTAGTATACGGTGGCATTGCCGCTGCACTATTCATTCCGGACAACAGTCCACTTTTCGACTGTTTTGTCAATCTGGGAGAAGGGTTCATCACCGGCAATATTCTGTCATTCATCGGTGTGCTGGTCGCCATCGCCCTCATGTGGTTCATCAACCGCACTCTGATGCAGAAACTCATCTACAATGAACTGAACAAAGTGGAAGATACACGGATAAAGCACGTATCCGAATACAAATTCCTCGACCGGTATGGCGAAATAGGCGAATACATGAGGCTGGAGCTCAAGTTATTGCTTCGCAACAAAATTTGCAAGCGTTCGCTCTATTCCATCACCGGCGTAGTAATAATGTTCAGTTGCATCATCAGTTTTTCCGACATCTATGACGGAGGCATGAGAGATTTCTTCGTTCTCTATAACTATATCATCTTCGGTATCATGTTTTTGAGCGGACTGATGAGCTACGAAGGCAACTACATTGACGGACTGATGAGCCGCAAAGAATCCATCTATTCGCTGTTGCGTGCCAAATACATACTGTACAGCATTGCATTGCTCATCCCTACGATTCTGATGATTCCAGGTATGGTTACCGGCAAGGTATCCGTACTCGGTTGCATTGCATGGCTGATATTCATTCCGGGCGCTGTATACTGTTGTCTGTTCCAGTTGGCGGTCTACAACAACAAGACCACCGACCTGAATTCCAAAATGACCAGCCGACAGAATATAGGTACCGGTCTGCAGAACCTGATTGCAGGAGGCGCCTTCGGCATACCTTTACTTCTGCTTTTTGCACTGAATACCATTTTCGGCAAGGAAGTTACCCCCTGGATACTTATCGGCATCGGCGTGGCATTTATCGCCACTTCCAAATTCTGGCTGATGAATGTATATCACCGACTCATGAAACGCCGCTACAAGAATATGGAAAGCTTCAGGGACAGTAGACAGAAATAGAAATCATTAAACATCAATCGCTAACATGATACACATCAACAATTTGCAAAAGAATTTCGGTACAAAAAAGGCCGTAGATATAGAGAACTACACCATCGGGCAAGGCGATATGCTGGGACTGGTGGGCAACAACGGTGCAGGCAAGACCACCCTCTTCCGCCTTATTCTTGATTTGCTGCGGGCAGACCGTGGCAATGTAACCATCAATGACATTGACGTCAGCAAAAGCGAGGACTGGAAGAGCTTCACGGGAGCCTTCATAGACGACGGCTTCCTGATAGACTACCTCACCCCCGAAGAATACTTCTACTTCATCGGCAAGATGTATGGTCTGAAGAAAGAGGAAGTAGACGAACGCCTGCTTCCCTTCGAACGCTTCATGAACGGCGAAGTGATGGGACAGAAGAAATTCATCCGCAACTATTCTGCCGGAAACAAGCAGAAAATAGGCATCATCTCCGCTATGCTACATCATCCGCAACTGTTGATTCTGGATGAACCGTTCAACTTCCTTGACCCCAGTTCGCAAGCCGTAATCAAACACTTGCTGAAAAGATACAATGAAGAACACGGAGCCACTGTCATCATTTCCAGCCATAACCTGAATCACACTGTGGACGTTTGTCCGCGTATTGCATTGCTGGAAAACGGTGTTATTATCCGCGATATACGGAATGAGGGCAACTCTGCCGAGCAGGAACTGGAAGCTTACTTCAACGTCGGCGTGGAGGAAGAGGCCGTAGTAGAAGAAACGGTAGTAAAAGCAGAAGCTGCCGTAGAAGAAATAACGGAAAAAGAAGAAAAAACAGTAGAAGAAAAAAGCGTGGAAGCATGAAAAAATATCTTTCTTATATAGTAACCTTTACCGCAATATTGATAGGTCTAAGTTCCTGCCATACCTCCGCGCCACGGCTGGACTACAAAGCCCTGGCACAGGCATCCGTCCGTTTGGGAGTGGATATTGAACTGCGGGACAACCACAAGCTGTACATCCATGCCTCCGAATGGATAGGCACGCCCTATCGTGCAGGTGGCGACAGCAAACGTGGAACGGACTGCTCCGGACTGGTATCGCAACTGTATAAGAAAGTTTACCACACCCGTCTGTCGAGAAGCACAGACGGGCAACTGAAAGAAAGCAGCAAAATCTCCCGCCGCAACCTGCGTGAGGGAGATTTGGTGTTCTTCACCAGCCGTGCTTCCCGCAAGAAAGTGGCACATGTGGGCATCTACCTCAAAGACGGCAAGTTTATACATGCCAGTACCAGCCGGGGAGTCATAGTCAGCAACCTCCGGGAAAAATATTACACCCAACACTGGCTCTGCGGAGGCAGAATAAAGTAATACAGATTTTTCCCTTCTTGTGATTTTCCTTACTCTATCCCGACTGATAGTCCAGAAACAATTAAAAGAAGAAAACAATGAAGAAACTTTTAGGTATCCTCTTATTCATCAGCATTGCACTGAGCGCCAATGCACAACTTTTATGGAAAGTATCCGGTAAAGGATTAGAGAAACCATCCTATATTTTCGGTACTTACCATCTCTCTCCACTCAGCATCAAGGACAGCATTGCCGCCATGCCGCAGGCCATGAACGAAACCACCCAAGTCTACGGGGAGGTCGTGATGAGCGAAATGGCGACACCCGCCTTCATGCAAAGCATGCAACAGCAGATGATGATGCCCAAAGACACCACGCTGCAAAGCCTCTTTACTCCCGAACAATACGAAGAAGTGGGCAAAGCCGTCAAGGAAAACATGATGGTGGACATTGCCATGCTGGCACAACTGAAACCGGCTGCCATCAACCAGCAGCTTGTCGTCCTGCTATACATGAAACATACTCCGGGCTTCAACCCGCAAGAACAGCTTGACACTTACTTCCAGCAGCAGGCCGGACAGCAAGGCAAGAAAGTTGGCGGTCTGGAAACAGCCCAGTCACAAATAGACATTCTGTTCAACAGCCAGACGCTGCAACGCCAGGCAAACCTCCTCTACTGCGCCATCAGTGACATTGAGAAAGGCATCGACCAAAGCAAACGCCTGATTGCCGCTTATGAAAAGCAAGATCTGGATGCCATGCTGCAACTGATGGAAGAGCGCGACGGCAATTCATGCGACCCGCTGCCCAAAGAGATGGAAGCATTGCTGGACAACCGCAACAAGGCATGGGTTGAAAAGATGCCTGCCATCATGACAGAAGCCCCTACCCTTTTCGTAGTCGGCGCCGGACACCTGCCCGGAGACAACGGAGTGTTGAACCTTCTGAAGCAACAAGGATACACCGTAGAAGCCATGAAATAAATCCGCTAACAATTCTCTCTAACAACTTTTAATGGCAAGCCATACAAAGCGTGACGGTCAAATACCATCACGCTTTGTTTACATACATACTTTACTGCCCTCACCATATCGTACTTCCCGAAGAATATACAACTTTTGCACCAAGGTCTTGGCAGTTATAGCGATAATGGTCATTTTTGACTTAATAAGAACGCAAGAAGCGAAAGTTATTATCCCTGCTACTCGGAATCTGGAGTTAGTGAGCATGCTGCCCATGCCGGTGTCATTGCATGCACTCTGCAAAGTTACTGCAAACGGTCTGCAGTGACACTGCAAACTACTTTGCAGTAGCGCTGCAACAGCTTTGCAGTGGCGCTGCATCAGCTTTGCAGTGACGCTGCAACGGCTTTGCAGTAGCACTGCAAAAAGCATGCAGCAGCTTTGCAGTGATATTACACTAAGTATAAAACAGTTACGCGAGACGCTTTTCAGCAATACCAAGCGCCTGCCCACTGCTTGGTACTTATAAAATACTTGTGCGCTTCGTGAACTCCAGAATCTCGCGGATATAGCCAAAGGCAAGCCCCACTACCGTATCGGCTGCACCGTAGCATACAGCTACACGTTCTCCATCCTGCAATGCCGCACAAGGGAGCACCATGTTGGGAACATCACCTTGCAACTCATAAGGAGCAGCAGGCGCAAGCAGATACTCACGGGTGCGGTAGAGCAACCTGGCAGGATTGTCCTTATCCAGAATAGCCGATTCCATGGAGTAACGAAAACCGCTGCACTTACTAAAAAAGTATCTTTTTTATCATTAATCCTTTTAAAAAAAAGTTCCCCCGAAAACAAGTCAATATATCATTTTGCTCAATATTACTAACGAAGTAAATATCTATTCTCACCCGATTCAAGAAAGCCATCCCTAACACAGATAGCAAATAACAAAATGATATCTCAACTTATTTCCGAAGCAACCCTTTTCTTACAATATTATTACTACTCTTTACTTCTTCAGCTCATTCGAGAAAGAATAAGGATAGTCTTCCGGCTGCGTACCTCTCTTCATATTAGGCCGGCTGCCCATATCAAACCTCAAGGTACCGCCATTCAGCAAATCGCCATGCTTCAGGTAGTTCCTGGAATAATCCACACCGTTCACCGTGAGAGACTCGATATACATGTTCTCCTGTGAATTATCCGGAGCGTCAATAGTAAGGGACCTGCCGTTCTCGAAACGGAGTGTGGTCTTCCGGAACAGAGGAGCACCCAGCACATATTCGTCCGTACCCGAATAGACCGGATAAAAACCGAGTGCGGAAAAGACATACCACGCGGAAGTCTGGCCGTTGTCCTCGTCACCGCAATAACCGTCGGGACCGGCAGTGTACATGCGGTTCATAACCTGACGAAGCCAATATTGAGCCTTCCAAGGTTCCCCGGTGTAGTTATAAAGGTAAATCATGTGCTGAATGGGGTGGTTGCCATGGGCATAGTTACCCATATTCATCACTGTCATCTCACGGATTTCATGGCTTACTTTCCCGATGAAAAACAGGGCCGACAACAAGTCCAGATACCCCAGTTTGTCGCGCAGCAACTTCAAAGCCTTGTACATGTGGGTCTCCACCGTACGCAATGATACCCCCATCGTATCAGCTATCTCCTTATTCTTCATATCATGCAGATAGCTGAGTTTGAATACCATCCGGCACTTGTCCGGCAATTCATTGATGGCACCTGACAGCTTCCTCCTGAGCTCGGCATCCTCTATCCGTTTCACCACATCATTGCTGTCGGGCTGATAGAACCCAACCCTCTTTTTATGGATTTCGAGCATGACAGCCTCATAGCCACTTACAATGTCCCGGTGCTTCAGAACGTTCAAGGCACGGGCATACACCGCCCTATACAGAAAAGCTTGGATTTGCCCCCACCTTTATAGTATCTTTCCGCTTCCACAATTCCACAAAAACATCCCGTACCACATCTTCCGCATCCTCTTCTCCCACAATGTGTGTGGCGTAGAACAGCAGGTTAGAGTAATACCTGCGGAAAAGGGATTTATATGTCAAGTCGAAATGTTCATCCATATTTTAGCCGGTTATCGGGAGCGATACCATGCCTGACCTGGCTTATCCCCCATTTCAAATTCGAAAACACTTCCATCCATAATCTGTTCATGCGTAATATAACTTTTACTATAGCTCTTACCGTTGAGTTTTACAGATTGGATGTAGCAGTTTTCCTTGCTCACCGCCGGTGCCAGTACCGTAAAAGTCTTTCCACCGGGCAGGTGCATCTTCATTTCCGGATATAGGGGAGTACCGATTTCATATTTTCCGCCAACCGGGTCTACCGGATAAAATCCCATCGCGCTGAACACATACCATGCAGACATCTGTCCGCAATCCTCGTTGCCACACAAACCGGCAGGAGTGTTCAAATAGAGTTCATGCATCACCCGGGCTGCATATTTTTGGGTTTTCCAAGGTTGGTCCACAGCATTGAACAGATAGACGACGTGATGGCTGGGCTCATTTCCATGCGCATACTGGCCAATCATCCCAGTGCTAAAAATAGGCAGCTCATCATCTGAAGAAGGATTGTAAGTAAACATGCTGTCCAATTTCTGGGCAAACCGTTCCTTACCTCCGGTCAAAGCTATCAGACCGTCAATATCCTGCTGCACAGACCAGAAGTACTGCCAGCCGTTGCTCTCGCATATGTGCGGAGTATAGTCGTCCGGCGAGAAGTTCTGGATAAACTCTCCCTTGTCATCACGGGGCTGCATGAAAGAACTTACCGGATTATAGACATTCCGGTAATTACGGGAACGCTTATAAAACTCGTCCGCAACCTCCTTATCGCCCAGCTTCTCTGCCATACGGGCTATGCAATAGTCATCGTATGCATATTCCAAAGTCTTGGAAAGTGACCAGTTTTCCGAATTATACCAATCCGTCACATTATAAGGAACATAGCCATATTTCTTATACAGCCCGATGCCACGATAGGAATCGATATTGGCAGTAGCCACACAAGCCTCCAGGGCCTTTTTCGCATCAAAATCCCCAATACCCTTCAGATAAGCGTCTACAATGACCGGCACAGAGTGGTATCCTATCATCATATCGGTCTCACCTCCCTGGAAGTTCCATACGGGAAGGCGGCCGTTCTGTTCGAAGAAAGCGAGGAAGGACTTCACCATATCGTTCACCCGCTCCGGCTCAATAAAGGTATAGAGAGGATGAGCCGCACGGTAAGTATCCCACAAGGAGAAAGTACTGTAATTTGTCCAGCCCTCTGCCCGGTGCACTCGCTTGTCTGGACCGTAATAGGCACCATCCACATCACTGTAAATGGTAGGAGCAATCATCGAATGATACAAAGCCGTATAGAACTTGACTTTCTCATCGCGGTCATCGCATTTTATTTCTATTCGGGACAAATGTTCGTTCCAATCATCCTGCACAGCAGCCAGGTATTTGTCGAAATCATCATCGGGTACTTCGGCTGCCAGATTACGTGCCGCCCCTTCCATGCTCACACCGGAAATGGCAGTACTGACAAGAATCTGCTCCCCTTCCTTAGTCCGGAAGTCAAATCGTGCAATGACGGATGTCCCTATCCGCTTGCCGTCTTTCTCTATGGCAGCCGTATCGAGCTGCATCGCAGCAAACGGTTTGGAGAAACGTGTACGGAAGTAGAGGCGCTGGTCGCGTGCCCAACCGTCAGAGTAACGGTAACCTTGCACCGTTACCGAATCGACAGCTTCTATGTGAGAATCATTGGTAAAATCCCAGTTCATGGCTTTCCTCAAGTTCAGGAAAACGGCAGCATCGGCTTTTGGGAAAGTATACCGCTGAATGCCACAACGCTCGGTGGCCGTCAACTCTACATTTATATTATAATCTTTCAGACGCACCTGATAATATCCGGCGCTTGCCGATTCTTCCGAATGAGAGAACAAAGAGTGAATGCCGAGCGGAGCTTCCGCCTCCTTATAAGGCAATGTCACCGGCATAAAAGAGATGTCATACAAGTCACCAGCGCCGGTTCCGGAGAGATGGGTATGGCTGAAGCCTGCAATGGTACTGTCCGGATAAAAATATCCGGAAATACGGTCCCAGCCCGGCAGTCCGTTGTCAGGACTGAGCTGCACCATGCCAAACGGCGCCTGGGCACCCGGATAGGTGTTTCCGGTAAAATCCGTACCGATAAAGGGATTCACGAACTTTGTATAAGACACACTTTTCACGTCCGACACTTGCGGGGTACATGCCCCAAAGAGTGAAAAGACTACAACCCAACAATAAGACTTTATTAAATTCATAACATTATAGAGTTAACATGTATAGTGTAACAACCCAACCGAAGAAAACACTTACACATCTTGCAACTTTTAAACAGAACTCACGCAAACAAAAATAATACAAATTTCCGATTAATCCTCTTTTTAATTTTACAAAAATATACTTTACACTATCTTTGCCACAAAAAGTCACAATGAATTACACGACCTATCTTTTCGACTTTGACTATACGCTTGCTGATTCTTCCCGCGGAATCGTCACTTGTTTCCGCAACGTACTGACCCGTCACGGATATACAGAGGTGACGGATGATGACATCAAACGTACTATCGGCAAGACTCTGGAAGCCTCTTTTTCCATCCTCACCGGTATGACAGATGCCGGACAACTGGCAGGATTCAAGGCGGAATACCGAAAAGAGGCCGACACGCATATGACTGTCAATACGATGCTTTTTCCGGAAACCAAGTCCGTACTGACTGCGCTGAAGGACTCCGGCGCCCGCATCGGAATCATCTCGACCAAATACCGATTCCGCATCAAGGAACTCCTCGACCAGCATTTTCCCGCAGACTTTATGGAGATTATCGTGGGTGGTGAAGACGTGAAAGCCGCCAAGCCATCCCCCGAAGGGCTGCTCCTTGCCATTAAACGACTGCATGTCAGCAAAGCCGAGACCCTCTATATAGGCGACAGCACGATAGATGCAGAAACAGCCCAAGCAGCCGGAATAGACTTTGCCGGGATTACCCACGGAGTAACCACTGTCAAAGAGCTGGAGAAGTACCCCCACCGGAAAATAATGAGCACTTTGGAAGAGCTGCCGACAGTACAAGAGAAACATTCCTCATATTCAAGATTGAAAAACTCCTCCTGCCGGTAACGCAACCTGCACCCGCTTGAATTGCGGCACCACCTATACCGGCAACTACTGCAACCGTTGCGGACAAAGCCGCAACACTCCACGCTACCAGTTGAGTAACACTCTCAAAAACATTGCCGGAGGCTTATTCAATATAGACAACGTTTTTGGGCGTACCCTTCTCTTGCATTATTGTGCTTCCATATCTTTCACCTTTTTCTGAAACGCCCTATCCATCGGCATTTCCGGTGAAACTTCTTTTCCCTTCGGAGAGTGGCGGTGAACACCTTCTCCGGCATGTTTGTCAGACTCCGGTGCCTATCGCGACAGACTCCGGTGTCTGTCAGATTAAACACAAGTGTCTGTCGGGCTGAACACAAGTGTCTGTCAGATTAGACACAAGAGTCTGTCAACTTGCCATATACAGTTGTCAACTTCAGGATGCTCAAGTAAAGGTTTACACTCTCCAAACTCCTTCTAGCTACCTCAAATTAAAGAGCCATGTATACAAAAAAATAAAAAAGCAAAAGAACATTTGCCCGATTAGAATAAAAAGAGTACTTTTGTGCCCGATTATTCCGCACCGGGTTCGACCAAGTGCTTTCTAAGTGATTAGAGACCACCCGACGGAGCTAACTTATACATTATATATAAGAAATGTACGCAATTGTAGAAATCAACGGCCAGCAATTCAAAGCAGAAGCTGGCAAGAAACTGTTTGTACACCACATCCAGAATGCAGAAAACGGTACAACAGTAGAGTTTGACAAAGTTCTTTTGGTAGACAAAGACGGCAACATTACCGTAGGTGCTCCCACCGTAGAAGGCGCAAAGGTTGTTTGCCAAGTCGTATCAAACATGGTAAAAGGCGATAAAGTTCTCGTTTTCCACAAGAAAAGAAGAAAAGGTTATCGCAAGTTGAACGGTCACCGTCAACAATTCACAGAGTTAACAATCACAGAAGTAGTAGCTTAATCAATTAAAACAGTAAGAAGAAATGGCACATAAAAAAGGTGTCGGTAGTTCTAAGAACGGCCGCGAATCACAGAGTAAGAGATTAGGCGTTAAGATATTTGGTGGCGAAACTTGCAAGGCAGGTAACATCATCGTTCGTCAAAGAGGTACTGAATTCCATCCGGGTGACAACATCGGTATGGGAAAAGACCACACTCTTTTCGCTTTAGTAGATGGAACTGTAAAGTTCAAAGTGGGCAAGGAAGACAGACGTTCAGTTTCTGTTATCCCCGCAGAAAATGCAGAAGCATAAGTTTCACAGACAAGAAATAAAAGAAAGGCTGGATTCTTCAATGAGTTCAGCCTTTCTTTATTATAATACAACATGCTTCAAACGAGTTGCATAGCAATAAATATAGAAAAAGTATTAAAAAATAAAATAAGATGTTTTTTTCCGCGACATTTGTGAAAAACAGGTAGTATGAAAACCCAATTGACCTATATAATCATATTTGTCCTTTCAATAGGATTGATTCTATCGGTCAAATCCGATCTCCAACTTCATTATACCCTAAAAAGTAGCATACAAAAACAAACAGAAAAAGAAATCGAACTAAATTCTATCTTGTGGGCAATAAGAGCCTGTTTAAATTTTCTTCAATAATAATCTTATAGTGGCCAATTTGACCATTTCCTCTGCCGAATCGAATGTTAGTTCATAGTTTCGGCAGAGCCTTCTATTGTAATCCATCCATGAGAATGTTCTTTCCACAATCCATCTCTTTTGAATGGGTCTGAAT
>Ga0073908_1003291_pt1 | contig 16983 bp, 14 predicted proteins | sample MucameincwithD2O_FD_65484 | JGI IMG/M metagenome (GOLD analysis project Ga0073908, IMG submission 65484) | Mouse cecum microbial communities from Vienna, Austria - Mucus amended microcosms incubated with D2O | ecosystem: Host-associated > Mammals > Digestive system > Large intestine > Cecum...
TACTTTGTCACTTATGTCGTGTCGGTGATAGGAAGCATCCATCTTTTTCTCTCCTGTCCTTTAAGATGCTTCCATTTTATCACAATCCATTCACCTTGTGTAGACACTATCTAATATTATCCGTCATAATCTGCCTTTTTCCGGCAGCCCCTGCGTTTGCGGAACCCGCCGCGCCGCCAGAGCCAACCGGACAGGCACAAACCGCGCTGCCGGAAATTTCCGCGGAAGCAGCCATACTGATGGACGCCGCTACGGGTGACATACTTTACGAAAAAAACAGCCGGCAGAAGGAATTCCCTGCCAGCATCACAAAACTGATGACCGTACTGCTCACGCTCGAAAAAGGCTCTTTGACAGACAGCGTCACCGTTTCTCATGAAGCTGTGACAAATGTTGAGCCCGGCAGCGCAAGCGTTGCACTTCAGGAGGGCGAAACGCTTTCGTTGGAGCAAATCCTTCAGGCAATCCTCCTGCGCTCTGCAAACGAAGCCGCCAATGCCGCCGCTGAATTTACAGACGGTACTTTGCAGGCGTTTGCCGCGCATATGAACAGCCGGGCGGCGGAACTGGGCTGTGAAAATACGCATTTTGTCAACCCCAGCGGTCTGCATGATGAAACACATGCCACTACCGCCTACGATATGGCTCTGATTGCCCGCGCGCTCCTGCAAAATGAAACCTTTCGCTCCATCATGGGCAGCACCTATTACGAAATCCCGCCGACCAATAAACAGCCGGAAACCCGCTATCTGCATGGGCAGCACCAGATGCTGAACAGCAATTCTACATATTATTATGAATACGCCACAGGCGGCAAAACCGGCTTTACCGAAGAAGCGCGTAACACACTTGTTACTTACGCAAAAAAAGATGGACGGGAGCTGATTGCCGTTGTGCTGAAATGTGAAGGCGCAGAGCATTATACCGATTCAAAAGCCCTTTTTGAGTATGGCTTTGAAAATTTTGAAATCCGCAAACTGCTTTCCGCCTCTGAATATGTGCAGACGGTATCTGTTACAGAGATTTATAACGATAAACCTGTTGTTTTGGGAACCGTTTCTGCCGCCGCATCAGATATTGAAAAAACAGTCCAAAAAAGCACTGATTTTTCCGCGCTCAAGGTTACGGTGGAATGTCCGGAAACTATCGAAGGGCCTGTAACGCACGGGCAGGTACTCGGTTCCCTTACGGTTTCTTTGGACAAGGAAGTTCTTGCCACCACGGAACTTCTGGCACAGGCAGACGTCCCTCTCCTGACAGAAGAACAAAAAGCAGAGCTGGATAAGTCTTCCCGCATGGGTATCCTCAAAAAAATTTTGAAGGTAATCGGGTGTATCGTGCTGGCGTTCTGCGCCCTGCTCTGCATCACCCGTACCATCGGCTATTACCGCTGGAAAAAACGCCGCGCAAGACGGCGCAGGCGGCGGTAACGCCCGTTTCCCAACAATAAATAAATACAAAACCAGAAAGAGGGGATATTATGAGCATCATCATAAATCTGTACTATACCGGAACGGGCGGCAACGCCCGCAAATTTGCCGAGGAAATGGAGCACAGCGGGACAGCCGCCCTGATTCGCCGTGAAGCCGGAAACGAACGCTACTCCTATTTCTTCCCAATGGACGACCCCGAAACTGTCCTGCTCATTGATATCTGGAAGGACCAACAGGCGTTGGACCAGCATCATGCTTCTCCTATGATGGAAAAAATTGTCCGCCTGCGTGAAAAATATGACCTGCATATGCGTGCAGAACGCTACTGCACAGATGAAGGCGGTTTTCCTGCAAGCGATGCAAAGTATATACCTTTGCCTGATAAAGGGATATCCTCTTATCAGGCAAAGGCAAAGCCATGAGAAAAGCCCTGTGGGTATGATTTCCCACAGGGCTTTTCTTGTCTTATTTCTAACAGTTGGCTATTGCCAGCGGCCCTTGCTTTCAAAATTCCCGCCATGTCAGCCAGCCAGCCGCAACCCGCCGCAGACGCTGCCCCAGCGTAAAGCAGGGTGCGTCCGCATCTGCCAGAAGAGGGATTTCCGCCAGGGTTTCTTCTCCCAGCATAAGCCGCGCCGTTCCTAATTCGTCCCCAATGCAGACAGGCGGCTCCATGGTTTCCGGCAGGTCTGCCTCCAAACGCAGGCTTTCCTGCTCCGCCTTTGAAAATAAAGCCTCGTAGTCCTCCCCCAAAATCGTCCCCACCGTTTCCACAGGCGAATCCAGCACATGCACCTCGCCGAACGCAGTCCCCTGTTCCACCGCCCTGTAATTTTCATACTGCGCAAAGCCGTAGTCCATCAGCTTTCTGGTATCCGTCCATTTCTTTTCCTTGCCGGAATCGCCCCAGCCGCTGCCCAGCACAGCCGAAACCAGCCGCACGCCGTCCCGCTCCGCCGCGCCGACAAAGCAATGCCCCGCCTTATTGGTATATCCCGTTTTCACACCCATCGCGCCATCATATTCCCGCAAAAAACGGTCCGCGTTCGTAACCGAGATCTGCCGTCCGCCGTTTTTCTCCGCTATATAAATTTCCGGCAGGGCAACGATGCGGCAAAAGTCCTCGTTTTCCAGCGCATAAGCCGCAATCCGCGCCATGTCGCTTGCCGTAGAATGGTGCTGTTCCAGCGGCAGGCTGCTGTCCAGACCGTTCGGCGAACCAAAGACGGTATCCTTCGCCCCAATCTCCGCCGCCTTTGCTGTCATTTCCGCGCAGAATTCCTCCACTGAACCGGAAGTATATTCCGCCAGCGCGACAGCCGCATCGTTATAGGAACGAAGCATCATTGCCGAAAGCAGGTCGCCTACCTTCCATTCCTCCCCCTCCCGCAAATCCATATGTACCTCAGGCTGACGTGCGGCATTCCTGCTGATTTCGACCGTGCCGTCTAAATCCGCATTTTCCAGCACAAGTACAGCCGTCAAGATTTTCGTGGTACTTGCCATTGTCATGGGCGTATCCCCGTCTTTTTCCCAAAGCACGCGGCCAGTGTGGCCATCGACCAATGCCGCGCCCTGTGCAGCGATCTGCGGCGCATTTTCCGCATTGGTTTCCGCCCAGACCGGCGCAGGAGCCAAAGCAAAGCATAAAAAAAGCAGAAGCCAAAGAATCCGTTTCATACACATTCCCCCTTCTGCTATTTTATTCCATTTTTCCGGATTCATGTTAAAGAACAAAAAGAGTTTAGACCGCAGGGCTCCGCCTGTAAGGCCGCGAGGCTCTGCCCCACACCCTGCAAAACCGCAGATCTCCGCCCCGCACCCCGCCCTCTTTCTTGAAAGAAAGAGGGGCAAAGAACTTTATTGCCAGCCGCATAATATACGGCTGGAGGGGATACACATTTTCCCGCCACATATCATACAGCGGCAAAAGGGCCGAGGGGTGTAATCCCTCGTGGGAGTTTGACCTTACATCTCCAAATTCTTCCCTTCCAGATATCCTTCAATCTGATATTTTAGCGGCTGGTGTTCCTCCGCGGTCAACGCCCTGTCGCGCTCCATCAGCTCCGCGACAGCTGTCTGCGCTTCCTTCAGAATTGGCATATCCCGCGAAAGGTTGGCAATCTTCAACTCAGGCAGTCCATGCTGACGCAGTCCGAAAAACTCCCCTGGCCCGCGCAGCTTCAAATCCATCTCCGAAATCTCAAATCCGTCTTCTGATTTTACCATCGTATTCAGCCGCTCTTTTGCCACCTTTGTTTTGGAATCGCTCACCAGAATACAGTAAGACTTTTCGCTCCCACGCCCTACGCGCCCCCGCAGCTGGTGCAGCTGTGCCAGCCCGAACCGCTCCGCGTTTTCAATCAGCATAATCGTTGCGTTTGGTACGTTTATCCCGACTTCGATAACCGTGGTCGAAACCAGCACATCTATCTCTCCCGCCGCAAATGCCTCCATCACCGCCTGTTTCTCCTTCGCCTTCATTTTCCCATGCACACATTCCACCCTGCAGCCCTCCAGCTCCCTTTGCAGTTCCCCCGTATGCTGCAAAACCGCCTGTGCCTCCAGTTTTTCGCTCTCCTCGATCATCGGGCAAATAACGTACGTCTGCCGCCCCTCCGCCTTATGCTTCCTGATAAACGCGTAAATGCGCTTGCGGTAGCTGCTGTTCACCGCGAGCGTGTCAATTTTCTGCCTGCCCGGCGGCAGTTCGTCAATAATGGAAATATCCAAATCCCCGTATAATATCAGCGCGAGCGTCCGGGGAATGGGCGTCGCCGTCATCACCAGCGTATGCACATTTTCCCCCTTATCCGACAGCAGGCTCCTTTGACGTACCCCGAAGCGATGCTGTTCATCGGTCACAGCAAGCCCCAGCTTCGCAAATTCCACCCCCGCCTGTATTACCGCATGTGTGCCGACAACCATCATCGCCGCGCCTGATGCGGCTTTCGCCAGAGCCTCCCGTTTTTCCTTTGCCGTCAGGCTGCCCGTCAGCAGTACCGTTTCTATTCCCACCGGCGCGAACAATTCCGTAAAGGTTTCATAATGCTGCCTTGCCAGCACCTCCGTCGGTGCCATAATCGCCGCCTGATAGCCGTTTTGTATCGTCCAGAAAGCCGCCGCCAGCGCGACAGCCGTTTTGCCGCTGCCTACGTCCCCCTGTACCAGCCGATTCATGACCTTTCCGGATGTCATATCCTTCTCGATTTCTTTCAGCACAGTTTTCTGTGCATTTGTCAGCGCAAAGGGCAGTATTGCCGCCTTTTCCCATATCGCTTTTTTCCGCTTCAGGCGGATTCCTTCGCCGCTGTCCTCCAGCGTCTGTTTCAGCCGGAATAACGCCGCCTGCAATAAAAAAAGCTCCTCGAATACCAGCCGCCGCCGCGCATCGTAAAAGCCCTGCTCCGTTTTTGGGAAATGGATATTTTCAATGGCAAAATTCCGTTCCGCAATGCGGTATCCCTTCCGCAGCCAAAGCGGCAGTTCCTCCGGCAGTGTGTCCGCCGTTTCCCGCAGAGCCTGCTCCACCAGCCCGCGCAGCGTTTTCTGAGAAAGCCCCTCTACGGAAGGATACACAGGGATGATACGTCCGCCCGCGAAATTCTCTCCAATCCGCTCACATTCCGGCGAAACCACCTCAAGCTGTCGGCCTTTTTGCTGCACCTTTCCGGTAAAAAGATACCTTTCTCCGATTTTCAGGGAGGATTTCATGTAGGGCTGGTTGAACCACAGCACCGTTACAGAGCCGGTTTCGTCGTAAACCTTCAGCCGCGTAAATACCATGCGTCCGCGCCCGCCATTCTGCCCTTCGCCGCGCACCTGCCCGAGAAAAGTCGCCGTTTCGTTCGGAATCAGCTCGTTGATTTTCATGATCTGGCTGCGGTCCTTGTAATCCCTCGGGTAATGGGTCAAAAGCTGTTCCACCGTAAAAATATTCAGCCTGTGCAGACGTTTTTCCCGCTGTTCCCCAATGCCTTTCAACGTGGAAACCGGGTCGCTTCTTTCCATGTTTATCCTCCTTTCCAGCGCCAAACTCCTGATTGTAAGATAGTACACAAAATACTATTTCAAAATATGCGCTGTTATAATCGTACAGCTGTGTGTATTAACCGTTATCCTGACATTATCCATTTCGCAGTACCAGTTTTTTCCCTTCCGGTGAATCATGCATCTGCTGTCCATAATGATATTTTTGCAGTGTGCCACAGGATCAGCGCCGCACAGCCCTAAATTTTTTCTGATTCTGCCATACCCCATCGCAGTCGTATGAATCTCGTCCATACGGCGGCAGATTTCTTCTTTTTCCGTCCTCATTCTGCTCCCTCATTTCTGCTCCAAGGAAAATGTAATAAACGAAAAAAGGCTGAAAGTATTCCTGTTTCAGCCCTCAAAATCTGAAAAAACATTCTGTCCGCCGCCCGTTTTGCGCGCCGTCAGCTTTTCCTCAATTAGCCAGTATTCCTTTTGCAGGCGCGGAAATTTCCACGTCTGCCGTGCATGCGCAAGCAGGTCTTCCGCTTCGCCGTACCGCCCTTCATGCATCGCCGCCAGCATATCCAGCAAAGCGATATTCCCGCCGTAATAGTTGTTTTTGCGGTAACGCGCAAAATCTTTCCCGCCCGTGCGGTAAATTTCCATCGCCTGAGCGTTCCGGTTTGTGCGGAAATAGAACAGGCAGAGGTTCAGCTGATAAACCAGCCGCAGACCGTTGCGCATGGGTTCTTCAGACATATCTTCCAGAATACGAATGGCACTTTCGTACTCCTTCTTAGCGTAATGGCCAACGGAAAGATCGATTTTCAGCGTATTCCGAAGGTTTCTGCCCTTCGCGGTATCAAGCATGGCTTCCAATTTATCCATGTATGTCTGGATTTCGCCCTTTTCATAACACGCAATCGCCTCACGCATACGTTTGGCATATCTTTGGACATACAGGATATAGACCAATGCCGCACCAAGTACAAAGATAACACCCACTGTCCAGTACCAATGCCAAAAAACCGCGTCATCTATATGGAATATTGTCCGCAGTACCGCCAACAGTATCCCGATGCACACACCCAGCCCAATCAGTTTCAAGTAATAATATCCCAAAACACCATCTCCCTGAAAACCTTGACCCATTTGCCGCCATGCAAAAGCATAGCGAAGAAATAAAATACTACCTAAATCAGTTTAATTCCCCAAATCCGCTCCTCGGGAAACAAAGTTTCCCGCAATAAAGTTCTTTGCCCCCTTTCTTTCAAGAAAGGGGCAGGGGTATTGGGGGCAGAGCCCCCAAAGTCTTTTCACTCCACGTCACGGTCAGGATACTGTTCTTCCACTTCTCCCCGAAAATCGCGGAACTCTGTCCCACACCCTAGTAAAACCTTGATGGCCCTGCCCTCAAACTCCCGCAAGCCCTTTGAAAAGGGCTTGACCCTAAACTTTATTGCCGCTGTATATCCATACGACGGAATATTCCAGTCAACATTTATCTTCCGCAAAACGCAGTTTTGCGGCAATTCGGGTCAAGGGCTGGAAACCCTTGCGGAGGTATTGGGGACAGAGCCCCCAAGGTCCTTTTACTCTACAGCGATAATATAATAATACAGCGGCTGCCCGCCGTCCTGCAACTCCACGTCACAGTCGGGATACTGTTCTTCCACATACGCGGCAATCTCCTCCGCGTCTTCTTTCGTCACATCTGCACCATAATAAATACTGATGATTTCGCTGTCCTCCGTCACAGCTTTTTGCAGCAGTTCTTTCGTGCCCGCCGCAATATCCTCCGCTACAACCTCAATCTTATCATTCAGCATCCCCAGAATATTCCCTTCGTGTATCTCCTTATCTCCGATAGAGGTATCCCGCACAGCAAACGTCACCTGCGCCGTATCCACCGCCTGAACCGCTTCATTCATCGTCTTTTCCAGTTCCTCCGGCGCGGCGCCTTCCTCACAGCAGAATACTGCGCTGATACCCTCCGGCACAGATTTCGTCGGGATAACAAACAGATTTTTATCCTCGCTGAGCGCAGCTGCCTGTTCCGCTGCCAGAATGATGTTTTTATTATTCGGCAGTATAAACACGTTATCGGCGTTGACCTTTTCCACAGCATTGAGGATGTCCTCCGTGCTGGGGTTCATGGTCTGGCCGCCCTCGATTACTTCATCAACACCAAGATTTTTGAATATCGCCGTCAGCCCGTCCCCTGTGGAAATGGAAACAAAGCCTACGTCCTTTCGCTCCGCCGCCGGTTTTTCCGCCACAGCTGCCACAGCCTCCTCGGGTGCGCTGAAATTGATTTTATTTGTATGCTGTTCCCGCATATTGTCAATTTTCAGCCCGCTCAGGCTGCCAATCTCCAAAGCCTTTTCTATCGCCAGACCAGGGTGGTCTGTATGCACATGGATTTTTATAATCTCCTCATCACTGACGCAGACAATGGAATCGCCAATTGAACCGAGGTAGGATTTCAGCTGGTTCACTGTCCGCTCATCCGGACGGTTTACGTTGATAAAAAATTCCGTACAATAGCCAAATGTGATACTTGTATTTTCTACAGATGCCAGTGACGCAAAATCCGTCATTTCCGCTTCTGCCTTCTGCGGTTCCGCAACGTATACGGGCACATCGCTGCCCAGCTGTTTCAGTGCGCCCTCCAGCACATACAAAAGCCCGCGTCCGCCTGCGTCCACAACGCCCGCCTGTTTCAACACAGGCAGCATATCAGGCGTTTTCCGCAGCATTTCATAGCCTTCCTCTAAAATACCCTTCAAAAACTCCGCAACATCCTCCGTTTCCTCTGCCAGCCTTGCCGCCGCTTCCGCACAGCCGCGCGCCACCGTCAGAATCGTACCTTCCTTCGGCTTCATGACGGCTTTATACGCCGTTTTTACGCCCTGCTCCACAGCCGCCGCCAGTTCCTTTACGCCAGCCTCCGCAAGACCTTCCAATCCTTTGGAAAAGCCCCTGAACAGCTGAGAGGTAATGACGCCGGAATTACCCCGCGCCCCGCGCAGCGCGCCGCTTGCCGCAACCTTCGCAATTTCCTCTATGCGTACATCAGCTTTCAGCGCGGCGTTTTTCTCCGCTTCCTTTGCCGCCGCCAATACCGTCAGCGACATATTCGTCCCTGTGTCCCCGTCCGGCACAGGAAACACATTCATTGCGTCTACAAGCTGTTTATTCAGTGTCAATTCGTTGGCACCGGCAATGACCATCCTGCTCAGAAGCTGGCCGTCCAATCTCGTTATACCCACCGTTCGTTCCTCCTCATGTTCAGCCGTCGACCCTCACGCCGTCAACGAAAATATTCACGTCTTCCACTTCCAGCCCCGCGTACTCCTCTACGGAGTACTTTACCGTACTGATGATGTTATCCGCAATGGCGGAAATATTCGTACCGTATTCCACAATGATGTGCAGGTCAAGGCTGACCTTGTTGGCGTTCACCCGCATTTTGATGCCCTTTGTCAGGCTTTCGAGCTTCAAAAGCTGCACGAGCCCATCTTTCACGTTCTTTGCCGCCATGCCGACAATACCATAACAGTCGATTGCCGCATAACCTGCGATTCTTGCAATAACCTCATAATGAATGCTGATAACCCCTAATTCGTTTTCCAGTTTTGCTGTCATATTCTCAGCCTCCTATTCCAAACCTTAGTTCCAACTGCGCCCTTTAGCTTTCCGGACGCACAAAAACAGTCCCCTGTCTGACTTTTAGGGGACTACCCCATTCTTTGCAACTATCATACCATAAATATTCCCGTTTTACAAAGGATATTTTCCTGTATCCCATTTCAAAAAGCGAAATTTTATATAGAAACGCTCATTTCATTAGAACGGCTTGAAGCAGGACAGGTTCTGTAGTAAAATCAGCATAATAATATGTAAGCGCTGTTTGTTTCTCAGTAGAAAGGAGCACTATGAATAATCGAAGCATTTTCATTGCAGCATCTGTTTTTATGTTTTCCATGATTGTCAGTCTGGTTGACGCCGTTATCCACCCTCCGTATGCTGCCAAAATACCAATCAAAATTCTTTTCTTTTTTATTCTCCCAATGGTATTTTTTATGGCAAATAAAGCAGATTTCTACGAATTCAGAAAGTTATTCCTTTTGAAAAAAAGCGGTATTCTGAAAGCTCTGCTCCTCGGCGCCGTTCTTTATACGGTTATACTGCTGGGCTATTTCCTGACAAGGGGTTTTATAGATTTTTCCAATGTCACCCCAAGCCTGACAGAAGGCATGGGAATCACCGCCGGCAACTTTCTTTATGTGTCGCTGTATATTTCGTTGGTCAATTCCTTTCTGGAGGAATTCTTTTTCAGGGGTTACGGTTTCATCACCCTGAAAAAATACACGGGCAGGAAATTTGCATACATTTTCAGTTCATCAATATTCGCGGTATATCACGTTGGTATGCTTTTAGGAATGTTTCATATCGGCGTATTGTTTCTGCTTCTTTTGGGGCTAATGATTGGCGGCTGTATTTTCAACTGTCTGAACGAGCGGAATGATACGATTTATCCGTCATGGTTTGTCCATATGTTCGCGAATTTCGGAATCAATACGGTTGGATTCATTTTATTTGGCGTACTGTAAATTACAGCAGAAGGGAAAGCCGCCTTTCAAGCGGCTTTCCCTTCTGCTTTTACTCCCCGCCTGCCTTAAAGTTATAAACGGGGCGTATCACGTTTTGAATCTCTGCTGTATCGCCGATATTGCGCACTATGTCGTCCATGCCCTTATACGCCATCGGGCACTCATCCAGCGTCCCGCTGCCAACAGAACTGGAATATACCCCAGCCCGTTCCATTTCCTTTTTGAACGCCGAAACCGTAAAGGACTGTTTTGCCGCGCTCCGGCTTATCAGGCGTCCTGCTCCATGCGGCGCGGACTGGTTCCAGTCATCATTGCCTTTCCCGATGCAGATGAGCGAACCGTCCCGCATATTTATCGGAATCAGCAGCTTTTCTCCCTTCCGCGCGGAAACGGCTCCCTTGCGCAGTATCATCGCGTCGGTGTCAATGTAGTTGTGTATCGTCGTAAACTGCTCCTCCGCGTGTAGTTTCATGCCCTTCAGGATCTCGTCCATCATTGCCTGCCGGTTGAGCTCCGCAAACCGCTGTATGATTTTCATATCGTGAATATATTCCTCGAACAAATCTCCCGTCACATATGCCAGCGTCTGCGGGATATGCGTCCCGCTCGTATTTTTCCGTTCCGCAAGCCGCTCCTGTATTTCCGTTTCCCGTCCCTGTGCTTTCAGTTCCGCAATCAGCGCGTCAATATCCCGTTTGGAAGTTCTATTCAGCCGTTTATAGCCCTCCCGCTGGTAGTATCCGGCGACCTCCAGCCCCAGATGCCTGCTGCCCGAATGTACGACAACGTAGAGGTTGCCTTTTTCATCTTTATCTACCTCAATGAAATGGTTCCCGCCGCCCAGCGTCCCAAGGCTTTTTTCCGCGCGTCTGGCGTCAATTTCCTTGTAACAGCAAAGCTCAGTCAGGTCGATTTCGTCAAAATACTTATGCGTTTTTTCCCGAATGTTAAAGCCGGAGGGAATTTTTTCATAAATCAGCTTATCCAGCTTTTGCAGCTCCATATGTCTTTCCCGTACCCGCACTGTTTCCATGCCGCAGCCAATATCCACGCCCACCAGATTCGGCACAATCTTATCCGCAATCGTCATTGTCGTCCCAATCGTACAGCCCGCGCCTGCGTGTATATCCGGCATCATGCGGATTTTCAGCCCCTGTACAAATTCCTGATTCAGCAGAAGCATTACCTGCGAAAGCGATGAATCATCCACAACATCCGTAAAAACCTTTGCCTCGTTATATTTCCCCTTTAGTTCTATCATAAAATCCCCCTACACAATCCGGATTTTATCCCTTTTTATATCCGCCAGCGTGGCACAGCCCGTCATGGTCATGGCGTCCCGCAGTTCCGCAATGAGCTTCTCCGTATACAGCCGCACACCTTCCGCACCGCCGCCATATGCCGCAATCGCATAAGGCCGCCCAATCAGTACAGCATCTGCCCCCAGCGCAAGCATTTTGAACACGTCCCCGCCTGTACGGATTCCGCCGTCCACAAAAATCCTTCCCCTCTGGTTGCCTGCTGCTTCCCTGATTTCCGGCAGTACCTCTGCCGTAGAAAGCCCGTTATCCATCACCCTGCCGCCGTGGTTGGAAACCACAACCGCATATGCTCCCGCATTTAATGCCTTTCTCGCGCTTTCCGCCGTCATAACGCCTTTCACAATAAACGGCAGTTCCGTTGCCGACGCAATTTCCTTCAAATCCTTCTCTGTTTTCATCTGCATTTGTAAAGCGGACATTCCCGCGTGCGGCAGCCCCGCGCTGTCAATATCCATGGCAAACGCCAAAGGGCGGCATTCCTCCGTTTCCCGCAGCCGCTGCAAAACAACGTCCATCGTCCATGGTTTCAGCGTAGGGATTCCCCAGCCGCCTGCGTCCCGTATGGCGTGCAAAGGCGAATAAAAATGCTCCGGCTGCAAGCCGCCCCCGCCAAACGCCGCAATACCCGCCTTTTTCGCCCCGAGCGTCACCGCATCGCAGTATTGCCGTTCTGTCATTGCACTCGTGTAATTATACTGCACCAGTCCAATCGGCGCAACAAACACCGGCGCAGCGAATGTCTGCCCAAATAACTCTATAGAAGTATCGCATTTCTTTTCGCCCTGCAAAACGTCCATTTCCAGAAAAACATGCTCCGCCAGATAGGAAAAATTCCGCTGGAACGTCCGTCCCGCCCCCTTTCCCCCGGGCCCCGGCATCACGCCTTTGCAGGCAATCCCGTTGCATTCCGGGCAGGCTCTGCACCTTGGAGCCATTTTTTCTCTTGCGTTTTCCAAAACCTGCTGATAGTTCATTTTCGTTTCCTCCTGTCCCTGTTTTCCTACATTATAGCCGATACCAGCCCCTTCCCGCAACAGCTCCTTTCCAAAAAAAGAAGCCTTCCGGCAGGTTTCCCCGTCCGAAAGGCTTATCCTCATTCTTTTTCCGGTTTTTTGATGATGATGTCATAATCCCCCTCTATCCAAAAAGAAGGGTTTTCCAGCGTCAGCTGGATGCTTTCCGCATCTGTCCTTTTCAGTAAAATGGTTTCCGTTTCTTCTGCTCCTGCTTCTTCGCTCCAGCCGCCTTCCCCGCTTCTGGAAAAAGTTTCCGCATCTATTTCCACGCCAACCCCATACATCTGCCGCAGCCCTTCCTTCGGCATGACCCTGTATGTATATGTCACCTTCGCCGCATCCTCTGTCCGGCCGGAATATTCATTATCAGCTTCCCAGACAACATCGTCCCGTTCCACAGAAAGGAACTCCACCGTGCCATAACGGAATTCTGTCCTCGGCAGATTCTCCGTCAGAATTTCCCCGTCTGCGGGCAATGGCAGGTCAACGGTATGCATTTCGCTGTTTATTCCTGTAAAGGGGCTGCGGTGCAGCGTCAGCGGGAAGTCCTCCGCCGTCCCCTTCACCGTATAACTGTACCCGTTCATCAGCCGTTTCCTCTTGTCGTTGACAAATTCCATTTTTTCGCCGTCGGCATTCTGGATATAAAAATAATTTTCCGCATCTAATTGATAAGGGTAAATCGCGGTATAAAACCTACGCTGAGCCTCCTCCGCCTTCCGCACTTCCTCCGAAGGAATGACATAGTATTCCACTTCAATCCCTTCTTCCCGCAAAAATGCCCGCGCCGAAACCGTTGTGTCGTTCTTCGTCATAGAATAACCAAGTTTTTTCACGTCTTTTATCGTTTTAGGGTCAACGACCTCGAACACAAACGGCTCGTCAAATCCTTCAATGCGGAATTCATACCTGCCGCGCGGCTCCGTGCCCCTTTCGTGGTAAATCAGGACGTCGTTGTGAAATTCCGTTGTTTTTTCTCCGTCCGTGCACCATCCGCTGGTTGACGGCACAAAGCGCCTTTCCTTTTCCCCGTCATACCATGTCATCGGAAAGCGTTCCTTCATAACCTTACTCATGACCTCCATGCTTTCCGGCCCAAAATACGGCAGGCCGTCCCCCGTAAAGCTGACCAGCCCGTAGATGGCAACGCCCTTGCAGTAAAAGTCCTTCAGCTCCGCCCGCACCCCGTCCTTTTCCTGCACAGGGTTCAGGAGCCGTACCTCAAGAATCTCCTCCTCGTTATCATTGATATACACGCCCACGCCGGGCAGTACATGGAACACCCTCTGGAACGCCGCAAGTATCGGTTCATGCCCCACCGCACCGATAAGCAGGAAACAGCACACCGCCGCCGCAATGCGTTTCCCGTTCCAGCGGCATTTTTCCTCCACCTGTACGCCCCGCAGGACGTTTTTCTCTATCCGCTTTGCCGCGATCCTGTCCTCCATGGCAGGCAGTTTCTCCGGGAAATACTCAAGTAATTCTTCCTCCGGAAGATCATCAAGAAAATCCGCATAATCTTTACCCATAAAATCCCCCCTCCTCCAGCTTTGCCCGCAGCTTCTGCAAGCCCCGCCGGGCACGCTGGTCAATGGTATTTTCCTTCATTCCTAACGCCGCGGCAATTTCCTTCGTCGCCAAGCCATAATAATATTTCCAAACCAGTATCTTCCCGTCCGGCTCTCCAAGCGCGTGCAGCGCGTCCCGCAGGGCGTTCCTGTCTTCAAGGGCAAGCTGTTTTTCCGGCTCTGCCGGTTCTTCCTCTAAGGGGAACGTTTCCTCTTTTTTTGCCGCGTGGTACCTGTCTATGGCACGCCGCCGCGCAACGACAGCCAAAAATGCCCGTATCCCGCCTTTTTCCAGTTCAATTTTCCCCCTGCTCCGGTAAACCTCCAGAAAAACATCGCTGACGCATTCCTCAATGTCCTCCTGCGGGAACCCAGTCAACCTTGCCCGCACAATCGCCCAGCAAAGCCCCATGTACGCCTCCATTACTGCCCGAATACCCTTGTCCGGCTTTTTCCGCAATAATTCCAGCAGAATTTTCTCCTCCATAGCCTTCCCCCTTCCCGTTTCGACCTTCCTATTTATTGATTCTCTTTTCCGCAGTAAAATCTGACAGAATTTTCAAAAAACCTGTCAGGAAATCTCCCAACAGGTTTTGATTCAGTCAGACAGCAGCAAAATCCCACTGTCCTTGTCCCCCAAAATATTTTTTATCTCAAATATCTCCGCCATCTCCCGCAGCGGTACAAAAAGCGTCCCTTCCTTCAATTCCGGCGCAGCCCCTGCCGTAAGCGGCACGCCCATATGCTTCCATGTCTTTTCTCCCGCCGTCATTTCAATTTTGTGTGCCCCTGTCTGAATCACTGCGGTTTTTGTTTCCGGCTCCCATACAATGCCCCCCTGCGGCAGTTCCTGCCCCTCCAGTATCATAGCAATGTCCCTTGCCGCAATCATGGCATGTCCGCCCTCGTTCCAGTAAACCGGCGCATGCAGCCTTTTTGTTTCCCCATTAAAATAAAATTCGTCCTTCCCCGATACCAGCATAATCTCTCTCTGGCGTTTCTCCCTTCCATATGTAAGGAAATGGATGAAATCTTCCCTCAGCTTCAAGTCCTCTTTCCCCTTCAAAAGGTTGTTCTTGCAGTCCTCCCCGCCGAGCAGCCAAAGCGAAATTTCCTCCCCGCCCTGTATTTCTCTGCCCATAAATACCTCTGGTTCAAACGAAATATTTCCGTCCTGCGCGACCTCCAGCAAAACAGAAAATATCCTTTTATCCTCCTGAATCAGCCCTTCTTCTTCCCGGCCTCCCATATCAAACCAGATATGTTCACTGCCTCGCATTTCAAAATATAGCTTTTTCCCCCTAAAACTACCTTTTTGCGGCAGCTTCACATTGATTTCCCTTTCCGGCAAGCAGCGGGCTCCCACCTTGAAATTGCCGCCCTCCACCGAAAGCATGATGTTTCCCTGAGCAGTTTCTACCGCAATCTCCTTCACATCTGTTTCAAAGCCACATTGTGCAAAAGCCGTCGCTCCCATCAACGGCATACATACCAGCACGCAACAAAATAACCGTTTCATCTCTGTATCCTCCTACAATAGTCATAGTTTCAGTATAGCAATGCCCTGCCTTTCCGTCAAGAAAAGCTCTACTGAATATTTCGGTTATTCCGCAAAAATGATTGAAGCAATTTCCTGCCAGTGCTATATTTAGAATGATATATTTTTAAGCCAAACCATTTTAAGACGGCAAGACTTAAGAAAACATATTATTCTTTTTGATTGGCTTCTTAAGTCAAACGCCGACGTCTGTTGCCCAAGAAAATTTCTTCCAAAATTGAAACTGCTCTGAAAAATCTTGATTCTGGCATTTCATAAAATGAAATTTTCTTATAGCAACGCCTGTTATATGGAGGGATTATTATGTACTGTCCTTATTGCGAGCAGGGCAAAATCGTAAAAGCCATTGTAAAAAGCTCAGGTGAATTGATATTTATTTGTGAAGAATGCGATACTGTTTGGGCTTCTCATGAAAAAATTTCCTCTCACACAGGTTTGTTTTTTTCTCTTTATGCTGACGTGCATAACTTGGAGCCGCTTTGGTCTGAATTAGAAGTATTGCAGTGATGAACTGCCAAAAAATGCGCTTTCCTTCCACGCAAAAAAAGAGAGCCCTTCCAGACTCTCTTTAGCTAGGGTAGCAGGATTCGAACCTGCGAATGACGGAATCAGAATCCGTTGCCTTACCGCTTGGCGATACCCCATTGCAGCAACCCGTTTTCTTTGAAACCTGGGCTAGCTGGATTCGAACCAGCGAATGCAGGAGTCAAAGTCCTGTGCCTTACCGCTTGGCGATAGCCCAACATACGATAATGCAGGAAAACGGAATAAAAAGCGCGAAACGAGATTCGAACTCGCGACCCTCGCCTTGGCAAGGCGATGCTCTACCACTGAGCCATTCGCGCATATCTGCAGCCGAGGGGACTTGAACCCCTACCCAGAAACCCGGACTAGATCCTTAGTCTAGCGCGTATGCCAATTCCGCCACGGCTGCATATGAAAGAAATGAGTCACTCGGGACTCGAACCCGAGACACCTGGATTAAAAGTCCAGTGCTCTACCAACTGAGCTAGTGACCCAAATAATTAGGGTGGATAGTGGGATTCGAACCCACGACCTCCAGAGCCACAATCTGGCGCGCTAACCAACTGCGCCATACCCACCACAGGTTTTTTAACAGGCTCGGGGTGACAGGATTTGAACCTGCGACCTCCTGATCCCAAATCAGGCGCGCTGCCAAGCTACGCTACACCCCGTAGTAAAAAATTGAATTCCGGCGACCATCTACTCTCCCAGGCAGCTGCCCGCCAAGTACCATCGACCGCCCAGGTCTTAACCGTCGTGTTCGGAATGGGAACGGGTGTGTCCCCTAGGCGCATCGTCACCGGAAATATCAATTCTCAGGCTACTTGGGGCAAGCCACTGCTTTGCCACATTGCCTTGAGTGCAAATCTGCACCCTCAAAACTGAACACAAGAAACCTTTCTGTCAATCAAGTAGCTGGCTTCGCCAACTGCTTTATTGGTCAAGCCCTCGGTCTATTAGTATTGGTCAG
>Ga0073908_1003303_pt1 | contig 16924 bp, 18 predicted proteins | sample MucameincwithD2O_FD_65484 | JGI IMG/M metagenome (GOLD analysis project Ga0073908, IMG submission 65484) | Mouse cecum microbial communities from Vienna, Austria - Mucus amended microcosms incubated with D2O | ecosystem: Host-associated > Mammals > Digestive system > Large intestine > Cecum...
ATAATAAAATAAAAGGGGTATTATACACTAAAAATAGAGTTGATTTTATCAAATAATAATTACATATTAATAAATCATGAAAAATGCTTAAAATAAGAAATTTACTCGTCAATGCTGAATTATATATAGTTAATATTGCATTTCAAATAGATTTATGGTATTTTATTATGGTAAACATCAAAGGAGAATGGCTATGTATTTTGTAATAAATTGTTTTATTAGTGCAGTATGTATCGCCTCTTTAATCTTATTTATGGATGTATTTCCTAAATTGGTTAAATTATTGGTAGGAGCAGTTCAAGTTATTACTACTTCATATGCAATAGCAATTTTAATTAAGAAAATTGGTGAATGGACTTCTATTTGGTCTGGAGATTATAAGTATATTAATTCTAATTTCTTATGGATCTTGCCAATCGTATTAGTAGTAACTGTATTAATTGCATACATCTGCAATAAAAAATCTAAAAAAGCATAATAAAAACATGAATTAATAAAAATTCATGTTTTTATTTTATTCCTTTTTCTAAAGCTATTTTATTCAATACTTGTGCCATTCGTTCCAATGCTTCAACAACAACCTCATTATCACGATAAACACCTAATACTATACGTATATGTCCTTCTCCACCAGGACCATAATTTACTCCATCATTTACAGCAACTTTTGCTTCATCTACTAAGCGTTTACATATAGTTGAGCTATCACCTAATTCACTAACATCAACCCAAGCTAAAAAACCAGATTCTGGTAATTTCAATTTCACTCCAGGAATGTTATTTAAAATTTTATATGCCTGATGACGCCTATAATCATACGACTTTTCAAATAACTCCATGAATTCAGGATGTTTAAAAGCCTCAACTGCAGCTATTTGACTAACAGTATTTGTTGCTCCAACAACACTTACTGCACATCCATACATAACATCCATTATCTTATCTGATGCAACAATATACCCTACACGATAGCCACTTAACCCCATTCCTTTAGATATCGAGCAAACAGTAATTGTATGTTCAAACATATCAGGTAAACTCATTGGTGCTATATATTCGTTTTCAAAAGTAAAATCATCAAATGCCTGATCACAAACTAAAACCAGATTATACTTTAATACTATTGTTCTAATCGCTTCCAAACTTTCTTTACTATAAACAGTAGTTGTAGGATTATTTGGATGAGTTAAAACAATCATTTTTGTTTTATCTGTTACTAAGGCTTCTAAAGATTCCATTTCTATTTGATAATCATTATTACTCTCTAATTTATAGACTACTGGTGTAGCTTGCATCATTTTAATATTTTGCATATTATTTGGATAACTTGGACAAGGAATAATAACTTCATCATCTTTTTGTAAAAATGGAAACATCGCAAAAAATAATGCACTATCGCTGCCTGGTGTAATAATTACATTTCGTTCTGGAATAATTTCAACCCCATATTTTTCCAAAAACCTGCTACATATTACTGCTCTAAGCTCCATATTTCCCGTAGGAGCGGTATAATGTGATGAAATAGGTGATTTAATTGCTTCAATTGTTTTATCCATTATATGGCTTGGAATGGAAAAATCAGGCATAAAAGGATCTGCCCAACCCATTAACGCTACTCCTGCTTCAGCCATCTTTGTATAACTATCACCAACATCAGCTTTTTCTACCTCACTAAATAGTCCACCCTCAAAATTCAAAAACTCTTTTTTCATTTTACTTTTCATACTATACCTACTTTATAAAATAAATATTTTCACGGCCAGGATATAAATAAATCAAACCATCTTTAGTAAAAGCAATTGTTTCTTCAGTATAAAAATAATAATCTTGCCCAAATACTGTAGCCTTAGTATTTAATTCTAAAGCATAAGTAGTGTCATAAGACATTAATATATCACCCTTTATTGGAATCCAATTTTGATTATTCCATAATCCAATCGTTGTTCCTGGACCATGACCATAAATATTACATGGATGTGAATATAACACTGCCTCAATCCCTTCTTCTTTTGCTTGATTCAATGAATCCATTAAAACATCATTCCCACTCTTGCCATCAGCCATCTTTGAAGCAACAATATCCTGAAAACGATCATTAATTCTCATTCCTTCTAATAAATCTTGTGGAATCTCATCTTCATTATCTTTAGCAATATATGCTAATCTTTGTGTATCAGTACAAATATTTAAATATCTAATTCCAAAATCACAATGCAATAAGTCACCTTTTTCAATAACTCCAAAATATCTTGGATTATCTAATCCTGCTCTTTGCAAATCAACAGTTGGCTCAAACCAATAATCTAATCCTAAATCTTTTACTCTTTGCATCATCAACCATTGAAGATCCTCACATGTAGTAACACCTGGAACTATACTATTCTTACTAAAAGCTTCCTCAATGATAGAAAAAGCTACTTTCATTACTTCAGGATGTAACTGCAATTCCATTGGTGTTCTAAGTTCCATCAATTTAATTGCTAACAAATCATTACGAACTATACGTTCAACATACTTTGTATCCATTTTATTTGTAAGCATTTCATATAACCCTTGAGTTAAACCATCACTAAAAGAAAAATTATCAGATACATTAACTGCAATATTTTTAGGATCAAATTCATTACAAAGACGATTTAAACAAGCCATTTGATCTTCATTATTGAAATCAGTCCAATAACTTTCATAATAAGGCGCTAATTCCTCACTTGGCATACATAAAGAAAAACGATGTATTTTTTCACCATCTTTTACAAAAACAAACATTGAAATACGTCTAGCTGTAGGATAACAAGCTGGTGTAATAGCATGAAATAATGGGTCCTCATTATATTCTTTAGAAGCACTGATCCACATATCTACATCATTATCATTCATTACTTTTGGTAGAATTATTTCTAAGCGTTCTTTTAAACAAGCATCTCTAATTTCATATTGTTCTTTTACTGATTTTATCTTTATCATTATATCCCTCCTATTAAAATAAGGTACACTTTAGGTGTACCTTATTAATAACTAAATGTTATTTTGCAATTTTTGCATAAGCTAATTGATAATGTCCTTCAGGTGAATGAGTAACTCCAGTTACTTTAGATGATAATAAATATGGTTCAGTATATCCAAATAATGGAATAATATAATGTTGATCACCAACTAAATAGTTTTCAGCATCATGTAAACCTTTCATACGTTCTGCACCATCTAATACATTAGCAGTATTTACTAATCTTTCAAATTCAGGATCATCAACAGTGTTACCTAAAGTAGTTTTTCCTACATACATTGATAAATATGCCATTGGATCAATAAAGTCTGCAGTCATTGCATGACGAGCTAATTCAAAATCACCTTTATCACGAGCATCAAAGAATGCTTCTTTTTCAGTAGCAACTAATTCAAGATTAATATATGCATCTTTCATTGAAGCCTGCATAGCTTGAGCTACATTTTTATGCATTGTGTTATCGTTATATTTATATGTTAAATTTAACATATTATCTTTACTATAACCTTTAGATTCCATGATTGCTTTAGCTTGTTCTAAATCATAAGAAGCTAATTTTTTAACTTCATCTTGTTCTTCACGGAAATCACCATTTACTCCAGGAATACCTGCTGGAATTAAGCCACTTAATTCATAAGCATTTTCACCATATCCTAATGCTTTTAAAACATTAGCACGGTTAATAGATAATCCAAGTGCATTACGGATATCTTTATCTTTTAAAACTTCATTTGTATTTTCTTCACCAGAATTAATTAATACATAGTAGTTACATACAAATGGATCAATTTTCCAAGATTGTTCTTTTAATTCTTCTTTAGCATTGATTGAATCAATATTACATGAAGTAGCGAAATCAATGTCACCACTTTCAAATGCACTAGTTTGTGCATCCATATCTGCCATTACTTTAAATGAAATAGTATTAATTTCTACTTTATCAGCATCAGCAAATTCTTCATTTTTTACCATAACTACTTCATCTTTAGTATTTACAGAAGTAACTTTGAATGCCCCATTGTAAGGAACATCATCTTTATTTCCCCAACTTGAATCATTGAAATCACCATCTTTAGCATTTTCTTTCAAGTAATCTTCTCTAACTGGATAGAATACAGTGTTAGTTAATAAAGATGTAAAATAAGCACATTTAGCTTTTAATTTAATTTCAATAGTAGTATCGTCTAAAGCTTTTGCCCCAAAATCTTTTAATTCATCCATAGTAGTATATGGAGTATCTACTTCAGCACCAGTCTTTTTATCTTTTACCATGTGAGAAGTACCATCAATATATTGCCAGATGAATTGTGTGTAATATCCTTGAGTAGGAACTGCACGTTTCCAAGCAAATACGAAGTCAGAAGCCTTTACTGGCTTACCATCACTCCATTTAGTACCCTCTTTCATTTTGATAGTGTAAGTTAATCCATCTTCACTGATTTCAGGCATATCAGTAGCTAAGCTAGGAATAACATTACCATCAGTATCAAGAGTATATAACCCTTGGTAGACTTGTGCTAAAATGTTAGCAGTAATTGAGTCGTCTACAATAGCAGGGTCCAAATCTGCAGTATCCCCACCAACAGCAACTCTCAAATCAGCTTGGTTTCCACCACCACAACCTGTTAAACAAGTTAAGGCCATTAAGAAACAAAGGCTATAAGTTAATAGTTTTTTCATGTCTTTTCCCCTTTCAACTATTTCTCATATAAGAAACATGCTACTTGACGATTTCCAACATTTCTCAATATTGGTTTTTCTTTAGCACATCTCTCAGTTGCCTTGGGACAACGTGTCCTGAATACGCATCCACTAGGCGGATTTATCGGACTTGGAAGTTCACCTTCCAATACGATACGTTTTTTAGAACGTGCAGTCTCTGGATCTGGAATTGGAACCGAAGAAAGCAACGCTTGTGTATATGGGTGTAACGGCTCATGATAAACATCATCAGCTCCCCCCACTTCAACTATATTTCCTAAATACATTACCCCAATTCGATCTGAAATATGTTTAACCATACTCAAATCATGAGCAATGAATAAATAAGCAATTCCCATTTCTTTTTGAATCTTTTCAAGTAAGTTGATAACTTGTGCTTGAATTGAAACATCAAGAGCAGATATTGGTTCATCACAAACAATAAATTTAGGATTCAAAGCAAGTGTTCTTGCAATCCCGATTCTTTGTCTTTGTCCACCTGAAAATTCATGAGGATAACGACGAATATGATCTGGTTTCAATCCTACAATTTCTAATAGTTCTCGAACCCTATTTTCACGTTCTTCTTTAGAATTATAAATTCCATGAATATCCATTGGTTCACGAATTATTTCACCAACTGTCATTCTTGGATTTAAACTCGCATAAGGATCTTGGAAAATCATCTGCATATCACGACGGAACTCTTTTAACTTAGCTCCTTTAATTTTTGTAATATCTTCACCATCAAAAATAACTTTACCAGCAGTTGGCTCATAAATTTTAACCAAAGCTCTACCAGTAGTACTCTTTCCACATCCGGATTCACCTACTAAACCAAATGTTTCACCTTTAGCTATTTCAAAGTCAACCCCATCTACCGCTTTTACAATTTGTTTCTTTGCTAAGAAACCACCAGAAACAGGGAAATGAACTTTAAGTCCTTTTACTTTTAAAATTGGTTCACTCATTTTCTATTTCCCTCCCTTTAAAACTTTAGGATTTCCAAGCCAGCATGAACAAACATGTGTCTTAGAATATTCACGATATTCATCCATTTTAAGCGGACAAATATTCATAGCATCTTCACAACGATCTACAAACGGGCAACCATCAGAAATATTTAATAAATCAGGTGGTGACCCAGGGATTGGATGTAACTCTTTTCTTTCTAAATCATCAGGATTAGCTATACAAGACAGTAACCCTTTTGTATATGGATGTTTAGGATTATAGAAAATCTCATCTGTAGTACCAATTTCAACAACCTTACCACCATACATAATAGCAATACGATCACAAATACTTGCAACTACTCCAAGATCATGGGTAATCATAATAATCCCAGAATCTATTTCATTTTTTAATCCACTAATCAAGTCTAACACTTGTGCTTGAATAGTTACGTCTAATGCTGTCGTTGGTTCATCAGCAATTATAATTTTTGGATCACAAGCTAAAGCTATTGCAATAATAATTCTTTGTCGCATCCCACCTGAAAATTGATGAGGATATTGACGAATACGATTTTCTGGTGAAGGTATCCCTACCTTCTTCATCAAATCTATAGCTTTGTTTCGTGCATCTGCTTTAGATATTCCTGGATTATGATTAAGAATTGGTTCAACTAACTGAGTTTCAATTCTAAGTGTTGGATTCAAAAATGTCATTGGATCTTGAAAGATCATTGCCATATCATTACCACGAATATCATTCATTGCAGCTTCATATTTTTTATTTGAATCAAAATATAACGGTGAAATTTCTTTACCATCGATCTTAATTGATCCATTTGTTACTCTACCATTACCAGCAAGCAGCCCCATAATCGAAAACATAGTTTGTGATTTTCCTGAACCTGACTCACCAACAATTCCTAATACTTCACCCTTATCTACATAAAAAGATACATTACGAACAGCTCTAACTGTTCCATTTTCGGTACTAAATTCAGTAGTAAGGTCATTAACTTCTAACATTTTCATTTTATAACTTCCCTCCTACTTCTTCTTAGGGTCAAGGGCATCCCCTAAACCATCTCCAATAAAATTTAAAGCTAACATTGTTAAACAAATAGCTAAGACTGGCCAAACAACCTGTAATGGCTGTGAGCTGATCATTGCTCTAGCATCATTAGCTAATGTTCCCCAACTTGCTTTTGGTGCTGAAAGACCAATTCCTAAGAAACCTAAAGTAGCTTCATAAAAAATTGAACTTGGAACTAACATTGAAAATGATACAATAATTGGTCCCATACTATTAATAATTAAGTGCTTTAATAAAATACGTGGTTTACTAGCACCTAATACAAACGCTGCTAAAGAAAATTCCTGTTCTTTTAATGTCATAACTTGTGCTCGTACCTGACGTGCCATCCCCATCCATGAGGAAATACAGATACCAATAATAATTGATAAGAAATTTGATCCCATTACAACAGTAATCATGATTAAATATAACATATCTGGAATTGAATATAATGCATCAACAATTCTCATCATTACCATATCAACTTTTCCACCAACATATCCTGCAATTGCACCATAAGTAACCCCTACTAATAAAGAGATAGTTGCTGCAGAAAAACCGACAGAAAGAGATATTCTACCACCATACATGATTCTTACTAAAACATCACGCCCAAAACGATCTGTCCCTAAAAAATGATCCATTGAAGGAGCTGCAAATGTATTAGCCATATCTTGTCCATCATAAGTATACTGAGATAACATTGGTATTAAAATACTGCAAATAGCCATTAATGCCAAAAAACATAATCCAATTAAAGCTAATTTATTAGCTTTAAATCTTCCCCAGGCATCAGCTAAATATGTTTTACTTTCATATGAAATTTTTTCACTATTCTTTTTTGAATCATCTAACTTCTCAAACATATCAGGAGTAAGTTCGATGTCCATAATTCTATTTTCTTCCATCTTGCTCCCCCTTATTTTAATTTAATTCTTGGATCGACTGCTGCCGATAACACATCTGTAATAATATTGAATGTAATAACTAAAAATCCTAAGAAAATTGTAAGTCCCATAATCATTGAATAATCACGACTTTGTATACTTGATACCATTTCACGACCAATTCCAGGAATCGCAAATAATGATTCAATAACGAAACTTCCTGTAAGCATATATGCAAATGCTGGTCCTGCATATGTAATTACTGGTATCATTGCATTTTTAAGAGCATGTTTAATTACTACCTTTTTATATGATGTTCCTTTTGAACGTGCTAAAATAATATAATCTTGTTTCATTACTTCTAGCATACTGCTTCGAGTTAAACGACAAATCATTGAAATTGGATAAAAGGCCAATGACATTACTGGTAACACATAATTCCCTGGACTGTTTAGTCCTACGAATGGGAAAAGTTTGAATTTAACCCCTAAAATAATAATCAACAAAATCCCTATCAAAAACGATGGTACAGATACACCGATTGTCGCAACGAACATACAAAGATTATTTACCCATTTTTGCTTTGAAAGCGCCGCAATAGTCCCAAGCGTAATTCCGATAACCAATGCTGTAGCAAATGCCACTGCCCCCAGCTTAGCTGTAACTGGGAAACTTTGTGTAATCGTATCTGATACTTCCCGTCCTGAACGAACAATACTTTCTCCTAAATCCCCATGAATCAAATCATTCATATAAATAGTGTATTGTTCAAAAATCGGCTTATCTAAGTTGTACTTTTTAATTGCCAATTGCCGTTGTGCCTCGTTCTTGTATTTCTCCCCACTAATTGGTGACCCTGGAGTTGCTTTCATCAAAAAGAAAGTCGCTGATGAAAGTAAAAACAAGGTTACAATTCCAATAAGCACTCGTTTTAAAACATACCTAAACATTTAATCACCTATTCCTTTACTATATATCTATTAGAATACCTTAAAATGTACCAAATTTCAAACACTTTTTTACATACAATGCCCGCAATTATCTAAGTATTCAGCCCAAAAACCGCTAATTGTATACGATTATACACGTTTTTTAGATAAAAAAATTTTTAAAAAAAATTTTTAATTTTTCTTAATTAGAACTAAATTTTACGAAAAATTCGAAAATTGTACTAACAACAATACAATTTAATCATCCTCATAAATACCTTTTTTTAATCTTCTAGCATTCATATCAGCATCAACTATATCCTTTTTATAAGTATAATCATAACCATAATCATAAAACTTCTCAACTAGACCCTCATTTGCTAATTTTTTCTGTAATAACTCTCCATCAACAAATATCCAAGCTAATAACCGATCATATTTATCAGTTGTATCTCCATCTATATTTAACTCTAATTCAATTTTTGAAGCATTATTCAATTGCGCTTTAGTATAATTACTAGCTTCTTTACCATATGGCTCAATTACGTTAGTTGATTCTGGGGTATCAATATACAAAAACCTTACCTTAGTATTTTTTCCATTCACATCAAACCAGGCAGTATCTCCATCGATACACTTATTCAAAGTAACTTCAAACCGTTTACCTGGTTCAATAGTTTTATGATCCTGATAAAAATTATATCCTGCAATAATTAATATTACTAATATCCCTATCCATGATTTCGCTAACTTTTTTTGTTGCTTTTTAGTTATTTTAATTTTTTTAGCCATTTATACCTACCGCCTTTTTTGCAAGTTTATCAGCACGTTCATTATAAAAATCCCCACTATGTGCTAATACTTTAACAAAGCAAATTTCTAATGTTTTACGATACATCGCAACTTTTTTTTGATAAGCCTGAGTTCCTATTTTATTAGCTTTCCATAATCCATTTGCCCATTTTTCAATTCCTTCATAGTCATAATAAATACAAATCTGAACATAGCCATTATTTTTAGCATATTCCATCGCACAAATACTACCTAGTATTTCACCAGCTACATTACGCATAGATACATAATCTTCATCATTACCTTTACCATACATCTCTTTTATTACTTGTTGTCCTTCAATAATTACACACCCAAATCCATATTCTTTTGTTTTAATATTATAACTTCCATCAACATATGCTATTAATCCACTATCAAATTTAATTTTCTTTTCCTCAAGAAATACTTTTGCTTCATCTTTACTATTAAAAGATTTATATACTGCCCCTTTAAATTTATCAACCTGTTGTTTACATTCATCCCAAGTCAAATAAATTCCTGGTTTTCTACCTATTTTTACTGCATAAAATTTTGCCATAATTACTCCTTATCTAAAAATATATATTATTTTAAACTAGAAAAAAAAAATAGTAAAGAGACAAGGTTGTTTAATTAATAATAATGAGTATAATTAAAGTATTAGAATTAAAGGAGAAATAATATGAATATTGAAGAAAGATTTTTAAAATATGTAAGTTTTGATACTCAATCAGACGAATACTCAGATACAACTCCCTCTACTTTTAAACAATTAGAATTAGGAAAAGAGTTAGTAAAAGAAATGTTAGAAATAGGTATTGATGATGCTCATTTAGATGAATTTGGTATTGTTTATGGAACTATTAAAGGTAATGGAGGAACAGGTGATGTAATTGGATTTATTGCTCATATGGATACTTCACCAGATGCAAGTGGTATGAATATCAAACCACAAAAAGTTACTAATTATGATGGTTCAATCATCAAACTTAATGATGCTTTGAATCTATCATTAGATCCAGAAGAATTTACTAGTTTAAAAAAGATGATTGGTCATGATCTTATAACTACTGATGGTACTACATTACTTGGAGCAGATGATAAAGCTGGTGTTGCAATCATCATGGATTTAGCTGACTATTTATACCATCATCCAGAAATCAAACATAATGATATTAAAATAGCTTTTACTCCTGATGAAGAGGTAGGACGTGGTGCTGATAATTTCAACGTCGAAAAATTCAATGCCAAATATGCATACACATTAGATGGTGGTGACATTTGCGAATATAATTACGAAAACTTTAATGCCTACAGTGCTAATGTTAAAATTACTGGTAAATCAATTCATCCTGGTAATGCTAAAGATAAAATGGTTAGTGCTATTAATGTTGCAATTGAATTTGAAAATATGTTACCAGCTCAGCAAAAAGCTTATTTTACAGACGGTTATGATGGCTTTAATCATATTCATCATTTAGAAGGTAATTGCGAAGAAGCAACACTTGAATATATTATTAGAAATCATAATCTATCATTAGCTAAAAAGCAAATTAATGATTTTAAACGTATCAAAAAATATTTAGATGAGAAATATGGTTACGAACTAATTAATCTAGAAATTAATGAATCATATTTAAATATGGCTGAAATAATTAAAGATAATTATTATATTATTGAAAAATTAGAAAAAGCTATGAAAAAATTAGGAATAGAAGCATATGCTAGCCCTATCAGAGGAGGAACTGATGGTGCACGTCTAACATATATGGGATTGCCTTGTCCAAACATTGGTACAGGTGGAGATAATTTTCATGGTCCATTTGAATTTGTTTCTTTAACAATGATGAAACAATCTGTAGAAATATTAAAAGAATTAGTTAAAGAGTAAAGTTATGAAGCGTTGCTTATTTATTGTTAATCCATCTGCTGGACAACGTTCTATTCAAAACAATTTAGACAAATTAATTGGTCAACTTATTTTAAAACAATTAGTCAATCATGTTGATATTTTCTATACATCTAAAAAAGATGATGGTTATTATAAAGTATTAAAATGTGATGAAAAAAATTATGATTTTATTACTGTTGTTGGTGGAGATGGCACAATCAATGAAGTAGTAAGCGGAATGGTTGAAAGTCATAAAACTATCCCTTTATGCATTCTAGCTGCTGGTACAGTCAATGATTTTGCTAATTACTTAAATTTACCAACTGAAACCAATGCAGTATGTGATTTAATTAATAATTTTCATACTGTCTGCTGTGATGTTGGAAAAATTGATAATCGTTATTTTATGAATGTTGCAGCTGGAGGAATGTTTAGTGATGTATCTTTTAGTGTTAGTAAAACCGATAAAAAAAGACTTGGTCCTTTAGCTTATTATTTAAATGGATTAGCTAATTTACCAAGCCAGTTAAATACAAATATTGACCTTAAGATCATATTAGATGATGTCAATGTTATTGAAGAAAGTGCTAAAATGTTTATGATTACCAATACTAATAGAGTTGGTGGTTTTGAAAATATTATTCCTCTTGCTGATATTCAAGATGGTTTACTAGATTTAATTATCATAAAAAAATGTTCTGTAACTGATTTGGTCGCTTTATCAAAAGACTATCTTTTAAAAAAACATGCTCGTAGTCCTTTCATAGCTTATTTTCAAGCAAAAAAAATTGAAATCTATAGTAAACAAGATGTTATAATTGACATTGATGGAGAACAAGGTTCTTTGTTACCTGTGACTATTGAAGTTGTAAATAAAACTATTAATATACTTATTCCATAATAAAAAAAATAACTTTTTAAACATGAATTTAAAATACTAAATTCATGTTTTTTATATACATTTCCATTATTTTTATAGATAAAAAAACTGATGAAAACTCATCAGCTTAATGATTTGGAATAACTATTGCAGCAATAATATACGCTATAAAACCACTACCACCTATAGCAAAGAAAACAATCCAACCTAATCTAACTAATGTTGGGTCTAAATCAAAATACTCTGCAATTCCTCCACATACTCCACAAATCATTTTATCTCTATCTGAACGATATAAACGTTTCATTTTTACACCTCCATCTTTATAATGATACTACCAACATTACAATCTGCTTTAATAGAACGATTACCTCCATGATACTGATATTCATTACTTATACCATCGCCATGATAACTTCCTATTTCAATATCACCTAAATCACAATCCGCCTCATAACTATAATCACTTTCACTACCTGCCATAGTTACTTTAATATCACCTACATCCGCATCAAATTCACTTTTCTTACTATCTAACAACCCTACTTTAGCATTTCCTGCATCAACATCTATAAATGTTTTATCAGCAATAATTTTATCTGCTTTAAAAGAACCAGCATCTACATCTACCTCTAACTCATCTACCAACAGATTTGGAACTTTAAAACTAGCTGCATCTATATCTATTTTTACTTCACTAAATTGATAATTTTTAGGAATATAGATTTGTACTTTAGTATTATTATTGATTGAAAAAAGATCAATTTTAAAATTTTCTTTAAATATTAAAGTATTATTATCCTGATATAATTCTGTTTTACGACTAACATTTTTAGCTACTACCTTAATTTTATCACCATTGTACTCACTTATTTCAAAATCCCCTGCAGAAGCTTTAATATCTAACTCTTCAATATTAACAAATTCTTTTTCTATATCTCTTGTTTTAATAAATGGTAACGAAATATTTAATTCCCCTTGATGAAATACACTTACAAGTTCATCAACACCACCTAATACCACTCCAGAGATAAATAACACTAATGCAATAACTAAAGATATGATTACTAACCAGGTAGTTTTTTTCATAACAACTCACCCACCTTTTGTATAATTGTCTTAATTAAATTTACTACTCCACTAACCATTAAGGGAATTGCTTTAACAGTTCCTCTTGCCAATGCAAAAAAACCAATTGATAATGCAATTAACCCAAAACCAGTTGCCAAAATAATTAGTCCCATTCCTGGAGTTGAGGCCAATATCACAGCTCCTTTAACAAGACATGCTACTGCACCAACTAAACAAACAACCCCACCTGTAAGAACTCCAATCCCTAACGCAAATAAAGCCGCTATAACACCAATACAAACTCCAAAAAGTCCTCCACCAATCGGTAATGCTAAAAATATTATCCCAATTATAATTAAAATTATTAAAATTCGGTTTCGATCAGGATTCCCCTTAAAATGATTTTCTTTTTTCTCCTTATCAATTACCTCAGCTTCAATAACTTCCCTAACTTCTTTATAATTAGCATTATCCATACCCTTTTCACTATATTCAATATCTTGATCAAATTGATTTTCAAGTCCTGCTTTAATAATTGCAGCAACTCTTTCAGGTGATCCTAAATCTTTAATTACTTGTGATTCATTCTCACTACCCGCTTCATCAAAATAATCTTCATAATATTGCAATGCTTCTTCACGTTCAATATCTTCTATATCTTGTAATAAATAATCTAATTTATCAATAAACTCCTTACGATTCATCAGAGCGCCCCCTCAATAATAGTATTAATTTTTTGAACATATTCATGCCATTCACTACGATACATCTCTAATTGTGCCTTACCCTCAGCAGTGATTTTATAATAACGACGATTTCTTCCCCCACATTCCTGATCATAGGTCTCTAAGCAATTATCTTTCAATAATCTTCTTAGAACTGGATATAACGTTGATTCTGAAACATCCAGAGCTATTCTAACATCTTGTGTGATTTTATATCCATACGTCCCCTGAGACTCTTTTGAAACAACTGAAAGAACGATTGTATCCAATAATGCAGCTCCAGTATTAAATATCATCTGTATTACTCCTTTCATATTTACTCCACAATAATATTATATGTTATATAGTATTATCTGTCAACTAATAATATATACATATAAATATTATTAATAATATATTTTGATAATTGTTGTTTTTTAATCTGTATTTTCCACATACTTTTTTGGTTTATTATAAAGTAAGTATGAAAATATAATTTATTATTAATAAAAAATATACATTAAAAACATAATTTATAATAAAACAAAATATCTTATTTATATACTAAATTAAACTTAGATTAATAGTAAAATTAACTTTTTGTACCCGAATTATAAAAGCAAATGAAAATGGAGGAAAAAATGAAAAAGATCAAAAATTTATGCATTGGCTTATTAATATTTAGTTTAATTATAATATCCTTTAATATCAATAATTCTTTTAATACTAAAGTTTCAAGTAATGATAAAAACTGTTTACCATTAACACAATTGGAAAACACTAGTACTAATGTAAAAAAAATTTATAGTGAAAATTATCAGAATGAAATGTATCAGCAAATTGAAAAATATAAAATCATGAACAAATACACATCTGATAATCCACTATTAATAGAAAATCCCTTTGGCACTAATACTACAAGTATCTATATTTATTTCACTACAGAAATAGAATGCCAAGTATCTTACACAATCAGCTGTGAAGGTTATGAAGATTTTTCTAGAACCCTTAATACTAACACAACAAGCGGTTTCACAAAAAAACATGAATATCTTTTAATAGGTGCTATTCCTGGAGCTAAAAATACTATCACTTTACATATCAATAATAAAAATAACCAAGAAATAGATACATTATCCTGGTCATATCAAGCTCCATATTTACAAGGTGGTAATGAATATATTACTGTTAATACAACTACATATGATAATACTTCACCATTAAGTAACGGACTTTATACTGTTTTAGGCAATGATGTAACTGAAGATAGCGATGTCTTAGCATATATGCGTTTATATGATAATAATGGTATAATTCGTAGTGAGGTCCCTATTATCTCATATCGTTCTCATCGATTATTATTTGAAGATAATACAATGTATATGAGTGTTTCCAGTACATTAATTGTAGGAATAGATCAAATTGGATATGTTAGTAAATTCTATGATACTGGTAATTATAAACTACATCATGATTACATCTTTGATAATGATAATAATTTAATTGTTCTTGCCAGTGAAAAAAATGCTAAAACAAGTGAAGATAAAATTATTATGATTGATTATGAAAGTGGTACAGTTAGTGAATTAATTGATCTAATTGAACTTTTTCCAGATTATTATAAAACTGTCACTTTACCTAAAAATGCTGATGACCTTGATTGGATGCACATTAATTCTTTAGAACTTATAAATAATGATAATCTAATAATAAGCTCTCGTGAAACATCAACAATTATTAAACTTAATGATATATATGAAAATGTTAAAATTGATTATATGATAGGTTCCAACAATTTTTGGCAAGAGAGCAACTACAATAACTTGCTTTTAACTAAGATAGGTGATTTTTCAATGCAAGCTGGGCAACATTGTGTAACCTACCAAGAAGATAGTTCATTAGAAAACGGTGCATATTACCTATATCTTTATAATAATAATTTAGCTGTAAGTTCAACCCAACCTGATTATGATTGGCAAAAAGACGATAATTACCAAAATGCATATTTTAATTCAAAGGAAGGTACATCTTATTATTACAAATATTTAGTTAACGAAAATAATCGTACTGTTGAATTAGTGAATACTATTCCTGTAGACTATTCTGGATATGTCAGCAGTGTACAGGAATTAGAAAATAATATAATCATTGATAGTGGTATGGCAATGACATGGGGAGAATATGATAACTCTGGAACATTAATTAAAAAATTTACTACTATTGGAGGAAAGTTTATTTATCGTGTTTTTAAATATGATTATAATGATTATTGGTTTCAATAATCATTATTTATTTCCACAAAATAATACAAATAATTAAATTAATGATAATTTTTATGTACAATTAAACCTATTTTTAATAAAAATCAACTTAAATCAAACAACAAATATCTACTTATTTCCTTAACTATCAGATTATCTACGAGTGGAGTTTTTCCATCTTTTTTCTTCAGAAGACTTTCTAATATATTACATTCTATTGTAAAATTGATCTGATATATATTTGTTCATTAAATCCGTTAAATAAGATTTTGAAAATATCTGTTTCTAATTTACACCTTTTCTAAACAAGGGCGAAAGTAAAAACAGCAAGAAAGGAATAATCAAAAAATTTAAACAGTTCATCTTTTAAGAAAACAGATTCCATAGAGATAATAATCTTTATAACAATTTAAAAATCAGTTTCAGAATTTTTACAAAAGAGCAAAGTCATTTCATTCATTTTTTAATAATATAATTCAAAACATTTATAATGTATAAAATTGTTCATGTCTAGCTACTTCCAATATATACCTTGATCTATTATCAATTTTTTATTGACAATAGACCTTACATAAGTTCAACAATATCAATACAAATTTGTAAAAATAAAAAAGAAAGGATGTATTATCAATACACCCCAATGGAGTCAACTTAAGATTCAAATCTTAAGCTGACTCTTTCTTTTTTATATTTATTTTATCTGTTCATTTTTCTATTTTTTATTATGAAAAACATACTTGAAAAAAAGCGCAAAA